>WNGA01004640.1_pt1 | contig 20094 bp, 44 predicted proteins | sample 5400061 | NCBI WGS metagenome assembly WNGA01 (sample SAMN13153366, study PRJNA577476) | soil metagenome | isolation source: 100 cm soil or saprolite under grassland replicate 2 | place: USA:California | collected 2016-06-15
CCCGGCAGGGGGGGTCACAACCTTGTTCCTCGACCGACCGAGCCACTACTATCAAACTATGGGGGGGGTCACAACCTTGCTCCTCGACCGACCGAGCCACTACTATCAAACTATGCTTACTTCCGTGCCTAAATTCGCTATCTTTCCGTGCAAACTAGCGAACAGTTCTTAATACCTTTAACTAACGTGGGCGGATTAGCCATATATGCCATTAATCATTCGGTAGCTGAAAATACCACTTGACTTTGACATCTCACCGTAGTATAATAGTCGTGATACAGAAAGGAGGTGAGAATAAATGATGGTTACAGACCGCCGGAGGAGGGAAGTCAAAAAAGAGAAGGCAAATATCACTCTCGATAAGCAGATTAACGAGGCGATGAGTGATGAAGCCTGGAAAAGACGTAAAAACAAGTCTGAATTCATCAACGAAATCCTGACGCAATGGCTGGAAGCGCATACAGACAGCCCAATAACGGCGTCAGGGTCACAGTAACCGGGTAGTATCGTAATGTCGAAAGGGGCTGAAATGAGAACCGCAGAGCGAACCATTCCGAAGGTCGAAAACTGGCTCTTTATTCGTGCCTGGAATATGTTCTGCGCGAACGAAGAACAACTCGCTCGTGTTTTGCGGCTGGCCGAGGAAGAACACGCGCCACATAATGCCCTGTATCGCACTCGATCAGGAAAATGGCGAACCTACGACGAGCTACGTAACCCGATTTTGCAGATGGAAATTGAGCGCATCGCCTGCGAGATCGAACAGCACGAAGGAGAGAGGTGATGAAAACTCTCGCGGAGGAGCGAATTCTGGTCAAAATCCGCCTGCGGGAGATTTGCGACCAGATTATCGTGCTTCTCAACAGCACCGAACCCGAGGTTCTTGACCACGTTTTAGGGGTCAATCTATCAGGAGAGCTGCACTACGCTGCCGCTGCCCTCGATAAACAACTCCCCCGACAACTGGCAACGATCCCACTTTCAAAGCCTGATAGTCGGATGGATATAGCCGTGAAAATCGCCAAGATCAACGTCTACATCAATCCGATGAAGGAAAAAGCCAATGAACTGATGCGCCTGCTGATAGAGCATATCGGTGCCGAAATGGCCGACCGTTTGGGGCTTCATTACCCGGAAGTTTGGGCACGGGGCATCAATGACAGCCAACGGGGGCCTATTCATCAGATGGCTTCAACGTTTGCCTATTGGCTTGTTGAGCAGATCGAAAGAGGTGACGTTCGCAGCGATCCTTTCGATGCCGACACCAGACATCGGAACATCGTAGAAAACGACGAGTAAAATGCTTACCGCGCAGCAGCTACGGCAGAAAGGCTACCGAGAATACCCGCTGCACTGTGGGCACGCTCGCTGGATACCGGCAACCGTCAAAGGAGCGGAGTTACAGAAGTATCTGGCCGTGCCTTGCGGGATGTGCAAACTGGCCCGATGGACGGAGAGAAAGGGTAAGGGAAAATGAGACACGCACGACGCGACTATGCTCGTATCCAAGACCCCTGGAATAAGATCGGCGAGGAAGAGCCTGTTTTTCTCATCCGGGGTCAAGACATCCTGTTTTGTGACATCCTTCAGGCTTATATGGATGCCTACGCAAAGCAGGAGAAAGCAGACCCTAACATTATCAAACAACTCGCCTATCACCTCGACTACGCCGAAGAATGGTCGGCCCTGAACGACAATCGTCTGAAGGTGGCCGATGCCCCGAAGGAGGATTGTGGTTGTGAACCCATCAAAACAACTCGGTATGAGGTGATGGAATGAACGAGATTGTGGACCAACCGAAAGCCCTGGTAACGGTGACTGACGAAGCAGGCAAGCAAATCGGACAGTGGACGACGGCAGAGGATGGAACGCACACGCCGACCGAAATGCCCGATCCGTTCGCAGACGAGGAGCCTACGCTAGGCGCAATAGATTTTAAGCGCCTTGCGATTACACAAACAAGGAGAGACAAAATGGCAGTGAAAGCAGCGGAAAAAGGGACTTATGTTCAAGAGACGCTGACCGGCACCGACCTCCAGCGGGTAGATGCGGTGAGCGGTGAGATACTACCCTACACCAGGGTTGCTGACTTGTCAGACGACCTGCGGCTTGTTCAGTTGGAGGAGATCCAGGGGCAGGATCTGGTCATCTGGCGTTTCGACAAATATCACAGTGCCGAAAACGATGCCGATTTCCTGACCCTGGAAGTCTCGTTTATTGGCAATCTGGAGGACCGTTTCCTGACCAACTGCGGCGGGCAATCTGCGATGCGAAAGATCGAAGCCGCGTTTGCTGCCGTTGAGGCCGGCAAGGCGCGGGGACCGCTCATCGCAGCGTTCAACAAGATTCCGACCAACAACGGGCGCACCTTCTGGGTTCTCAAGTAGAGAAAAACGCGGACAGCCGGCCAGAGTTACGATCTGGCCGGCTGTTTCTCTTGTTGGGCCGGTGTTGCTGTCCTACTCTTATTATAGCAGCCTGCCGTCCCAAAGTCAACACGGAGTAGGTCGCGCCTACCACGAACCGAGGCTTGGGTATGGCCCTGTTCGATGATCTGCAAGAATATGCAGAGGACAAAGGGACGATTGATCCAGATGATCCAATTAGCATACAGAATTTTCAGGACGATTTGGATTACCTGATGGGAGCGTTAGAAGATGACAGCCGAATTCCTAACGCTTTAGAGCTAGAAAAAGAAGAGCGCGACAGATGGATGGATTTCTTCGACGAATATGACCTTTGGAATGAGGTTAGGGAGGCGTGGGAAGACTATGAAAAAGCAGCTTGAAAACGACGAGCCGGAAATGCTGCCTCTTTTAGAGGAAGGTATCACCAAAGAAGTTGATACTGTTATGTTCGATCCCAATGGGCCTATAATTCGCGTATGGGAGGAGGGAGAAATCGTGGTTTATCGGCTCTCAAAAGAATTATGCGAATGGGCTGCAGCCGTGAACTTTGAGCTACCCGAGGATACAGAAGCTTGGCCCTGTCCCATCGAATTCGGGCGCATCAAAGGGCGTGCTTATGCCGAGTTTATCGTTAACGAAGAGGAAGAGGAAGAATGAAAGGAGCAGCAAACTGGAGAGAATACGCGAAGAAATACCCAGGCAGAAGAGGCAATAAAAATAAGCCTGATTGGGAGTTTGTCGCTGTTGACGGCGAGAGCACCACCGATGCCGAGGGATATTCTCATTATCAAATTCTCGCGGCCTCGGTTCGTGGCAAAATCTACTCAATAGAGGACAAGGAACAACTCTCGACAGTTCAGTGCCTGGAATTCCTCCTCAATCTCCCGCACCGCAGGCAGCGTGTCTGTGTCTGTGGCTTCGCCTATAATTATGACGTGAACCATATACTTGTGGATCTGCGGCATACGTGGCGTAAAATGCAGCGATTATCGCGAGGTGATTACGTCGGTATCTACATTGACAGCCGGCACCGCTACGTTATCAAGAACATCCCCAAGAAGGCGCTCGAAATCTGGAGAAAGGAAAAGGCCGGTAAGCGGTGGAAGAATACCGGCTATGTGCGCGTCTATGACGTATTCGGGTTCTTCCAATGTTCCTTCTTGAGGGCTATCGAGGAGCACAAAGTTAGCAATCCTGAACAGCACGCAATTATTGAGGAATTCAAGGCGCGGCGTGGTGAGGATTTAAGGCTCGATTGGCAAGGATGGAAGAAATACAACGAGATAGAGTGTCACCTGCTCGTGCAACTGATGAACGATTTCTATAAGCTATTGAAAGCGGAGGATATTCACCTCTCGAACTGGTGGGGCGCAGGTGCTATCGCGGCTTATTGGTATAAACAGCACGATATTAAGTCACATCTTGTTAAGAAATTTACCCCAGAAATAGATGAGGACATTGGAAGGGCCTACTTCGGCGGCCACATCCAACGGTTAAAGGTGGGGATATTCCCCTGTCCTGTCTATCACTACGATATATGCTCCGCTTATCCGTGGGGGCAGAAGCAGTTACCCTCGCTCAAAGGAACGTGGCGGGAAACCGATCATTTCGAGCCTGACGAAGAATGGGCTATGTATGAGGTGGAATGGGACTTTACCTCGGTATGGAATGAGGAGCAGAGTTATGGACCTCTGCCAGTTCGCACGAAACACGGCACGAATGTTTATCCGATAAAGAGCGCCGGAACCATCGGCGTATTCTGGGCGCCGGAAGTCTCGGCGGTCCTCAAGCATTGGCCGCAGTGTGTTACCGTATCCAAGGGGCGGGTATTTACTCCCGATACAGACCACAAGCCATTCGCCTGGGTAAACCCGCTATTTCTTCGCCGCAATCTTCTCAAGCTAGGTGGCGATCCAAGAAATATCCCCCTGAAATTGGGCCTTAATTCCCTGTATGGTAAGACGGTGCAGGCGATAGGAAAAGACCCACCTTATCAGTCGTATATGTGGGGGGGTTTGGTTACGTCATTAACGAGGGCGCGAGTGATCGAAGCGATAGCCCTTGACGTTCCTGCTGTCATTGCCGCCGCTACTGATGGGTTATTTGCCATTCGACCTATGCCGATCATTACCGGCACCAATCTCGGTGACTGGCAGCAGGAGGAAGACCTGGAGGAATTCGAGCTATATGCCAATGGCGTTTATCGCGGCTATTACTGGAAGAAAGGAGAGCGTAAATTACTGCTCAAGGCACGCGGGATGCAGGACAAGGAATTTAACTTCGATGCACTGCGGGAGTTATTTCTGACTACTTCGCCCGAACAGATGCACCAACTCTGCTTCGAGCATAAAATAAAGCGATTCAATGGCTATCAATTGGCGTGTCATCGTAACAAGCCGGAACTGTTCTGCAAATGGACGATAGAGGATCGGCAGTTTTTCATTACCGGCCTGGACTGCTTCCGTCCTATCCCGACCGATCTGGCCAACGTCTACCGGATAAAATGCACGATGGGGGTTAACGCGGGAAAACTGAAGCCACCGAAGCGCCGAAAGGCGCGGGTATATGATCGTAGTATTGACGATGAATTAGAACGAGAGGAAAGATTAGCCGAATTAGAACAGCCAGGGGACAGCGAAAATAGTCCTATTCTCTGGGCAAGAAGGTAATTAGCGGCAGCACTACAACCAATCAGGCGCCTAGACATTGGCATTGACTTCCGGGCGTGCATCGGTTATACTAATCCTGGTTGCGTGACTTCCTCGGCCGGCGGCTGGAGGTAAAACGGCGCCGGCAGGTGGATTGTGACCTCACCTGCCGGCGCTTGTGTATTTGAGGCCCAAAATGCACGACCTTACCTGGCTCGTTCTTATTGCGGCTTTCATTAGCGCCATTGTGGGGGCCTATTTCAAGAACGTTGTCGCCGTGGCAGTTTCCTGTATCCTTCTGGTGGTTGCTTTCGTCGTCAAAGGAAGTGGGCCGTGAGCGCCGATTGTTTTCCTCCCTGGCTCCAGCGCAAAACCAGCCAGCAAATAGGCCCGAACTTTCCTGATACCATTTCCTACCCCGTGTATCAGGACCAGCCCTCGGTTATTTCTGCCGACAATCCTAACAGCCGCTCTGCTCACGTCACCGAGTCGTTCTATCAGAGCGCCGCCAGTCAGATTTCAATGGACGTGATAGACTTGCGGCTCGTTCACGTTATGCCTAACAACGTGTATGATACAATCAATATAACCTGTTTCACTTCTCCTGGACCTGCGGCGGGAGGAAGTGGGCGTATTATGCTGCCTGCATTGCCTATCTTTTTCTCAATGGACAGACCCCACGGACGTATCGTTTCCGAGACAATGATAGGCAGTTCGCAAGAGGCGTTCCTTGCAGTGGCGACGGCATTTGATCCTGTAGACCCCTCCGCTTTACCTACCTGTATTCAGATGCCGAACAACCTGCTGGGATACACTAACGGCGGCGTGATTCTCAACACTCTCGGATATTCCTATACAAACCTCGTCATTCAAACCGTCAAAACAAACCGTCCTTTTTACTTCTGGTTTAGTGACAGTATCTTGCAGCTTCCACCAACACTAGCAGGACCGATCATACCCAAAGAAAACTTCAAAGTTTCCTGGTATGTTCAAGGCAGATAACTACCCAGGTCTCTGGACTATCCAAGGGCGATAGATGTTCTGTATCAATGGTCCTGACGATTGCACCTATGGAGATTGTCCTAGTGCTTTTTGCGATTACAAAGGAGGTCACATAATGGCACTCAAAGACAAGCTGAAAAAATTCCTCGACGATACCGACACCGGGCCGGAGCGAAAGAAACTGGCCGAACGGATCGTCAAGGATGCGGACGACGAGGAATCGGCGGGACTTTTGAACCGTCTACTCGACCACCTGGAGAAAGAGCAGAAATGAGCGGTGAGGAGAGGGAAGCTATTGCTCTATCTCGCGCCGGCATAGAAGCGGCGATGAAATGGCTCCAGGTAGTAAACGTCTCAAACATTGAACGGAATTGTGCGGTGCAATGGCTTGCCAGTGCTGATGCGAGATTATCGGCGTTGGAATACGGTCCTCCGTCGAGCATAAGAGAGCGTGAGAAATGAGGTTAGAAGATGCCGAAACTGAAGGAAGCGCTGCAGGAGCTTTTTCCGAGCCAGGATCTGGAGCGTTCGGCCCGATCTCGTTCAGGAGCGCGTTTGGTGAAGGGGCAGAGGGAGCCGGAGATAACGGAGGCGAACTATCTTCCGCTCCTCTCGGTGCTGCTGGGCGGGGTGATACTGGCGATGGCGATACTGAAACCCCAAAACGGCGGCGTGGCCGGCCTCCTGGGTCGGGCGCAAAATCAACCACTACCGCCGCAGGAAAACGAAAACTACTACCAGCAGCAGAATTGGCAGCAGCAAGAGTCAAACTTGGAGACACCCTGGCCGGAGTCGTAGGTTTCGGTTTCTCCTGGTATGGCGTGCAGCGGGCCAACAAATACAAGAAGTATTCGCCTCTCCTGGCTAACAAGGTTTACGGATGTTACCAGATACCGCCGGCAGCGGCTCATTCGGTAGGCGAACCGCTGGCCGACACCTTTATGACCTGGTTTCCGCAGTATATTGATCCGGTTAGCAAAGGGATAGATCCGGCGCTGGCAATCGGCAGGCTTATTTCGATCCTGCAGCAGACGAGCGAAAACGAGCGGTTGGAGGTGACGAAGTTTCACAACGAGATACACTCGCAGGAAAGCGCAGCCAGCACGAACGGTAAGACTCCTCCGCCCGAGGACAATCTTCCACACGAGGAGACCAACGAATGGATGGGCGAGCCAATGCCGACACCAGGGGACGTTCTGCAGACTCCGCAAACGCATATCCCGACAACGCAACCTTCCTGAAGTCGGGTGGTGGCCCACACCCTAACGTGGGACCGCTGTTGATCGGCGTAGCAATCGGGCTGCTGGGAGTGGCTTCTTTTATCCTTCTTGCTGACGTTGACAGACAGCTAAAGGAATTGAACCTATGTCTGTCGAGGGCTATCTTGACATTTCCGTTATCGCTCCAAGAATTCAAGGAGATCGAGGCGCGGATCGGGGTTTCATCGGCGGGCGAAGTGGTAGCGGAAAATCCTTCCTCGCCCGTCGCCTACTCACCGTATACGGAATAAGCAAGAGCCACCCGAAGGAGTTTTTCGGGAACCTTTTCATCATTGATCCGAACGGCAATTTCGATTATCCTGTTGACGGCACATTTGAGACGGTAGACGAGGTGAGACTAGACCCGAAAGCAAGGGCGCTGCGATACATCCCGAAACCAGACCAATACACCGGGGAGAAATGGAATGAACTTTGGGAGAAGCTCCTCACCTACAAGCACCCGCTGATGACCTACGTTGACGAAACGAGGGCAATGGAGCCGGTCTTTGGAAGACGTATTTTTGAGAGGGGAAATCAGCTCAATGCGTATCTTACGCGAGGTCGGGCGCGAGGCAAGGCGGCGATACTTGGAGCGCAGCGACCAGTTACCATACCAAGGGATATTATCGGTCAATCCGAGTGGTATTACATCTTCGATTTACCACTTGAGGACGACCGTCAAACCGTTGCCGGAACGATGGGAGAATTCAGTGCGGACGGAGAGAGGATCAGAGACAGGGCGCAGCTCAAGCGTTTCGAGTTCTGGTTCAAAGGACCGGATCTAGAGTTTCCAGTCAGGGCGCAAATAGTCAAATGAATTTGGGCATACCCAATGATCCAGAACAGGCGAAGAAAGCGTTCCTCGTGGCAGGAGTCGTGCTTATTATCGCTGTCACTCCTACTGGCTTTGACGCTTATGATGCCTGGGAAAAGCATCCCAATGTCCGTCCTCTTCTTATTGGCTGGTATTTATTCGCTGTTTTTGTGGCTATCTCTGCGTGGAGGGTGCTGTGAGCAAATCAAGAACGAAAGCAGACAGGGAACCGAGCGGCGTTCCACCCGTTCCTGTGACGAAGGGTAATCTGGAGGAAGTTGTCCGGGTTATCAAGACGGGTTTAGCCCATCATCACATCCTGTCGGAAGAGACGCGGAAGGACCTCACTGATTGGATGGAGGAAATGGAGGACGATATTGACGTTGAAGAGGGTCGAAATCCCGACGAGAGAAAAAGCACAGCCGGCGGTGAGGCTGTGGCTGTTCTGCCTTCCCCGGAAGAGAACCCTTCGGCAATGGAGTTACAGGATTCTGTGCCTCCTGTCGAACCCTTCCAATTAGACTCCACCGGGGCAGGCTCGATGGAGGCAGCGGCGGCACGACTTCAGGAGAAGGTCACAAATCCCACCTTTTAGGCCGCAGCGGCGGCATTTGTGTCGGGGCTCCTGCCGCCAGCCTGTAATCCCTACCGGATACAGCCCCGACGAAAGGCAGGCTGGCCTGTGTTTACGCCCTACATTATGCCGGGGGAGTTCGAGAGCACCGTTCCCCCGAACGCTACCCCGCCGCAGGGAACGATGGATATGGGCGGGATGATGTCAGTAATGGCGCAGCCGCACATTTCGTTCGCTGGTGCGGTCGTCGCCCTTCTCGGTCTGAAATACTTCACCGAAAGCGATCTCCTTTCCTTGGATGTTTCCGAGGTGAAGGTTTCCCTCTACAATATCGGCTCTATCGGACTTCAAGCCGTCGTATTCATCGTCGGCTCGAAGGTGATCGTTGGCTGGCTTCTGCAGCACGGCGTAATGATCACCGGTCTGGCCGACTTCATAGGAGCGTTCTAGTATGCCTCCCAATGGACCGGCGGGACAACCGCCAACCGTGGAGTTCGGCGAAGTAGGCGCTTTCAACCTACTTACGACTACGCCCTATACGGTGACACAGCAAGACCGATATATCTACGTGGATGCGACAGGCGGAGCGGCAACGGTGACGCTTCCTCTAGCAGCCACTTTTCCGGCTGGTTTCCGCGTCGGCATCAAGAAGAAAGACAGCGGCGGCAATGCGGTCACGGTGGCAAGGTCAGGCAGCGATACGTTCGACGGGGCCACGAGCATTTCATTAGCGGCGCAGTTCAATTCGTGCCTGCTAGTGTGCGATGGAGTAAGCCAATGGATACGCAGCAGTAATGCTGTTGCAACCGGCGGTTTTTGACGCAACATTCCTAGTCACAGTCGCGGCGTAGGTCGCACCTACAAAATGGTCACAGAAGAGAGACTGGCAACGGGAAGCAATGGCAGGCGCACCTCCGATGATGGCAATGCGCGGGCGTGGCGGTCAACAGCAGATGGCCCCAAACCCGGCATTATTCAACCGCGTTGCGCGGCTCCAGAGACACCTTGTTGGAGCCGTGGCGTATGCTCCGGCTGTCGCAGGACGCTTTATCGAGCTGCCCAATGTGGGGTATCACTACCGCACATTTTCGCAGTTCGATCTAGCGTCAAAATCAGTCGCTGCTCCTGCGGGACGCTGGCTCTCGGGACAGTTCGCCGGTAATACCGGCCGATTCCAGGCGCCGACACAGGTCTGTCGTGGACATCGCTACACCCTGAACGTTTCCAGCCCGATCTATGCCTCTGATGGCTACGGGAATTACATCATCCAACTGGTGAACAACCGGGGCAGCGATCCCTACACGCAGACAGCGACGGGAACCGTGGGCCGTAACCGCAAAGAACGGGCGACGTTCTGCATCCTCAACCAGACGACCGGCGCTCTGGTTTTGCCCGACTCCGCTGTTGCCGGCGCGACGGACTTCAGTCTGCGCGGCGTGTATATGATTGCCCTCACGCTGGGCGAAAGCGCGGCAGCCGGTTTGATCCCCGTTCAGGACATCCGAATATCACCACAGTTGTTCTACGATTTCGGCGACCTGACGGACCTCGTTTCAACGCCTGCTGATTTTACGGGGGCGGGCGGCACAGGACAGTTCGCTGGAAACCTGAACGTTATCGTGGACTTCTTCACGGTGCCTTCGGATTCCATCCGGCCTGACACCTCGTTCGTAATGCAGACCCGGAATGACATCCAATCAATCGCCGGCACTGGCGATCAGATTTATCGTCCGCAAATTGGCGGCGTAATTCTGAAGACCATTTTCACCCTCTGGAACAACAGCCGGGCAATGGATGTTTCTACGGCAGCGTCGGGCGCGGTGGCAGCGACGACGGGCGTTGACAATCTGCGCCTGCGAATCCAGCAGGGCGTGACCCTGGAAAACCTCCTGCCGCAGATCCACGTTATGGACGAGCGACGCTGGTATTCCAAACTGCTGCCCGACGAGGTATGGGTATTCGACCACGTTACCGGCTTCGGCGATCCGACCCTCCCGAGCCTGCGGGACCGCATCGCTTCCAACCAGTTGACGCGGCTCGAATATATCGTTGCCGTTGCTACCGGCCTGATCGGCGGCGTTGTGCAGCAGGCGGAGCTGCGAAATTACGTAATGCAACTGGTTCCCCTACCGCGTGTAATGTAATGCCTGAACGCCTGAATTATCCGAAACCAAAAACGCGGACGATTCCGGCGCGGGAGATCGTCATACCAGAGCGCAATTCCAGTCCCCAACGGAGCGAAGTCAGAAACGTCTCCGTTGGGGGCGGAAAAGGAGGAACGGTTGTTCTGATAACAGGAACGCTGTTCCTCGGCTATCTCTATTTTACGAGGCGATTGCCGAACGTATTGAGAGCGATCCAGTTAGCGCCAAAGGACTGGAATCTAATGACGCTAACGCAGCCCGCAGGAGGAACCGCTCCAGCACCCGTAGGAGCAACGGTTCCAAGGGGAAGAGATACAACGCAGGTGAGCGTCATTATTCGTTACCCGCCTACATACCATTTAGTGGATGAATCAATTACTGTTGATCGGGGGGCGTGTAAAGCGGAGGTCTATTCACACGTTCTCTACAAGACAGGAAGCCCGACCGTAGCGTTGGCTATCGCTAATCAGGCATTGTGTTGAGGTTGCGTGTTGAAAGATCCAGGCCCGGTTTCGGCGCTGGTGGTGGCGCTGGTGATAGCGGCGCTGTATACCGAGGGTGGGGTCGCGCAGATTTTCGCTGGTCTCATTATCCTGGCTGTTCTGCTGACGCCAGTAGAAGGACAGGATGCGCTTCTCTCCAGTATGATTAAATACCTGGGGAAACTGCTCACCGAGGGCATCAGAACAGGAGCATAACAATGAAAGGCAAATTCTGGCTTGGCGCGGTGATCGGAGCGGTGGCGGTATGGCTCTTGAAAAAGTAAGCGTGGCGACGCTACAGGAGATACCCTTGAGTCTCAAATGTATCCTCATCGGCGGGGCGTTGGTCTGGGCGGGATACTACGTCTACAAACACAAGAGCAAGTTTGGGTTCCGCTGAACCCTTGGTCTGGGGAGGTAGCCCCTGATGCGAATTGGTGAAGGCATCGTGACGTATGTAGGCGGCTTGATTGCGCTTGCCTTGATCGTCCGCAATGGTGCCGGCGTCTCGAACATCATCCAAACCGTCACGAAATCAGGCTCGATGTTTGCCGGCGTTCTTTTGGGCGGCAGCGGCGGCGGCAGTCACTACGGGGGATAGAGCAGTGCGATTAGGCGAAAGCATCGTAACCTATACCGGCGGCTTGATTGCGCTTGCCTTGATCGTCCGGTATTCCGACAATGTAAACCGCATTGTCAAGAGCACTTTTGGCGGCGTCTCTGACTTCGCCACGACCCTCCTCAATCCGGTTGCTTACAGGATGTGAAAAGATGCCTAGTCAAAATCTCCAGAACCAGAACGCACGCCAAGCGTTAGCTAACGCTGGCGCCTTGATGCCCGAATTCCCGATAATGGGGCCGTCAAAAGGAATGGGCATCTATGCCCGGTATCCTAACACCATCGCTCCGGTCAGACGAAACCCGTCGGACATCCCCCTGAACAATGGGCCGGAAGCCTACGGCGTTTACTGCGACCCGGAGGTTCGCTACATTTCGGAGGCGTGCATCGAGCAATTCCCCTACCTCTCCAACAGCGGACAATACCAGTATGGGACGAGCTACGATCTGCCCATTGGAGCACAGTGCAATTCGTGGCAACAGCAGCGGCGGCCGTTCCCGTTCTATGAATGGGGGGCGATGGGACTGTATCAAATTCAATACCCCGACACGCAGTATGCGGACACGAAATCACCGTGGGGGATTGACAAGGTTTACGGCCCTTCGTTCAACGAGTGGGTAACGGGACCGTGGCTCCAGGCAATCACGCAGGAGGTCTATCACCAGTATAATCCGCCGCTTCCCACCCCCTGGGGAATGTAAGGTTCAGTGGAACCAATGTCCTACCGCAAGAGTTCCAAGCATAAGAAAAATGCGAGGCTGCGAGATGACCGTATCCGAAGCCGGGAGGAAAGGCGGGGAGGTGAGGGGGCGGCGCAATGTGGGAACACGCAATCCGAACGCGAAATTGTCGCCTTCCTCGATACCGGACATCAGGGGTGCAAAGGGTGTGTTTTCTGCGATCCAGTTAGGAGAGCGGCATTCCTGTCATCCTGAACACATCCGGGCCATCTGGCGCGGGAGATATTGGAAAGATGACTGATGGCCGATGATGTCAGAATACTTGGCGCTGACACGCATATTCCGCGTAAAAATGCGCCGTGGCTATTGGGAGGGGCGGCGCTCGTTGCGTTTCTGGCACTGCGAAGCAAGGCAAGCGCGGCTCCAGCATCGGGTTCGTCTGTGGCATCTTCTGCTGTTGACACGGGGGCGCAAACGGACCTCGAATTTTTTCGGATACAACAGCAGGCAGCTTCGGAACTGGCGCAGCTAACAGCAGCGAACAAGCTGGAATCACAGGCAATGGAATACGCCTATCGGCAATCCGGCGCGGGGCAGCGAATGTGCATACCATCAGGACAGTATTATAGCCTGGATGCAGCGACCCGAAAAAGCCTGCAAAATCGGGTAGCGAATGGACAGCTAATCGAGACGGTAGGACCGGATGGTATCTGTTTCACCCCAACCTCGGCGGGAATAACGGGGTATATGCCCTATACTACGACCAAGAGTAAAGCCGGCCTATTCGGTGGCTCTTATTCACAGACAGGGCCGGCGAACGCAACAGGGCCGGGAATTGGCACCACGGCGCCCCAGCCGACCATCTTCAGTTTGATCGAAGCGATTTTGCGGGCGTTCAATCAGCCAGGATTTTAAGGAGATCACAATGAGTCACGAGCAGGTAAGATTATCAGATCTCGAATTACCTTCGATGTCTCGACAGGCAAAGATCGAGGTAATGACCGAGGGTCAATTACCCGTCAAATCCCTGGAGGAACGGACAGAGCGAGAAATGGCGCTTCGTTCTAACCAGGACCAATGGGACGAGCGGACCCCCCTGGAAAGACTGTTCGATTATATCACCGCCGCTAGAATCGCCCATTACCGGCCGGCAGATATACCTTCGACAAGGCAGGATATTATCTGCCTCTGCTGCGGCGGACTCTATCGGCCCGACGATCCCACGGATGGGGAGAACATTTTCCTGTGCCTGAACTGTATCACCAGCCGAAGGGAGATGAATAATGCCTGAATATGATGTCTATACATCGCTGATGCCCGACAGCATTGCTGGAGGTGGTTGTCCCGGCACGAATGAGATGCTCGTTCCTGACCTTCCCTTCGACTTCCTCCAACCACAGATGCGGAAGCAGGTAACACAGGTCGGCTATGGAGGACCGTTCGTTATCCGCTCCAATCCCATCGGCGCGATTGTGGACGCTATCCGGGGGTTCTGTTTTCCCGCGCCAATGGAGCAGGTTTCTTCGGACGGTGGAGAATACGCCGATTTGAGCGGCTATACAATGGACCCATTAGGACAGGCAGGAGGCTCTTACGGCCCTGGAGGGTTCGGACAGGGGGTTCCGGCTACCCCTTCGATGCAGTGCGGCTCTGGCACGATGTGGGATGCCTCGCAGATGTTGTGTATTCCGACTCCGGGCGCCGCCGCAGCCCCTCTCGCTCCGGCGGATGAATGCGCCTATCCTTCTCTCGTTATCGAAGGAGGGAAATTGGCAGCGGCAAAAGCGACGAATAACGTGGCAGAAACCTGTCGCATTATCGCTAGAGCGCAAAGCTGCGTTGCTGCTGCTGGCGCCAATAAGACGCTGGCTGGGCAATGGATGAAGCTCCAACAAGACGCAGTGAAACAGGCAAACGATCAGACCAAAAAACAAGGCTGTGCTGCCTGGATTGCTGCCCACCCTTCTCCTGCTGGTGGAACAACACCACCCCCGGCAGACACTCCCTCCGGTATGCCTCCTCCGGCAGGAACGACGCCGCCGCCAGCCGGCGGTTCTCCCGGCACCGATAACAGCGGGATGACGGGGGAAACGCCTCCACCCACTAATAAACCAGGCAGTATTTTCGGTTTCATCAATACAGCAGGTGGAAACCTCACCAATACCTTCAACCGAGTGATAGAAAATCCGCGTGTTATGCCGCCGATGCCCGCGATGCCCAATCCAGGCAGCCTGACCGAGGGTAATATCTATATGCTGCCGACACGAGAGCCGATGGGCGGCAGCTTCGACCCTTCGACGGCGATAACCGGCCGGCCGGCTTCTCCCGTCCGAAGGTCTCCGGTTATGCGTCGCGCCGCACCGATGTTAGAGACCCCATTCAGGAGACGGCGATGACCTACGCAGCCTTCTATACCTTGCCGCCAATAATGAGCTACCCTGGAGGACCGTATACACCCGGCATCAATCCCAACGCCACTCCGCCCTGGATTGGCGGGATGGAAACTCTGCCCTCTGGTAGCGTGCCGCCAACAGCCGAACAATTGAAGTCTTCCACTGCATCAGGCTGTCCTCCTTATGATGCCGGCCCTTTCTGCTTCGGATTAGACAAGGTAATCTGTGAGCAGTTACCCTGCAAGGTTCACATCGGACCCGATCCGGCTTCGACAGCGGGCCGGTATGTTTACTCGGGTTTCGATATTCCTGTCTGGGGTATTTGCGGCGTGCTGTTGAACACCCTCTGCGGCGTGACAGTTGCTATCATTCTGTTGACACTGCTAGGCATCGCCTTCTATGGTTTCCTAGAGTAATGCCAAAGGTTAAGATTTTTACCGCTTCACAGAACCGCTCCAGAGATCGTCTGGCGAAGCGACTGAAAAGGAAGGGTTACAGCACTTCCTCTTCTTACGCTATCTCCACCAGTCAAATCAAGAAGAAAAAGCGTCACAAAGGAGCCTAACCCGATGGCCGCTGATGGAATCGTCGAAATCAAAAACGCTTCTACCCTTGCCGCAGGTATCAACATTTTCGAGGGACCGGGACAGACGATTTCTCCCTTCCGAATTCTCGACAGCAGCGGCAACCTGCTGTTCGATATCACGCCGGCCGGCACCACCCGAACCCTCGGAATCGCTGTTCCGGTAAGGACGCTGCTGGCGACGGGGCCGGCAGCGGTCACAGATGGGGTAATCCTGGCCGATGCCACGGCGGGCGTGATGAATGTGACGCTGCCGGCAGCGAACAGCCAGGGGGCCGGACGCGGCATCCAATTGATGATCGTCAAGATTGACGCCTCCACGAACCGCGTTGCCATCGTCCCGACAGCCCCAGATACTCTCGACGGTGAGGTAGCCGCTGGATCGGGCCTCCAGTTACAGAACCGTTGGGGTGGCGTCCGAATGATCTCGGACGGCGTGAACGGCTGGTATACGTTCGACTACTTGGGAGGCAGCCGCATTCAGAATTTCAAGACGAACGTCGGCGCTTACACTATCAAGCCAGCCGACAACCGCGTCCTGATTGACGCCACAGCCGGCGCTGTCGCGGCGACCCTACCGGCGGCTAATGCGGTGGCTCCGGGCAAGGCTTTCGGTATCAAGAAATCGGATGTATCCGCAAACGCGGTGACAATCACGCGGGCGGGCGCGGACGCAATCGAAGGGGGAACAACCATCGCCCTGGCGGCACAGTTCAATTCCGCCGAAGTGGTGAGCGACGGCGTATCCATCTGGTATAAGGGTGCAACCAACCATTTCTAGAGGGCAATATGCGAAGGCAGCACAGACTCCTCAATTCGGAGAATCACGTCGGGGAAGATTTAGGGGATATTCGCGGCGGTATTCGCACCGACTTTGAGGATGCTATGGTGCTGGCGCTAGAAGATACCCTCCTCGATCAGCGCCTAACAGCGTTCCGCAGTTTCATCGTGAAATGGAGGAAAGAATGGCCGGATAATTACTATCAAATGATGATGACTCAAGATGATTGGGCGTGGTATACCGTCTATTGGCTCACTTGCACGCTCCGGCGAATGGGCCATCGGTGGGAACACGCGGCTAACAAGTTAAAGGACACGTTCGCTATGGACCCCCAACAAATACCGATGGGTCAGGAGTTCCTCTATCGGTAGAATAACGGGACAGGTGGTAGTCGTTTTCTTGCTGACGATTGCTGCTGTTGCTATCGCCTACTCTATCGGGTTTCTGCTGGCCCATATTGTGCATCGCATACGGCGGCATAATAGACTCCAGCAGAGACCCCCTTTATCCGAACGTGAAGATGAAGAATTCCATCTATAGATTTTTTGGCATAAAGAGAACGAACTTGGATGACTTGAAACCAGCGGCTCCGTTTACCCTGACTATTCTGAAGATTGCTCATCCTAGAGGAATTACCTTCCTGCTTTCGGTTGCTGTCCAGCGCAAAGAAAAGTCCCCTGGCCGGATACTACAATTCCGGCTAGGGGAATTGACACAAGAAATGCAGTCACGAATCAAGGCAAGGCTTTAAGGAACTTCAATGTGGAGGTGAGGACCGCTCCATATTTTCTGTCCTCTCGGGCGCCGTCGTTCGTCCCGTATGTAAAGCCCGGCAGCGCGGGCGGATCGTTTGAGGTGTTCGATTCGAGCCGCTGTCATACTGCGACAGCTAACATCAATCGCTAACCCCCGGTAGTGCTTACTGCCGACGTTATGCTTGCCGTGTCTGCCCGATGTGATACGCAGACCATTGACGGAAGCAAAATGCAGTAAGCGGTTATCTACCCCCTGTCTGATGTAAGCGAGGGCGCTACTTTCCGATGCGGGAAATAGTATCGCGCAGGGTAACACCAAACAGGGCCATAACCGCCACCTGCAGGGCCTGCCCGAAAGATACCTCACCGCTAACGTAAGCGCCTGCCACAGTCGCCAGGGAGGCGATTGCCACCCACGTCGTTTTCGACCGAAACCATCCCTTCATTGCGTGTCCTTTACCCGACCGCTGCCGGTCAACCTCGGCTGCAGCCGCGTCAACGCTCGCTTGTTTCTATTCCGAAGCGAACGGGGAATCTCTCCCTATTACTATTATCGGTCGTGGGCACGCTTGTCTGTAGGGCAACCTTCACCGCCGGCAGCTCGATCTCGCCGGCAAGTGCCCGTCTGCTATAACCCTATGGTCGAGCGGTTCGGTCATAATGCTCCAGAAACCGTCTCGTTTCGTCGTCTTCGGCACGCCAGCCCTTTTCCCACAGCCGGCGAGGAGTCGAGGGGTCGGGATACCAGCACCCTTTCAACAGCCCTCCTGCTCGTCTCCAGGCACGTCCCTGTTCCTCGTAGGTGAGATGCAGCCGGTTAGAACGTCCCATTTTATGCTCTCTTTCTGCCCCCAAAAATATATTTTCAAAAACTGGGGCAAAATACTTGACCTTCTTTGTGGACCGTGCTATACTCTAGACAGTTCAGTAGTCTTTGCCCTGAAGGGCAGAAAGGTCACGAAAACCAATGGCACAGGAAGCAGGAAAGACACCCGCCGAAGTCAAGGCGCCGTTGACCCCGGAGCAGGTCTTCGAGGTGACGACCAAGATCGTCGGCGACCGGGCACGGGACATCACCAAGGCCGTCCGTCTCTACCGGGCCGAAGAGAGTGACATCGAAGAGGTAGTTCTGGAGGTGCAGCTCGGACAGCGCAAACTTCAGAAGGCAATGGTCGCAATGGGAGCCGCTCACAAGGCCCTCGCTGCCAAGTAACCGGAAAGACCCCGAAGTAGTCACCTTCGGGGTCTTCTTTTCCAACCACTGTTGGTCAACGAAAGGTCACGCAACCAAAATGATCCAGACAAGCACGATGCAAATATGGCAGGATGACACCGGCGTGGAAGTGTTCTCCTTCGACCTCTGCGGCAGTGAGGTTTATCATCTGACCGTTGGGCATCTTGGAGGGCAGACGATTGGCTTGACGCTCAATCTTGAACAGATCGGCGCCCTCACTTCCTTCCTCTCCGCAGTCGAGCAAGATGCTATGGCCCGAGCCGAAGAGAAAGATCCTCACCGCGTCGTCAAAGTAAAGGCGACCCTTCGCCGGGACCGATCTACCCCCGAATTCCCCGACTCTCACCGCTAAACCAGAAGGCCCTCTGGACGAAAATTCAGAGGGCTTTTCTACGTCCAGTTCCCTCCGCGTTCCGCCGCAGCTTTCTCCTCGCCGCCAGCCGCCACTTCCTTACCGTCGCCGCCGGATACTCGATATACACCCCTTCGGCTGCCTTGTAGCACGGCCTACTTCTCATCAAGATTCTCCACCCGATTAATGGGCAGCGTGAAGATGTAGTTATTGCCCTCGGGATAATTCGTCAGCCACTTCCTCATTTCCGTGGTGAGGGTTTCCGCCTCCTCTTTGGTCATATCCAGGGCCACCCTGTGGAACGCAGCAAGCTCATACTGGTGAGCGTCGAGCCAGATTTTCATTTCTTCCTCCCTGCACGCCTTGTCATTCGTCGAGCCAGAAAGCAGGCAGATAAACGCTGGTATTGTCATCCCCAGGATGCGGAGCATCGGGAACGAAGGCGGCAGGTAGACCTAGCCAGCGAATTTTTGCCCCACAAGTTCGGCAGATAATCTGCACCCGTATAACGTGGGTAGCGCGGTGCGGTGTTTTGACCTGTTCTAGACCGAATTTTATATCTGTTTTGATATGCTTGCACTGCTTCACTGTTTAAGCTCCTCGATTATCTCGTCTAACCGCTCAAGCATCCCAGACAGTCTATAGCCGTCTCTATTCTCGGCACAATTGCCGCGAAAGAATTTCATCGCTATATCACGCAGTTCCTTGAGCAACTCGATTCGCTCTTTCTTTTCATCAGAATACCAGGTAAATCTTCGTGGTTCCAGCGAAGGTAAAAACACGCACTCCCTCCGCCTGTAACTCATCGTGTTCGTCGTAGCCTATTTGTAGGCGTAAAAGTTCCGTCCCGAATCCGTTGTCTACCAGTGCTTGCATTTCTTTGAACAGGTCTTGGACTGTTGCTGGCGACTTTACGGTTCTGAACCACTTTTCCCTAGGATTTCTTGCCACTCTCGGGCCTCGATATTTTTTCATTATAATAAGAGCCCTACTTTCGCGTATATAAATGTGGTTGCCACATACTGCGCGGCCCCGGATTCCCAGGCCAATTTATAGGCACGATTTCGGGCTCATTAGCAGGCTTATTTACGTGCAATAATTCTAACCTCCGAAGAGGTGCCCTGAAACGGGACTAATTAAATGCACATTTTCCGCCTGCACGTATAGTATAACGCAACGCGCTCCTCTTGTCAATAAAGAACTGTTCGCTAGTTTGCACGGAAAGATAGCGAATTTAGGCACGGAAGTGAGCATAGTTTGATAGTAGTGGCTCGGTCGGTCGAGGAGCAAGGTTGTGACCCCCCCCATAGTTTGATAGTAGTGGCTCGGTCGGTCGAGGAACAAGGTTGTGACCCCCCCTGCCGGG
>WNGA01004646.1_pt1 | contig 20079 bp, 13 predicted proteins | sample 5400061 | NCBI WGS metagenome assembly WNGA01 (sample SAMN13153366, study PRJNA577476) | soil metagenome | isolation source: 100 cm soil or saprolite under grassland replicate 2 | place: USA:California | collected 2016-06-15
AGCAGGCCGGTCGGCAGCTCTCCGCGCGTCGCCTGCAGAATGCTCTGGGCGCACATCCGGCTCATGGCTGCTGCCGTCTCGCGAGTCACGCCGGCGACGTGTGAGGTCATCACGACGTTAGACAGGCCGTAGAAGCGGTCGTCGCTCGGCGGTTCCCGTTCGCGGACGTCTAGGCCCGCTCCGGCCAACCGTTCCTCCGTGAGCGCCGCGTAGAGCGAATCCTCGTCGATCAGGGACCCGCGGGCGGTATTGATGAGGTAAGCCGTCGGCTTCATCAGCGCGAGGCGATCGGCATTGATGACCTGCCGCGTCTTGGGGCTGGCGGGCAGGTGGAGGGAGACGAAGTCGCTGCGCCGTAGGAGCTGCTCGAGTGAGAGCAGCTCGATCTCGTATCGTTCAACGAACACTCGGTCGGGATATGGCTCGACGGCGAGCACCTTCATCTCGAAGCCCCAAGCCCGTTGGGCGACCCCCTGCCCGATCCGCCCGAGCCCAACCAACCCGAGCGTCTTACGCCACACGTCAGCCCCGACGGTCCGGGTCCAGATACCGGCTCGGACGCCTCGATCGTTCTCGACGAGCCCGTGGGCCAGGGCAAGCATTAGCGCGAAGGTGTGGTCGGCCACCGCCCAGTCGTTCGCTCCCTGGGCTGTCGTCACCAGGACTCCCAACTCCGTCGCGGCCTGGAGATCGACCCGGTCGAACCCCACCCCCCAGCGGGCGATGTGCCGCAGCGTGGGGCTGCGAGCCATTACCTGGCGCGTGTAGGGCTCTCCGCCGGCGACGACGGCATCGTGACCACGCAGCAGCTCGAGCAGGTCATCCTCGGTCGCCCCCGCCCCCTGGGCGGCGAACTGCACTGCCCATCCAGCCGCCTGCAGCGCCCCGAGCTCGGCGTCGTCGAGGGTAGCCAGGACTGTCCCGGTGATCAAAACGCTCGGCATCGGGGGTACTCGTTAAGGCGGAGGGTAGCAGCCAGCGCGACGCGGATCAATCGAGCTACGGAGTATCCTCTCAGCATGCCGGTCCACGCCTCAGTTACGCCCGCCGAAGAGTCTGAAGTTGTCGCGCTGGTGCAGGAGCTGGTCCGCTTGCACAGCGTCAACCCGCCCGGCAACGAGGCGGCCGTAGCCGAGGCGATCGCTCGGCAGGCCGAGGCCTGGGGGCTCGAGACGCGACTGGATGTCGTGTGTGATGGCCGGCCAAACGTGCTCGTCCGACTGGCCGGCGCCGGCGAACGACGGGGCTTGCTCCTCTCAGGCCACACCGACACGGTCCCGCCCGGAGAGGTGGCCTGGGAGCGTGAGCCGCTATCCGGTGAGCTGGCCGATGGCCTCATCTGGGGCCGGGGCGCCACCGATATGAAGGCGGGTGTGGCCGCCATGCTCGTCGCCATGGCGGCCCTCGCCCGCCGCGGCTGGCGACCGAAGGGTGATCTGCTCTTCGCAGGGACGGTGGACGAGGAGGTCGCCTCCCTGGGCGCCAGGCATCTGCGCGACACCGGCGGGCTGAACGGAGTCGGCTGGATCGTGATCGGTGAGCCGACTAATCTGGACGTCGTCCCGACCCACCGCGGCGCGCTGTGGCTGGAGATCACCGCCTACGGCAAGACCGCGCACGGGTCGATGCCGGACCTGGGCGTCAATGCCATCCTTCACCTGGCCGAGCTGCTGCGCTGGCTTGGGGAGCGTCGATTCCCCTATCAGCCCCATCCGCTTCTCGCCCCGCCCTCGATGAACGTGGGAACGATCGCGGGCGGCGTCAAGACCAACGTCGTGCCCGACCGCTGTGTGGCGACCGTCGACCTGCGCACCCTCCCGGGCCAGGACCACGCCGCCATCGTTCAGGACATCCGTGACCTGGCTGCTGAGCTGGAGTCGACCGTCCCTGGCCTGCGGGTCGACGTTCGGATCGCGAACGACATGCCGCCGGTTGAGACACCCACGGACCACCCGCTGGTACGCACAGCGCGGGCCGCTATTGCCGACGCGCTGGGAGCGGAGCCCCGGGTCCGGGGTGCAACCTACTATACCGACGGTGGAGTCTGGGTTGAGGCCGGTATCCCGATTGTGATCTTCGGCCCGGGTGACGATCGCCTCGCCCACCAGCCAAACGAGGGCGTCGAGGTGGGCCAGGTCGTCCAGGCGGTACGTGGCTACATCGCGATCGCCGAGCGACTCCTCGGTCTGGGAGGTAGAGATGACCAAGCGTGAGCGGGTGATGGCGGCGTTGAAGGGCGAGGTGGTAGACACCGTTCCGGTAGGGTTCTGGGCGCACAACTACGCCAAGGAGAACTCGGCCGCCGACCTGGCCGACGAGAGCCTCCGATTGGCACGCGAATACGACTGGGATTTCCTCAAGCCCCAGTGCCGCGCACAGTGCTTCGCCGAGGGCTGGGGCAACAAGTACCGTCCCTCGGGCGAGCGCGCCACCCGGCCCACGCCGGTCAGCCACGTCGTGGAGACCCTGGACGACTTCGGAGAACTTGCGCCGATCGACCCCACCCAGGGGTCGCTCGGAGAGCAGATCGAGGCCTTGCGGCTCATCCGGGCCGGCGTCGGACCCGACAGGCCGATCATCTGGACGGTCTTCAATCCGTTGATGATCTGTCGGTACCTCGCCAGAGGAGACGCCGACATGATGCTCGACGCGCTCCGCGAGCGGCCGACGGCACTCCACCACGCCCTCGGCGTGATCGCCCAGGTGATGGCTGAGTACGGGCGCGCCGCGATCGCTAACGGCGCCGACGGCCTCTTCTACGCCACTAACGTCGCCACCGAGGGCCTGGTCAACGCCAACGAGTACGCCGAATTCGGCCGACCGTACGATCTGACTATCCTGGAGGCTGTCAGCCAGGCGCCCTTCAACCTGATGCACATTTGCGGCGACGCCATCCACTTCGAGCAGTTCGCCGACTATCCCGTGCAGGCTTTCAACTGGGCGATTGGCCCGCGCAACCCGAGCCTCTCCAAGATGGAGCGCCTGACTGGCAGGGCGGTGGTCGGGGGCGTCAGCATCAAGCCGCGCGATCTCGAGATGAGCCCGGAAGAGGTCGCGGCCGAAGTGCGGGCCGCCATCTCCGAGACAGCTGGCCGCCATCTGCTGGTCGGGCCCGGTTGCTCCAGCTCGCCCGAGACCCCGCCCGCCAACTTTCACGCCGCCCGCAAGGCCGCTCGCGAGTCGAAGGGCGGCGCCGCCTAGATCTGGCTAGTAGCCGACGCCGCTGCCCTTTCCGCCGCACTCGGCAACCAGAGCCAGCGCGAGCGGCAGCAGCCTGAGTGCCAAGAAGCGGACCTTGTTGAGCATGTGCACCCTCCCCTTGACCACATTATGAACCAGACGCCCGGTGTATCCACAGCAGGACCCAGTGGCCCGTAGCGCGGGGGCTTGTCCCCCGCCCAACAGAGCGGGGGACAAGCCCCCGCGCTACGAGACTACGAGGCTTGACACGGTCAGACGGGCGGCGCATCCTATGCCCATCGTCTGCCCTGGAGGTTGACTCGAGATGCCGTTTAGTGTGGCGGCCACAAATCCGCGGCCAAACAGCGATTTTCGGTACGAGCGAGAGGCTCTCGACCCAATCGGGGCCGACATCGTTCCAGTCTACGCCGAGGACGAGCAACAGTATCTCGACGGCATCCGCGATACGGATGCGGTCATGGCAGGACTACGCGTGAGCTTGACGGGGAAAGTGATTCGTGGGCTATCTCGCTGCAAAGTGATCGCGGCTGGCGGCATCGGCGTGGACAAGATCGACGTGGAGGCGGCCACCGAGGCCGGCATACCAGTCACCAACGTGCCCGACGTCTTCACCGAGGAGGTCGCCGACCAGGCCTTCACCCTGCTCCTGGCGGTCAACCGCAAGCTGCTCTACTGCCACCAGATGGCGACTAGTGGGCGTTGGGGCGATGCCTCTCGGGGCTTCGGCTCGATGCCCAAGATCTACGGCAGCACGCTCGGTCTGATCGCCTTCGGCAATATCGCTCGCGCCGTCGCCCGCCGCGCCAAGGGGTTCGGCATGCGGGTGTTGGCGTACGATCCGTTCGTGTCGCCTGAGGTGATGGCCGAGCACGGGGTGGAATCCCGTTCACTCGAGGACCTGCTGCCTGAGGCGGACTTCGTCTCGGCCCACGCGCCCCACACCACAGGACCCATCACCTGATGGGCGAGGGCCAGTTCGGGCTGATGAAGCGCTCGGCCAGCTTCGTCAACACGGGTCGAGGCAAGGTCGTCGACGAGCCGGCCCTGATCAGCGCGCTCGAGCGGGGGACGATCGCCGGCGCCGGCCTCGACGTGCTGGAGGAGGAGCCGCCCGACCCCAACAACCCGCTTCTCGAGATGTCGAACGTCGTCATTACTCCCCATATGGCCTCCTACTCCAACGAGGCGACCGTCGCGCGCCGCCGTCGGGTCGGACAGGAGATCGCGGCCGTCTTGAGCGGCAAACGTCCTCGCAACGTCGTAAACCCGGCCGTCCTGGAACGACTCGCGCTGGCCTAACCTGCAAGGCCACACGGCGTCGCTCTCGGTGCGATGGGCGCACACGTTGCCACCATACAGCTTTGTCTTGACACCCAGGTATGCTCGACGGATAATGCCGCCAAGCGCTCTGCTTTTGGCGCCGTCTCGGCAGGTACTATCGGATGGCCATCTTCCGTCTTGCCGTCCACCTGAGGCGGGTGGCCCATGCCGATTGGGGGAGGATCTTCGCATGAGCGACCTGGACCGTGGCCTTGTCTCCTTTCCGATGGCCAGTCGTCGGCTGAGCCGCCGGACCGTTCTGCGCTTTGGCCTCATCGCCGCCGCCATTCCGCTCGCGGCCGCCTGTGGCCAAGCGGCCGCCCCGGCTCCAACAGCCGCGCCGGCCAAGCCTGCCGAGGCGCCAAAGCCGGCCGAGGCGCCCAAGCCAGCCGCACCGGTCGCCCAACCGGGTGCCACCGCGGCGCCTGCGGCTCAGGCGCCAGCCGTGCCAAAGGCGAAGATCAGCGGTAAGCTGACCTTCGTCCAGTCTCGCGACTTCCACCCCGACCACAACACCTTTATCGAGCAGAAGGTCCGCGAGTTCGCCGAGAAGCAAGGCTACCCACTCGACCATTCTTACATCGAGGCGTACGCTGGGGCCGGCAACGTCGTCCAGAAGCTGACCGCTGCGGTGCAGGCAGGCGACGCGCCGGACCTCATCACCCACACCCTGCGGCCCGCCGAGCTGAAGTTCCTGGAGATCATCGAGGACGTCGACAGCCTGCACAAGGACATCATCAAGGAGCAGGGTAAGGTGATCCCCGCCGCCGAGAAGCGAGGCCTGCTGGACGGCAAGTGGTGGACGGTCCCCCATTTCAGCCGGGCCGGCGGGTACTGGGCGCGCGAGACCGCGTTCAGGGAAGGCGGCATTGACTACAAGAAGGACCTGGGCGACTATGGTGCGTGCCGCGAAGCCTGCCTGAAAGCTTCCAAGCCGGAGAAGGAGCTCTGGGGCTGGGGCCTGACCGCGAATCGATCCGGCGACGGGGAAACGATGGTCCGCGACATCGTCATGATGTGGGGCGGCCAGCTCACCGACGAAAGCGGCCAGGTAGTCGTGCTCAACAAGGACCCGTTTCGAGCGTACGCGATCGCCGGCCTGGAATTCCTCAAAGAGACCTACACGGATCCGAAATGGGCCACGATGCTGCCTCCCGGCGTCAACGCCTGGACCGATCCGAGCAACAACGAGGCCTACCTGGCCGGCAAGATCTTCTTCACCTCGAACGCGGGCACCATGTTCGCCAAGGCGGTGGTCGACAAGAACCCGGTCGCCGAGGACACCTGGCTCATTCCAACACCGAAGGGGCTTGGGGCAGGTGGCCGCTCGATCATGGGGGCCGCTGACACGATGAACTGGTTCATCATGAAGGGCTCGAAGAACCGCGAGGCGGCTGAGCAGTTGATCAAGTTCATCGTTTCGCCCGACGTGATGCGCGAGACGTTCAAGATCAGCACGGGGTACGTGTACCCAGCTCATGAGTGGGGCTGGGACGAGAAAGTCATCACAGAAGATAAATTCGGCCAGCACGTGACCGACATCTGGAAAAGGAAGGCCTTCGACCCGAGCGGCTACACCGCGGGCGAGTGGCCTGGCCCGCCCACACCCTGGACGACGGCACTGGAGAACTCCAACTTCTGGACCGACATGTTCGGCGAGGTGCTCGGCGGGAAGTCGGTCCCAGACGCGCTCAAGTCGGCCCACGATCGGGCCGTACGCGTCTTCAAGGAGTTCGGCGCGAAGGGAGAATAAACGAAGCTGTCAGCTCTCAGCTACCAGCCATCAACGGACTTCCGACAGCTGATGGCTGACTGCTGACTGCTCGACCCGGAGGTAGCGTGGCGACTCCCACTGCCCGACCCATTCTCGCTGCGCCAGTCGCGTCGCGGGCCTGGTTCAAGGTGTCCCAGCGGGTCCTCGGGCGGGACTGGCCCACGGCCTGGCTCTTCGTGGGCCCGATGGTGCTGCTGCTCTTTGGGCTGATCGGCTACCCGTTCGTCCGAGCCGTTTGGCTCAGCCTGCACAATACGGTCGGGGTCCGAGTGGGTGCGTTCGTCGGCCTCCAGAATTACGCCAACCTGTGGGCCGACGACTTCTTCATCCGCGCGGTCGGGGTGACGGTCACCTTCACCGCGTTCTCGGTCCTGTGCAAGTTCTGGCTTGCGCTCGTGGCAGCCCTGCTGCTCCACAACGTGCCACGCTGGGGCTCAGTCCTGGGCGGTCTGATCCTCCTCCCGTACATCATCCCAGAGGTCGTGCGGGCGCTCGCCTGGCGTGTCCTCCTGGATCCGCTCTTCGGCGCGCTCAACTACATCCTCGTCAACGTCCTGGGCGTGCTGAGCAAGGGCTTGCCCTGGCTGGGCGATCCGAGCACGGCCCTGCCGTCGGTCATCATGGTCAACGTGTGGGCCGGAACGCCCTTCTTCATCATCCTGCTCGTGGCCGGGCTCAAGGCCATCGATGGCGAGCTGTACGACGCCGCGGCCGTTGACGGGGCGAGTGCCTGGCGTCGCTTCCTGCACGTCACGCTGCCGGGCCTGCGTTACGTGATCATCGTCGCGACGCTGCTGTCGACGATCTTTACCTTCAACGGCTTCACGCTCGTCTATTTGCTGACTGGCGGGGGGCCCGGCGGCGCCACGCGCGTTTACCCGATCCTGGCCTACGAGTACGCCGTCCAGGCGCTGCGTTACAGCGCTGGCGTGGCGGTTGCCATGACCGTCGCTCCCGTACTGTTCGTCCTGATCCTTTTCCTCGGCCGCTACATGATGCGGCGAGAGGACATTGCGCACAGCGCCGACGAGGCAGGCCTTGTCTGGCGGGCCGCGATGACCGTGTTGTGGCCGCTTCGGATCGTGGCTCGGGGGCTGGTCGCGGTCTTCTGGGCGATCAACGGCCTGACCGAGTCGATCATCGGGGCGGCGGCGAGCGTCGTCCGCTCGCCCGGGGCCGCGCCGTTCCTGCCGCACACGGCCAAGCGCGGGATCGGCGTGAGCCTGATGTACCTGCTGCTCGGCCTGATTATCCTTTTCGAGCTGTTGCCGTTCTATTTCATCTTCGTGACCTCCTTCAAGAGCAACCTCCAGATCCAGCAGATCCGAAGCATGTTCTGGCCGGATCCGTGGACGCTGGACCACTTCCGCTATCTGTTCACACAGATCCCATTCACCAACTGGTATGCCAACACGGTCATGGTGACGGCGGTGAGTACGAGCATATCGGTCTTCGTGGCCAGCCTGGGCGCTTATGCCTTGGTCCGGCTGCGGTGGCGCGGCTCAAACACGCTCGGCACGTCGGTCCTCATCGCCTACTTGATGCCGGGCGCCCTGATGTTCATCCCGATGTACGCGATCCTGGTCGGCCTCGGGCTTATCAACAAGCAGGCCGCGCTGATGGTGACGTACCCGAGCATCGTGCTGCCGTTCGCGACCTGGCTGATGATGGGCTACTACCGCTCGATCCCGGAAGAGCTGGAGGACGCGGCGCTGATCGACGGCTGCAACCGTTTTCAGGCGTTCTATCGCGTGGTATTGCCGCTCACTCGGCCGGCCTTGCTCGCGGTTGCTCTCTTCGCCGTAACCCAGGCCTGGAACGAGTTCCTCTACGCCTACACCTTCCTGCGCAGCAGCGAGGTCTTCACCCTGCCCGTCGGCCTCGCCCAGCTCATCGTCGGCGACGTCCAGCCCTGGGGAGTCCTGATGGCCGCCTCGCTGCTGACCGGGCTGCCGGTCGTCATCATCTACATGCTCGGCCAGCGCTTCATGGTGGCCGGCCTCACCGCCGGCAGCGTCAAGGGCTAGGCCGTCCAATTATGGAGAGCAGCCGGGAGCCGTAGGGGCGCACCCGCGCCTTCATCGCGTCCATTTGGGGGCGGACACGCGGGTCCGCCCCTACGAGCGCGCGGCCCCCACAGGCAACGCAAAGCGCATCCGCGCATACGCCCAACGCCTAATACCCCCGCTTGACGTCCACCTGATGCAGCAGCGGCTCGCCGCCCAGGTAGCGGCGCAGGTTCTCGGTGTAGATCGCGGCCACGTCGCGCTGGGCGTTCGGGTGCTCCCCGGCGATATGGGGCGTGATCAGTGCATTCGGCAGGCTCCAGAGCGGCGAGTCGGCCTGCAACGGCTCCTCCTCGAAGACGTCCAGGCCGGCGCCCGCGATCCAGCCCTCCCGCAGGGCTCGAACGACCGCCCGCTCATCGGTCGTCACCGCGCGGCCAACGTTGTAGAGGTAGGCCGTCGGCTTCATCTTCCGCAGCTCGGCTTGGCCGATGAACCCGACCGTCTGCGGGGTGTTCGGCAGGGTGACGACGACGTGATCGGCCTGCAGCAGTAGGTCAGTCAAGCCCGAGCAGCTGTACTGCTCATCCAGCCAGTCCGGCTTCGGAACGTGGCTGCGGCGCAAGCCGAGGACCCGCATGCCGAACGCTCGGGCGCGCACGGCGACGGCCTGCCCGACGTGGCCCACCCCGATCAGACCGACCGCCTGGCCCTGCAGCGTGCGCGAGATCGGCGCCAGCTCATCCAGCGCCCAGCGTCGCTCGCTCTGCGCTTCGACCAGCTCGCGGAAGTGGCGGACGAATCCGAGCATGACCATCAGCAGGTGCTCGGCCAGCACGTGCCCGTCGGTCGGACGGTTGGTCATCACGAAGTCCAGGGCCAGCAGCTCCGGGCTCAAGTAGCGGTCGATCCCATGCCCTGTCGTCTGCAGCCAGCGGACCCGCCCGGCGCCACGCAGGGCGTGCCGAAACGGGGTTCCGGTGCAGATCAGGTCCGCCTCCCGCATCCACCGAGCCGCCTGCTCGCGGTCGGTCACGAACAGCAGCCGACCGCCCGGCGCCCGCTCCCTGAAGACGCGCTCCGCGGCGGCCTGCTGCTCCGAGGTGAACCGCACCGTGACCAGAGCTGTTGGGTTAGGGATTCGATCGTCCACTGTGCCTCTCGGTCCGGAGAAACTTTCGCAGTTCCTCGGTCGCCACCAGCTCAGGCTGTCCGGTTCTCGGATCCAGCACCACGCCGTACTCCGACCGCGCCTGCTCGGGTGAGACTTTCTCGTCGGCCACGTCGGCCGCGACGCGGCCAGGATCTCGCTCGAGCGGGTCGCCGTGGCCGCCGGCCCCGGCCAGAAAATGTCGCAGCACGTCGTCCCGCTTCAGGGTCAGATACCCCTTGGATGGCAGCGGCGTGGCCGCGCCATCGCGGATGAGCAGATTTGACGACGGCGCGCCGGGCCTGCCGCCCTCCAAACCCCACGGCCGATAGCGGTGGCGATCGGTCCGCAGCTGCAGCGCGCCCTCCCGCTCCAGGAAGCGGTACTCGCGCACCATCGCCAGTCCGCCGCGGTACTTGCCCGCCCCGCCGCTGTCGGGCACGAAAGCGTACTGCTCGATTCGCAGGGGATATTCCGCCTCGAGCTGCTCGATCGGGTTGTTGGAGAAGTTGGCCACCGCGCTCGAGCAGGCGTCGATGCCATCCTTGTTGGGCCGCCCTCCCCACGAGCCGTGCAGGAACTCCAGGAAGACGAACGCCCGCCGCTGGTCGTCGTAGCCGCCGATCGTGATCCCGGTATCGCCGCCCGACTCGCATGCCGGGACACGCTGCGGGGCGGCCTGCGCCAGCGCGCCGAAGATCGCATTCGCCAGCCGAAATCCGGTCAGGCCGCGCGCCGCGACCGGCGCTGGCAGGTGAGGATTGATGACCGTGCCCTCGGGCACCACGACCTTGATCGGGCGAAAATAGCCGCCGTTGTTTGGGATGCCGGGGTCCATCAAGCCGCGCACGCACGCGTACACCGCCGAGCGGGCGAACGAGCCGGTCGCATTGATCGCGCCCCGCACCTGGGCGGCGGTGCCGGCGAAATCGACTTCCAGCGAGTCCCCGCGGACACTGACCGTGACGCGGATCGGGATCGGGTCGGGGTCCAGGCCATCGTCGTCGATGTAGTCCACGAAGTGGTAGGCACCATCAGGCCAGGCAGCGATCTCGGCCCGCGCCAGGCGCTCGGTGTAGGCCATCAGCTCGTCGAGCGCGGCGAACAGCTCGCGCCCGCCCCAGCGTGCCGCCAGTTGCTCCAGTCCGCGCTCGCCGATGTGAATCGCCGCGAGCTGGGCCCTCAGGTCCCCTAGCAGGTTGTCGGGGACTCGGACGTTGCGGCTGATGATGTCGAAGACCGCTTCGTTCGGTCTCCCGGCTGCGTAGAGCTTCAGCGGCGGCAGACGCAGCCCTTCCTGGTAGATCTCGGTCGAGTCGGAGGCGTTGCCGCCGGCCACCCGACCACCGACGTCCGTGTGGTGAGCGATCGTCGCGCAGTAGGCGACGTGCTCGCCGTCGAGAAACAGCGGCTTGATCAGGAAGATATCGGGCAGGTGGGTGCCGCCCTCGTACGGATCATTCAAGATCACACAGTCGCCTGGCTCGAATCGCCCCCCGAACTTGGCGAGCACGGCCTCCATCGCGTCCGGGATCGATCCAAGCTGCATCGGCAGCGTGAACCCCTGGGCCAGCAGTTCGCCGTCGAGCGAGCAGAAGGCGCTCGATAGATCGTTCGAGCTCTTCAGGTTGGACGAGTAGGCCGTGCGCATAATCGTCAGCGCCATCTCGTCCACGACCGACTCGACCGAGTTCTTGACCAGCTCCAGCGTGATGGGGTCGATCGCCATGCGGCTTACTCCTCGCCACTCACGGTGAGGAACCGCTGTCATTCTGAGCGTCAGCGAAGAAACTCATGCTCCTCACCCCTCAGCTCTGTACGAGGAGACTGGCGAATGTGCTGGCAGAATACGAGTTGCCATGTTTTGGGGCATGAGATCCTTCGCTTCGCTCAGGATGACAGAATGGATTCCAGCACAACATCGTTCCACTGGTCGAGTCGGGCGGTCCAGCCAGGTGGGATGACGGTCGTGGCGTCGTACTCTTCCACGATCAGCGGTCCCGGCCTACCCCTCCGGCTGAGGTCGGCGCGTCCGATCACCTCAGTTTCTAACGACCCATATTCACGCCCGAAGTATGCCGCCCTCGCGCCGGCGGGTTTGAAACCCACGCTGGGTTGGAGCCCCGACCCGGCCTCGGCCAGCCCGTCCGGCGGGTCGCCAAGGACGCGTGCCACGAGGCGCAGGTTCACCAGCTCGATTCGAGCGGCCGCGTCGTGGTGGCCGTAGGTCCGCTCGTGCTCGGCCTCGAAGCGGGCGGCTGCCCTGGCCAGCGCGGCGGAGCCGGTCCGGCCATCGAGCGGGATGCGCAGCTCCGAGCTCTGGCCGCGGTAGCGCAAGTCAAGCAGTCGCTCGAGCACCACCCCGTCCGCGGCATGGCCCTCGTCGGCGAGCGTGGCCAGCGCGGTGCGCTCCAGAGCCGCCAGGCCGCCGAAGATCTCTTCGGGCGATGCTTCGGCCAGGCGGCGGCGGTGGGCCTGCACGAGCTCATGGCGGGCCTCCGCGCAGAGCAGCCCGAGGGCACTGAAAAGCCCGGGCCACGGCGGCACGATCACCAGCCGAATACCGAGCTGGCGTGCCACCTCGATCGCATGAACCGGCCCATTGCCGCCAAAGGCGACGAGCGCACAGCGGCGAGGGTCCCTGCCTCGTTCGGTCGACACGGCCCGCGCGACGCGCACCATGTTGGAGACGGCTATCTGGTGAACGCCGTACGCTGTTTCGATCAGGTCCAGCCCCAGCGGGCGCGCCGCGCCGTCCTGAAGGGCCTTCGCCGCTGCCTCGGCGTCGATCGCTAGCGCACCGCCTAGCAGGTGCGACTGGTTCAGGTAGCCAAGTACCAGGTTGGCGTCGGTGAGCGTTGGGCGGTCGTTGCCAAGACCGTAGCAGGCCGGGCCGGGCTGGGCCCCGGCGCTCTCGGGCCCGACTCGCAACCCACCCCCGCTGTCGACCCGCACCAGGCTTCCCCCTCCGGCCCCCACTTCGGCGATGTCGAGGGCCGCGACTCGCAGCAGATGCCCGCCGCCCTTGAACAGCCGACTGCCGGCCGTGATGCCCGCTCCCACCTCGTACTCGGCCATCTGGAACGCCCGCCCCCCCTCCAGGATCGAGGCCTTGGCCGTCGTGCCGCCCATATCGACGGTGATGACGTTCGACAAGCCAGCTCGCTGGGCCAGCTGGAGTGCGGCCACCACCCCGGCGGCCGGCCCCGACTCGATCACTTGGATCGGCCTGCGGCGAGCGCTTTCGGCCCGCATCACCCCGCCGTTTGACTGCATCATCAGGAGTGGAGCCTCGACGCCGGCACCACGCAGCTCAGCCTGGAGATGCCCGAGGTAGCGGTCGATCACGGGTCCGACATAGGCGTTGATGACTGTCGTAGAGGTCCGCTCGTACTCGCCGCTCTCCGGCAGCACCTCATGCGACAGCGACAGGTGAATTCCCGGAGCGCGCTCACGGACCAGCTGGCCGATCCGCCGCTCGTGGGAACCGTTCGCATAGGCGTGAATCAGAGACACTGCGATCGACTCGACGCCTTCCGCCAGCAGCGCCGCGACGACCTCGGCGGCCTCACCCTCGTCGAGCGGGATGACCACGTTGCCGTGGACGTCGAGGCGCTCCTCGACTTCGCGCCGCAGGCGGCGCGGCACCAGCGGGGCCGGCTTCTCCCAGCCGAGGTCGTACAGCCGGCCGACCCTCAAGCGGCGGATCTCCAGCACGTCTCGAAAGCCGCGCGTGGTGATCAGGGCGGTCCGAGCCCCGCGATACTCCAGGATCGCGTTCGTCGCGACGGTCGTCCCGTGGACCACGGCTTCGGCGTCAGCGGCTTTCAGGCCGGCTTCGTCGAGCAGCCCGGCCAGTCCGCTGACCAGCTTGGGAATGAGCTCGTCCGGCGCAGACGACACCTTCAGCGTCCTCACGCCGCTCGACGTGACGACGACCAGGTCGCTGAAGGTTCCCCCGATGTCGATCCCGACGCGATACCGCATCGCTAATGAAGAATGAAGTACGAAAAATGAAAAATGGGGAACGGAGACGCGCTCATTCTAGCCATTCTTGAGTCTTCGCTCTTCATTCTCCATTCGCACGACGCCCGCCGCTCCGTCGACCGTAATCTGATCGCCGGTCGTGATGCGCTCGACGGCGCCCTCGACGCCGACCACGGCCGGGATGCCATACTCGCGAGCCACGACCGCGCCATGCGACATCGGGCCGCCCATCTCCATCACCAGGCCGCCGGCCGTGAGGAAGAGTGGGGTCCAGCCAGGATCGGTGGACGGCGCGACCAGAATCTCGCCTGGCTCGAGGCGAGCGCCCGTCGGATCGAGGATCACCCGCGCCTTCGCGGCCACGACGCCCGGCGAGGCCGGTGCTCCGCGGAGCGTCGCTCCGGACGAGTCGGCAATCGACGACGACTCGGCGGTTGGCTCAGTGCCGTCGGAAAGCAGGATCCTTGGCACCCGCCTGCGCTGAAGCTCCCGCTCGTAGCTGGCGCGGCGCTCGGCGACGAGGGCACGGAGCTCGGCACCCTGGCATGCGCTCCGAAGCTCTGGGATGGTGAGGAAGTACACGTCGTCCGCCGCATCGAGACGGCCGCCACGCGCCAGCTCCACGCCGATCGATCCGAGCAGGGCGCGGGCCCGAGCGAGGAGCTGGACGAAGTAAAACTTGGGCCGCTCGCGAACCCCCAGCAGCTCGCGGCACCGACCGAGCAGGAACCGGACGAGCACGCCACGGAGCCAGCCTCGGCCTGCGGCGCGACGTGCCAGCTCGGCCACCGTCGCGCTGGCTTGCGCGCGGGCAGCCCGGAACTGGAGGTCCGGCGCGCGGGCCGGGTCGTCGAGCTGTAGGTAGTTGGCCAGGACGCCAAAGATGTGGATCGGGTCCTCTGACCAGCGCGGTAGGCCGACGTCGATCTCGGCGACGGCGCGATGGCCGTAGACGCGCAGGAACTCGTCCAGGCCGTCCTGGAGCGGACCAGGCAGCTTCCCCGCCACGTAATGGCGCGCTAGCTCCCGTGGTGCGGAGCCGCGGACGGCCCGCTCGGCAGCCGCGTCCGCGTGAACCCGCCTCGCGAGTGCCCAGAGGGCAAGGTCCATCTCGGTGGTCGGGTTGTGTGGCAGGCCGCGTCGAACCAGCTCGAGTTCCTGGGGCGTGGCGAGCTTGCCCAGCAGACGCCCGGCCAGTCCGTAGGTCAGGAATCCCGCGGCCATGACCGGCATGTAGCGCGGGAACACGCGCGGCATGCCCACGAGGAACATGTGCTCGATGGCGGCGAGTCGCTCTTCAGAGCTGGCGTCCGGTGGAAGCTCGCCGAGGCGGAGCGAGTTGACGGCCGTGCGCCCCGCGGACGCCCGTGCCGAAGCCGGGCTCAAGATCGCGCGTGCGATCCGCAGCGGCAGACGTGTGCGCACGATCGCGGGCGCGACGGTGTAGGCGAGGCGCCAGCGACGGGTCGGTAAGGGCGCCAACCGCGGATCGGCGGCTAGCTCGCCCACGATTGGGCCGCTGCGAGCTTCCCCCTGGGCGGCCGCGCTCGCGAGCAGCCGTCGGCCAGCTGGGCTGCGGACGAGCGGCGTGATGTCGAGGAAGAGACGGAGGCCGGCTTCGACGAGCAAGCTGGGGCCGGCCAGCGGGTCGCGGGCCGGCCCGACGAAGAGCCCGGCAATGGCCGAGCCGACCAGTCGGAAGACCTGCATGCCCATCGGCGTGAACGGCCGGAAAACGCCCTGAAAGACATTGAGTGAGAAGTAGACGCGCAGGTCATCGTCCGTGGTCGGCGCGCTCGAGGGCAGCGGGAACAGCGTCGTGATCGGACGGGCCTGGGTAAGCCAGATCTTTCCCTCGGCGTCGACGGCGAACTCGATGTCCTGGGGCGCGGCGTAGTGCTCCTCCACTCGGACGCCGAGCGCGGCGAGCGATCGGATCTGGTCGTCGGCCAGGCAGGCCATGTCGTTCCCGGTCGCGAGCTCTAGACGCTCGGTGCCACCCCCGGCCCGTGTCCGAACCGTGACGCGCTTGTCGCCCAGGCGGCGCTCGAGGATCTCCCCCGTCACCCCGTCGACGACGAAGTGGTCGGGGTTGACGGCGCCGGACACAACGGCCTCGCCCAGCCCGGGGCTCGCGTCTATCACCACCTGGCGGCGGCGGCCAGTCAGCGGGTTAGCAGTGAACATGACGCCCGCGACGCTGGCATCGACCATTGCCTGGATCACCACCGCCAGTCGCACGCCGTGGTGGTCGATCCGGTTGCTAGCCCGGTAGCTTACGGCGCGGTCGGTCCAGAGCGAGGCCCAGCAGCGCCGCACCGCGTCGAGCACGGCGTCGACGTCCACGACGTTCAAGTATGTGTCCTGCTGGCCGGCGAAGCTGGCCGTGGGTAGGTCCTCGGCCGTCGCCGACGAGCGCACCGCCACCGCCCCCGCCCGGTTGCCTGCGAGCGCGCGGTAGGCCCCGGCGACGGCATCGCCGATGGGGGCAGGCACATCGACGGCGAGCAGCTTCTCGCGAATGCGCCGCGCCAGATGGGCGAGAGGTCCCGTGTCTTCTGTGCGGATTTCGGCAAGCTCCGTTACAAGCTCGTCCAGGCCGGCGGCGTCGGCGACCAGCGAATACGCCGCCGTCGTGACGCAGAAGCCCTGCGGAACCGGCAGTCCGGCCCGCATCAGCTCGCCCAGGTTGGTCGCCTTGCCGCCGGCGATCGCCAGCGAGCGTCGATCCAGGTCGGCGAGCCACACGATATGGCGCGTGTCGGTCGACGCAGACTCAGCCATCTCGCCAACCGGAGTCGGTCCCGCTCACAGCCTCCTCCCGCGACTGCCGGCGTCGGCGAGCAACGAATCGCCCGTGTCACCCCAGCTTGCTGTTGGGGAGCCACTTGCTCGTGCGTCGGCGAGAGTTGTTATGGTGCAAGTATGGCCCGCGCGGGTACGAGCTCGCCGTCGAGCCAGCGAACGTCGACGACCCTGAGCCCAACTGCCAGCAAGTGCGGCTGAGACGCTGTCGGGCGAGCCGGAGCGCGGGCCCTTACTCGACGGGCAGCAACTGGGCCTCCGCCCACTCCGAGTAGACGATGAACTTGAAGGGATTCAGCTGCTGGTGCCTCTCCCGCAGCCGGTCGAGAGCCTGCCGGCGGAGGTCGGCTAGCCGCCGACTGGCCGGATAACGGAGCAACCCGACGTCGACGAGCTTGAGCGCGAGGGCGTAGTCGCTCTGCCCCAGCAGGGCCTTCGCGCTCCTGACGAAGGCTTGTTCCTTGCCGCCGCCCAGCAGATCGAGCGCTGCCGCCCACTCCCCGGGCGCAAAATCCTCTATCCCTTCGCCGTCGGGCTTCCAGTAGCCGGTCCGCTGGTGATAGACCCGCTTGACGACGTTGTCCCGCATCACCAGGAACGGGAGGACCGCGGGCGGATGAGAGCCGAGAATATCGGGCAGGTGATTCTGGTGGAGGATCTCGACGAGCGTCTTCCCCTCCCGGATCCCGCGGAGGATGTGCCCATGCAGGTCACGCAGGGCGGCCTCGAGTCCCGGAAACGCCTCAATGGCGAAGTTCTCGGTGAGGCCCGGGTGGCCGTGGATCAGGAGTCGCGGTTGGAGACCCTGGATCAGGCGCATCGTCTCCAGGAGGCCCTCCGCCGATCCCTCTGGGAGGAACGGAGCGCCGAGGTAGGGCATGATCACGTCTCCCGTGAAGACCACGCCGCTCGCCGGCACATGGATCAACAGGCCGTCCTCGGTCTCGCCGCCACGCACGGGGTAGAGGGCGAATTCCACGCCGCCGATGGTCAGCGTCTCGGGCTCGCCTATGAGGCGATCCGGGATGACCTCGTAGCGCCGCCTCCGCTCTGCTCCGAAGAAGTAGCGGAAGGGCATCCCCGTCTCGTTCACGAACCGCAGCTTGTCGGCGAAGCTCGCCTGGGCGATCACCCGGGCGCCGGGTTCCCTGATCGCGTCTAGCCCGCCGATGTGGTCCCAGTGGGCGTGGGTTAGGATCACGTGGCGGATGGGCTGGTCCGTGATCCGGCTGAGGTCGTCCAGTGCAGCCCGAGCGTGCGTCTCGGTGGTGCCGGCGTCGATCGCCACGATGCCGTCGTCGGTGAGGACGAAGGCGAAGTCGGCGAAGTCGTAACCCTGGGCCACGTAGACTCTCGGCGCCAGCTCCACGAGCCGGGGCGGGACGAAGTGGAACCCGTCCTCGGCAGTCACCCAGTAGTCGGTGACCAACTGCGGGAGGCCGGGATCCAGGGAGGGGTAACCGGAGCGCTCGAGCGCCTCCTGGGCCGCCTTCTCACGTCGCAGGGTGCGGTACGCCTTCGCGAGGGAGCGGTAGACGCTCCTTCTGAACCCAATCGGAAAGCGCTCCTTGTTGGCGAGCACCCATTCGAGGTCGGTGACCGCCGCTTGGGCCTTCCGCAAGAAAGCGTAGCTCGGCCAAGACGAGGCCCCGGAAGTACGTGGTGAGCCCGGGCGCGCGGCTCACCGCCTGGTCGAGTTTGGCGATAGCCTCGTTCACCCGCGCTCGGCGCCGGATCAGCGACACATGCCCTGCAAGCCGGGCCTGAAAGAGTCCCTCCAGGGCCAGGAAGAGTGGCTGGTCCGGTCGAGCCTCGGCACGCTCGCGGAAGTAGGCGTAGCCCTCCTCGTCGCGGCGACTCGCGAGCAACTGGCCCGCCAGCACGGCTACCGTTCGGGTCTCGGCGTTTGGCCAGCGGACCGCCTCCTGGAGGGCTTCGACCTCCAGGTGGCGCGTGATGGACGCGCTTGCTGTACTGTTCATGGTCTTCTCCCGTCGATTTGTGTCGTCAGTCGAGCAGTCGTTTCAGCGCCGCCAGCTTCCTGCCTTGATCGCGACCGCCAGGGCGGCGCCGAACAGCCCGAGGCTCGAGGCGATAGCGGCGTAGAGCGCGGCGAGCCCGCCGCCTAGCCAATAGATGAGGAGCCAGCCGCCAAGCGCGGCGATGAGCAGCCGAGCAGAGCCGGCCACGAGCGGCCAGAACAGTCGGCCGGCACCCTGGGAGGCGAAGTAGAGCGCCAGTCCCAGTCCGAGGAAGCCGTAAGCCGGCCCGACGATCCGAAGATAGGTCTCGCCGGCAGCGACGACCTCGGGCTGGGAGCTGAAGATGCCGATCCAGGCCCAGGGGAGTAACGCGGCGAGGAGCCCGACGCTGCCGGTCACGACGGCCGCCAGGCCGGCCCCGACCCAGGCCACACGGCGAGCACGCGCCACCTGGCCGGCGCCGACGTTGGTGCCGACCATGGTGACCAGGGCCGTGCCGATGCCGAAGACGAGCGGGATCTGGAGATACTCCAGCCGCGCGCCGATGCCGTAGCCGGCCAACGCAAACGTTCCGAACGATCCGACCAGCCCGGTGACGGCCATCACGTTGAGGTTGGTCAGGACGGTATTCAATGAGCCCGGCAGCCCGACTCGCAGGATCTCCCAGAAGAGCGCGCGCCGGAAACGGAGCCTGCCGCGGGGCATGGTCACCACGGTCCGCCCGGAGAGGACATAGGCGGTGAGCGCCAGCGCGCGCAGGGTGTAGGAGGTCACCAGCGAGGCGGCCGCACCGGCCACTCCGAGTGGGGGAAAGGGGCCCAGGCCGAAGATGAGGGCCGGAGCCAGGCCGACGTGCAGGATCTCACCGGCGACGATGATCGTTGCCGGGAAGAGCATCTGGCCGGTTCCCCGCACGACGCTGCCGAGCGTGGCGAGGAGCCAGACGGCCAGCGCGCCGGAGAAAGTGACGGTGGAGTACGCAAGGGCTGCTTCCAAGGCGCCGCCGATGCCGCCCATGGCCGGGTAGAGGAAGGGGCCGGCCCACAGAGCGCCTGCCGTGAAGAGCGCCGACATGAGTAGCGCGATCACCAGGGCGTGGGCCACCAGGTCGTTCGCGTCCTCGCGTCGCCCGGCTCCGAGTGCCCGTGCGATAGCCGAAGCGACCCCGCCCCCCATACCGCCGAAGGACATAGTCACCATCAGCATCCAGGCGGGCAAGACGAGCGAGACGCCGGCCAGGGCGTCGGCCCCCAGCCGACTCACGAAGAAGGCGTCGACCGTGCTGGAGGCGGCCTGGACGAGCATGACGACGACGTTCGGGGCGGCCAGACGCAGCAGCGTCGGGAGGACGGGCGCCTCGAGGATGAGCCGCGTGCGGGCCGGCACAGCGCTGTCGGTGGACTTGGGCGCGGCGGATGTGGAGATCAGCGTACGACTGATCGGAGTTACCAGCTGCGAGGGACGTTGGAGCGAAGTCACTGTCGGTCACTTCCCTTTTGCAAGTAACACCACTATAACAGCTGTCTGTTGTAAAATGCAAGTAACGCCTCCGATGACTGGCGCGAGGCGGCCAACGGGAGCCTGGCGATGACGACGACGAAGCGCAGATCAGCCGCGACTGCTAGGGCGGGCGCTCGGCGATCGGCTTGCCCGGTCGCCTGTGCCCTTGACCTCGTCGGCGATCGCTGGACCCTGCTGATCGTCCGAGACTTACTCGGCGGCAAGAAACGCTACGGTGACTTCCTGGCCTCGTCGGAGAAGATCCCGACCAACATCCTGGCCGATCGGCTCAAGCGCCTCGAGCGGGAAGGGCTCATCTGCAGCGTCCCCTACCGCCTGCACCCGCCGCGGGTC
>WNGA01015977.1_pt1 | contig 20079 bp, 23 predicted proteins | sample 5400061 | NCBI WGS metagenome assembly WNGA01 (sample SAMN13153366, study PRJNA577476) | soil metagenome | isolation source: 100 cm soil or saprolite under grassland replicate 2 | place: USA:California | collected 2016-06-15
CCCGGACCATCGTCAACCGAGGCTTCACCGCCAACTACCAGTACGCCTTGCAGACGATGAAGGACATTCCCTACGGCCGCTGGCGCGAGTACAGCCCGGAGGACACGATCCGCTTCTACGCCTTGCGCCTGCACGAGGCGGGCCTGATCAAGTCGAGCCCCCAGAAGATCCTGCAGGGTACCGACTGGCGCTTCCTGAATGAGCTCAAGAAGGAGCTGAAGGGATGAACCGACGGCAGTTCATGGCGACCGCAGCCCTCGGGGGCGCCGCGGCGTGGCTCGGCGACGGAGCGCCCATCGCCGCCGCGGAAGGCCCGCCGGAGACGACGAAGATCCGACTGGACCAGATCTCCGGCATCTGTGTGGCGCCGCAGTACATCGCCGAAGACCTGCTCAGGGCTGAGGGGTTCGCCGACATCCAGTACGTGAAGACCAGTGTGGGCGTCGGGACGTATCGCGAGATCGCCGCCGGCAACGTCGACGTGAGCATGGCGTTCGTGGCGCCCTTCATCATCCAGGTCGATGCCGGCGTGCCGATCGTCCTCCTCGGCGGCGTCCACGTCGGCTGCTTCGAGCTGTTCGGCACGGAGCGGATCCGGACGATCCGCGACCTCAAGGGTAAGACCGTCGCGGTCCCGGAGCTGGGATCGGCCCACCACGTCTTCCTGGCGAGCATGGTGTCCTATGTCGGGGTCAACCCGAGCAAGGACATCCAGTTCGTGGAGCGACCGGTCAACGACTCCGCGCAGCTGCTGGCCGACAAGAAGGTCGACGCCCTGATGGCCTTCCCGCCGGTCGCTCAGGAGCTGCGGGCCAAGAAGCTCGGCCACGTCATCGTCAACAGCGCCGTCGATCGGCCGTGGTCGCAATACTTCTGCTGCATCGTCGCCTCCAACCGCGAGTTCGTGCGCAAGCACCCCATCGCGACCAAGCGCGCGCTGCGCGCGATCGTCAAGGCGACGAACGTGTGCGCGCTCGAGCCCGCCCGGGCCGCCCGGCTGGTCGCCGACCGCGGCTATGATTACGACTACGCGCTGCAGACGATGAAGGAGCTACCGTACGGCAAATGGCGGGAGTACGACCCCGAGGACACGACGCGCTTCTACGCCCTCCGCCTGCACGAGGCGGGCATGATCAAGTCGAGTCCCCAGAAGATCCTCGCCCAGGCCACGGACTGGCGGTTCTTCAACGAGCTGAAGAAGGAGCTGAAGGGTTAAGGTGCTCGGGCGCATGGCCGTCCTCGGGGCGATGCTGGCGCTGCTCTCGGCGGGCGCGCACGCCGCGCCCAAGCCCGAAGCGCTACCCACGATCGGGCCCGCGCCCACGTTCACGCTCACGGCCCAGAACGACCGGCGGCTGTCGCTGGCGGACCTGCGCGGCAAGGCCGTCGTGCTGACGTTCATCTACACGACGTGCGCGGATACCTGCCCCCTGCTCACTGCCAAGATGGCGTCGCTGCAAGCCCGGCTCGGCCCCGACTTCGCCCAGCGCGTGTTCTAAATTCGATGGCTGGGCATTCCTGACGGGCACGCCGGCCGAGATCCGCGAGGTGGCCAAGCGGTACGGCATCTTCTACAAGAAGACGCCGCGAGGCGACATCGATCACACGTTCCTCACGTCGGTGATCGATCCGCGTGGTGTCCTCCGGGTCCAGTACATGGGCGTGCGGTTCGAGCCGACGGAGCTTCTGAACGATGTGCGGAGCGTGCTCGCGGAGGCGCCGCGACGATGAGACGGTGGGTGATCGCTCTCGTGGCCCGCATTCCCGCGCGGGTGCACGTCAAGCTCCTGGCCGCCTTCCTCGTGATGGTCGTGCTCCTCATCGTGGTGGGCGCGGCGGGCCTGCAAGTCCTGAGCGGAGTGAACCGGCGCGCCGAGGATCTCGTCAAGCTCCAGCGCAAGATCGCCGCCTACCGCCAGCTCCAGCACGACACCACGAGCCAGCTCTACAGCGTGGCCTCCGCGCTCAACGTGCCGGAGGAACGAACGCTGGAGGCGACCCTGCGTCAGCTCAATCAGTTCGGCTACGACCTCGACCGGCTGCAGTTCATCGCCAAGGACGAGGTCGAGCTGCTCGGGCGGGTCATCGAGCTGATCCGGAGCGGCAAGGTCGCCGAGGGGCGTGATCGCCAGCTCAAGGAGGCGGGGCCCCTGGCCGACCGGCTGGAGCGGGTCACCAATCAGCTCGTCAACAAGGCGGAAGCCGACATGGTCGCCAGCATCGAGGCGGGCGAGAGCGCGTACATCTCCTCGCGCTGGACCGTCGTCGGCTTCGCGATCGGGAGCATCGGCCTGGCTCTCGTGCTGGGCTACGCGATCTCCTGGTCGGTGATCGACCCCGTCGCCCGGATGGATGCGCGATTGCGCGAGATCGCCGCCGGCGACTTCTCCCGCCACGTGCAGGTGGGCAACCGCGACGAGCTGGGCACCCTCGCCGCCAACCTCAACCGGATGAGCGACGAGCTGGGCCGCCTCTACGAGCAGATCGAAGCCGCCAACCGCCACAAGTCGGAGTTCCTCGCCAACATGTCCCACGAGCTGCGCACGCCGTTGAACGCGATCATCGGGTTCTCCGACGTGCTGCTGGAGCGCACGTTCGGCGACGTCAACCCCAAGCAGGAGCAGTACGTCTCCATCATCTTGACGTCGGGACGGCACCTGCTGTCGCTCATCAACGACATCCTCGATCTGTCCAAGATCGAGGCGGGACGCATGGAGCTCGAGCTCACCACGTTCGATCTGGCGCTGGCCATCGAGAACACGGTCACCCTCGTGCGCGACCGGGCGGCCCGCCACGACCAGAATCTCGTGTTGGACCTGGCGCCGGACCTCGGCGAGTACGTCGGCGACGAGCGCAAGTTCAAGCAGATCCTCCTGAACCTGCTCTCCAACGCCGTGAAGTTCACCCCGGACGGCGGCCGCATCGGCGTGCGGGCCGCGCGCACCGATGACGCCGTGGAGATCAGCGTGAGCGACACGGGTATCGGCATCGCCCCCGAGGACCAGGAAGCGGTCTTCGAGGAATTCCGCCAGGTCGGGACCGACTACGTCCGCAAGCGCGAGGGGACGGGGCTGGGGCTGGCCCTCACCCGCAAGTTCGTGGAGCTGCACGGCGGCAAGGTCGGCGTCGAGAGCGAGCCGGGCAAGGGCTCGACGTTCACCCTCACACTGCCGGTGAGACCATGGCCGGCGAGCTGATCCTGATCGTCGAGGACAACGAGAACAACCGGATGCTCGTCCGGGACGTGCTCCAGTCGCGCGGCTATCGCACCGAGGAGACGGACACGGGCGAGGAAGGGGTGCGGCTGGCCCAGACCGTGCGGCCGGCGCTCATCCTCATGGACATCCAGCTGCCCGGCATGAACGGGATGGAGGCGCTGCAGCTCCTGCGCGCCGACGCGGCCACGCGCGAGATCCCCGTCATGGCGGTGACGGCGTCGGCGATGACGCACGATCGGCAGAAGATCATGGCGTGCGGCTTCGACGCCTACCAGACGAAGCCGCTCAACGTCCGCGAATTCGTCGACGCGGTTCGCGCCATCCTCACGGGCCGGGCCTAGTACCGGTAGAAGCCGCGACCGGTCTTCCGGCCGAGGTGCCCGGCCAGGACCATCCGCTTGAGCAACGGCGGGGGCGCGTATCGTGGCTCGCGGAACTCCTCGAACATGACCTCGGCCACGAACATCGTGGTGTCGAGCCCGACGAGGTCGAGGAGCGTGAACGGCCCCATCGGGTAGCCGCAGCCGAGCTTCATGGCCTGGTCGATGTCCTCCAGGGACGCGAGCCCGCCTTCGTAGAGCCGGATGGCGTCGAGCAGATACGGCACCAGCAGCCGGTTGACGATGAACGCCGTCGAGTCCTTGGTCTGCACGGGCACTTTGCCGATCGCGCGTACCCACTCGGTCGCCGTGGCGACGCTGGCGTCGTCGGTGAGGATCGTGCGGACGACCTCGACGAGCTTCATGAGCGGCACCGGGTTGAAGAAGTGCAGCCCGAGGACCTGCTGCGGCCGCCTGGTGGCCGCGGCCATTCCCGTGACGTTGCAGGAGGAGGTGTTGGAGGCCAGCAGTGCGTGGGGGGCGCAGATGCGGTCGAGCCTGGCGAAGGTCTCGTTCTTGAGCGGTTGATTCTCGGTGATCGCTTCGATCACGAGGTCGGTGCCGGCCAGATCATCGAGACGGGTGCTGCCGGTGAGCCGGGCGACCGTCTCTTCCTTTGCCCGGTTGTCGAGCTTGCCCCGCGCCACGAGGCCATCCAGCGTCGAGCGCAGCCCCCCGAGGCCGCGCTCGAGCAGCGCGTCGTTGGCCTCGACGACGATCGTCGGAAAGCCGGCCTGGGCCGCGACCTGAGCGATGCCCGCCCCCATGAGGCCGCAGCCGATCACCCCGATCTGTTTGATGGCCATACGATAACTCCCTCGCGAAAAGCTGACGAACGGAGGAGCCCCATTTCGGGGCCCCGAGTTAACTCACGGATATCCGAGACGCGCCACGGCTCCGCCGGGGCGCGGCGAGCGTTGGGGGCTTGGGGGCCATTTCGGGGCCCCAAGTAAGTCAGTTCCGGGCGCGGCGTCCCGGGAGCGGCGGCGGCTCGTAGTGGATGTCACCCGGTGGGCACGGATTCCTGACCGTGATCACGGCACGGTCCATCTTGACCGAGCCATCGGGCAGCACCTCCATCAAGCGCGGGCGCGGAGCCGGCCCCGCCTCCTTCAGCGAGCGATCGAAGGCGGCCTCGCGGGCCTCGATGGGCGCCGTCATGGTGCTGAGAAACATCGAGGCGCTGACCGGCGCCTTCACCTCGTCGGCGGTGGCGGACGTCACACCGAGGGCGGCGATCGCGGCAAGGAGCAGGAGACCTCTCACGATGTGAACCTCCAGGGCTCAATCATAAACGATCACGGAGTGGAGCGGGTAACTCTTGAGCTTTTCTCGACCGTGCAGGAACGCCAGCTCGATCAGGAAGGTGACCCCGACGACCTGGCCGCCGAGCTGCTCGATGAGCCGCAGGGTCGCGGCCATGGTCCCTCCCGTGGCGAGCAGATCATCGACGGCGAGGACCCGCTGGCCGGGATGGATGGCGTCCTCGTGGACAGCGAGCGCGTCGCGACCGTATTCGAGCTCGTACTCGACCTCGATCGTCTTGCCCGGGAGCTTGCCGAGCTTGCGCACGGGGACGAAGCCCGCATTCAGCTGATGCGCGAGGGCACCACCGAAGATGAACCCCCGGGACTCGATGCCGACCACCACTTCGACGCGCTCGCGCTGGTAATGGGCCGCCAGCAGGTCGACGACTCGCCGAAAGGCGGGGCCGTCCTTGAGCAGCGTCGTGATGTCCTTGAAGAGGATGCCTTCGGTCGGGAAGTCCTTGATGTCCCGGATCTTCGCGCGGAGCTCGGCGACGTCGTCCATCGCGCCGGTATCTTACCGGCCCGGCCCGCGGCGCACAAGGCAGAGGGCCGAGGCATTCAAGATGACACAACCACAGGCGTACAGTGTCAGGCTGTCAACAGTTGTCCCCAGGCCTACCCAGGGGCACTGACGGGATTTCAGGCGCTTACGGCTGTCGTCCGTGTGGCAGCGTGCTTGCTCCTGCCGGGCGACCAGGACTGTGGAGGTGCAGGTGACCACAGACAAGCTCGCGCCCGCGAAGATGCATCACTTCATCGCCGAGCAGCTCCTCGACCTGGCGGTCCGGGGCAAGGTGCTGTCCGTCCTGGTCGACGAAGCCGCGTACCTCGTGACGCTGTCGTTCCCCGATCGGGGCGTCGCGTTCCGCCACCTCTCGGCCTACGACATGGGGCGGAGCCTGCGCGGCGATCCGGAGGCCCTGGCCGTCCTCCGCGCCGATCTCCTGCGCGACGTCCCCGGTGCGCTGCACGAGACCGCGGTCGCGGCCCATTCGTGAGATGAGACATCGTGCGAGCCGAGGAGGCAGGAAATAGCATGATCTGTCGAGACGACGCGCGGCGGCTCCTTCAGCTGGCGCTCGAAGAGTTCGCTCCGCAATGGGAGATCTGCGCCGATCCGAGCCAGATCACGATCCGGGATCCGCATCACTGGCTGTCCGGCATCGAGACGTTCGGGGTCACGCTCCGTGAGCGCGCGACCGGAACGAGGAAGGTCCTCGGGCGTCGCAGCGGCGCCGAGGAGGGCGCGACGTTCCACCGTGGGATCTCGGGCCTCGTCCTCGAGGCCTATGGCGACGGCAGCCGCGATCCGATCCGGCGCTATCTACAGGAAATCGGAGCCGCCGGGACGACCGTTCCGCCCCGGCGCCCCGCCAAGAGCGGGCTGAGGAGCTTCACCGCGTCACGACCCTAGTCGGCCGGCGCGTCATCCGCGGCAACCGTGCGTCTCTGCGGTGAACGTCAAGCAACGGAGGCCAAGCATGAACACCCGTGCCATCGTCCGAAGTCGAGGCGGCTTCACCCTCATCGAGCTCCTCGTGGTGATCGCGATCATCGCGATCCTGATCGGGTTGCTCCTTCCCGCCGTGCAGAAGGTCCGGGAGGCCGCAGCCAGAATGGAGCAGTATCCTCACCTGGCGGAGTTCGCCGGGGAAATCAAGGACTTCGGGGACGGATCCGTCCGATCCGCCAAGAGCTTCCTCTTGAGCCTGGGGGACGTCGCGAAAGCGCCCGATCCCCAGGTTGTACCTCTCGATCCGGTGAAGTTCTTTTGCACCGCCGACGGGAGCGTCAAGACGTTTCACGAACGCATCGCGCGCCTTCTCGACACGAAGCAGCCCGCCGTGGAGCGCCGGCTGCTGACGGAGACCCAGGAGGCGCTGGAGGAGCTGCTTCCGTACGTCGAGCAGCTCGGCGCGATCCTCCGTCAGCGGGCGAGCACGCTGTGTAACGTGACCCCGCCCATCGGCTAAGCGAGAAACCGGGCGAGGCGTTCGGGTAGGTCGCTGAGGTCGCCGACGGTCACGTCGGCGACCGGCGACGGCACGCAGCCCGCGATCGCGTAGTGCGCGGCCCGCATGCCGCAGTGGCGCGCGGCCACGACGTCGTGGTCGGGATTGTCGCCGACGTGCAAGGCCTGCCCGGCGGTGACACCGAGCGCGTCGAGGGTGCGCTCGAAGATGCGCGCGTGCGGCTTGCGGAATCCCACCTCGTCCGAGTAGGAGATCGCGACCGCGTCGAAGTACCGGAGCAGATCGTACCGTTCGAGGATCCGGCGCAGGACGGCGCCGGGCGTGCGCCCGGTGTTCGAGACGATGCCGAGGCGCAGCCCCCGTGCGGCCAGAGCCCGCACCGCCTCTCGGGCGCCCGGCATGAGGTCGGGCGGGTACTCCAGGGCGGGCGAGCCGTAAGCATCCACCGCCTGGGCGAAGATCGCCGCGTCGAGCCGGTCGCAGAGCCCCGACTCCAGACAATCGAAGAACAGCCGCACCTGGGCCTGGATCGACGGCTCGCGGTGCGCCGTCCAGAAGCGGGCGGTCATCTCCGCCCCGCACTGCTCGTGCGCCTGCTCGAGCGCGGGCACCGGGTGGGCGCAGCCCGCGCGTTCGAGGACGGCCCTCAGCGACTCCACGCGCCGGGCGCGGGCCCGCACGAGGTTGTCCGCGCTGTCCCGGACCAGCGTCTCCCAGAAGTCGAACGTGACGGCGGCGAGAGGCTCAGCCGACATCCAGGCGTGCCACGGCCGCGGGAAGCTCGGTGAGACTGTCGATGACGGCGTCGGCCATCTGCCCCACGGCCGGCTGACCCGACGCCGACGTCACCTGGATGACGCGCATGCCCGCGCCCCGCGCGCCGTCGACGTCGAGGATGGGATCATCGCCGACGTGGACCGCGGTCGCGGCGTCGGCCCCCACCGCCTGGAGCGACAGCGCGAAGATCGCGGGCGCCGGCTTGCGGATGCCGACCTCGTCGGAGAACGTCGTGTGCTTGAAGTAGCCGAGCAGGCCGAACCGGTCCAGCAGCTTTCGCAGCGTCGCTCCCGGTGTCCGCATGGTATTCGAGACGAGGACGATCGTGTACCCACGACCGGCGAGCGCCTCCAGCGCCGCCCGCGCCCCGGGGTCGACGGCCGGCGGAACGAGCAGCGCGGGACGCGCGTAGGCCTCGACGAGCGCCGCCGTCTCCGTCGGGCCGATCTGGCGCAGGAGGTCGCGACCGGCGGCCTCGAGGATCGCCGACACGTGACGCGCGACGGGAACGTCGCGGTAGCTCCTCCAGATCCGCCCCAGCTCACGGCCCGACGCCTCGTAAGCGGCGTCGAGCGCGCGACGCGAGACCCGCACGCCGGCCCCGGCCAGGATCTGCTCGAAGTCATCCATGCGCCGCCGCTTGTAGCGGTTGTCGCTGGCGGCGTTGTCGAGAAGGAGGGTGCCCCAGAAATCGAAGGTGATCGTGCGGATCTTCAGGAACGACCCCCGAAACGCGGCGGCCGTTTGCCGAGAAAGGCCCGGGCGCCTTCCTGCGGCTCGTCCGTGGCGTACGCGGTGGCGAAGGCGTTGATTCCGGACGTGATCGCGGCGGCGAGGTCGGTGTACCGCCAGCCGATCATCAGCTCCTTCTGGAGGCGGACGGCCGCGGGCCCGCAGGCGAGGATGCGCGCGATCAGCTCGTCGAGGGCGCCGCGCAGGCCCACCGCCGGCACGACGCGGTTCACGAGGCCCCACGCCTCGGCCCGCGCGGCATCGATCGCCTCGCCCGTCAGGAGGAGCTCCGCGGCGCGGCCGGGGCCGACGAGGCCGGGCAGGAGCGCCGCCTCGATCTCCGAAGGCAAGCCGACCCGGACCTCGGGAAGGCCGAACGTCGCGCCCGACGCCGCGATCCGGAGGTCACAGGCCAGGGCCAGCTCGAAGCCGGCGCCCAGGCAGTGGCCGTTGACGCCCGCCAGGACCGGAAACGGCGCGTGGTGGACGCTCTCGATCGCGGCGTGGAGCGCCGTGATGAGCGTCTTGGCCCGTGGCACGTCGAGGTCGTGGAGCACGTGCACGTTCATCCCCGCGGTGAACGCGCGGCCGCGACCCGTGAGGACGGCGACGCGGACGGAAGGGTCGGCGGCGAGCTCCGTGAAGGTCGTGCGCAGGGCGTCGATCAGCTCGGGGTCCAGGAGATTCAGGGGCGGGCGATCCAGGGTGCACCGGACGACGTCGCCCGTCCGCTCGACCAGGACACCTCCGCCCATCAATACCGCCGCATGCCCGGATCGATCGTCCGGGCCCAGACATCGAGGCCGCCGGCGAGATTCTTCACGTCGGCGAAGCCGAGATTGCGCAGGTATTCGGCCACCGCGGCGCTGCGCACTCCCTGGTGGCAATAGACGACGATCTCGCTGTCGCGGTTCAGCTCGTCCGTGCGGAGCTCGATCTCCTCGATGGGGATGTGGATGGAGTTCTCGAGACGGCACAGCTTCGTCTCCCAGTCCTGTCGCACGTCGAGCAGGACCGGCGGCCGACCGCTGTCGAGACGAGCTTTCAGGTCCTTCGCTGTCATCTCCTGCATGGCGTTCTCCTGAGCGGCCGCGCCGGGTCAGCGTGGAGCGGGTCGAGCGACGAGGAACTCCTCGAGCCATCCGTTCACGGTGTCGGCGTGCTCGAGCTGCGGGAAGTGACCGCACGCGTCCAGCCATCGCACGGACGCCCGGCGAAATCCCTTCGCGACGTGAGCGCAATGGACGGCGGGCACGATCGGATCCTGGCGCCCGTGCACGAGCAGCACGGGGAGCGCGAGCGTTCCGGCCACCCGACGATAGGCCTGGCCGCGATCCTCGAAGTCGCCCCGCACGTCTCGCAAGGTCGCCAGGTAGGCGGCCTTGGCCTCCCAGGCCGTCCGCGCCGCGTAGTTCCAGTCGACGAGCGCGTCGATGTCGTCCTTCGTCGGCGCGTGAAAGCAGCGCGCGATGGCGGCCCGATAGAGCGAGCGCGTGCCGCACAACGAGGCCAGCTCGCCGACGCCGCGGAGGGCGGCGAGCCGATAGAGCCAGGACGGCCGGTAGTCGAAGCCGGGCACGATGGCGCTGACGAGGGCCAGCCGATCCACGCGCGCCGGATGGGTGAGCGTGTAGGCGACCGCGATCGCGCCGCCGAGCGAGTGCCCGACCAGCGAGACCTGGCCGACGCCGGCCGCATCGAGAAAGCCATGCAGCGCGCGGACGAAGAAGTCGAGGTCGTAACGGCTGCGGGGCTTGGTCGAGAGGCCGAATCCCGGGAGGTCCGGGGCGAGGACGTCGGCGCGGCGGGCGAGCGCGTCGATGGTCCGGCGCCACGATTCCGCGAAGCCACCGAGACCGTGCACGAGGACCACCGCGGGCCCGTGTCCCAGCCTCACGTAGTGCACGGCGAGGCCGTCGATCTGCCCGCCCTGGAGCCGAACTTCCGACATGGGAGCCCGATTCTACCAGAGCGCGCGCGCTGGCCGCTCGTCAGCCGAAGAGGTCCCGAGGCAACGACGCGGTGTGCTGGCCGAGCAACCGTTTCATCATGAGCGCGTTCTGCACCGGAAACGCCCGGTTGTTGTTGTTGAACGAGACGAAGACGCGCTCGCTCTCGGCCGCCGCCGCCTCGACGTCGGGCTGGAGCGCCCGCAGCTCGTCCTCGGTGTAGAGATAGTCGTACTTCTCGCGCACCGCCGGCTCCTCGCCACGGAGCTGGCGCATCCAGCCCTCGCCGTTGCGGCCGTGGAGACGGAACACCGCCGTCCGGGCCGTGCGCTCCGGCAGGTACGGCACCGCGTTGGGCGTCGGGGGAGCGTCGACGGTGACGTGGGCCAGGCCGGCGGCGCGGAGGATGCGAAGGGTCTCGTCGACGTGGTCCGGGAGCCATGAGCGGTCCCGCGGCTCGACCGCCAGCGTCCAGCCCGGCAAGCGCGAGGGCAGCGACGCGAGATAGTCGAGCCGCTCGGAGTCGAAGCGAACCCACGGCGCGAGCTGGAAGAGCACATAGCCGAGCTTGCCCGCCTGGGCCAGCGGATCGATGGCGGCGCGGAAGAGCCGGAACGTCACGTCGAGAGCTTCCGGGGGGAAGGCGCCGGCCTCGATCTCGCCGCGACGCGTGAGCCGGGGATGTCGCGGTAGCAGCAGCTGAAGCTCCGCCGGCAGCGTCTGGGGCCGCGCATGGTGGCCGGTCATCAGCGCGTAGGCCTTGACGTTGAAGACGAAGCCCGGGGGCGTCCGCTCGGCCCACAGCACGGCGTTGCGCGCGGCCGGGATGGCGTAATAGGACGCGTTGATCTCGACCGTGTCGAAGAACTGCGCATACCAGCGCAGCCTGGCTTCCGCCGTCATCGACTTCGTGGGATAGAACGACCCATCCTCGATGAGCGCCGGATCCGCCCATGAGCACACCCCGACCCGCACGTCACCCATTCGAATCAGGATACGCGACCCTGGGGCTGGTGGGCGATCGTAAGTTCTACAACCACGGCTTGCGTGATTCAGAGCGCCATGGGATACTCGTCGCACTTCTTTCAAAACCTTCCTTTCAGCAGTGTTGGACGCGCAAAACCCCGGTTTCACGGATAGCAAAACGAAGGAGGTTTCCATGAGCCAGCACGCCAAGCTGTTCGCGAGCCTGGTCATCGGCGCGGCAATCATCGTCAGCGGGTTGGTGGTCACCCATCAGCTTTCCGCCGTCGCCGGTGAAGCCGACGCCGAGCGGCTGAACCGCGCCATCCTGGCATTCGTGGCCGACAAGAACCCTCAGGCTCCGATCCGGGCCTTTCAAGGATTTCCCGAGACCCTTCTCGGGGAAGCGCAGCGCACGAAGATCGATCACTGCCTGGCGCTCGCGGTTGCGGAGGTCGAATCGGAGTTTCATCACGATATCGTCGGCTCCGCCGGCGAGATCGGCCTGTTCCAGATCCTGCCCACGACCGCCGCGCTCTTCGAAACGTCCGTGGGAGCGTTCCGCCGACCGGCGCTCGGCAAGAGCAAGCGTGATCTCGGCGATCTCGGCGAGCCCACCGTGAGCACGCGATTCGCGATGGCGTATCTGCGGGACATCCTCGCGCGGAAGCCGACCATCCGCGAGGCGCTCACCGAGTACAACGGCGGCCCGGCGGGACGGCACCCGCACTACTACCGCATGGTCATGGGCGCCTACGTCGAGATCCTCGAGCGTCAGGACCTGCGCTGTCGCTACCGCGAGATCCCGAAGAAGCCGGCCCCCTTGCTCGCGGTGCTCGCCCGGATTTAAACTCGCTCGAGTTTCTGGAGCGATCGGATCTCGCGGGGCGGTGACTCCTTGCTGCCCCGGGCCGTCCACGACACCTCGGCGACGTAGAGATCCCCGCGCGAGTCGACGGCGCAGCCGTGAGGGGCGATGAACTCCCCGGGCGCTTCGCCGGGAAAGCGACCGCCGACGCGCCCCACCAGGTCGCCCTTCATCGAGAGAACGCTCACGCGCTGGCCGATGTTCGGCACGGTGGCGTTGACGGCGAGGTCACTGCCCAGCTCGCCCACGTAGAGACGCCCACCGTCGCGCCGATCGGCGAAGAGACCGCACGGACGGTGCAGGTTGTTGAGCTGACCCAGATACTGGCCGCGGCCGTCGAAGATCTGGACCCGGTGATTCTCGCGATCCGCGACGTAGACGAGGCCCTCGGCGTCCGTGGCGAGGTTGTGGGGGACGTTGAAGCATCCGGGATCGGTGCCCGGCTCGCCCCACGAGAACAGATGACGGCCGCGCGGGTCGTACTTGTGCACGCGCGAGTTGCCGTACCCGTCCGAGACGTAGACGTCGCCGGTCCGCGGACAGAGGGCCACGTGAGTCGGCCGGTTGAACGGCTGCCCGCTCTGGAGACTCGCCGGCGTGTCGGGATCACCGATGGTGAGCAGCAGCTTGCCCTCGGGCGTGAACTGCCGGATCGTGTGGTGCTGATCGTCGGTGAGCCACAGACTGTCGTCGGGGCCGATCGTGACGCCGTGGGGCCGGCGGAACGTGCCCTCGCCCCACGCGCGCAGGAACGTCCCGTCCCGGTCGAAGACGATCACGGGATGGGCGCCCCGATTGAAGACGTAGACGTTGTCCCTGCCGTCGACGGCCACGCTGGTCGCCTCGACGAACGACCACGTGTCCGGCAAGCGCCCCCACCCCACGACTGGTCGATATCGCATCTTCGCCTCCCTCGCTCGTGACGAGCGACGGTTATACTGCCACAACGTCATGACCCAGCCCATCGGCGCGTCCGCGTCCGGCATCGGGGCCCGCCTCAAGCGCAAGGAAGACCCGCGATTCCTCACCGGCCGGGGCCGTTACCTCGACGACATCACGGACCCGCGGCCGCTACACGCCCGCATCGTCCGCAGCCCGCACGCGCATGCGCGGATCGATCGCATCGACGCCACCGCGGCCCGCGCAATGCCCGGCGTCGTCGCCGTGCTGAGCCTCGCGGAGCTGCCGGAGTGCGCCGGGGGTGTTCCTCCGCTGGTCCCGGCACCGCGGCTTCGCCCGTATCGCCATCCCGTGCTCGCCGGCCCCGAGGTCCGGTGCGTCGGCGAGGCGGTGGCGGTGGTCGTCGCCGAGGACGTCTACGTCGCGGCCGACGCGGTCCTGGCCGTGCGCATCGACTACACCCCGCTGCCCGCCGCCACCACGGTCACGGCGGCGCTCGCCGCGGGCGCGCCGCGCGTCCACGCCGAGTGGCCCGACAACGACGCGGGCGCCTCGGCCAACGACGTCGGCGACGTCACGAGCGGCTTCGCGGCCGCCGCGGCGATCGTGCAGGCACGCCTGCGGGTGCCGCGCGCGGCCGGGATACCGATCGAGCCACGCGGCGTCCTCGCCGTGCCGGACGCCGCCGACGGCCTCTTCACGGTCTGGACGTCGAGTCAGGTGCCGTTCAACGTCCGCGCCGGCATCGCCGAGGTCCTGGGGCTCGGCGAGGAGCGTGTGCGGGTCGTGACCCCGGACGTGGGAGGTGGATTCGGGGTCAAGGGGCATACGTACCCGGAGGACATCCTGATCCCGGCGGTGGCGCGGTATCTCCGCCGGCCCGTGAAGTGGGTGGAGACGCGAGCGGAGCATTTCCTGACCGCCGCGGCCGATCGCGACCAGGAGCATCGCGCGCGGATCGGCGTGGCCGCCGACGGGGCGATCACCGCGCTCGAGACGTCGTTCACCCGCGACCACGGCGCCTATCTCACGCTGGGCGATGCCATCACCGTGAACACGATCAACCATCTGCCGGGACCGTACCGGGTCGACAACTACCGCGCGCGCGGGACGAATGCGGTGACGCACAAGCCGTTCATCGCGGCCTACCGGGGCGCCGGACGGCCGGAGGCGGCCTTCGTCATGGACCGGCTCATCGATCGCGCGGCCCGCGCGATCGGTCTCGATCCCGCCGATCTCCGCCGCCGCAATCTCATCCGCCCCGAGCAGATGCCGTATCGCACCGGGCTGACGTACCGCGACGGCGTCGACATCGTCTATGACCCGGCCGACTATGTCGCCGGCTTCGACCGCATGCTGGAGCGCCTGGACTATCCCGGCTGGCGCGCGGAGCAGAAACGGCGGGGCGCCGGCGGCTCCGCCCTCGGTATCGGCGTGGCGGCCTACGTCGAGGGCACCGGGATCGGGCCGTTCGAGGGCGCCGACGTCCGCGTCGATCCGGCCGGCACGGTCTTCGTCCACGTCGGCGTGTCGTCGCAGGGACAGGCCCACGAGACCACGCTCGCCCAGATCGCGGCGGGCGAGCTCGGGGTCGAGATCGACCGCGTGGTCGTGGTGGGCGGGGACACCGCCCGCGTCGGCTTCGGCATGGGAACGATCGCCAGCCGTGTGGCCGCCGTCGCCGGGCCCGCGGTGGCGCGGACCGCGCGCGAGGTCGCGCGCCGCGCCCGGGTCGTCGCCGCTGAGCTCTTCGAGTGCGCGCCGGACGACGTCGTGCTGGCCGACGGCCGCGTGCACGTCGCCGGGATGACCGAGCGCAGCCTTCGCCTCGGTGACGTCGCGCGCGCGGCGATTCGCAGCCGGGCGCTGGGCGCCGAGGGCTCGCCGGGACTGCAGGGCTGCATGTTCTTCTACCCCGACACGGTCACCTGGGCCTTCGGCGCCCACGGCTGCGTCGTCGAGGTCGACGTCGAGACCGGGGCCGTCCGCGTCCTGCGCTACGTCGCCGTCCACGACTGCGGCCGCGCCATCAACCCCATGGTGGTGGAGGGGCAGATCCACGGCGGCATCGCCCAGGGGCTCGGCGCCGCGCTGGGCGAGGCCCTCGTCTACGACGAGGCCGGCCAGCTCCTGACCGGCACCCTCATGGACTATCCGGTGCCGCGCGCCGATGATCTGCCGGCGCTCGACGTGATGGATCTCGACCATCCGTCGGCCCGCAACGAGCTCGGCATCAAGGGCGTCGGCGAGAGTGGCGTCATCGCGCCCCCGGCGGCCATCGCCAACGCCGTGGAAGACGCGCTGCTGGCGCGCGGCGTCGAGCTGATGGAAGTTCCGCTGACGCCGGGTCGCGTGTGGGAGGCGCTCCGCCGGTCCGTGTGAGCGACCTTCACCGCGCGCGTACAATGAACGTCGATGCGCTGTCCTGCCTGCCAGACGGAGAACCGACCGGGCATTCGCTTCTGTGAGCAGTGTGGCGCGACGCTGGAGGCGGCGTGCGCGGCGTGTGGCGCGAGCGTTCCCGCCGAGGCCAGGTTCTGTGGAGCGTGCGGGGCGCCGCGCGCGGGCTCCCCCGCCCCGCCGGCCGAGAAATACACCTCCCCCCAGGCGTATACGCCCCCCCATCTGGCCGAGCGGATCCTGCGTGATCGCACGGCGCTGTCCGGCGAGCGCAAACAGGTCACGGTGCTGTTCGCCGACGTCTCCGGGTTCACCTCGATCTCGGAGCGCCTCGATCCCGAGGACGTGCACGGGCTCATCAACCGCGCCTTCGAGCTGATGCTGGCCGAGGTCCACCGCTACGAGGGCACCGTGAACCAGTTCCTGGGCGACGGGCTCATGGCGCTCTTCGGCGCGCCGATCGCCCACGAGGACCATGCGCGCCGGGCTGCGCACGCCGCGCTCGGCATGCGGCGCGCGCTGGAGCGCTATCGCGACGAGCTGGCGCGAGCACGTGGCATCGACTTCCGCGTGCGCATGGGGCTCAATACCGGTCTCGTCGTCGTCGGCGCCATCGGCGACAACCTCCGCATGGACTACACGGCGGTCGGCGACACGACGAACACGGCGGCGCGCATGCAGCAGCTCGCCCAGCCGGGACAGATCGTCGTGGCCGGCGCCACCCATCGCCTCATCGAGCCGTTCTTCGCGCTGCGCGGCCTCGGCAGCGTCACCGTGAAGAACCGGGCCGAGGCCGTCGACACTCACGAGCTGACCGACGTCCGCGACGACGTCTCGCGTCTGACCGCCCGCGCCGCGCACGGACTGTCGCCGTTCGTCGGCCGCGACGAGGCGCTGACGACCCTCGAGCGCGCCCTGTCGACCGCGCGCGGCGGTCGCGGGCAGGCGGCCCTCGTCGTCGGCGACCCCGGCCTCGGCAAGTCCCGGCTGCTGCTCGAGCTGCGACAGCGGGCGGGGGATACCGTGACCTGGCTCGAAGGCGAGTGTCTGTCCTTCGGCCAGTCGACACCGTTCCTGCCGATCATCGGGATGCTCAAGCGTCGGTTCGGGATCGAGCACCGCGACGGGGAGACGCAGGTGGCGAGCAAGATCGACCGCGGGCTCGAGCTCCTCGGCGCCGACACGGCGGCCGTCGCGCCCTTCATCCGCTATCTGCTGTCCGTCGATCCGGGCGACGTGGCCGTCGCCACGATGGACCCGGCGCAGCGCCGGACACGGATCGTCGGCGCGATCCAGCGCGTGGTGGCCGCCGCCAGTCGCCAGCATCCGCTCGTGCTCGTCGTGGAGGATGCGCACTGGGTCGACGCCGCCTCCGAGGATTGCCTGCGCGCGCTGATCGAGGCGCTCCCCGGGGTGCCCGTGCTCCTGATCGTGACCTACCGCCCGGTCTATCAACAGCCGTTCGGCGAGCGGACCTATTTCTGGCGGGTCGCGCTCCAGCCCCTCGACGAGGCGGCCTCCGCCGGCATCGCCCGCTCCACGTTCGGGGTCGGCGAGCTGCCGCCCGATCTCGCGGCCTTGATCACCGGCAAGGCCGAGGGCAATCCGTTCTTCGTGGAGGAGATCAGCCGGACGCTCGTGGAGAGCCACGCCGTCCGCGTCGAGGCGGGTCGGCTCCTCGGCGCCGGCGCCGCAGTCAGCGTCGCGGTCCCCGACACCGTCCAGGACGTCATCGCCGCCCGCATCGACCGGCTCGACGAGCCGCAGAAGCGCACGGTGCAGACGGCCTCCGTCTTCCGGCACGCGCTCACCCAGGACGTCGCGTACGCCTCCATGCTGCAGAGCGAGCGGCGCCGGCTGCACGCGCTGATCGGCCACGCCATGGAGCAGATCCATGCCGGCCGCCTCGAGGAGCGGGTCGAGGAGCTCGTCCACCACTTCGCGCGCGGGGAGGTGTGGGACAAGGTCGCACGCTATGCCCGAGCCGCGGGGGACCGCGCGGCCAACCTCTTCGTCGATGCGAAAGCCCTCGAGTGGTACGCGCTGGCCATCGACGCTCTGGGCCGTGTGCCCGAGACGCCGGAGACCGCCCGCAGCGGCATCGACGCGCGCCTGGCCATGCGCGCGCCGCTGTGGCGGGCGGGTCGCCTCGACGACCTGTACGAGCGCTTCCGGGAGGCCGAGACGCTGGCCGGCCGCCACGGCATGCCCGAGGTGCTGGATACGATCTACGCCTATCTCGTGCAGTACCACTGGGCGAAGGGCCATCCCGAGCAGGCCCTCGAGTATGGCCAGCGATGTCTGGAGACGGCCGATCAGCGCGGCGACCTGGGTCTGCGCGTCACCGGCCACTTCTATCGCGCGCATGCCTACCAGACGATGGGCCACCATCGTGAGGCGGTCGGCGAGTGCGAGGCCATCGTGACGGCCCTGGCCGGGCGCGAGCACGAGCGTTTCGGGCTGTCGGGTCTCCCCTACTGTGGAGCCGCCGGGATGGCGGCGTGGTCACTCGCCGAGCTCGGGGACGAGCGCGGCGCCCTGGCCATGGCCGATCGAGGCCAGGCGGTCGCCGAGGCCGCGAGCCATCTCTACAGTCTGTCCGCGATCAAGGGGGCGCGCGGGATGGTGTTGAATCTCTGCGGTCAGGTGGACGAGGCGATCGCGGTGCTCGAGCCCGTGATGGCGACGTGCCGCGAGAAGAACTTCGCCGGGTGGTCCATGCTGGTGGGGTGCACGCTGGCCTCCGCGTACGCGGCGCGGGGGCGCGCGGCGGAGGCCGTCACCCTCGCCCGCGAGGCGATCGAGCTGCAGGACCGCCTGGGCGCGTGGTCCGATCGGTCCTGGATGCACATGAACAAGGCCGTCGGGCACCTGGCGGGAGACGAGCTCGATCAGGCCGACGCCGAGATCGCCCACGCGCTGGAGCTGGCCGAGCGGCACGCCGAGCGCGGCTGGGAGGCGTGGGCGCGATATGTGAGCGCGCTGGTGGCGCAGCGGCAAGGCGACGCCGCGGGGGCGGCCCGCAGGAGATCGCCGAGGAGCTGGCCCTGCGCCCCCTGCTCGAGCGCTGCCGCGCCGTCCTCCGCCGCGTCGCCTGATTGCGACGCCGCCTTCCACCCCTCGGCCCGGCTCACGCGTATATCAGGGTGATGAACGAATCGACGTTCACCCGGGTCGCCCAGGAGTACGCGGCGCGGCTCTACGTGGTCGCCTACCGGCTTCTCGGCCACCGGGCCGACGCCGAGGACGCGGTGCAGCGGGCCCTGCTCAAGTGTTTCGCCGCCCGCGACGCCTACTCCCCGCAGTGGGCGATCTCCACGTGGCTCTACCGCGTCCTGACCAACGTGTGCATCGACGAGCTGCGGCGGCGGCGCAGCGCGGCCGTCGCCAGCCGGGCCTCGTCGGATATCGCCCCGCGTCACGCCCGGCCAGGAACGGTCGGTGAGCGCGTGGACGTCGAGCGCGCGCTGGCGCAGGTGCCGCGGGAGGCGCGAATGCTGCTGGCCCTGCACTACGTCGACGGCCTGTCCTTCGTGGAGCTGGCGCGCGTCAGGGGAATCTCGGTCAACACGGTGAAGAGCCAGCTCGCGCGGGGCAAGGCCATCATGCGCAAGACACTGGAACAAGGCGGCCGACGGCCACGCCGACCGCGGACGAGGTGAGGAACATGGACCGAATCGACGAGGTGCTCCGCGACTACTTCGACCCATCGCAGGCGCCGCCCGAGCTGGCGGCGGCTCTGGCGCGTCGTCGCGCCGCCGCCCCCCGCCTGGACCCGGAGGCGACGACCGCGCGGCTACACATCGAAGCGAGCGAGCGCGGTGTGCGCCGGGTGAGCCTGCTCGGCCGTCGGGGCGGGCTCGCCGGCGATCGCGGCCTGGCCGAGCGCGCGCGGCGTGAGCTCGTGGAGTACCTGGCCGGCCAGCGGACGTTCTTCTCGGTCCCCGTCGATCTGTCGGGAACGCCGGAGTTTCAGGGCCGGGTGCTGGCGGCGGCGAGGCAGATCCCCTACGGCGAGATCCGCTCCTACGCGGCCCTCGCCCAGGCCGTCGGTCACCCGCGGGCCGCCCGCGCCGTCGGTAATGCGCTCGGCGCCAACCCGGTCCCGATCATCGTGCCCTGCCACCGGATCATCCGCGGTGACGGGACGTGGGGCCATTACGCCTTCGGTCCCGGCATGAAGACCGCGCTCCTGACCCTCGAGCGGAGCACGCCGACGCTCGTCGGCTCGTCGAGCACCGGGATCGTCTGCCGTCACGGCTGCGCCCACGAGCAGCGCATCGGCGAGAGCCGTCGCATCGTCTTCGCCTCGATCGCCGACGCCAAGAGCGTCGGCTACCGTCCCTGCCGCGTCTGCCGCCCCGAGGGCCCCGGGGTCAGGCTTTGACTTCTAAACATTTCGGCGGACGCGCGCGTCCCGTAGCGGCGCGCTCGCGAAATGTTTAGAAGTCAAAGCCTGACCCCAGGAGCTTGACCCCGAGCTAGGCTTGTGGGCATGAAAAGCGCTGCGCTCACCACGTTCTTCGTCCTGGCGTGCCTCGGGACGGCGGCGATCGGCGCCGACCTGCCGATCTTCGATGCCCACATTCATTTCAGCAAGCCGGCCTGG
>WNGA01004648.1_pt1 | contig 20078 bp, 15 predicted proteins | sample 5400061 | NCBI WGS metagenome assembly WNGA01 (sample SAMN13153366, study PRJNA577476) | soil metagenome | isolation source: 100 cm soil or saprolite under grassland replicate 2 | place: USA:California | collected 2016-06-15
CGCCTCCCAACCATCAGCGAAGATCTGCTTGAAGCGGTTCTTGTAGATCTGACGGGACGCTGCCATGCGCCATAGTCTAGTCAATCAGCTCGATTATGTCAAACCAGGAGCGGGCCAGAAAAGGAAATTCCTATGGGATCCAGTTAGTTGTGTCCGTTGGTCGCTCGGTTTGCTTCCTGCCGTTCACGCCGATACCGGCAGGGTTGCGCTGCGGGCGGGCCGACCAGAAGCTGGTCAGGTTGCCGGTCTCGTGGATCATCTGGGCGACGGCGAGGATCGGGTCGATGCCCACATCGACGCAGAGCGCGAAGTAGGCCGGCGCAATCGTCGTGCGGACGTCGTCGTCGCTGTAGTTGTCGTGTGGCCGGGACAACATATAGGCCACCGCCTGCTCTTGGCTGGCGGAAGGCGTGGCAATGAGTGGAGAGTCTTCGGTGTACATGGAACCTCCTATGCGCGAAACGCCAGCTTTCCGTCGGTTCCGTCGACTAGATTAGGGGTTTGTTGGAGCCCTTCCCGCTCGATTCGATCGACGACGAGCGGCGAGACCTGCTGGTACAACTCCTGGAACGTCGTGATCTCCGGTTTCTCCAACGCCTGCAGCAGGCAGGTTGTCAACAGCGAGTTGGGCGCGTTCCGGAGGATGTAGGAACGCTCATCATCCTGGCAGCCGGCGAGCAAGAGCTGTCCTGGCACCTTCTTGGGAGGCGGGCTGCCCCGCTTCGGCGGTTTGTCGTCGCCGATCAGCGTTCTGACAATCGCCGGCGGGATCTCTTTGGCGATCGCCCCCTGTGGCGCCATGATCGCTGTACCGCTGTGGCATGAATCGAAGATAACGGCGAGGCTATCGGTCTTCTGACTGACTGCGCTCAGCCACTCGTGCAGTTCGTCGTCGCGGATAAAGCTGGCCATGCCCGGCTGGACGCCGCAATCGTAGGGGCAGATAAACTCGTCAGCGGGATCGGGCTCCTCATGTTCATCATCCTTGTCGCTCGCGCCGTGGCCGGAGTAGTAGAAGACCGCCAGGTCGCCCTTCTTCGCCGTTAGGGCCAGCCACTGGATGCCCTCGCGGATCTGCTGCTTGGTCGCCTGCTCGTTGAGCAGCAGCCGATGGTGCAGCTGATCGCCCGCAATGCGCTTGAATGCCGCCACGACCGCCTGCGCGTCCTGGTGACAGACACTCAGATCCCTGATCTTGTCGCTTTGATACAGCGAGATGCCGACTGATAGGAGCGCGGTTCGCATAGCACTCTCCTCAACGTTTGCCCATTAATACAAAGGGCGCCAGAAATATGGGTGGGCATACTTTTTCTCCGACTTAGATTCCTCGATGACGGCTCGTTTCGCTGCCTGGAGCAGTCGCGCCTTGTCTTCGTCGGGGTGCTCCCGCAGCGCTGCGAAAAACGCCTGGACGAGGTCGATCGCCGAGTCCGCGTCCACCGTCCAGAGGCTGGCGATCACCCTGGGGCTGCCGCGGTACATGAAGGCGCGTGTCAGCGCGTTGACTCCTTCGCCGCGCGAGAGCACGCCAAGCCCGCCCTGGCAAGCCGCCAGGAAGGTCAGCTCGGTGTCGGGCATCCGGAGGTCGAAAATGTCCTTCAACCCGAAGAAGCCGTCCGATCTCGCCTTCACGCCGCCGCTCTCTGGAGCAAGACCTTCTGGCGGAGCCGTGTTGAAGATGATGCCGGAGAAGTTCGGATACTTGTCGTTGTACATGCCGTGCCCGGCGAAAATCACGTAGCGCACCGAGTGTTGTTCCAGGAATTTCTTGAAATTGTCCTCGGTCGACTGGAGCTCGGCCGGCCAGGGCTTGCCGTCGTCGCCGATCGCGCTGAGACGCAGCGTTGTAGCTGCGGGGTCGTCGCTGAGCTCGTCCAGCACCTTGCCAACGCGGCTGGTCTGGGCGAGGTCCGCGTACTCGATGCCGAGCATCGTGGCATGCTCGTGGCCAGGCCCGTCGGGTCGATCGGCGTAGTGGATTCGATATACGCCAAGCGCCAGCAGGTCGGGGTTGCCCGCGGCGCGATTCTGCAGCTCATGCCAGACGCTGGCCGACTGGGCGTAGGAGATCGGGCCGGCGTGCAGCAGGTAGAAGGGCAGCAGATCGTGGCACAGCTTGACCGAGCCTTCGGGGACCTCTTGATAAGACTGGATATCAATCGGCTGGCGACTCCTATCGATGGGCGGCTGTGCCAGCAGCAGCTCGAACGGCAGGTAATAGAGCATGCCGTCCGGAACGATCACGATCCGTTTGTCCTTGAGGCGCTCGAGCAGCCGCACCTCGGCGATCGCCGGCCCGAGCAGCAGATCGACGACGTCGCGGTTGGCATTGACGTACTCGATCGCGCCCATCGTCTGTTTCACCGTCACATACCAGAGCAGCCGTGCGACCTTGTACTCGATCACGGCGCGACCCGGCAGCTCGAATACCTCGAGGCCGCTCGCGTCGCCGACCAGTAGGTAGCTCTGGTCGTTGCCGATCGTGTAGGACAGGAGGACCGTATCGGGCTGCTGCTGGAGGATTTCACGGAACTGGTCCCATTTCATGGTCGGCGGGTTCAGCTCGCCGGCCTTATCGGTGAGCGCGCGCTGGATGTCGCTCTGCAGGGCCTGCCAGCCCTCGGCGATCTTGCGTTGCTCGTCGAGCAACGTGTCGACGAGGCCTGGGCGCACCTTAGCCCGCCGCAGCTCCTGTGAGATGGTGGTGTTGTTCGCGTTGAAGCGCGCCTCAAGGTGGGTACGCCGCTCGCGCAATGTGCCCGGCACGAGGTCGTCCAGGTTGAGGCGCGCCGACTCTAGGAGATCGAGGAAGGCGCGCGCCTTGAGTTGCTCGGTCAGGTCAAAGATCCGCGCGGCATTGCCGACGCGGTCGGCGTGGTAGAGGAAGTGGAGGTAGCACTCGTAGACCTGGAGCTTGTCCTGCAGTGTGGTCACCTGCCACTCGTCGCAGCGGATCAGGCTGCGCATGATCTCGACCGTTTTCAGCGCGCGTTCGTAGGCCAGCGCTGCCTTCTCGGTATCGCCCTTTCCCTCATAGACCCGCGCCAGCGTGAGGTAAATGCGCCAGCAATTCTCGGGGTAGAACTCGCCCTCGCCGGTGAGCAGCTCGAGCGCGCTGCCTTGAATGTCGGCGTCGATATCGCGGCCGATCGTCTCCAGGCATTTGGCGGCGGCCTGCTCGGCCGCCTGGTAGTCGCCGACGAGCAACGAGAGCTCGCTGATATTCGCCAGACACGCGGCGGCCAGCGGCCGGTCGGGCCGGGGCAGCTCCATGGCCGTATCGTGGGCCTGCTGCTGGAGCGCCAGCGCCTGGCGGTACAGCTCGACCGGCGTGCCTAGCTCGCGCATGTCGGCCGGCGTCCCGTCCGGAAGCTGGGAAACCTCTGTGAGCAGCCGGGCGCGGGCCCAGCACACGTTGCTCACGTTCGCGTTGACGATCGCCTGCCAGCGCTGCTGCTCGCGTTGCTCGCGAACGCCGGGGAGGAGCCCGATCGCGCTGTGGTAGCGCCGCTCGGCCTCGGCCAGCGCGTCGCGGTTCTTGTCCCACTTGAGGCGCAGGAAGGGCTCGGGCGCTTCGCCCTTCAGTAGATACTTCTCGTTATTATCGTAGGTCACATAGCCGCGGTGGTCGATCAGGTTGTGCTGCAGGAACGCCAGGTTGCCCTGGTTGACCGCCTGCATCAACTGAGCCTCGGGCGCGGCATCGTACAGGTACTCGTCGACCTGGTGGTAGTATCGCTGGCCAGCGCGTAGTCGCCGAGGAAGACGAAGGCGTTGCCGCGCCACTGGCACAGCCGGCCGAGGAACGCGCGGGCGGGTGTGATTGTTTCGGGGTCGGGCGTGTAGATGCGCTGATAGCGGCGCAGCAGCCGCTCGGCCAGCGCCTGCGCCCGCCGGAAGTGCAGCTGCGCGTCCTCGTAATCGCCGGCGAAGTAGGCCAGCTCGCCGTGGAGACTCTGGGACAGCACACAGAGCGCCTCGCTGCCCACCGGAAGTTGCTCGAGGGCCGCGCGGCAGCCATTCAGGTCCAGCGTGTGGCGCAGCAGGAAGGCGTGCCAGAAGCCGAGGACGGCCGCGCGGCGCCGTCCCCACGAGTGGCGGTCGTCTACTGCTGCAAGCACCTGACTCAGCACATCGCGAAGCTGTTCCAATTCGTCGATCGGCGGCAGTTTGAATCCAATGATCTCCGGCGTCGGCAGGATGGATGCAGGCGCGGAGGGTGTTGCTTTATCAAGTGACAACTCAGCTCCTGTGAGGGAGACGGCTTCAACGCCTATCTTTCGCCAGCGAGCATGCATATCGGCATGCAGCTGTTGGAGATACATAAGATCATAGTCGCACGAGTTGTGACGCAGACTCTTAACGGTGATGATCTGCTGCAGCAACAAAACGAATAGTCGGACATACTGCTTGGGAAACCGGAGCATGCTGACGAACCAGGGGAATAGTGGAGACGCGCCTTTGTTGCGCTGGATGAACGCGTGGTAGGTGGATGCAAATCCATCCGAAAGGACAATCTCCTCTTGGTCGGCGAAGCGATAAAGCCCCCGGAATTCGTCGTAGATCGCCTCGAATGCATCGAGATCGCCGAGTTGGTAGCGCATGTCGAGGAGCTGTCCGTATATTTCAACCCGCCAGTCGCGAAGCGCCAGGGGAAGCACGTCGTTCTTCCGGTTGACCAACTTCCCGCGGAGTGTGTCAATCACCGGCTCCCAGGCCACCCGCGCTTGCTGGCGCATGTCGTCGGCCAGGAGATCGTACAGGTGCAGCTTGGCCTCCCGCAGCAGGCTTGTCGTCCAGAAGGCGGGCCGGGGATCCTCAGGATCTGAGCTCTCGATTGCTTTATCGAAGAACTCCAGCAGCTGCAGCATGTTCTCGCCTGACGGCAGCGAGGCATCGGCGCGCTTGCTGGGCCAGATGGCGAGCGGCAACTCGTGCTTATCGTCGTGCGCCGCGATAAACGCGGCCACATCCTTGCGCCGCAGGGCGTGCTGCTGCTGCTCCTGCCTAACGGCATTGAGCATCCCTTTGTCGCGCCAGAGGCCGCTCCTGACTTCGTCGTAAAGATGGCTCAGCAGGCCGCTCGCCTCGGTTTCAATCTTGTTCAAGCTGCCGAGTAGATCACGGCCTTGCTGATACTGTTCGCGCAGGCCGAGCACGTCGAGTAGTTCTTTGGACATAGGCTGCCTCTACGAATCTTAGCCCGCGGCAAGGCGCTCGGCCGCCTGATGGATCACGCCCAGGTAGAACTCCTCGGTGATCGCCGCGCCCGGACAGGCTGGCTTGTTGTAGTCGCGGTGCGACGACAGCCCTCCGGCGCGCAGGCGCTCGGGGTGCGCGCAGAACTGCTTGCCGTCGCGGGTCACCATGCCTGGCTTGTCGGCGACGTTCGGGTACATATAGCTCAGATCGAAGGTACCGAGCCGCCGCTGGAGCACTGCAACGGCGTGGCCGACGAGGCGCGCGACCGGCTCGGGCCACGTGGTATGCTCATAGTAGCCGATGACCTCGATGCCGATCGAGTAGTGGAGCTTGCCGCCGGACTTGAACTGATTGCCCCACTTGGCGTGGATGCCCTCGTTGTACATCGGGGTGAACAGCCAGATGAAGCGGTCGTCGACGAACAGGTGCGGTCCGCGGTCCCACTGATTCTTGGTTTGGAAGATGTCGCGGAGGTTGTCCAGCTGCTTCTTCCGACGCGACTTGATCTGCTCGGTATTCATCCCGCCTTCGCCGCCGTCCCAGGTCCACGAGTCACGCTCCGCCGCCGCGCCCAGGCCGGGCTTGTAGGTGTGATGCAGCACGATAAAGTCGGGCGGCACGGCGCCGAAGTCGTAGGTCTGGACATAGGCGGTAAACTCGTCGGCGGTAAAGCCGCGACCATCATAGAGAAACTCCAGCCCTTTTGCGACCTGATCATTCTCGGCGGCATCCTGGTCGAAGGGCAGCACGTCGTCCGGATTCATTGGCTGGTCGCGGTCGGTATCATCAGACATGATCGTCTCCTTTATGACTCGTCGTACTTGCTGATGCCAAACATGATGTAGTTGTATGGGATGAGCTGGGTGGCATCGGCTTTGTTGACCACTCCTTTATGACTCGTCGTACTTGCTGATGCCAAACATGATGTAGTTGTATGGGATGAGCTGGGTGGCATCGGCTTTGTTGACCACCTGGCCGTTGCTGGGGTCGTAGACCCATTCGTTCCAGTTCCAGGCCGTGGTCATGCTTTCCGGGATCTGGACGGCCAGGTACGTCCCCTGGGCCAGCCGCGCGCCGCCGGGCGTGTTGCCGAAGTCGAGGCCCAGCGCGAAGTCCTGCACCGGCACATTCTGGTTGCGCTCGGCCACGGCTTTGGTCACGCCCAGTGCCAGCGCTGAGAGCGGGGCGATCGCCGGCTGCACGGTGGTCGCCAGCTTCAGCCCGGCCTTGAACACGTCCGACTCGAGCATGTCGAGGAACGCCTGGTCGCCCTTGTTCTGCACATTGACGGTGTAGCATCTGAGTGTCAGGCCTTCCTTGCCGACGTTCAAGCCAGTAAACAGCGGGAAGCCCACGGTCGCAGCCTTCTCGCCTTCCTGAGCCCGATAGGTGGCGTTAAAGTGCAGATCCTCCACGCCCTCGGCGGCCTGGTTCTGGGCGTAGAAGTCGAACAGGATGCGGTGCTCACCGCCGCCGGGGTAATCGGCTACGCGCAGCGCGTGGAGCGTAATCTTGATCCGCGCCCCGCGCAGCGCCTCGTCGGCGGTAAGGTTGCCGGCAAAGGTGATCGCGACCGGCCCGGCGCCGGGCGCGGCCGCGGGGATGTAGCCGAAGGCGTGGGCGGTGTGCTGCCAGGCGCGGTCCTGGAACGGCCACTCGATGTCGAACAACCCTTTCGCAGCCACATCGCCAGCACCAGCCTGTTCGAGCTGCGCGGCGGCGGCATCCTCACCTAGCTCGCGCAGGCGCGCGGCTGCCTTGTCTGGGGGCAGCCTGCCGAGGACGGGAGTGTCGTCGAACCAAGAAGAAGGCGTAGGGGCGCGCTTGCGCTCAGTAGCAGACTGCGGCATCATGCTCATGGAATACTCCTTTCACACGCAGTTTGATCAACCCTCATCTATACGCCGCTATTGGCAACCTCCAGCTGCCACTGGACAAGAGATCATTGTGACAATAGTTTCACTCATTGCAAGGACATCCATCCCGTATGCTTGGCCACTACGATAGTCTTGCTATGTACATCTATGCCAATGTCGCGATCACTGCCCCGTAGTAATTGTTGACGAACGCGTCGACGGGAACATCAAGCACATAATCGCTACGTCCATACGTCCAGACTAGCAATGTCACATATGTGCGATCCAGATTGAGCATGGGTTCGTTGAGCAAGACCACATATATGGTTGGGAAACATGCTTGCGATCCCAGCCTCTTCCACAACCCTGCCTTGCTCGCCCGGAACCCTTTTATACTTGAGCAGATTGGCGTTGATAAGAATCGCGATATCTGTGCCTTCCGCCTGCACCAACCCCAATGCATGTGGCAAACCCTTTTCCCACGCCCAGTTCGCCTCATTCCTGACTGCCCCGTAGATGCCGGTGGCCATGAGCCAGCTTTCCAACTCTTCGGGCCTGGTGAGACCAGCCAATGTTTGCGACGGATCTCCGACCCAGCTTGGCTGCCACCATACATTCAGCGAATTCTTAATCGCACCAAGAACCATCCAGTCCGCGGCCCAGGTGAACGCTTGAGCACGAACCGAATTGAAATCGAACGAGAGGATTTCGGCTCTTGGCGCGATTTCAAGGTTGCCGATGAAGCTTGTGCCCGCATCGTAGAGCTCGGTTGCATACGTGGCAAAACCAACCGGATCTCGTGCATTCCACATGCAGATCAGCGACGCAGGCCCGCAGAGATTGAGAGCGCCCTGGTAAATAGCACGCGGCTCGTCGATAAGCTGCAGCAGACGATCGGCGACTTCCTGGCGATCCAATGATACCCACGGGCTTGCGATATCACGCGTACGAAAGTCCTCGACGATTGACTTCGCATCTTCCGTACTGCTGACCACCAGCAGATCCATCTTGCGGGTATCATCCAGCATCAATCCAAGCTGGTCGGCATCCACGAAGAAGCCTCCATCATCAGACATTGTTTGTCCCTCCTTAATTTAAGGAAGCGCTTGGGTTCATAAATTATGCCTGCCGAGCCGATCATGAGTTGCTGTTACCGGCCCAAAAAGCAGTCGCAATATCAAGAAAGTTCAGCACAAGCTGGGCACTTTGCTGATCAATATCGGTATTATTCGCCACTAATTCAGGATGAAACTGAATGCTATACAGAACGCGTTCAGGATCATCTAGCTGTAGCGCCTGCACCTGGCATAGCTCATTGAACGTCGAGGGGTTCCGATGGGTTGGGCTATCAGCTTGAGCGAAGATCGGCGCCTCACCTGGCTCTGGCACAAGCATAGTTGTGAACATGGATAGGTTTCCATCGATCACTTCGTCAAAATGGTGTTCGACACCCCAGATCGTTCCTTCGATGCCGGCAAACAGCGGCTGATCGAGCTGATTCGCGCTTCGTCGCAAGGGAAACGCGCCGACCTCGCCCATCCTGGGCACCGGAATGAGATTTTGGTGCTGCCTGAATTCATCGCCAATTGTTGGAATCGCTTGGCCTTCTGGCACCATATGCCCGATTGCATCCCAGCTGGCAAAGGTACTGGCGACGAGCTGGTGGCTGCCGCAAACTGCGAGAAGCGGCACCCGCATCTGTAAGATCTGCTCACCATAGCGCTGGAGCTGGAGGGCCCAATTCGCGCTATTTTCCGCAGCGAACCACTCGGGGAAGCTGCCGGCTGAAAACAGCCCTAGTAGTGTGTCGTCGGCCAAGAATTCGTCGCGCAGATTCGCCATCCAGATCGGGTCGACTTGGATGCCTGTATTCGCAGTAATCTCTTGAAGCCGGCTCAAGTTGGGATGATGGCCTTGCTCGTCACGCAGGAAATAATCGGCCTCGTCGATCGTGACGTACCAAAGATGGTTGCGCGCCGCGGCGCCGGTAGGCAGCCAGCCAGGTGGCGGATTCCAGGCCGACAGCAACAGTGGATACCCATCGTCGGGGGCGCTGCTGTTCCAATCGTAGCGTGTGAATACACTATGGCGGAAGAAGTAGGCCTTGCCTGCGTACGGCCCTTGGCCTTCAAGCGCGGCGTCGACGGCGACCGAGCACGGCGACGGGAGCTGCCACGCAAACAGCTTGCCGACGAAATCGACCTGCCCGGTGGCCCAGTCGTAGCGGGCATACTCGTTGCCCTTGAAGAAAAAGGCCTTGCCGGCGTATGGACCCGCACCGGTGATCGCGGCGTCGATGCCGGAAGCAAACGACTCCGGTAGCCCCCACGCCGAAAGCGGCTGCGGAAACCCGTCGTCGAACTGGTCGTTCGCCCAATCGTAGCGCATGTACTCGGCACCGCTGAAAAAGTAGGCTTTGCCCTCGAAGTCGCCGGTGCCATTCAAAGCCGCGTCGAGCGGCTGCGCGAACCCATCGGGAAACTGCCACGCCGACAGCGGCTGTGGATAGCCCTCGTCGAACTGGGAGGCGTTCCAATCGTAGCGCGCGTATTCGTCGCCTTTGAAGAAATAGGCTTTGCCGTCGGATGGGCCGCGGCCGCTGATAGCGGCGTCGATGATTTTGGGCATGGGTGTTCTCCACGAGCTATCGAGAGGCTGCACAATTAAGCTGGAGCGCCAAGAGGCGGGAGCAAAGGCATCACCTGGCAGATCCAACCGATGATTTGCATGCCATTTAGAGTAAGCGCCCCTGAGACGCCGTCAATCTCGCGCCCAAGGAGCGCGAACGGCCCAAGCGCCATAGCTTGCTCAATAATGCTGGCATCATCATTAGTCCAGCTCGCAGCTATCCGCAGATCCTTGGCGACAATGCAGGCGACTGGGAGGGCCGGGAATATGCCTGTATTATCGGCACCACCACCAGTCGAGATTTCGCCAGCGGCAAATCCAGGCAGGAACCAGCCACGGGCGTTGAGAAACGGCTGTGAAAGCCAGGGCCGCGTGATCGTCACCGTGCAGTATTGCAGCGAGAAGGAAAGATCGAGGGACGCCACCGGCTTGCTTGTCGCCTCATCAGCGAGTTGCCTAACTTTTACGACAGGCGCTATCCGCTGCCGCACCGCCGGATCGACCTGGTCAGAGCCGGGCGTCTCGACTACTCCCCCGCGTATTGCGTGCGGTGGCTCGATCATTTCCTTAGCTGTCATTACCGGCCGGCTCATTCGGCCTGGAGCGATCTGTCCACGGCCAGGGCGCGCGGAGGGGCGGCCCGTAGTGATGAAGCGCACCCAGGGGCTTGCAATATCCGGTTGAGGTTGGGGGGCCGCCGTTGCTAGCGACAGCTGCAGCAGGAGCGTTGGATCGGCAAGGACTGGACGTCGCGCCGCCGGCAACACGCGCCAATTCCAGGGGAAGCGGGCCGGATCAATAGTGATCACAGGCCGCGAGGGCGGCGGAGGGGGCGTCGCCGTTGCGCCCGCCCCGAAGCTATACGTCTTCCAGTTCGCTGCAATCGCCGGATCGAACCACTGGGCCGGCGTAGTATAGGCTGGGTGAAACTGGAACGGCCCTTGCATCGAGCAAGCCATATCTGGTCGAACTCCTGCTGCGCCTGGCCCTTGAGCGAGTCGAATAGAATGCTCTCGTCGCTACCCGGCGTGGCGTGCTGCGCGCCCTTGATCAGCAACTCATAGAAGTCCTCGATGCTTTTGCCGGTGTGCTGGAACACATCGGCGTTGATGGTGGGGATCGTATCCGCCAGCATTGAGAACTGCTCCGCCGCGAGCGGCTGCGAGTAGCTGGCGTCGTCCGCGTGAAGCTTGAACATATCCAGCGTGATAGGGATTCCCACCGGCTCAAAGGCGAGAAAGGTAGTTTCGGGCGCCGCGCCGCTGGTTTGATGGTACAGGTGCAGGAAGAAGTCGTTGACCTGCTGCATCAGGTTGGAAATATCCACGCCCATAGGATCAGCCTTTCACAAGGAAGCGGCCAGCCGCCGGCCGCCCGGGGCGACCCGACGACTGGCCGGTGGACGTTAGCCGTTCCTGTTCTTGTTGTTTAGCGTCGGGTCGTCAAGCGGCGCGCAGGCTGGCACGACATCGCTGAGCCACGCCACGATCTGCGTGCCCTTGATCCGCAGCGTCTGGCCATCCCACTCGACATGGAAACGGTCTGCAAAGTTGGCGTCGCCCTCGCTCGACCAGTTGCTCTGGGAGCTGGATTCGCCATGCGACGCGCCGAAGTTGACGGGGCCAATAGAGAAGCCGCCGCCGCCGCTTACCCGCTTGCTATGGCTGCTGCCGCCAGTTCGGCCAGAGATTTGGTCAAGCCTTTGGCCATCGCTATTCCAAGAACTGCTGGAGATAGCTACATCGCGGATCGCTAAAAACGCTGTCGGGATCATGGGCAGCAATGGCTTTTCCTGTTTCACCTGATTGTCTATTGAGCCGTCACTGACGGCGTTTTTGGGATAGCCCACTGAGTACCAATTTCGTAGGTAAAATAGGTCGCCCAGCAGCCAGGGGCGCTCAACCCGGCAGAGTGCGTATTTCAAAGTGATTGTCAGGTAGGTTGCATCGTTGCGGAAGCTGTTAGTCGAGGCGAAACGCCAGCTAGTCTCAGACGAGGCGCTTGACGAGCCGCCGCTACCACTGGCCTCGATGTCAACTAAGCCAAAATCGAGCCCGCCCCCAGCGCTGGTTGACGAACCGCTGCTGCTGCTACTGCCGGTAATACCGCCGCTGCTAGAACTGCCGCTCTGCCTGGTATAGTCGGCGTGTCCAACAGTCAGTTCGACCCAGCCCTCGTCGTCGTCCAGCTCACACCAGTTGCTCGGCATGACGTAGGAGTATGGTGTCTCCGTCGGTACTCCCGCCAGGCCCAGGTTCCAGGCGTCGTAGATTTGGCGCGCCTTGGCAATCATATGGTCGTCCATGCTGACGCCAACCGATTGGATGATGTCCAATGCACGCTCGACCTTCTCGGCGCCTTCGGTCTTGAAGGTATCCCAGGCTTGATCAACCTGCTGCTGGTAGGTGACCGATACCAACGGCCAGCTATCGGCTTTGGCGGGGTCGTTCAGCGCGGCAGCCTGGGCTTCGGCATATCTCGCTTTAGCCTCGGCATAAGCCTGCGCGTTCTCGAGGTAGCGCCTGTACAGCTTGCTCTTGCCCTCGATGTTGCCTTCTTCGTCGAGTTCGTACAAGACCTTCCTGGCCTCGTCGATCTGCTTCTGAACCTCGGGCGCAATCGGCGGCATCGGCGTCGGCTGCATATCGTGAAGGATACCGTCATACTGGAAGCTGATGTGGCGCGTGGTGGGATACAGCAAGTATGAATCGTCGTCGGTCACCATGAGTGCATTGTCAACAAGGGCCGATGTCTTATAGGCCGCGTCGATCGCGCGGCGGTACTTCGGATCAGGCACAGGTTGCGCCGTGCCGCCTGCCGGAGTGGTCCCGCCCGCCGGGGTTGTGCCACCTGCCGAGGTGGTGTTGCTGCCGTTTCCTGCATCTTTCATCGCGTCCTGCAGCGTCGAGCCGCCCATCGGCGACCACGGGCGCATAAAATCGCGTGGCTCGATCGGCTTGCCGAGGATAAGCTGCGAGTAGACGTAGCCGGTCGTGAGCGATTTGCCGTCCGTGCGGGTTGGTTTGCTGGTCTTGATTTGATCGATCAATTTGCTCAGGGTAGTACGCACGAGAGCTCCAGGTTCGCCAGGCATAGCGGACACTCCTTTCTGTTGTTCCCTGTGATTACGGCGTCAAACATATACATCCGACGGCGCGAGGCTAAACGTCAGCCACTGCCGGCCGGTGTTGTCGGCGCCATACCCGAAGAAGACCGGTGGTGAGGGCGGCTGCCCCTCTAGCATCGACTGGTACAATCGACCGGTGTAGATCGTCAGATCACCGGTGGTCGGCTCAGCCTTCCAGCGGTACTCGGTCTGGTAGATCTGGATGATCTGATGGCCCGGGAGAGCACCCGACGACGCGGGGAAGACCTTGATGTAGAACTTGCCTTTGCCAGTCTCGGTATCCCACGCGTCTTCGGGATAGATCTTCTCACTCCGCAGCCAGGTGCCATTGAGCACGATGCCTTCCGGGAGTTTGGGCGATGCGGAGAGCGGCCCGAATGAGAAGACGACATCGCTGTTCTCGCCGCTGGGCTGTGCCGGGTTCTTCTTCATATCGTCCAGGCTGACCAGGCCATGGATGGTGTGGAAGCGCCAGCGTCCTTGGGAAAGATCGATGGTATTGCCCATAGGGTACTCCTTCAGCTATTCGGATCCAATTTCATTCGGCTTGGTAGCGGGCCAGGGTCGAACATCATCCCCAACGATCGCTTCCAGAAACGCCATCACGCTGATCAGGTCGGCGAAGCCGTGCCGCTCGTGTGTCCGCGCATCCTCGAGCGAAAAGCGCCACTCCGGCGCATTGCCGTTGCCGGCCCGCCAGAGACGCAGCAGATAGGAACGATGGTGCTGTCGTGCCCTTGGCGCCATGCCGATCTCCCGCGCTTGGACTCTTCAACTGGCCAATTCGATTACGTTGTCCCTTGCATTCGGTTCGTGAGGGGAGCATAGCAGGCCAGCGCCCAGAAAAGCGCCCAGAAAAGCGCAAAAAAAGCGCAAAAACGCACGAATTTTGTTGACGGGAGCGTTATACTATGTAGAAACTTCCAAATCGCTTAAACCTGGTGGCAGTGAAGACCATGGCACGAATGAGAGTGGCCCTGCTTGGGCCGCTGCATGTCTCTCTGGGCAGCCAGCCGATCACAAACTTCGGCTATGACAAGGTGCGTGCGTTGCTGGCCTACCTCATGCTGGAGGATGACCGCCCGCTCCAGCGTGACGCGCTGGCTGCGCTGCTTTGGCCGGACGCCCCTGCCGGCGCCGCACGCAAGAGCTTGCGTACTGCGCTCGCAACCCTGCGCCAGGCGATCGGCGACGCGACTGCCCAGCCGCCGGTCTTACAGATCGACCACGACACCATCCAGCGCAACCCACACGCCGATGTCGTCCTGGACGTGACAGATCTGCGCATGCACCTGGCCGCAGTCGAGCGGCATGCTCACGCCACCGCGCTCGTCTGTGTTGATTGCGCCGATCAGCTGGCTCGCGCGGTGGAACTGTATCGGGGTGCATTCCTGCAACAGATCAGCGTACCGGATAGCGTAGCCTGGGAAGAGTGGGCGCTGCTGATCCGCGAGCGGCTGCACGGGCAATTGCTCGACGCGCTGGCCCAGCTGATGGCCTATCACGAGGCGCGGGGCGAGGACGATCGGGCGCGGAAGTACGCCTGGCGCGCACTGGCGTTGGAGGCCTGGGATGAGGCGGCACACCGCTGCCTGATGCGGGTGTATGCTCGCGCCGGGCAGCGCAATGTGGCCCTGGCGCAGTACGAGCGCTGCCGGAAAGTGCTCGCCGAGGAACTGGGCATTGAGCCGGCGGTAGAGACGGTCGCGCTGTATCAGCAGATCAGCGCGCGACCGATCGAACGCCTGCGTGGCACAGGCTCGGCCCACCAGACTCCCAGCACGCCAATCTTGCCACAACCGCTGACACCCTTAATCGGACGTGAGCGAGAGATCTCGACGTTGAGCGCGTTGCTCCAACAATCACCGCTTCGCCTGCTCACCCTGGTGGGGCCACCTGGAGTCGGGAAAAGCCGGGTGGGTCTGGCAACCGCCGCTGCAGTAGAGGCTGCCTTCGCGGGTGGAGGTGTCTTTGTATCGCTTGCTACGCTACGCGATCCAGATTTAGTTATCCCCGCAATCGCCAAGGCGCTGGATTTTCGCGAGAGCACTGATGAATCCCTGGTGATGCTGCTCGCCACCTACTTACGCACGAAGCATATGCTGCTCCTCCTGGATAATTGCGAGCAGGTCGCTGCTGCCGCACCACAGATTGCAGCGCTGCTGCAGTACGCGCCGCACATCAAAGTCATTGTGACGAGCCGGATCCCGCTGCGTATCTCCGGCGAACACGAGCATCGCGTAGCCCCGCTTGCGTGTCCTGATACCGCTCCGCTTCTATCACGCGAGACACTTGTTGCCTCCCCAGCGGTTGCTCTCTTTCTCCAGCGCTCAGCGGCGATCAACCCCACATTCCTGGACACAGATTCCGCTATCACCGCAGCCGCACAGATCTGCGTTCGCCTCGACGGGTTGCCATTAGCGATCGAGCTAGCAGCAGCGCAGAGCAAGTACTTTGGTCCATTAGCACTACTTAGCCTGCTCGACCAACGTCTGCTCCGGCTCGACAGAGGGGCATCAGATGCCGCTCTGCATCAGCGAACGCTTGAGTCAACGATTATGTGGAGCGTTGATCTGCTGAGTGCGAATCAGCAGGTACTCTTTCGTCAACTCGCCGTATTTGTGGGTGGGTGCACCGTCGCAGGGGTTGAAGCGGTCACCGGCGACCGAAGTAGATCGGCGATCGTCGATGATCTCACCACGCTCGTCGATCACAGCCTCTTGCAGTGTGATGGGCAGGCCTCCGAACAGGTGCGGTATTCGATGCTCAGAACCGTCCAGGAGCATGCGTTGAAGCTGCTGATAGCAAGCCCTGAAGCAGAGTTGACGATTCGTCGATATGTCGCGTTCTGTCTCCAGACTGTTGAACATGCCACGCTCGAGATGAGAGGCGGCGGTCAGCCCAATGGCATAGCGCTCTTGCAGCAAGAATATTCAAATCTGGTCGCGGCAATCGAGTGGGCAGTCAGCCGCCAGGATACTGAGGCTGCACTGCGCCTAACCGGTGCGCTGGGCTGGTTTTGGGATCTCCACGGCCAAACGACTGAAGGGCGGAAGTGGCTCGCCCGGGCGCTCGCCCTGCCAGGCCCAGTCGCGCCGGCCATTCGTGCGCAGGCGCTGGTCAGCGGGGGATTGCTGGCAATCGATCAGCACGACGCTGCAGCCGCGCTGTCACTATTTCATGAAGCCCTGCCACTGTACCAAGCAGCAGAGCACACTGCCGATCTGGCCTACACGCTCTGCTGCCTCGGGCGCGTTCATCGCATCCAAGGAGCGTATGAAACCGCCGAAGCCTACTTCGAACAAGGCCTCACGCTCGCGCGCGAGATCGACGACATGAGGAGTATGGCCTACGCTCATTATAACCTGGGGCGGATTGCGTATCAGCGCGGCGCATATACCAATGCCCGCATGCGCTTTCTTCAGAGCATCGACGTTTTTGAAAAAGCACAAGATATCTGGGGGTTGGCTCTGGCACACTGCAACCTCGGGCGCGTGGCAGCGCAGCAGGATGCACTGCTGGATGCCAACTCACACCTGCGCACCAGCCTTGCCTATTTCAGTGCCATTCATGACCTCTGGGGTATCGCACTTGCCTCCTGTAAGCTTGGCTGGGTTGAGTATGCTCAGGGAAATCTTGAGGCTGCACAAACCCACTTTACCGAGAGTCTCTCCTATGCTCAGCAGGTTGGCTATTATGAGGGTATCGCCGATGTTTTGGTAGGTCTGGCACGAGTAGCTGGTCTCAAGGGAGCATGGGAACCGATGATCATGATGCTTGGTGCGGCCAGGCGCATGCTCGACACGCTTGGCGGAGCGCTGAATACACTGGATCGAGATCATTACGATAAGGCGATCGCGTCAGCACGAGCCACTACTGATGATTCAACCTTTGCTGCGACATGGACACGCGGACAGCAACTGACGATCGATGCGCTTCTCGATACGCTCACCCCAGTGCCAGCACTCAAACATCGTGCCGTGGTATCCGGCTAGTACCAACCGCTCGCATCGCAGCGCACGCGTATCAGCCCACAAGAACAATGAGAGCCATGATGAATGCGGTCACCCCCATCCGTGTGTTTATTTCGAGCCCTGGCGATTTGGCGCCCGAACGGGCGGTCGTCAACACCGTCCTGGACGAGCTTAATCGCTCGCCGGTGTTTCGTGACCGCTACAAGCTGATGGCCTATGCCTGGGAGCTCGGCACACCACCGGTCATTGGAGCACAGGCACAGGATCTGGTTGACACCTATTTGCTCCACCCGGCAGACTGCGATATTATGATCTGTCTCCTCTGGCTGCGCATGGGTTTGCCGCAGCAGCGAACCGATCCAGCCACACAGCTCCCCTACCAATCAGGCACTGAGTATGAGATCCTCACTGCATATCGGGCGCATCAGGCGCGTGGGCGCCCTCTGATATTACTCTATCGCTGCACGCGAGAAGCGCCCGACCCTGCCGCCGTCGATCAGGAGCAGGCCGGGCGACTGTCGGCATTCTTTAACCGGTTCAATCCTGGTGGTGATCTTCAAGGACTGATCGGAAGCTTTGCCGATCCCAACCAGCTGCGCGATAAGCTACGCTATGACTTGACTCTGCTCATCCAACGCAATTTTATCGCTCAATCGGGTACAGAAACGGTTCGACGTACGCCCCACCCGCTCAAGCTGGCACGAATTACGCCCCCCTCCGCCCCAAGACGGCCGCGTGTTGTACAGGAGACCCCGCGCCACAACCTGCCTGCCCAGGTAACGCCCTTAATCGGCCGGGTCGATGAAGTCACTGATGTGTGCGACCGATTGCGGCGCGCCGATGTGCGCGTGCTCACGCTAACTGGACCAGGCGGAATCGGGAAAACCCGACTCGCTATCCAGGTCGCGACCGAGCTGCTTGAACAGTTCGCAAATGCAGTGTGCTTCGTCGATCTGGCCGCCATCCACGACGCGTCACTTGCAGCGTCGACCATCGCTCAGACATTGGGCGTGCAGGAAGGCAGCGATCAGTCACTCATGCAGCTGCTCAAAGCATATCTGCGGAACAGGCAGCTGCTCCTGGTGCTCGATAGCTTTGAACATATTCTGGATGCTGCGCAACAGGTCGCCGAGCTGATAGCGGGCGCGCCCCAGCTGAAAGTACTGATCACGAGTCGTGAGGTGCTGCATCTCTATGGTGAGCATGAGTTTGTAGTGCCCCCACTGGCAGTACCCGAGCCTATCCATCGATTGACTCTTGATCGCCTAACTCAGTATGATGCGGTGCGACTGTTTGTCGAATGTGCACAGGCAGTTCAATCCACATTTGTCGTGAGCGAGGCCAATGCGCCCATAATCGCCGAGATCTGCCGGCGCCTCGATGGTCTGCCGCTGGCGATAGAGCTTGCCGCTGCTCGCATCAAGCTGTTCAGCCCGAATGCACTACTTGCCCGCTTAAGCAATCGCTTCATGCTCCTCACTGGTGGTGCGCGCACGCTGCCGACGCGCCAGCAGACACTACGAAACACTATGGCCTGGAGTTTCGCGCTGCTAAGCGCGTCTGAATGTACACTCTTCACGCGGCTGAGCGTATTTGTCGGTGGTTGTACACACGAAACCGTCGAGATGGTCTGCGGCAGCATCGGCGGACTAATGGACGACGTATTGGGTGGCCTTGAGCAGCTGGTTCGAAAGAGCCTTGTGCGACTCAGCGCGAATGAGCAAGGTGAGCCGCGCTTCACGATGCTCGAGACGATCCGCGAGTATGTGCACGAGCAGCTAGCCGCTCGCGACGAACTGGCGACCATGCAGCGTGAATATGCGGCCTACTTCATCGCTCTGGTAGAAAGCGCTGAGCCATATTTGCGGGGCGCAAACCAACTGGAATGGATCGCGCACCTGGAAGCAGAGTATCTCAACATTCGTGCGGTTCTGACCTGGTGCTTTGGCGACGCGGGCGATCCTGCGTTGGGGCTGCAGTTGGTGGGCGCGTTGGGCTGGTTCTGGTGGGTTCGCAACCATTACACCGAGGGATGGCACTGGCTCACCATTGCGCTCAACCGAGATCTCCCGCTTGTGCCATCGCTGCGAGCGCGAGCGCTGGTTACCGCCAGTCTGATCGCGCTCGGTGTGGGTGAGCATCAGCAAGGCACGCTCTGGGCCAATGAGGCGCTCGGACTATATCGGCAGCTTGTTGATGACCGTGGCGTCAGCTATGTGCTTGGCGTGTTGGGTGCACACAAGGCCTATCAAGGGAATGAGCGCGACGCCACGGATCTTTGGCAGGAAGGGCTACGCGTTGCGCGCGGTGCGGGCCACGACTGGATGATCGTTACTCATCTTCGTCAACTGGGTTGGATCAGCCAGGACGAGGCAGCCGCGCTTCATCTGAATGAGGCGGCGCTGCAGCTCGGGCGTCATATCGGTGATCGCTGGACACTCAGTCTGATCGCGCTGAATCTAGGCACTCGGCTGGCTGCCCACAGCGACTATACGCGTGCCCAGGAGCACTTTGAGCAAGGGCTGCGATCGGCTCGTGAGCTGGGCGATAGCGGCACGGTTGCCAATATTCTGGTGCGCTTCGCCGTCATGCAGATCATGCAAGGCAACTACACAAGGTCAGCCGCATTACTTGCGGAAGCACAAGGGTTGGCTCGCACAATTGGGAGCGCCCAAATCAGCGCGCTGGCACTCCGCGTCTTGGGCGATCTGGCGCGGATTCGTAGTCAGTATGATGCAGCGGAGACCCAGTATCACGAGAGCCTGGCGCTCTTTCGGAACATCAATAATCTAATCGATGTCGGCTGGACAGTGCTGCGCTTGGGCTTCCTTGCGCTATTGCAGGGCAAGGCGAGCCTCGCGCAGCACTGGTTGAACGAGGTACCTGTGCTGCCAGAACGACATAGCAGCCCCGAATATCGCGTGGTATGGATGATGCTAACCGCCGGGATCGCGCACGCGCGCGGCGATCGGCAGGCAGCGGCGCGGCTGCTTGGTAGCGTCGCCGCACACCAGACCGCCCATCCGGCGGTATACCATCCCACGACCCCGATCGACTATGCGCAGATCGTGAACGAAGTTCAGGCTGCCCTGGACCAGGCCATCTACCAGCGCGCCTGGCTAAGCGGGCAAGCCCTCTCGATTGAGCAGGCGCTAGCAGCCTGTCGGAGAGAACACTCTAGCCCCTGGCATGCACGCTCCGTTGGCCAGCATAGCAGTACACTTGTGCGATTTTGTATCGATACAACCCGCTGTTCGGATCGTCGATCCGTGGGCTTCGGCCGAGCGCGTT
>WNGA01004649.1_pt1 | contig 20078 bp, 16 predicted proteins | sample 5400061 | NCBI WGS metagenome assembly WNGA01 (sample SAMN13153366, study PRJNA577476) | soil metagenome | isolation source: 100 cm soil or saprolite under grassland replicate 2 | place: USA:California | collected 2016-06-15
CAGGCGACGACGGACAGCACCGGCCTTGCGCTGGTCACGCTACCGCTTGTGCAGGTGGCGGGTCAGTACGACCTGAGCGCCTCATTCGCCGAGACCACCGACTTCGTGGGGTCGTCCGTGCAGAGTACGTTCTCTATTAAGAAACAACCGACGCTGCTCACGTTCGCATCCGCGATGTTTACTGTTGGCGGGCAGTACAGCGATGGAATGCCCGTGGTGGCCACACTGAGCGATGGCATGGGCCGCAACTTGCAAGACCAAACCGTGGTCTTCGTGGTGACCGGTGGTGGACACTCCTACGCGACGGCCGTCAAGACCGACTTTGCCGGCCGCGCCATGCTCGGCCAGGTGCCGCTGCCGCCGGGGACCTACCTCGCCACGGCGTCCTTCAGCGGCGCAATCGACCTGGGGAGCGGGCAGACACTGATGCTGACAAACAACCGTTACCTGCCCTCGCAGGCGACCGCCTCGCTCACAATCGCTTCGCTCGAGCCGGAGAACGCAACCGTCCAGTACGCAGGACAGACGGCTATTCCGGTCGGTGAGACGCTACACCTGGCCGCAGCGGTCAAGCAGGCGGCTGACGGCCAAACCGGCAACATCGCCCTGGCCGAGGTCCGCTATCAAGTGACAAACGCAAGTGGCGCTCTTGTTGCGGATCTGACCGTCCCCTCCGGCGTGAGTGGCAACTGGTCGACGACCCTCACCGGTCTCGACACGGGTGTCTACAACATCGCTACGACGGTCGTCGGCGAGTTCTTCACTTCGCCGACCAGCGGTGCCCTGGTCGTCGTATACAACCCAAGTGGCGGGTTTGTGATTGGTGGCGGCTCGATCAACTCCCCGACGGGGGCATACACGCCCATCCCCACCCTTACCGGGCGGATCAACTTTGGCTTCGTCGCCAGATCTCAGCGCGGCGCGACCGTCCCGACGGGCCAGACCGAGTTCCAGTTCGTCGACCTGAACTTCCACAGCACCGCCTACGAGTGGCTCGTCATTACCGGCGCAAGAGCTCAGTACAAAGGCTCAGGGACGATCAACGACGCTGGCAACTATGGCTTCATCCTGACCGCCATCGACGGCGATCTGCCGGGCGGCGGAGGCGTGGACAGACTCCGGATCAAGATCTGGGATCAAGTAACCGGTGCCATCGTTTACGACAACCAGATGGGCGCCGCGGAGACGGCCGACCCGACGACAGCCATCGCAGGTGGGAGTATCATCATCCACAAGTAGCCGATTCTCTCCCTATGCGGCGATTTATGGTGGTTATGGCGCCCGGCACCATAGCCACCTAGGCTACGAGGCGTGGAATCGCTCTGCGCCCGCGCTTTCGCTATCCAGCTCACCCTGCAAGGGGTGGTGGGCATCACACCATCGTATACCACGCGGCAAGTGCCAGCCGGGCGCGAAAGGTCACGATCGCGTTAGCATTGCAACCACCAGCACAAGGCCTGGTGGTTCTCTTATAGCAAGCTTTTGGGGTTTCAGGTTTCTTAACAAGCGCTAAGTCGGGCGCTCGATCGTGCCCAGTATGTAATGCGGCGGCTGGGCGACAACAGTCTGATCGGTTACGAGCGTGACATCGCCGCCAGCCTTCAGCCGAATCTTCGTGCGCCCATTGCCGATCAGCCCTTCCCAATAGCCGCCGAGATCGTCGATCATCAGCTTTGCATCGGCCAGGCTGCGAATGAAACAGCGCAGATCGCGTCCGGCGGTACAGCGCACGTCATCGCCTGCCACCCGCTCACACTCGATCTCCAGGGCGCCGCCAGTAGCGGCGTGGACGAGTGTGCCAACGCCGCGCAGATACCCCTGCCCCCCGGCATAGATCGTCGTGCTGCCGCCGATGTTCTCCACCCCAACGCTTTGGCCGGCATACACCTTCACGCTGCTCTGGAGCGGAACCTGCAGCTCGCCGCTGCCACCAATCTCTACCTCGATTGTATCGCCGCGCCGTTTGACTTTCAGACCCCAGCGGCCTTCCGAGCTTGCCACGACCCGATCGCTCGCGCGGCCTGCAACCTGTACGGTGCCGCTCGCGCGGACGATCAGTGTTGGCGTCAAGCCGGCCTGGATCATCCGCTGTGTCATCGATACGCCTCGGTATGGCTCAGGTGCGCTGGCGACGCCGCTCGTACAGGCGCGAGCAGCGCACTGGCCAGCACAAACAGGATCGCGCCGCGCCAAAACGGCGCGCCTGGAGCGACGTAATCATAGGTTGCCCCGGCCCACAGCGGGCCAAAGACCGTCATCAAGCTGCCCAATGCGGTGCTCACGCCATTCAGCTTGCCCTGCTCCTCGGCCGCGATCTGATTCGCCAGCAGCGCGCTTAGCGCCGGGTACAGCGGTCCGGCGCCGCCGCTCGTCACCACGCTGATTGAATACAACATCCAGAACGCGGGCACAGTGACCATTGACAGCATTCCCAGCGCCTGGAACAGCAGGCTGAGAACCGCAAGTCGCTGCTCGCCACAGATCGCGACCACGGCGCCCAACTAACCCCGCCTGCACCACCACATTGGCAACGCCAACCACGATCAGCAGCGCGGCCAGATTCATAGGCTGAACGCCAAACCGCTCGATCAGCAGCACCGGCGTTGCGCTATTGTACCCCATGACGACCGACGTGAACAGGCACTGGATGATCAACCTCGTCCCAATCGACCTTGTAAGAGTAGACCCAGTCGAGTGCGGCAGGGTTGGCGAAGCGCTTGAGGAAGAACGGCATGAGCAGGTCCCGAAACCACACCTGGATCGGATTGGTCATGATCTTCGCTTGACCCATGCTGCGCCCATACTGGACCATGTGCTCGACGCGCGCTCGACGTAGACGCTCATAGGTCGTAAAGGCTTGTGAAAGATCCTCGCTGTCTCGCAGGCACTTTGCCAGAACGATTGCATCCTCTACGGCCAGCGATGCGCCCTGTCCAGCACCCGGCGAGACCGCATGAATCGCATCACCAACCAGGACCACCCGACCTTTATGCCAGATGGGCTGCGTGGAGATGTCGTAGATAGGATAGCTGATGATCGTGCTCTCCGTTGCCCGGATCATCTCTGAGATGAGCGGCAGATCCCCCCGGAAGAGATCGAGCATGCGTTCTTGCCACTCATCGCTCACGATCATGTCTAAATCTCCTCTCGAAGGCGCTGATCTTTGCGAGAAATTGACAAACCAGTACATCTCTCCAGAGCAGCTGATGTGATAGCCGAAGAACGCTCGCTGGCCAAAAACGAAGTGCTGCGTGTCCGGGGTAGGAGGAAAGCTGGAGTGCTGTGCGAAGCCACCAACACTGATCGTGCCAGTGTATTGTGGAGTGGGAGCGTCGGGATTGACGAGATGGCGGGTGCGAGAGTGAACGCCATCACAGCCAACCACGAAAGAGCCTTCGGCTGTGGTACCGTCCTCGAAGGTGGCACTCACTCCTTGCTCACCTGTCGAGAGGCCTTGAAGCTTCTTGCCAAAGGCCATCTTGATCCGCCTTCGCTCGGCTCCCTCACGCAGCACCTGATGCAAGCGGGATCGCAGGATATTGATGCTTGGGGCTCCCACTTCCGCCCTGGCACCATTGCGTACCTCGCCAAGACGCTTGCCTTTCCCACTCCAGATAATCATGCGAGGAATCGGAGATCCTTGGCTTGACACCTGGTCGTCGAGCCCGAGCGTCTTGAGCACGCCGAGCCCATTGCAAGCCATGTTCAGGAAACTGCCTCCATAATCGGTAGACTCGGCTCGCGCCTCATAGATCTCGGCCTCGATGCCTGCCCGTTGCAGGAACAATGCGACGACGGGTCCAGCGACCCCGCAGCCGATAATCAGCGCTTTTCTTGCGGGTCTGTTCATAAAGATTCCTTTCTGATCATCTCGTTCCTTTAAAATGTTTGCCACGTGCAACAGCCACTTCCAGGATTGTGTTCCTCACTCACAAGACTTACGCGGTCATTTTTCCAGCCATATCTCCATGCCGATCGGGTCGCCTCGAATCTCGCATTTCCCAAAATTCGTTTGTGCGACAAATTGGTGGATCTGCTTTTTCGAGTATGCGTTCTTGAGCAAGATGTGCTTGAACGTCCATTTCGTAAGGAGCCGATTGATCCAACTCAAGCCCATGGAATCGACTGTCGCATTGATCTCTTCGGGCGAGGCATCGCTGCGCAAATCAATGATCAGCGCCTTGCCGCCGGGCTTGAGCACACGATGCATTTCGCGGATGGCCTGGACTGGTTCGGTAAAGTTCTTGAACGCTGCACGACAGACGATAAAATCAAACGTACCTGCGTCAAATGGCATGTCGGACGCGTTGCCATGCCGAAATTCAGCCGTCACTCCGGCTTGCCTGGCTTTGGTTTGTGCCATTTCGACAAACGACTTGCTGATGTCCAACCCGACGACTTGGTACTTAAGCTTGGCGAGTTCAATCGCCAAGGAGCCGGGCCCTGGCGCGACTTCGAGAATACGGCCTCCGGCTGGAAACATTCCGCTCACCTGACGCACCACCATCCCAAGTTCTTGATCCTGCTCCCTCACTTTGGCATACCACCTAGCGATAATGCCCTCCATCGCCAGACCTTTGTACGGTTTGGCAGCCTTCGGCAAGTGCTGTCTCGTTCGAGGATTATTTGTCGTCATCGTAGTGTTCCTCCGTAGTGATTGTTTTTAGGGCAGCATCACGCATGGGTTCTTCAGAGGTAATCCACAAATAGATGTTTGGACATCCACAGAGACCAGTGCGTACGTCCCTCGATGAATTGACTATATCAGCGGATAGGGTGAGTGAGGTATCCCCCGTGGGGGGTGATTAGAGGGGTGATTGTGTGGGTGAGGGAATGAAGGGCGACTAGCGGGGCGTTTGACATCCGAATCGACGAGTTGCCAGCCCATAGTGCGTAGTGCGTAGCTGGACTTCTACGTACTACGAACTACGCACTATCGAATGGTGACACCGAGGACAAGTGACTCATTAGCGCAGGTGCAGTTCGCGCGCGGCGGCTTGGGCTTCTTCGCGCGTGCTGACATTGAGCTTGCGGTAGATATTCTTGATATGGGTCTTGATGGTGTTCGGGGAAACGACCAGCTCGCGAGCAATATCCACGTTCGATTGGCCGGCCACGATCAGGCGGAGCACGCGCTGTTCCTGCTGGCTGAGCGGTTCCAGCAGCGGCAGGTCGGCGGCCGACGCGGTGTGCGCCTGTCCGTGAGACAGCGCGCGCAGCAAGGTGGCTGCATACGCGGCGAGCGCGCGTTTGGCGAGGGTGGGCGCGGCGGCCTGTAGCAGCGCGGCCAGCGGCTCGTCCAGATCGAGAAAGATGCGGCGGAGACCGCGAGGCTGGGCCAGCGTTAGCGCGCGCGTCAGCGCCTGCACCGCTTGTGCCCGATCCGCGAGCGTGCTATGCGCCAGCGCCTGCAACGCTAGAATCTCGATCTCGCTGCGGGTGCGCTCGTGCGCGGCGGCCTCGGCTCGCCAGCGTTCCAGCAGCGCCAGCGCGGCCTGCGGCTGGCCTTGCGCCAGGTACAAACGGGCGACGATCAGCGCCTCGTGCTCCTGCTGCACATGCGCCACGGGCTCGCTGTGTGCCACGATGCCAGCGTGCCAGCGCTGCGCCGCTTCCAGGTCGTCCATAGCAAGTGCCAGCCGCGCCTGCCAGCTTTGGATCTCGCGCAGCAGCGACGGGTTGCGCGTTTGCGCGGCTAGCGATTGCAGCTCGCTCCGCGCATGGGCTGTTTGCCCACGAGCGTGCTGCACTTGGCAGAGTATGAGCGCAGCCTGGACCTGCAGCTGCTCGGAATGGCGCTGTTTCGCCAGCTGTATCGCCTGCGTGGCCTGCTGCTCAGCAGCTTCCAGATCATCGTTCTCGTAGGCGATTCGACTGAGGCCGTACAATCCATAGCTCTGATCGTCGAGCATCTCCCCGCCGCCGACTTTGCTGTCAAGCTCCTGTTGGTAGTACTGTGCCGCCTGCTCCAACTCGCCTTGCTGGTAACAGATCTCGGCCAGCACCGAGGTTGCCGCCAGTGTGCCATGCGGATTCTGTTTGATCTCGAAGAGCGTGTATGACTCCATAATCAAGCGCTGGGCCGTGTCAATCTCTCCCGCGAGCAGTTGCTCGTGCCCGGCGTAGAGCAGACTTACGCCGCGATAGGCCAGGTCGTGCTCGTCAAGAAGTTCGAGCGCCTGGCGAGCGCAGGCAAACGCGTGGCTGCTATCGAGTTGCCAGAATGCGACCATCGCGCGCAAGGCGGCCACCTGGCCCAGCCTGGGCGCATTGTGCTCGTCTTGCCATGCCGCCTCGGCCATCTGCGCCCAGCGCTCCACCGTTCGTGCTGTCGCCGCCGCGAAGCGATCCAACGTGAACAGCAGGGCGTTCGCATACGCGAAACACAAGACTGGATGGTCGTGCAGCATGTCCTCGGGCAGTTGCTCGATCCAACGGCGTAATGTATAGACTTCGTTGGAATCGCCTTGGTCGAAGATGTGTTCGATCAGCGTGGCGGCGCGCGCCGCATGCCCGGCCGCGATAGCATCCTCCACCGCGTCGTGCAGCATCCCATGCGCCTCGTACCACGCGCTGGCGCGCTCGTGCAGCCCGCGGATATTGGCTTCGCCGAGCCGCTGCTGAGCCTGCAGCTGCATCGCCTCGGCAAATAGCGGGTGATAACGATACCACGCTTGGCCGTCGCCGCCGTCGAGCGGAACCAAAAACAGATTCTCACGCTCAAGTTGTTCGAGCACGAGCGCGCTATCGTCGCGGCCGGTGATCGCATCACATAGCGCGCCTGTCAACTTTGCGAGGAAGCAGGTCGACAGTAAGAACGTCTGTACCGGCTCGGGCTGCGCCGCGAGCACCTCGTTGACCAGATACTCGACCACGTGCCGATGCCCGCCGGTGAATGTTGTCAGGAACTGTTCGGCAGCAGGCGCCGCGGCGTTGTGCTGCAACGCGAGCGCGACCAATCGCAGGCCAGCCGCCCAGCCCTCCGTGCGCTGTTCGAGGTGCAGCAGTGTCTCGGGCGAAAACGCAACGCCGAGCGTTTGTTCAAGGAATATATGAATCTCGGCGCGCGAAAAGCGCAAGTCTTCAGCGGTGAGCTCGGTCAGCTCATTCCGCACACGCAGCCGGGCGAGCGGCAGCGCTGGAGCACTCCTTGTCGTAAGAATCACATGCACGGTGCTGGGCAGATGCTCGATCAAAAACGTGACCGTCGCATGCACCTCGGGTGTGGTGATGCTGTGATAGTCCTCAATCACTAGGACGCACTGGCTGGGAAGCTGCGCGAGCTCGTTGATAAAGGGGATGAGCAGCGCTTCGATCGACGGCTGCTGCGCCATACGCAGGGCAGCCAGCGATTCCTTGCCGATCGCGCCACCCCAGGACCGACAGGCGCTAAGCACATAGCTCCAGAAACGGATGGCGTCGTTGTCGCCAGCGTCTAATGTAACCCAGGCCACCCGCGAGACTTGAGGCTTGGGGCTTGAGGCTTGAGGGCCTGTGCCTTGCGGGTCAGAACCGAGACTTGATTCGGACTCACCAGCCTCAAGTCTCAAGTCTCTAGCCCCTCGCGAATCGACCCACTCGGCGAGAAGCGTGGTCTTGCCAAAGCCGGCTGGCGTGGAAATGAGCGTCAGCTTGCGGGCCAGCCCGGCGTCGATGCGAGCCAGCAGTGATGCTCGTGGCACATATGCCGTATGTAAGCGCGGCGGCGCTAGTTTCGTATGTAATAATCCACCAGGAATTGCTCCCGGTTGCTGCGCGGCTGTGCTCATGTTCTTCTTAGGGGTTTTCGAAAAATTAGCTGGCCGATGCGATTGTATTGCGTATGACCTATTGCGTACTGGCAGTGCGCCGACGCAATACGCAATACGTAATAGCGCTATTATACCTTCTATACTACGCAGGTGGATGTGAGGGTTGGCCGAGATACTGGCCGAGCATGACGCTGATCAGCAAACGTTGGATGGAGGGATATTTCGGGATCGTGCGCATGAGCAGATTGAGCGCGTGCCCTTTCATCATCGCCAGGCACCGAAAGCCCATACAGAAGCGGAAAGAGGAAATCCTAGCCTACCTAGAGACCGGCGGTCTCGCCGGTACCAACACACCATTCCGCGTGTATTTGACGTGCTATCGTGTCGGGCAAGCCCAACACGACCGTTCGTTCATACACGCCCGGATCGATGAAACGGCGGCCAGCCCATGCGCCAGTGCAGGTACAGGATGATGCCCCATCCCAGGAGCGCGGTTGGCAGCGCGCCGCCGAGCGATCGTCCACTGGTGAGGTAGATCGCCACCATCACGGTGTTCGAGATCGCCGCTGCCAGTGCGGTACCATAGAGAATCGCGATCATGAGCAGTTTGATTCGGAACAGCACGCCGACCTCCGAAGAGTTAAGAGTTATGAGCGAATCTAACTCATAACTCTTAACTTTTAACTCATAACTACATGAGTCCGAGTTGTGTCAGAATGCCGGGCACCGCGTTCGCGAAGAAGAACAGGAAGAACACCGCCGCCAATACCATTACCGCCTCGCGCCAGAGCGACGGTCGCAGATCGCGCGGCAGGAACTTGCGGTTCACATACAGCGTGTGCAGCCCCAGCACCACGAAGTTGAGTCCAGCCATGTTCGCGCCCAGCAGGATCAGGAATAGTGGCCGAACGCCCGTAAGCAGGATGATAATACCCCACAGCGTGAAGACCGCCAGTACGCTGTAGTAGATCAGGCGCACGTCGCCGCCGCGCCAGGCCCGCGCCCGTTTGCTGCCGGTCCAGATCAGGTCGGTGACTATGCGCACAAAGCCGTCGGTGATGCCGATCTGCGTGCTGAATAAGATCCAGAAGCCGACCAGCAGCGTGATGTAAAACATCAACGTGCCCCAGACCTTCGATAGGAACTCGGCTTGGTAGACCGCTACCGCGAAGTTGTTCTTGAACTCGGTGCCGGCTGGAATGAAGTGGAGCGTGAGCAGCGCCGGCAGCCCCATACCGAGGAAGCAGCCGACGACCCACAGGCCATACTGGTCGGCGCCGGCGAATTTCCACCACTCGTTCCAGCGCTGCTTGTTCTCAGTGGTGACAGGGAAGACCTTACCCTCATGAGTGAGTGTTATCTTGCGGCCGCCGATCAGCGCAGGAATATACCCTACCGCGCCGCCCATGCCGAAGCCCTTGTCGCGGAACCAGTTGCTGATCGCACCATTGATCACCCCGCCCGCGCCAGCGTAGGCGGCAAAGCCGCCGAGCAGCACCCAGTCGACACCCTGTGGGAAGGCGCCGAAACTCACGAAGCCGGTGGCCACGCGGCCCCAGGTACCCAGCGAGGTGAAGCCCACGCCAATGACGATCAGGAACAGGAGGATCGCCACGATGAAGAACCACTGGACTAGCTCCATCGTCCGCTCGATCTTGGATCCAATCGCGGCGAGCACCACCGTCAGCAGGAAGCAAATGATACCGAAGATCTGCACCAGGCCGGCATCGGCAGGGCCAGGCACCCCGCCGACGAACGCGGCGGCGAGGGCGGTGGCGGCCGAGGAGGCCCACCCCGGCCAGCCGAGCTGGAGAAAGACCAGCAGGGCATAGACAATCGCCCAGAAGACCGGGCCGGGCTTGGTGCGCATGAACCCGGTGTAGATCGGTTCGCCCGTGTACATCGTATAGCGGACGAACTCCATATTCATGATCACCTGGAGAATAATCGAGGCGCTGGCGACCCATAGCAGCGCACCACCAAAGCGTGCCGTCACAGCTGGGCCGATCAGCCACTCGCCGCTGCCAATCGAGGTGCCGAGCAGGATGGCGCCTGGGCCGATGATCATGAGCGCGTTGCGAAAGTTAAAGCGCGGAGCCGCCGGCAGATCGGCGGCTTCCCAGGGCGGCAACTCGCCGGCCGGAACTTTCGCTCCGACACTCAGCGCGGGCGTGTCTGGAGCGACTGTCACATCGGCGACTGCGGTTTGGGGCGCGAAGGTTGCCAGCGCCAGATAGACGAGGTAACCGACCACAATGCCGGCAACAAGCCATCCGTATAACCCGAACCAGAAGGCGAAGCTGCCGAGGATCTGAGGACCTTTGAACAGAATGCTCAGAACCGGTCCGAGAATGAGGACTACCACACCAGCGTACAGCCCATACCTCGATGCCGAGGCCGGCTGTGCTCTGCCGCGACCAGCGATCGTTGCCTGACTCATAGCGCGTCCCTCCTTTGGGATAACCTATGATATTCGTATCGGGCGGAAGACGATTGCGGGATGCTGGCTCAGTGATAACGTGGCTGCTTTCCTGATCTACCTCCTTTCGGCGCTTAGCGAATCGGAATGTCCATGACATTCCAATGGTCACGAAAACGACTTGAGCAATGAGCTCAGTACAACTAAGCAAGCGATGCTCTGGCTGATAGTTTGCTACGTAGGTGGCATCTGATTATAGAGCCTTTACACAACAGTTGTCAACAACAAGTTAAGGAGAAAATGTTCACGATGCCCTCGCGGAACGTCCCTGACCCATGCTTTCATCCGTTCTCGGACGCGCCCGATCACGCTGGCGACTTTGAGCGTCAGCTGCTGCGCCAGCGACAATTGTCGCAGCGCCGGCGCTCGGCCTCTAGCACCTCCAGCTCGGCCACGCGCGCGTAGGGCGGCAACTTCTGCCGGGAGATGAGTGTTTGTTTGCGTTTGATCGTCCATCCCAGATGTCCTTGCGTTCAAAACGATGCGATCGCCGTGTCGAGATCGGTGTAGACATCGAAGAACACCACGAACCCCGAGATCTGCAGGAGCCGGCTCACATTTTTGGAGGGGTTGAGCAGCTTGACATGCGGCGATTTGAGGCTGCCGCTAGTCGCCACCGGCGCCGTCGCCGCGCCGCCTTCGGCCGATTTCTCGTCGCGCAGCCGATCGATGATTCGATGCAGCACCCGCAGGCCGGCGCTGCTAATATAGGCGACGTTGGCGAGGTCGAACAGCACATACCGCGCGCCGGCCGCGTAGGCTGTGTCAACAGCCGTTTGCAGCGCCTGGTAGGTCGCGGCGTCGACCGATCCCTCAACCCGCATGATCGTCACAGGCACACGCCCCTGCGCCTGTTCGACGGCGATTCGCAGTTCCGATGAGCTCATTTTGGTGCGCCTCCTATCGGATCGCTCGATTCACCACTGAGTCACTGACAGGACATACGCAGATGATCCCATTATATAGCAATTATCCGCTGACATATCGTGTGAATTGCGTAACTTTGTCATGGCTGCGCCAGTCAGAAGGGCATAGCTCAGGGCAGTCGTATTAGTTCATGCACATTCGATCGGTTCGATAGCCCGACGATATGGTGTTGCTACATTCCACGGCACAAAGATAACGGAGGTAAACCATGGAACAATTACAGCTCGGTCACAAGTCCCACTCTATTTTTAGCCCGTCTTGGCCACGCATCCGGCTGGGACTGGCTAAGAAATGCAAAGCCAAAGCTTGGCACTCTCCTTGCTATATACCACAATGCCTGGTAATATACCAACTGAATATGGCCCAAGGCGCACTAAGACTGTGGCTACCAGGCGCAGTCGTGTTTTTATGTGCCATTTGCGCGCGCCGGGCAGTTTACCAATGGCGCATAACTGGTCGCCGACGACCCGTGAAAAATATGGATCGAATGTGCTGGGCTTGACGTGATGGTGGTATGCAACGTTCAGACGCGATTTTACTAGCGCACTGCCTGAATTGCCGAGTTTTGATAGCAATAATAGTCGCCCTCAATAGTTTTCTGCTGGTACATCGCGACGAGCGCCCTATACCTCTGTCATTAGCTGGCGGCCCAAGCCACATGCCAAGCACTCCATATTACAACCCTGATTCCACGCATCGATATGGCCGGGATCGGGGTGACGGGTTATGTCGGCTTAGTAGAATGACGAGGTATACTCCATATGTCAGTACATCTTGACGGCAGGTTACCACAAGTAGCGGTGATCGGTAATTATCAGCCACGGCAGTGCGGCATCGCGACATTTACGACCGATCTCAGTGAAGCACTTGCCGCTGTGGCGCCTCAAACTGATGTCTTTGCCCTACCGATTAACGATCGCGAACAAGGCTACTTGTACCCGCCACGAGTGCGGCTGGCTATCCCCGAGAAAGATCTCATAGCCTATCGCCACGCGGCCGAGTTCTTGAACATCAATAATGTCGACGTAGTCTGTCTCCAACATGAGTACGGCATTTTCGGCGGCATCGCCGGCAGCCATATTCTGGCGCTACTGCGCGATTTGCGTATGCCAATCGTCACTACGCTGCACACCGTCCTGCGCCGGCCCGATTTTCACCAGCGGCGCGTGCTGGAAGAGCTGGCGCGACTCTCCGATCGCCTGGTGGTGATGAGCGAGCGCTCGGTAGATTGCTTGCAAGAGGTCTACAGCATTCCCGCCGAAAAGATTGCGCTTATTCCACACGGCATTCCCGAGGTGCCGCCCGACCCGAAACGCTATAAGGCCCGCATTGGGCTCACCGGCAAGCAGGTGTTGCTCACCTTCGGTCTGCTTTCGCCAAGCAAGGGCATCGAGCATGTGATCGCTGCCCTGTCGGAGATTGTGGAGCGGCATCCTAATACTGTGTATGTCGTTCTAGGCGCAACCCACCCGCATGTCCGGCAGCATGACGGCGAGACCTACCGGCTGCGCCTGCAGCGCCAAGCGCGCGAGCTCGGCGTCGAGCGCAATGTCGTGTTCTACAACCAATTTGTTAGCCTGGAAGAGCTGCGCACCTTCATCGGCGCGACCGACCTGTATATCACGCCCTACTCGAACCCCGAGCAGAGCGTCTCCGGCACGCTTTCGTATGTCGTCGGCAATGGCTGCCCGGTCATTTCGACACCCTACTGGTATGCCGAAGAGCTGCTCGCCGACGGGCGCGGCGTGCTGGTGCCATTCAACTCGTCCAAAGCTATCGCCGAGCAAACGATCCGTCTATTGGATAATCCGAATGAGCGCCGCGCGATCTCGGCGCGCGCCTTTGCGCTCGGCCGCGAGATGATCTGGCCCGAGGTGGCGCGGCGTTATCTCGAGCTCTTCGAGACGGTGCGCACCGAAAGCGCGCGCCCGGACATGCTCATGGTCAATACCCTCAACGATCAGCCGCAGGAATTACCGCCGCTGCGCATCGACCATCTGCGCCGGATGACCGACGATACTGGCATGCTCCAACACGCCATCTTCGCGGTGCCGAATTGCCATGAGGGCTACACCACCGACGACAACGCCCGCGCGTTGATCGCCTCGGTGCTGCTCGAAGATTTCGAGCTCGATACGCCGCAAGAGGCCACCGTTTTGGCGACACGCTATCTCGCATTCCTGTGGCATGCCTTCAATCCCGATCTTGCACGCTTCCGTAATTTCATGACTTACGATCGGCGCTGGCTCGAAAAGCAGGGTTCGGAAGATAGCCACGCGCGGGCGCTCTGGGCGCTCGGCACCGTCGTCGGTCGCTCCGAGCAGCCGCAGCTACGCGATATGGCCACGCATCTGTTCTACCAGGCGCTGCCCGCCGTCGAAACCTTCAAGTTCCCGCACCCGTGGGCCTTTGCGCTGCTGGGAATCCACGAGTACCTGCGCCGCTTCAACGGCGATCTGGCGGTTGAACGCGTCCGCGATGCGCTGGCCGACCGGCTGCTGACGGCCTACCGCGAGCATTCAAGCGCCGGTTGGCATTGGTTCAGTGATCGACTGACGTACGACAGCGCCCGGCTGCCACATGCGCTGCTGCTCACCGGCCAGAAAAGCCGGCGCGATGAGCTGATCAATGTCGGGCTGGAGAGCCTGAGCTGGTTGGTGGATCTTCATTACCCCGAATCCACTCACTTTGTACCAATCGGCAACAACGGCTTTTACCGGCAAGGGCACGAGCGCGCGCGCTTCGATCAGCAGCCGATCGAAGCCAACGCGATGATCGCTGCATCCCTGGCCGCCTACACAATCACCGACGACGCTAACTGGCATTGGCGCGCCCAGCAAACGTTCGAGTGGTTCCTTGGAAACAACGACGCCGGCCTGCCATTGTACGATGCCGCAACCGGCGGCTGCTGCGATGGTCTGGAGCCAGGAAAAATCAACCGCAACCAGGGCGCGGAGTCGACCCTGGCATTCTTGTTGTCGCTGCTGGAGCTACGCCTGGCCGAGCAGCCGATCGAACTGGCGCTGAATGGAGGCTAAGGGTATGCGAGTAGCCCTGCTCGCGCCAATTTCCTGGCGAGTGCCGCCTCGGCATTATGGCCCCTGGGAACAGGTGGTCGGGCTGATTGCCGAGGGCTTGGTTGCGCGCGGTGTCGACGTCACGCTGTTCGCTACGGCCGACTCGCTGACCAGCGCGCGGCTGATCAGCGTGTGCCCGCGGCCGCTATCCGAGGACGACACGCTCGAACCCAAAGTATGGGAATGCCTGCATATCGCGACGGCCTTCGAGCATGCGGCCGAATTCGATCTGCTTCACAATCATCTCGATTTTTTGCCGCTGTCGTACAGCGGCCTGGTGCATACGCCGATTCTCACCACGATTCATGGCTTCTCGTCAAAGCGGATTCTGCCGGTCTACCAGCGGTATAATCAGCACAGCAGGTATGTTGCAATCAGCGACGCCGACCGAAGCCCCGATCTCGACTATATCGCGACTGTCTATCACGGCATTGACCTGGCGCAGTTTACTTTTCAGCCCCGGCCGGACGACTACTTACTGTTCATGGGCCGAATCCACCCCGATAAAGGCGCGGCCGAGGCGATCGAGGTTGCGCGGCGCACTGGCCACCGCCTGATCATGGCCGGCATCATCCACGACCACGACTACTACAACCAGCAGGTCGCGCCGCAGATCGATGGCGACCAGGTGCGCTACCTAGGCTCGGTTGGCCCCGGCGATCGCCATGAACTGCTTGGCAACGCCGCCGCCTTCCTGCACCTGATTAACTTCGACGAGCCATTTGGGCTCAGCATGGTCGAGGCGATGGCCTGCGGCACGCCGGTGATCGCGATCGGGCGCGGCTCGGTGCCCGAGTTGATCCGCCACGGCGAGACTGGTTTGATTGTTCATTCGCTCGACGAAGCCGTTCAGGCGGTACCCGCGGCCGTGGGGCTCGATCGCGCCGCTATCCATCGCTACGCCGCCGCGCACTTCAGCGCCGATCGCATGGTCGGCGATTATCTACGCGTCTACGAGACCATGCTTGCACAATAGGCTGGCAATTACGATCCACAGAACACGCTGCCACTGGCTTAATGCTATACTATAGAGGGGCTTCGGGGGCGGCATGCCGCCCCCGAAGAATCCTCTTTTTGGTGTGTCTCGGAAACATTCGTGGCCGAGACACGCTAAATAAGGAGAAATATTCGATGATAGCTGTGCCCGCAACAACAACAGAAGGACAAACTATGACTACAGCCTATTTCGAGCCCATTTTCCGACGCCACCCCAAGAATCCGATCCTCACCGCCGCCGACTGGCCGTATCCCGCCAACACAATCTTCAACCCCGGTGCGACGCTGCTGCCAGATGGCACAACGCTGATTCTGTGCCGAGTGGAAGATCACCGCGGCCTCTCGCATCTCACCGTAGCGCGCTCGCACAACGGTGTGGACGGCTGGGAGATCGACCCGGAACCGACTATGGTGCCCGATATCGAAAACCACCCCGAGGAGATTTGGGGTATTGAAGATCCACGCATCACCTACGTGCCGGAATTGGAGAAATTTGCGGTTGTCTATACCTCATACTCCGTGGGCGGGCCGGGCGTATCGTTCGCGCTGACCAAGGACTTTCGCACGTTCGAGCGCTTTGGCGTGATCATGTCGCCTGAAGACAAGGATGCCGCACTGATACCACATCGGATCGGCAACAACTGGGCCATGATTCATCGCCCGGTCGGCCTGATCAAGGCGCATATCTGGATCTCCTACTCGCCCGATTTGCGCCACTGGGGCAGCAACAAGGTGATGCTGGAGGCGCGCGAGGGCGGCTGGTGGGATGCCAATAAGATCGGCCTCTCGCCGCCGTTGATCGAGACGCCCGAGGGCTGGCTGATGATCTATCACGGCGTGAAGCGCACAGTCTCAGGCGTAATCTATCGGCTGGGCCTGGCGCTGTTCGATCTGCGGCAGCCGGAATATTGCTTGCTGCGCGGCGACTCATGGATCTTCGGCCCCGAGGCGCCTTACGAGCGCGACGGCGATGTGAATAATGTAGCATTTCCGTGCGGCTACACCATCAGGCCGGATGGCGATACATGCTATCTGTACTATGGTGGCGCCGACACCTGCATCGCGCTAGCCACCGGCAGCATCCAGGCGATGCTGGAATGGCTGCATATCCATGGCCGCTCGGTGGTGTAACGCGCGGGTCCAGGGCAAGGGGCTCGCCGAATTCAAATCACTCCAGCCCCGATAGTGCGTAGTGCGTAGTGCGTAGGAGTACCAACTACGCACTACGCACTACCAAACGGCGACATACACTTCAAGTGACCCACTAGTCCCAACCCACCGTCACACCTAGTCGCTCGACCCACATCGCCGCCGCCTCAGGCGTGCGCTCGTGCGCGTGATAGTCGGCCATTTCCAGGCAGCGCAGCCGCTGCAGAGCCTGCACGCGCGCCGTCGTCGCGGCATCCGGCACGAAGCCGGCGGCGGCGAGTAATTGCGGCCAAGCAGCCACCCAGCGCTCGGCGTGATGATAACGCACCACCCAGCCCCACCACGCGGCGTCGAACAGCGGATCGGCGATGCGCGCGAACTCCAGATCGAGCAGGCCGACAATAAGTGGGGCTGGAGACTGGAGGCTGGAGACTTGTGGCATATCGCTAGCCTCAAGCCTCAAGTCCCCAGCCGCACCAATGAGTACATTCACCGGGCAGAAATCGCCGTGTGCGAAAACGGCCGGCCGGCCGGCGAAGCGCGCCGGCAGGTCGGCGATCGTGGCCTCCAAAGCCGCAACGATTGGCGCATCGAGCAGCGTCCGACAGCGCGCGATCCGCCGGCGCGACTGCTCGGCCAGAGTGATTGGGCTGGCCCAGCTCGTCTCTAGCGCCAGGCCTGTGGTGGCAACGGCTGCCAAGTGCGGGATTAATGCGCCCATTGCGCGAGCGATCTGAGTTGCGCCGGCAATCGTGCCCATATGCGTGGCGCCAGCCTCGCCGGGCAGGTACTCGCGCACCGCATACGGCGGGTCGGCGTCGGCGTCCGCGGCGAGTTGGCGCGGCGCGCGGATGCCTACGGCGGCCAAGCGCCCCGGCAGAGCCGACGCGAGCTGCAGCTTGTGGCTAGCCAGTGCGCGGCTAGCGATCCGCTGTACGACCAAGCGGCGACCATCGGCCACGGTCACAATCGTCGTATGATTCTCGAAACCCCAACCGCAGCGCTCGGCCGCCACCACCGGCGCGCCGACGATCGCACTGAGTTCGGCTAATTCTTCCTGAGTAATCATAAAACCTTTCTCTGCCAAAGTATAGCTAGTCCACCGCAATCGCCGTCGTTCAGACACAAAAGACGGATGCCGTTCGGGCACCCGTCCTGCATCTGTTCTTCAAAACCAGGCGCACTAGCCAAGCCGAAGCTGCACATCCTCGCGGTTGCGATCGCCGCTCGGCAGCCACGTAATTCTGATGCCGCCCGCCTGCGATGAACTGGGGTACTCGTCGAGATCCTCGTCGGTCAATTCTTCGATCATGATCGGGCCGGTATCATGGGTCCAGGCGATCAACTCGTCGATCGAGTACCAGCCGGTGTGGTAGAGATCCTGCTCGTTGGGGTTGAGCCAAAACTTAATCTCGCCATCCATCCACTGCCACCGTTCGAGCGAATACCACTCTTTGCCCTGATCCAGAAGAGTGGTTTTGACTTCCTCAAACAGCTGCAGCAATTCAGGCAACCGCAGCCCTTCGGTGCGGCGCATCTGCAACAGACGGCGATTAATCGCGTCGCGCAGCTGCTCGAGCTGAGAAACATCAAGAGTCTGTATATCAATCATGGCCAGCGTCCTTTCTCAGGCCAGCGGATGTGTTGCGATGTTGCCGCAATGAATATGCTTTGAGCATTTTCGGTGCCACCAGCGCCCTACGATTATGCCACATAAAGGAATCATCCGATGAAAAGATCGATGCTGTAGCAGGCCTCGCCTCTACGATGTATGCTCCTATTATAGACAATGAATAGGTGAATGATATAAAAAACTTGTTACAATTTACGCTCATTTTGTCGGCTACTGCATCACAAGCAATCTATATTAGATCATACGAAATAGAGCGGCGTATGGTTTCACCGTCGATGGACCCATTTCAGTCAAGAGAGCAAAGCGGCCCCTTTCTCTTCACAGAGAAAGAGGCCGGTCTGGAGGCGACGACCGGATTCGAACCGGTGAATGGAGGTTTTGCAGACCTCTGCCTTACCACTTGGCTACGTCGCCATGATGCCGATTCTAGCATACTCACATACGACTGTCAAAATGGTTGATTCTGGCTCTCGGTCATGGTATCATAAAGTAGTTCGCACATGGATTCTGCAGTGGTAGGGCCGGCGGGAGCTTCGCTCCTCTGAACCTCGGCGGCAACATTGCCGTTGGGAACCAGTACCAAGCTGTTGATGGTGCGGATATTGATATTAGGACCCCACATCGATATCGATGTGGGGATTTGTGTCCCATGAACCACAACGACGTGGCGAACAAGGAGCACATTCATGATCGCATTTGTGTTGAGTGGCGGCGGAAACCGCGGCGCACTGCAGGCCGGGGCAATCAAAGCGCTGATTGGCCGCGGCATTTATCCTGATCTGATCGTTGGCACATCGGTCGGCGCGCTGAACGGCGTGGTACTGGCCGCGAATCCAACGCTTGAGGGCGCCCGCTGCCTGGCCGAAGGCTGGCAGCATACCCGGCGCAACGATATTTTCCCCGGCAACACGCTGACGGTTGGCTGGCGTGTGCTGACCGGCCAGGGCAGCCTGCATGGGCGCGAAAATTTCAGGCGGTTTGTGCTGGCCAAGCTGCCGCCATCCGTCCGCCGCTTCAAAGATTTGAAGGTACCATGTCTGGTCACTGCCACTTCGCTGGCAACCGGGCGGCTGCGGCTATGGGGCGAGGGCCCGAACGAGTCTTTGCTCGACGCGATTCTGTCGAGTACATCAATCCCGCCGTTCTATGCGCCCTATCTCTACGAGAATGAGTTCCTCGTCGACGGTGCGCTGGTGGCTAATTTGCCGATCTCACACGCAATTCTTCGCGGCGCGCGCACGATCTACACGCTCGAGATTATCGACGATATGGTCTCGGGCAGTCGTTTCGGCTTGGTCCAGACACTCACATCCTCGCTAAACGCGATGCTCAATCGCCAGCACGAGCAAGAGCGCAGGACGGTCGCACTGGCACATCAGCGCGGAGTCACCATTCACGACATTAAGCTCACCAGCGGCCAGAGCCTGCCGTACAACGACTTCAGCCACGGCACTGCGCTTGTGGCGGCCGGCGAGCGCGCCGCGCTGGAATGCGTGAATGCCTTGCCGGCGCCGCGACCACGGGCGCTCGCGCGCCTGGCACAATCGCTGCGCGGAACATTCCGCGCGCTCGGCGCGCGCCGCGAATCCGATACCGGGCTGCCACCTGCCGCCGCGGGCTAGCCACGACGTAGAGAATGGAGGATAGAGGATAGCACCTACTCTTACGACAACTGCTATCTTCTATCCTCTATCTTCTATCCTCTATCTTCTATCTTCCATCCTCTATCCTCCATCTTCTATCCTCGATTTGGTGTTCTCGGCGATCTCTGTAAACTCCTGCGCCCGAATCTGCCAACCACGGGCAAAAAGTGTGGTACTATCGGGGCTGTGGCGCACGATGGCACGCTGCGCCTCAATGTGAGAGATGTTGATAGTAATGAGGAGAAGCCCATGCGTCTGGTCACCTACCAAGATGAAACCGGCACCCATCTTGGCGCACTGCGCGATGATACAACCATTGTCTCGCTCGACGCGGTGGCGCCGAGTATGCTCGCGCTGATCGCCGGCGGCGAAGCGCTGCTGGGGCAGGCCCGCGCGGCGCTTGAGCGCGCCGCGACGACTCGG
>WNGA01019640.1_pt1 | contig 20076 bp, 19 predicted proteins | sample 5400061 | NCBI WGS metagenome assembly WNGA01 (sample SAMN13153366, study PRJNA577476) | soil metagenome | isolation source: 100 cm soil or saprolite under grassland replicate 2 | place: USA:California | collected 2016-06-15
CGCGATCGAGTTTCGGCCCGAATCGCGCCATGGCATGAAACAGACCGCGCGCGAGTCGTTTGCTGGTGCGCGCCGCGTAATCCACATGGCTGCGCAATGTCTCATGCAGATTGTCGATCTCGCCCGCGGCGTTTGGCATCCACTGGCGCGGATACCAGCCGGCATAGAATTTGCCGGAACTAAAAACAGCCTTCGCGCGCTCGGACATCGGCAATTGCGTATTGAAAATTGCGCCGCCGACTCTCAAATGCGGATCGAGCGCCTCCCGGGCAATAAAAAGCCGCATGATTTTACTTGAGCCTTCAAAGATGAGATTGATGCGGCAATCGCGCAGGAAACGTTCGACCGGGATCGGTTCCTCGCCACGCCCGGCGAGTGATTGCGCAGTTTCATAACCGCGGCCGCCGCGCACCTGCATTGCATCATCGGCAATTTTCCAGGTCGTTTCTGTCGCCCACATCTTGCACATCGCGGTTTCGATGCGGAGATCGCCCGCCTTGCGATCCACCAGCGACGAAGTGAGAAATGTCATCGCTTCCATCGCGAACACGTTGCCTGCCATCTCCGCAATTTTCCCTGCGATGGCAGCGTGCTGGCCAATCGGGACGCCCCATTGAATCCGCTCGCTCGCCCATTTACGGCAGATATCGAGCAGCCGTTTGGATAGACCGACGCACGCCGCTGGAATCGTAAGACGACCAGTGTTCAGCGTCGTGAGCGCGACTTTCAATCCCTGGCCTTCCTTGGCGATCATGTTTTCGCGCGGCACGCGCACGTCGGTGAATTTCACGATGCCGTTGTAGAGCGCGCGCAATCCCATGAAGTGGCAGCGATACGTGATTTCGAGTCCGGGCGAATCGACATCGACAATGAACGCAGTGATTTGTTTGCGCTCCCTGCCACTGACCATTTTCGGAGGCGTCCGAGCCATGACCACGAGCACACCGGCCTTAATCAAGTTTGTGCACCAAAGCTTCTCGCCGTTGAGGATGAATGCCGAACCGTCTTCGGTCGGATCGGCGCGCAAACTCATGTTCGCGGGATCCGACCCGGCGTTCCATTCCGTGAGCGCGAATGCGGAAATCTCGCTGCGTGCGACCCGGGGCAGATATTTTTGCTTTTGTTCTTCCGTGCCGAAGAGCAGCAACGGTTGCGGAACGCCGATCGACTGATGCGCGGAAACGAGCGCAGTGAGATTTGCGTCCCAACTCCCGAGCAACATGGCCGCACGTCCATAATTTACCTGCGACAAACCGAGCCCGCCGTATTGCTTCGGAATTTTCACGCCAAAGGCGCCCATTGCGAAAAGATCGTCGATGTTCTTCTGCGGGATTTCGCCGGTCCGATCGATTTCGTCTGCGTCGATATTTTTACGCAGATATTTTTTCAGGCTGCCGAGGAATTCCTCCCCAGCGGCGCGGTCTTCAGCGCTTTGCTCAGGGTAAGGATGGATGCGCCCGAAATCGTAGCGGCCGATGAAAAGATTGCTGGCGAAACTGCCCCGATCGTCGAGTGGATCGCGCGAGGCTTCCGCCAGCTCGAGCGCTTCGCGTTTGCCTTTCGACATTTTCGAAGTGTCGATGACGGCCGCCTGTGGGGTTTCCGGCTTCGCGCTGGTTTCCGCAGCGATCTGTTTTTCCGGTGCTTCTAGCGGAGATTTCATAGGATGATAATCTGCCAGATTGTCTCGGCTGGCAGGCTGCCAGCCTGCCGAGACAGGCAAGGCTGCCTAGCTTCCGCTCTCATAAAATTTCGTTCCGTCGCGAGCGTGTTTTTTCAATATTTCACACGGCAAAAACTTCTCTTCGCTTCGCGCCAGGCGTTCCAGTTCATCGACGACTTTGTTCAGCCCGAAATGTTCGGCAAAGCGCAGTGGCCCGCCGCGGAATGGCGCGAAACCTGTTCCCAAAATCATTCCGTAGTCCGCGTCCTCTGGCGAATCGACCACTTTCTCTTCCAGGCAACGCGCCGCTTCATTAACCATGAGAAAGACGAGGCGGTGCCCCAGCTCGGTCTCATTCAGCCGCAACCGTGGGTCTCGATGCCGGTCCGGCGGAATGACTGGGCCTTCAGCGCCTTCCGGATCGCCATGTAACCCGCGCCGCCATTGCGCGAGCGACTCGTTCGGCGTTTGCGTTTTACCTTCGCATTTGTAAAAGCCAGCGCCGGTTTTACGGCCGAGCATCTCGCGGTCGCGCAACCAGAGCAGGACAGTCGGAACATGATCGCGTCGCCCGTAGGCTTTCTCGAGCGTATTGCCAATATCGACCGTGATATCGACGCCAATTTCATCGATCAAACGCAGCGGCCCCATCGGCATGCCCCATTGCATTAGCGCATTGTCGATCTTGTGCGCATCCAGGCCGCTTTCAAAAAGTTCGGCGGCATCCAGCAAATAAGGAAACAAAACGCGATTGACCAGAAAACCCGGGCTGTCGCGCACGAGAACAGGCAGTTTTCCGATTTGCCGCGCAAAGGCCAGTGTCCGCTCGCGCGTGTCATCCGAAGTTTGTCTGGCAACCACAACTTCCACCAGCTTCATCCGGCTCACAGGGTTGAAAAAATGGAGACCGATGACGTGCTCGGGCGAAACCGTCGCATCAGCCAACTGGCTGATCGGAAGCGCGGATGTGTTGGTGGCGATAATCGTTTTCGGACCCGCCTGCATTGCTAGCTCGCGAAAGATTTCTTTTTTGATGTCCATCTTTTCGGAAGCCGCCTCGATGACAATCTGCACATCGCGCAATTCCATCGGCGCAGTTGAGGCCACAATGCGGGCGCGCCCTTCTTTCGCTTTCTCTTCCGTCATCAAACCGCGCTTCACAGCGTCCGCGTAAGTTTTTTCGATGTTAGCCAGGCCGCGATCGATTTGCTCGCGCGCGATATCGCGCAGAATCACACTAACGCCATGAGAGCTGAGCCATTGCGCAATACCTGAACCCATCACGCCAGCGCCAATCACAGCAGCGTGCACGACCCTTTCCGCCGGCGACTTCGATGTTCCCTTTTTGTATTTTTCCGCGAGAAAAAAATTACGGATCAAGTTTTGCGTGGATTCGGTCCTGCCAAGATCAACAATCGCATCCAGCTCAAATGCGAGCGATTGCTGCGTGGAGGCGGAAAGGCCTTTCCTGATCACTTCGGCGGCGCGCGTCGGCGCCGGATTGTGATCGCGCGGTGCAGGAATTTCCTGATCAATCTTTGGCGTCGTCGATGGTTTGCGTTTTCCGCCGCGCAACTTTTGCCGCGCTAGATCGACAAGTCGATCGCGCGGGGCGATTTCATCGACCAGGCCGAGCTTCAAGGCTTCCTGCGCAGAATAAAGTTTCCCCTTCAAAATCACTTCGGCGGCTTTCCCCGCGGCAATCAAACGCGGCAGACGCGTGCAACCGCCCCACGCGGGAATTAGCCCGAGCGTCGTTTCGGGAAGGCCGATTCGGGTCACCGGATTATCAGTCGCGATACGGTAATCGCATGCCAGGGTAACTTCGTACCCACCTCCCGCGCACGCGCCATGGATGGCGGCAACAGTCGGTATTTTTAACTCGGCAAGGCGATTGATGATCCGCTGTCCCTCCGCGATGAACGCGCGCAGATCCCCGGTTTGCGTCTGTTGCAAGAGCGTCTTCAAATCCGCGCCGGCGATAAAAATCGATTTTTTAGCCGAAGCGATGATCACCCCGCGCAACGAGGCATCGTTCTCTACAAAATCGAGATGTTCATTCAGTTCATCGAGAGTGGCGGCGTCAAAAATGTTCGCGCCCGATTCGGGACGATCGAACGTAAGCAGGCAAATGTGATCGTCGCCGATCTCACGCCGAATCATTGAGCCTGTCGAAACTGCCGGCATTAACCTCATATTGGCTAGTTTCGGGTAAATTCCAAGTGCGGAGAAGCCGAAGTTAAAACGGTTACAAGAGTTAAAAGAGTTACAATGTTAAGCCGGCACCCCCTTTGTAACATTGTAACCTTTGTAACTCTTTTAACCGTTTGGCCAACGTTGCTTTGGGCAAGCGCGAGTGTTACAAACGCGGCGTGGTCGGCAAGATTTTAGAACCCGAAATCAAGAGCATGATCGACGCCCGTAATTTCGGGGCGCTGCGCGAAGTGTTTAGGGAGTGGCCGCCGGCCGATGTCGCGGAGGTGATCCTCGATGTGCCGGAAGATGAGCAGGTCATCATCTTTCGCGTTCTGCCGCACTCGCTGGCAGCGGACGTTTTTGAATATCTCGATTTCGATGCGCAGCAGAAATTGCTGCGTGCCATGGCGCACGAACAGGTGGTGGCGATTCTGAACGAAATGTCGCCGGACGATCGCACGGCGCTTCTGGAAGAATTGCCGAGCGCAGCGGCGCGGCAGTTGATAAGATTGCTGACACCGCAGGAACGGCAAATCGCGCAGGCGTTGCTCGGTTATCCGGAAGGCAGCGTTGGCCGTTTGATGACGCCCGATTTCGTCGCCGTGCACGAGGACTGGACGGTGCAGCAAGTGCTCGATTACGTCCGCGAACACGGCCAGGACAGCGAGACGCTCAACGTGATTTTTGTAGTCGATGACCGCGGCAAACTGATCGACGACATCCGTATGCGCGAGTTTCTGCTCAGGCCGCTCACAGCAAAAGTAAGCGACTTCCGGGACCAAACATTTGTCGCATTAAGGGGGAACGACTCGCAGCAGGACGCGCTGAACATCTTCCGGAAATACGACCGCACCGCATTGCCGGTGGTTGATTCGAACGGCATTCTCGTGGGCATCGTCACCATCGACGACATGCTCGACGTGGCTGAAAAGGAAGCAACAGAGGATATCCAAAAGTTCGGCGGCGTGGCGGCTCTGGAAGAGCCGTATATGCGCATTCCGCTCTGGCGAATGGTGCGCAAACGTGCCGGCTGGCTCGTGATTTTGTTCCTGGGAGAAATGTTGACCGCGACGGCGATGGCCAACTATCAGGAAGAACTGGCCAAGGCGCTTGTGCTCGCGCTGTTCCTGCCGCTTATCATTTCGAGTGGCGGCAATTCCGGCTCGCAAGCATCGACACTTATGATTCGCGCCATGGCGCTGGGCGAAGTGACTCTTCGCGATTGGTGGCGGGTGATGAGTCGCGAAATCCAGGCGGGGCTTTCATTGGGTCTCATCCTGGGAACAATCGGCATCGTGCGCGTCGGCGGATGGGCAATTGTCGGCGAGCGATACCTTCATCGACAGCCGTATGGCCCGCACTGGCCTCTCGTCGCGATCACCGTTGGTATCGCGCTCGTTGGCGTCGTGCTTTGGGGAACGCTTTCCGGCTCCATGCTTCCCTTTATTTTGCGTAGAGCTGGCGCCGACCCTGCCGCGTCTTCTGCCCCATTTGTCGCTACCCTTGTCGATGTAACAGGACTTATTATTTATTTTAGTATTGCGTTGGTGATCATGCGCGGCGCAATGCTCTGAAAACAGTTCGCTTATGTTTTCGATCCAAAAAATTCTGGGGGGCGACCGAAAGTTTTACGATCTACTGGAGGCGAGCGCGCAACAGGCCGACAGCAGCGTCCATCATTTGGTCGCGCTGCTGGAAAAACTGCAACAAGATGAGACGCCGGAGAATCTGGAGGAGTTTGCACATAGCCGTCGCGAAGATAAACGCATCACGCAGGAATTGACCGAACAGCTCTCCAAAACTTTCATCACGCCGCTGGAGCGCGAGGACATTCAGGAATTGGCGGCTGCTCTTTATAAGATACCGAAAACGGTGGAGAAAATCGGCGAACGGATTTTGATCTGCCCGCAGGATTTGCGTGGACACAGTTTTCAGAAGCAGGTCGAGCTGCTGGATCAGGCGGCCGAGACAGTGCTGGCGATGGTAAAGCAATTACGAAAAGGGATCGACGCCCAGACGGCACGCGAGATGAATGCGAAACTCCAGGCGATCGAAGGCGACGCCGACCAGCTCGAGCTGGATCGGCTGCGCGACCTTTTCCAAGGCAGGTACGAGCCGAAACAGATCATATTTCTGCACGATCTTTACGGCCTTCTGGAAAAAGTGATCGATCGCTGCCGGGACACCGGGAACATCATCCTGCAAGTCGCCTTGAAATACTCGTAGCCGCCTGCGGCATGCTCACGTTTTTTTCTGTCGTCCTCGCGGCGATCATTTTCGAATACAGCAACGGCTTCCACGATGCCGCCAATGCAATCGCCACGGTGGTTTCGACGCGAGTTCTGACGCCGCGGCAGGCGATTGCGATGGCGGCGTTTTTCAATCTCACCGGCGCTCTCCTCGGCGGCGCGGTTGCTTCGACGATTGGCAAGGGGCTGGTGGACACCGACATCGTCACAATGTCGACGGTGCTCTGCGCGGTCATCGCTGCGTTTGCCTGGAACATCGCCACATGGTGGTTCGGATTGCCCTCCAGTTCGAGTCATTCCCTTATCGGCGGACTTTGCGGAGCGGCGCTGGCCGCGGCGCATGGCAATTGGTCGGTCATAAAATGGAACGCCGGCGTATGGCCAAAAGTCGTTGTGCCAATGATCACGTCGCCACTGGCCGGTTTTATTTTCGGCGGGCTACTGATGTTTTTGCTTTTTATCACGCTCCGTCAGTTCACGCCGCACTTTGTCCAGTCGCTTTTTGGCAAGCTGCAAATCTTCAGCGCCGCCTGGATGGCGCATAGCCACGGCAGCAACGATGCCCAGAAAACAATGGGCATTATGACGCTCGCGCTTTTTGCCGGCACCAAAGCCGGCAGCTTCGATCACCTGCCCGCTTGGCTTAATTTCCTGAAAACGCCAGTTTTCGTTCTGCCCATGTGGGTGATCGGTCTCTGCGCCGTGACGATGGCTGTGGGAACGGCCGCAGGCGGCTGGCGCATCATTCGCACGCTTGGCCACAGGATGGTGAAATTGCAGCCTGTGCACGGATTCGCCGCGGAAACCACCGCGGCATTGATCATTCAAGTCGCGAGCTATTATGGGATTCCGCTTTCAACCACGCATGTGATCTCCACTTCCATCATGGGCGTTGGCGCAGTGAAACGATTCAGCGGCATGAAATGGACAATCGTCGAGCGAATCATCTGGACCTGGCTTTTCACCCTGCCCGCAAGCGGTCTCATCGGTTACGCGCTGGCGCGAGCAGCCCTTGCGCTTTGATTTTGTCTGTAGCGACAGGATTTGACCGTCGCACCACTAATCGCAATCTCGGATTTAACAAGATTTATGCCGAATTATTCGGCCTATCTGGATTATGGACGGATAACCGCACGCAGCATACCGACTACTTTTTTATCTCCACCCACTCATTTCGCGCCCGCGAATCGGCCACGGCCTGGACAACGCGCATGTAGCGCACGCCTTCTTCGAAATTTGGACGCGGCCGGATGCGGCCCTTGGATTTGACGGCCGCGATGAAATCATCTTCCACGTGCCAGCCGCCTTCCAGATCTGGCGGCAGATCGACAACGTGCAAGGCGCGATCGCCCGCGCGCCCGGCCTGCACAATATCGGTGCTGAAATCGTAATTGAGCGCGCCCAGCGCGCCGTAAATTTCCAGCCGATCGGGGCCGGCTAATGCGTTGATGCCGCTGAATTCCAGCACGCCTTCCGCTCCGTTTGCGAATGTGAAAAGCACAGTGAGCAGATCGGGGATGATCACCTCGTAGCCCCGCCGATCCGGATACAAAATTTGGCCGCGCGCGAACACGGCCGTGATCTCACCGAGCCAGCGTTGCAACACTTCGACGTAAATTCCGAGTGTCAGCACATTGAGTCCGCTGAGTTCGATCCGCTGCCGCCAATGCGCCGGTGCGCCGGGGTCCAGATAATTACCGGTGAAACTTTGCAGCAGCACATGATGCGGGCGGCCGATGTAATTTTCTGCCAGGAGTTTTTTGACTAGCAAATCCGCGCGCAATCCGAAGGGCGGCGGACAAAGCATCGTCACCAGCTCAGGATAACGCTTCGACGCGGCGAGCATTTCTTCTGCTTCGGCCAAATCCATCGCCATCCGAGCCTGACAAAAAACATGTTTGCCGGCCTCAAGCGCCGAGATCGTTACCGCCGAATGCATGTAGGGCGGATGTCCGGCAGCGCCACCAGCTCAGGCCAATTTTTTATCGGCGTCGCTTCCGGCACATTTTCCCGGCAAAATTTCTCGGAGCTTTCGTAGGTGGAGTTGGAAACCGCCACGATCTCCACGTCTGGATTTTTTTTCAATGCCGGCAGATGCCGGGTGCGAACAATATCGCCCGCTCCCACAATTCCGATCCGCAGTTTGTGATTATTTTTTTGCGTCATGTTTCAAATCCGATGCGTGTCAATCTTGCGAAACGGGGTGCCTCTTACGCGAACTAAATTTGACCGCCGCATGCATTCGCCGTTCAACATTCACTTGACCGGCGCTTCTGTGCGCGCCAGCTTACGCGCCTGTTTTTAAGGTTACGCCATGTCAAGAATTTGCGGTATCACAGGATCGAGGGTGACACGCGGCAGCGTCATTCACCGGCGCGGTATGGCCAAGAAAAAGGGCGGAGTCGGCCGGCACGTGACGAAAAACGTGCCGCGGATTTTTGCTCCGAACTTGCATGAACACCGCATCTGGGTGCCGGAGTTGAAGAAGTTCGTGCGCGTTCGCGTCACTGCACGCGGTCTTAAAACGATCAATAAAAACGGCGCGTACCGGGCTTTGAGAAAAGCCGGTCTTATCTAGCTCCGAACGACAGCTGCCTGATAGTCGATCACGCTTGTTGATGGAACTCACGCTTCTCAAATCCAAAATCCATCGCGCTGCCGTGACCGGCGCGAGCGTGGATTACGAAGGCAGTCTGACGATTTCATCTGACCTGGCTCAATTGGTCGGGCTGCTCGAGTATGAAAAAATCCTCGTCGGCAATCTGACCAACGGCGAACGTTTCGAGACTTACGCGATTTATGGGGAGCCCGAGCGCGGAATTATCGAACTGAACGGCGCGACCGCTCATCTCGGCAAAATTGGCGACCGCATTACAATCATGAATTTCGCGCGTTACACGCCTGAAGAAGCGGCGGTTCATCAGCCGCGCATTGTTGTATTGGACGAAAAGAACGAGATCGTCCGCTACGAGGAAGGCGATTCGACGCCAACGTTTCAGATCGTCGGCGAGTCATATCTAGCCCGGCGCAGCAGATCTTAGCTGCCACCGATTTGAAGCTCGCTCGGCATTATAGAGACACTCGCATCGGCGAGCGCCTGTTCTATTGGTTCGGCGGTTGACCCATTCAACAGGGTTGGGGCAGCCTCGGTCGCAGCTGCACTTTCCTGCGGCTTTGCTTTCCCTCGCGGCAGATCCAGCGAGCCATCGTTGAATTCGATCACGTAACCTTCGTTGATCAACCAGCGCAGATCGGAAGCAAGGGCGAGCTTCCGCGATTCCACCTCTTCGCTTGCGACGTCAGTAATCAATTTTTCAAAAATTTCCTTGCGATTAGTCCGCGGCGCCGCGGCCAGGATTTCAAGAATCGCATTCACCGATGGAGATACTTCGGCTTGGGCGTGAACAAAGGATCGCGCCCGGATGGGCGAGACAAACAGCATGCCACGGCGATGCCGGAAGACATTAAGGCCCGCTTGTCGAAATCGAGTGACCAGCTCCTGCATCATATTCGATGGCGAGCGCGTCTCGCGCGTCCAGGCATCTTCCAGTGTACGGTTCAACGTCCGATCGGGCAGACGCCGGCTTAGCACGCCGCTGATGGTCACCTCGTCCACGCTGTGTAACAGCCCGGGCAGATAGTTCGAGCGGAAATGCCGTTCTGCTTCCGCGGCGGAAGAGAAGGTTGGGGAAGGCTCGTCGTTCCGTGTTTTATATGTCGTCACCGTCCGCGCTTGTTCCTTCCACTGCTCGATCAATGCTGGATCGCTTACGATCTCGATTTGCCGCTGATAATCAGCAAAGCTCATCCGGCGGCTGAAGCGTTGTTCATAAAGGGTGCGAAGTTGTGGTTGATAATTATGGTGATTGGTCGGACCAAGAAGCGCCCCGCTCAGTCGACATCGCGCCACATTTGAGAAATTTCCTTTGATCGGATCGGACTGCGTGATCTCGATCTTGTAGAAATCTTCGTGAGCGAGCCGAAAGGCGTTCCGCTCGAGGAATTCTCGATTCAGAGATAACGCGCCATTCTCCCCCAATTGGTAAAGGGGCGTTCCGGCCTTCGCCGTCAAATGAACCTCGTAGCGTTCCGGCTTTTCAAGGAACAAACGCGCCAGGGCGAAAATGGAATATGCAACCGAGCCCGACTTGATCTGCGCTGCCACGTTTTCGAATACGCGCGAGCACGGCAGAAAACGGGTCGTGATTTCCAGCGGCACTCGCGCGACCGGAGGACGCCGATATCGCGAATGGCGATCTTCTCCATGATCCATTCGGCGGCGTGACCGGCCCGCCTCCGCACTGGACGGGCTCCGCCGAGGCGAGCCGCCCCGCTCGCTAACACTTCCTGAGTCGCGCCCTGTCTTTTTCGGCTCGTGCGCATTGGCTTTCCTGGCTTCAAATGGACGTTGAGCTTTGAACGCTGAGCGTTTGAAATTGTGATCTCGTTTACCGCGCGGAGAACGCCGTCTGTCGCGTGGCCCTTCTCTCTCTTCACCTGTGTAATGCTCGTAGCTCCTCGGCTCAGCGGTCTCTTTCACCCATGCAGGAAGCAATTTGAGATCGATCAGATCAGCCGGCTCAACGGGAGAAGAGGACATCGTCTTCATCTACTTGAACGACAAGGGAAGTAAACCCGAAGGTACTGAGGTTGTAGCGGCGTTTGTGTCAACTCGCGCAAAGCTTTCCGAGTTGACAACCTCTCTAATTCATTTACTTGCCATCCTGTGCTCGGATACCTTTAAGGTTTCCATGCGCAACCAACACCAACGGAACAAATTTTATGGCGGAAAAATCAATCGAAGAAAAGGTTAAAGACATCATCGTCGAGCAACTCGGCGTCAATCCGGAACAGGTCACGCCGCAGGCGTCTTTCATTGAGGATTTGGGGGCGGATTCGCTGGACATCGTGGAATTGGTGATGGCATTTGAAGAAGAATTTTCCGTCGAAGTGCCGGACGAAGATGCCGAAAAGCTGCAGACAGTCGGCGATGTCGTCAAATATATCGAGGAACGCGCCAAGCAGCAGTAGTTGTCCATTCAAGCGGACAGTCGATCGGCCGCTGGCTTCCTTTCAGCGGAACACGCGAGCGCTACAATCCGTTGGGAATTAGCTGGATTCTCGCTTCGCGGTTGCCAAGCTCCGGAACGCACCCACACTAAAAGACGTGGATCTGACGCTTCTTGGGCGGCCGCTGTTCTACATCGGACGCCACTACGTCACATTTCTCGGACTGATCGCATTCGCAGGCCTTTTCGCGGCCGGCCTCATTATCGCCCGAATCTTGCAAAGCCAGTTCGTGCGCCGTTTCTTCAGCCGTTTCAAGATCGACACAAACTTCATCGCGATCGTCACGACAATTTTAAGTCTGGCCGCGCTCGTCTTTTTCACAGTCAGCGCGATCAACGCGGCCGGAATCCCACTGGCCTGGACTGCGCCTTTGCCAGCCGTTTCGCTAAGCCTTCTCCAGATTTTTCTGCTTGTTGCCCTCCTGGTTGCGGTTTTTTGGATCTCATCCAGAACGAAACGGTTTCTTTTCAACCGGTTTCTGGTCAATAGCGGGCTGGATCGCGCGCTTCAGTACGCCATTGCCCAAATCATCAGCAACGTCGTGCTGGTAGTTGGCGTTTTGATTGTCCTGGAAAACACCGGTATTCATCTCGGCGCCCTGGCGGTTTTCGCAGGCGCGGTCGGCGTGGGCGTCGGCTTCGGTCTGCAAAACATCGCGAGCAATTTCATCAGCGGCCTGGTAATTTTGGCCGAGAGACCAATCACAATCGGCGATCGCGTCGAAGTCGCGGGGATCACCGGTCAGGTGAAGCAAATTCGCGCCCGCAGCACCGTGATTCTCACCAATGACAACATCGCCATGATCGTGCCGAATACGAAATTCATCGATTCGCCTGTCACGAATTGGACCTACACCGATCCGCGTGTGCGGTTTCGCATTCCGGTCGGGGTCGCCTACGGCAGCGATATCGCCAATGTGCGCGAGGCTTTGCTCGCCGCCGGACGCGAAAATCCCAATACATTAAAGGAACCTGCGCCGAGCGTTTTCCTGCAGAAATTCGGCGACAACTCGATCGATTTCGAGCTGGTGGTCTGGAGCAGTGAGATGAGCGCCCGGCCCAGCCGCTATCGCAGCGATCTCAACTTCGCCATCGAACAAAAGTTCCGCGAAGCCGGGATCGAGATCGCCTTTCCCCAGCGCGATCTCCACATCCGCAGCGGCGTGCTCAAAGTGAAAAATATCGGAGAGCAAGAATCAACGAAGCCGCCCGAAACTTGAGCCACGGACATTGTAGAAGCAAACCTGTCTGGAAGTGACAGAATGGGTTGCCGATGAGGGCGTGGCGAAAGTCGTTACGCGCGCCGAGCTACAGAATTGCGACGCATGGAAGCGCGCGTAGCGGAATAAGTGCAAAGATCATCGCTACTACGAGATCGTCGAAGAGACGCTGGAGGGCGGCTTCGCCAAGGCACGCCTTACTACTTCAAGCAATTCGGCGGCGGAAACCGGCTTCTCCAGAAAGGCAAAGGCACCGAGGCCGAGCGTCTGAGCTTCGACATCAGCCCCGCCAAATGCGGTGATGATGATAACCGGCAATTTCGGCAGGGCACTCGTCAGCGCCAAAACCCCGCGTCCACTGAACATCGGCATCCGCAGGTCAGTGATGACCAGGTCGAACCGTTTTTCAGAATCCGCAAGTCTCTTCGCAACCGCGACTGGATCGGAGACGCCAGTGACTTGCATGCCTTCACTGGCAAGCACTTTAGTCATTGCCCGAAGCATTCCCGGGTCGTCATCTACCACCAAAACAGATTTGTCCTGTAACTCGTCCATAATGTTTCATGCGCTGACAGCCAGCGGAAGTTGAATGCTGAAAGTGCTGCCTTTTCCCCGTGCCGTAGAGCAATCAATCCTTCCGCCATGTTCACTGATGACCTGCTGGGCATATGCGAGACCGAGGCCCGTGCCATCGCCCTTTGTGGTGAAGAACGGGACGAAAAGATTTCGAGCTTCTTCCTCGGTCATGCCTCGACCATTATCGCTGATCGATACCAGGGCTTCCGCACCATTCCTTTTCGCGCTCACTGTGAGATTTCCTCCAGCGGGCATCGCATCCACCGCGTTGCGAATCAGATTTAACAACGCTTCCCAGAGCTGGTCGCCGTCAGCCTGAACGGGTGGCAGATCCGGATCCAGTTTCCTCCTCAAATCCACGTGGTTCTGATCGAGCAGCGGTTGCACAAAATTAAGCTTTTCCTCAAGCCAGTCGTTCAGCGAAAGAACAGCGCGCTCAGACTTCGGCATCCGGCCGAACCGGAGATACTCCTGGAGAACCTGATGGATTCGCAACACGTGTAAACGCATTTCGCGCAGAAGCATATGGCATTCATCTGAAGGATGAGCATAAGGGTTTCCATTGCCGTCAACTTCCGCTCCGATCAGGTCAAGATTGAGCGATATCGCCCCGAGCGGGTTACGAATTTCATGGGCGACCTGTGCTGCCATCGATCCGACTACAGCGAGACGCTCCGCCTGGAGCTTGGCCTGTTCCAGCCGTTTTCGTTCTTCCATCTCCGCCTTCAGCGCGGCCGTTCGGCGCTCCACTGTTTGCTCCAGATAGTAGTAAGAGCTGCGAAACGCCGTCAGCAGCCACACGACGATGAAAAAGAATATGAAAAGCATGAGGGCGTTCCAAACAGGAATCAGCGGAAGCTGATACGCCGCGCCGTTCAACAGGTCGCTGAGGAACCACAAGCCCGCACAGAGCGCTCCTACTGCGAATCCCACCGACCGTCCAGCCATCCATCCCGCGATGCACGTGGGCAGCAAATAGAAAGCCGAGATTGCCCACTCACGGCCTGTAAGATAGTCTACAACGCCCAGAACAATTGCCAGCGCAACAGCTGCGAGCGTCGCGAGGACTTTCGACGGTACGGAACGTTCTCCAATAACATTCACGTGGAACCCAGTGACCAATACGCTTTGACAAACCGATTCGCACATTCGTTCACACCGTTGTCACTCACCGATCTCCAGAATTGTGACACATGGCCGCTCGCTTTTCGGAATAAGTGCAAAGATCATCGTTACTACGAGATCGTCGATGAGACGTTGGACCATCATTATCTGGTGCTCGAGGATGATTCGGGCAATGTGCGCGCGATCCAGCCTGTGTTTTTTGTCAGGCAAAATCTCGTCGAAGGCGTGCTGGGTAAAATCCGTTCCGTTGTCGATCTTATCCGAAAAATATATCCGCGTTTTCTGACCATGCGTGTCCTGATGGTCGGGTGCGCGGCCGGCACAGGCGACCTGGGTTCATGCGACGAAGAGGATAAAGCGTGGGTCGCAAATGCGTTGCGAGCGAGCCTTCGGACTTACGCCCGGCAAAAGAAAGCTTCGCTCGTTGTTCTCAAGGATTTTCCAGCAAAATACCGCGCGACGCTTGGGACATTCGCCTCAAATAATTACGCGCGCATCCCAAGCATGCCGATGACGCGGCTCCCGCTCCAACCTTACTACGATTGGGACGAATACTTTGGCACGCTAAGCAAGGCGACCCGGAAAGACTTGCGTAGAAAATTCCGGAAAGCGGAACGCGCGGCAAAAATCGATATGGAAATCGTCGGCGACATCACTCCTCACATCGATGAGATCCATCCGTTATATCTCCAAGTACACGAGCGTTCGCCCTTGAAGTTCGAGACACTGACCAAAGATTATTTCCGCGCCATTGCGCAGCGGATGCCGGAGCGGACGCGTTTTTTCCTCTGGCGGCAAGACGGCAAAATTATCGCATTCAGTTTTTGCCTGATCTGTGACGACGCGATTTACGACGAATGCATGGGACTCGATTACAGCGTCGCCCTCGATCTGCACCTCTATTTCTACACGCTGCGCGACGTCATCACCTGGTCGTTGCAACAACGACTAAAATATTACTACAGCAATCCGCTAAATTATGAGCCGAAGCTGCATCTCGATTGCGAACTGGTCCCGCTCGACCTCTACGTGATGCACACAAATGCGTTTCTCAATCCGATATTCGGCCGCGCGATTAAGTATCTTGGACCGACGCGTCAGGACCCGGTCTTGCGGCGGTTTCCAAACGCCGATCAGCTTTGACGACGTACATTCGACATCGGAACGAAATTGGTTGCGACGAGATGATGGCAGGCTAGAAAAGCGAATGCAGGATCGATCTTCCGGTTTCGGCAATCCGTGGCTGCAACTGACGGTGAGCGTGGCCTGTGTATTTGTTTCCGAGCTTCTCTTGAAACGCGGCGCCACAGAGATTGCCGAGCCCGACAGCGCATTGTCCTGGACGGGCATCAATGGTTTGGCTTCGCCGCTGGTTTGGTGGGCAATTCTTCTCATTGTCGCCAGCTTCATTAGCTGGCTCTACGTGCTGCGATATGTTCCTCTCACCATCGCTTATCCGCTCTCCCGCGTGGTCGACGTCCTAGTGCCGCTTGGCTGCTGGATTTTTCTGGGCGAATTCATCTCGACTTTGCGATGGTGCGGAATTGCGCTGGTTGTGGTCGGACTGGCGCTTGTTGCCAAACCCGTGGCGCAAATCGAGGAACGCCTATGAGTTTCCTCGCCTTTTTTCTGATTGTTGTTTCTCTGCTGAGCTTTGTCGTCGCTCAGCTTATCCTCAAAAGAGCTATGGAATTCTCTGCCAAGGCCGGCCTGCGCCATTCGCGCTTTATTTTGCTCGTCACGCTGGGTGTCTTGCTCATGACGGTTTCGTTTTTCATCACGCTTGGATTGCTGCAACGATTCGATCTGAGTTATCTTTATCCGTTTCAAGGTTTGAGCGTGATTTTCATCACGATAACGGCCGCGGCGGTGCTGAAGGAAAGATTAAATGTGCAACTCCTGGCGGGTACACTGCTCATCAGCGCCGGGATCGTGTTAGTTTCACTCAGCTAACAAACAATTGTCGGGCAACCGGCTCGGTCGCCGCCAAAAGTTTTGCCAGCCGAGCGCTTGCCTACGAGAGCAGCGGCCAGAGCTTTTCGAGCGCGGTACAATTGATCGTCCGAATCTGGTCGAGGGGCGGAAGCTGAATTTTGGGGTGGTCGAATTCCGCAGCGAAGCGTTGTTTGAAACGTTTGTAATGTGGCTGCGAATACGCGCCGCAAATGTCGCCACTAATAATCCGGCAACTCTCGCGCAAATTTCCCAGCGCCCACTGAAGATCGGCAATCGTGAAGCGGCCACTCTCCCAGTTTGTCACGGCCTCTTCCGGGCTAAGACAATCCAAATCGATGGTCACATAGAGATTCGCTTGGCGAAGGCTTTTCAGAAATTCTTCATAGTGCTCCCGCCAGTCGTCGCGTAAAATAGCGCCTCGACGCCGTCGATCTTTCGCTGGGCGATCGTCGGCCCACGGATGAACTTCGAGAGTGCCCAAGCGTTCGGCGCGACGATTGCCGAAAATCTGATGAGGCCACCAGCATTCAAAATTGCCGCAACCCCAAACGGCGGCGTGGCGCACCTGAGAAAGTTCCAGCGCTCGATTCACCCAACCGCCGCAGCCCCATTTTGGCGGGCGAACATCCCAATCCGGATGATTGTCGAATGACACGACAACAACCGGTCTGGCAACGCGACGCAGCCGGAGGGCGGTTAAATAATGAAAGTCGCCCGAGCCGTAAAGCATGAACGGCGCCGCGAGATGTGTCTCATGCTCGCGATAAAAGTCGGCGACCAGGCGCGGCGGCGCAGAGAAGCGCAAATGCGGCCCCCAACTGCGCAGGTCAACCACGGGCAGGCCCAGCGGCTCATTTGGCCACGCGTCATCCAGATTAAAATGTAGAGCGGCAGGGGAATGGTTCATTACAAAGGCTTACACCGCTTCAGGCGGTTTCCGAATCGGGCTTCCTAGCCTGTCCGGTTCGCAAAAAATTCGTCCCGCTCGGGCATAACTGGAAAACTTCGCATTGACTGCAATCTGGCTTGCGCGCGTAACAACGCCGGCGGCCGTGCCAGATGAGCCAGTGACTCCAGTCCGTCCAATGCTCGCGCGGCACGAGCTTCATTAGATCGCGCTCAATCTTTTCCGCATCTTTGTGCCTGGTCAGGCCAAGCCGCTGCGACAGTCGCGCGACATGCGTGTCCACCACGATGCCTTCATCCTTTCCGAACGCATTCCCGAGAACAACATTGGCAGTTTTGCGGCCAACACCTGCCAAGGCGCGTAATTTCTCCATCGTGTCGGGAACCTTTCCCCCATGTTCTTCCGCGATCGCGCGCATAGCCGCACGAATGCTTTTCGCCTTGTTGCGATAGAACCCTGTCGATTTGATGGCGTTTTCGAACTCGGCCTGCGGCGCGTCCGCATAGTCTTTTGCCGTCCGATATTTCTTGAACAGCGCGGGCGTGACCATGTTTACCCGCTTGTCCGTGCATTGCGCGGAGAGGATCGTAGCTACGAGTAGTTGGAGCGGATTCCGGAAATCCAGCTCGCAATGCGCATCCGGATAAACCTGCGGCCAGGCTTTGATCAATTGTTTTACCCGCTCGCGTGCAGTCATAGGCTTGGCGTTACCAGCATTCTTTGCGTTGTCATCCTAATCCCGCAGGCGCGGGAGAAGGATCTCGTAACTGATAATTGATTACGCAATGAAATTTGTGTATTCAAAATTTCGATTGTGAGATCCCTCGCTCTGCTCGGGATGACGGGCTGTCGGCCCGGCGATTAATCGTGCGCGACGCGTTCCCGAGCTTTCATCTGGGTATCATTCTCAGGGTGTGCTATGGATTTAGAGCAACGAATTATGCAGGAACCTGCTACGGGGGAATCGATCGTCGACTAATCGCCACACGTGATCGAAAATTGGCCCAGGCGGCGACGCTTTGGCTGGCTTCGCGAAATATTTCGCCGAATGCAATCTCGATCGCCGGCATGTGCGCTTGTATCGTTGCGGGGATTGCCCTCGCCGCGACTTCGATCGCTTATTATCGAATCTTGTGGATCATCGCCGCACTGGGCGCGCACCGCTCAATAAGCCTGCATTCTGGGGAGCACAGGCCGCTGGCCTGTAGCAGCATTCGGCCACTTGGCCGAATACCATGCAACGCAAACACGCGATATGGCGCAAGCTGTTCGCGGCAAGCTGCCGCGAACTACAGGCCAGCGGCCTGTGCTCCCCAGAGAAAGGAAATCGCTGACCTTCGGAAAGCGACGGCTTGCTTTCCATATCTCGCAAATGGCATCCCTACTGTTCCGCGAATCGTTCGAGCTTTTGCGCAAGTTCGGGCGGAACGTGCGCGACGATCAAGGCGTCATTGCCTTCGTATTTCAATTCAAGCACGTGACCGACCCGATGAATCTCGGCGATCAAGGCCGACTCATTCGATGGAATGCGGAACCGAGAGCGCAACCGCCATGAACTGAGCGCGTTTTCTAGCGCCTGGACGAGTTTGTCTAGATCTTCGCCGGTGCGCGCGGAAATCGCGACGCTCCCGGGGAAGCGCGTCACGTAGGATCCGGCCAGCTCCCGATTCGGCAAAAGATCGATCTTGTTGAAAACAATCAGCGTTTGTTTTCCGAAAGCGTCGAGTTCCTTGATAACAGCCTCGACCGCTTCCATCTGGTCATCCACACGGGGATGGTTAAGATCGGCAATGTGAATGAGCAGATCGGCCTCGCTGACTTCCTCGAGAGTCGCCTTGAAGGATTCGATCAACGTGTGCGGAAGCTTTCGTAGAAAACCAACTGTGTCGGTAAGCAGGACCCGTTGCTTGTTAGGCAAAACGAAACTGCGCGTCGTGGGATCCAAGGTCGCAAAAAGCTTGTCTTCGGCTACGAGGTCGGCGCCAGTGAGCAGATTCAGCAATGTCGATTTGCCCGCGTTGGTGTAGCCGACAACTGCGGCGACAGGCCACTGGTGGCGTTTCCGCCCTTGTCGCTGCACCGCTCGCGTTTTACGCACCGCTTCCAGCTCGCGTTCGAGCCGGGCAATCCGCTCTTGCACGCGGCGCCGATCGACTTCCAACTGTGTCTCACCAGGGCCCCGCGTGCCGATACCCCCAGTCTGACGTGACAAATGGTGCCACATCCGGGTAAGACGCGGCAAAAGATATTGCAACTGGGCCAACTCGATCTGCAAGCGGCCTTCCCGGCTGCGAGCACGCTGCGCGAAAATATCGAGGATCAGCTGCGTCCGATCGAGAACCTTACGCGCCAACAAATTTTCCAGGTTCCGGCCCTGCGCGGGTGAAAGTTCGTCGTCGAAAATGACCGAGGTCACTTGTCGATCCTGGCAAGAGTCTTTGATCGCCTCCGCTTTGCCGCGGCCGATATAGTACGGAGCGGTCGGCTTTTGCAATTTTTGGGTAACCGTATCGACCACCTCCGCACCGGCGGAATTCGCCAGCTCTCGCAATTCGTCGAGCGAATCCTGCAAATCCCATTTCGAGACGCCCTCTTTTTCCAAGCCGATCAGGATCGCGCGCTCGTGTGTTTTGTGCGGGCGCGTCTCAATCATCCCTGTGCCCAGAAAGCTCTCGGGGCTCCGAATGCAGCATAACCCATTGCACAGCTTCGTTGTGACTGAGAAGCGATAAGTTCAGCGGTTCAAAATTAGTTTGTCGCCGAAACCAGGTCAATTGCCTTTTGGCATAACGCCGCGTCGCTTGCTGAATCGCGGCGACACATTGCTAGGTCGAGATTTTGCCCGCGAGGAGTTCGCGGATCTCACCCAAACCGATCATCTGCGAGACAGTCGAAGTCACCGCTCCAGCGGCCCGCACTTCTTCGATCACCCCATTTGCGAACATAGCTTCGACTCTACGATTGATTCGTTCGTAAAGCTCGTCCCGGTCGCGAAAGACGAAGACGCCTGTAGCCGCTTCGCTCTGCGAAGCGCGACGCGGAGCTGCCATAACACGCGCCGGTCGCGCCTCGCAGAGCGAGGCGGCTACAGCCCATTGCGTTCGCTGCTCAGAGG
>WNGA01020772.1_pt1 | contig 20071 bp, 20 predicted proteins | sample 5400061 | NCBI WGS metagenome assembly WNGA01 (sample SAMN13153366, study PRJNA577476) | soil metagenome | isolation source: 100 cm soil or saprolite under grassland replicate 2 | place: USA:California | collected 2016-06-15
CCCGATCGGCCCCTCGGTCGTTCGTCAGGGCCAGGGTGGCGTGAAGCCGCCGACCAGCGGGAGGACCGTGGGGATCGCCGTGGCGCCGGGCGGGACGAGAGTCTACGTCGCCACGGCGAACGGCGGGGTGTGGAGCTCAGACGATTCGGGCGCGAACTGGCGACCGCTGATGGAGGCCTGGGACCTCAATCCGACGACCGCCGCATCCGACTCGCTGGCCTGCGGGGCGGTCGCCATCGTCCCTGGCCCACCCGACCGGGTCTACGTCGGCTCCGGGGAGGGGGACGGCGGGGCCTTCAACGGCGTCGGACCGATCGTCTCCTTCGACGGCGGGACGAACTGGGCCACCGAACCGGTGGCTGCGGGGAGCCCGGCGCTGGCCGGCAGCGCCTTTTATGCGCTGGCTGTGGACCCCGCGGACGGCGACCGAGTGGTCGCGGGCACGCGACAGGGCGTGTACCGCCGCGAGCCGGACGGGGCGGGAGGATTTCACTGGGCCCAGAAGACAATGGGAGCGACGACCTGGGTGCCGAGCGTGGTGATGGCGCGCCAGGGGACGACCACGACCTTCTACGCGGCTCGATGGTTTGGTCCCGTGTTCTCCTCCACCGACGGGAGCACCTGGAACGTGGTGGGAATAGGGTTCCCGAGCGCCAACGTCGGCCGGGTCGGCCTGGCCGTGCAACCCGGAAACCCGAGCGTCCTCTACGCGCTCGTGGTCCGGGGCGACAACGGGCACCTCCACGGGTTGTACCGCTTGGACCTTGCGGACGGCACGTGGCGTCAAGTGACAGGCGTGCCCGCCCAGATCTTCGGTCCCAACCCCACGGGTGGACAAGGGACCTATGACCTCGTGGTCGCGGTGGATCCGAACAACGTGAACAGGATCTACCTGGGGGGAGCCACCGTCCTCTCGGGAGGCGACTGGTCAGCGGCGCTGTACCGCGGCGACGTCACGGTCTCCGGCGCCACGGTGAGCACGACGTCGACCTTCATCGGCAACTCGGTGCACGCCGATATCCACACCATGGCCTTCGCTCCCGGCGATTCGGGCAAGCTGTGGGTGGGGTGCGACGGCGGGGTCTTCTACTCGACGAACCCCGGGGGCTCGGGAGACATCTTCCAGCCGCGGAACACGGGCCTCGCCACCCTCACGCTGGAGCACCTCGGTCAGCACCCGACGGAGGACGCCGTGCTGTTCTGCGGCTCCCAGGACAACGGTGGCCAGCGGTTTACCGGAGAGGAGGCGTGGCTGTACTCCTCCGGCGGCGACGCCGGCTTCCAGCTCGTGAACTGGAACGACCCGTACCGCGTCCTGAGCACCTATGTGCGAGGCAGCATCAGGCGGTCCACCAACGGCGGCGCCCGGTATTCGTACGCCGACGTCAACGTGCCGCTGTCGACCGGGGAGCAGGTGCTCTTCTACGCGCCGATCGCCGGGACCCCGAGGAACCCGGCGGCGCCCGCCGAGGCGGATATCGTCGCCTTCGGCTCGATCCGGCCGTGGATCTCGACGACGTTCGGCGGAGGGTGGGCCTCGGTCCCGGGCGGCACGCTCGCGGGCGACAGCCTGAACGGGCAGATCCGTTCGCTCGCCTTCGCCTCGGCCACGAGGCTCTACGCGGGGACGATGTCCGGGGGCGTCTACCGGTTCGACCAGGCGGGGGGTTCGTGGACCAGGACGCAGATCGACACGATGGGCGGAGCGAACGCGCTGCTGCTCGCCGGACCGGTCACCGACATCGCCGTGGACCCGGCCGACGCCACGGGGGGCTCGATCTACATCACGTTCGGTGGCTCCGGGGATTACCGCCACGTATGGCACTTCGACGGCACCCAGTGGCAGCAACGAAGCGGCCCGGCGGCCGGCGACGTGGCCAGCCTCCTGGACGTGCAGGCGAACGCCATCGCCGTGGACCCGGCCAACCCCACCGACGTGTACGTCGGCGCCGACATCGGCGTGTGGCGGTCCACGAACGGCGGTGGTGCCTGGGCGTCCTTCTCCGAGGGGCTGCCGGACGCCGGTGTCATGGACCTCGCGCTCCACGCCCCTCGTAGGCTCCTGCGCGCCGCCACCCACGGCAGGAGCGTGTACGAGCGGACGCTCGACGCGGCGCCGAAGCCCGGAGTCGAGCTGTACGTCCGGGATACGCAACTGGACCAGGGCCGCTTCGCCACCGTCGACGGACTGGCAGACCCGACGCAGCAGGGCCAGACGGTCGTCCACTACCGCGGGCCCGACATCAAGCTCGACACCCCCGACGCGAGCGGGCAGTACCAGTTCCCGCTCGGCGGCACCATCGACTTCCTCGCGTTCGACGACACCCTCACCGACGACTTCCAGAACGTGGCCACGCACGCTACCGCGACGATCACGACCCGGGTCTACGTTCAGGTCCACAACCGGGGAGTCACGCCGGCGAACGCCGTCCAGGTGATGCTGCTGCTCGCCAACGCCTCGGCCGGTCTTCCCTCCCTGCCGCCGGGGTATGCCGCCAACGTCCAGAGCGGGACCCCCATCACCACGGGGGCCTGGCGGACGGTCGGATTCGCGACCCTGAACGACGTCCGTCCAGGTGCGCCGAAGATCGCCGCGTTCGATCTCACCTCGAACCTGTTGCCCCCACCGGCCAACCTGAGCGGGAACCAGCACCACTGCGTGCTGGCAATCGTTCACCACCCCGATGACCAATTCACCGCGACCCAGACGGTGACCGACCTGTTGAGCCTCGGTGAGCGCAAGGCGGCCCACAAGAATCTGACCGTCGTGCAGTTCACCGGGACCCTTCCGGCCCCGCCCCCGCTGGTGCTGCCGCTCCGCGTCAACAACCCACGGCTGGAAGAGCGGCTGCTGACGAAGCTGTCGATCCTGCTGCGCGGCTACCCTGGCAGGGTTCGTCTCTACCTGCCTCGGCTGGAGACCGACGGCGACGTCCAGCAGCTACTCGAGGGTGGAAGGCTTACCGAGGACGATGGCGCCTTGGCCAACTGGGCCGAGAGACACATCCGGATGATCGAGGAAAACCTGACCAGCAGTCGGCCTTTCGACCCCGAATGGTCGAAGCAGCGCATCGCGGATGTCCGCATGGCCATGGACTCCGGATTGGTGATCGAGGCCGAAGGCAGGGAGGTGCTCGGCCTCGACCGGATCGTCATGGAGCCCGATGACTTCAAGACGGCGTTCCTGGTGTTCGACCGCCCGGCGGAAGGCCAGGTGGGCCAGTTCTTCGAAGTTGAGGTCCAGCAGCTCGATGCCGCGAGGGACCACGAGCTCATCGGCGGGATCACCGCCCGGGTGGAGCTCGTGCCCGAGCCGAAACAGCAGCGACGGCGGATGCAGGTCGAGCTCACCCTCCACGAGATCGAATTCGTCAAGCGCCTCGCGGCCGAGTCCCACTCCGATTCCGGTTGGATCATCCGTTGCCTGGTGGACCTCTTGGAGGAGGACCCGGGCGTCAACAAAGAGATCCGTCGCCGGCTGAGCCCTGCCGTCGGCGGATGAGGTCGGCGCGCTGGACCGGAGCGGCTGGGTCCATCGGGTTCGAGTCCGGGACGCGGCGGGGTCGGCGCCGGAGACCTGGGGCCGCAGCCACAGCACGGGCGGATCCGGCGCGACAGGTCGGTCGCCTGGATCTCCTGCGCGGTCCGGGCGATCGACCGGACCGGGCGCAGCACCCGTCCCGACAGCACCCAGCCGATCCCGAGGCTGGCCACGAACATGCCGCCGAGCATGGTCAGGGAGTATTGCCACAGGCCAGCGCGAACAGCACGGCCGAATACAGGGCGGTCAGCCCGAACCTGACGGACCTGACCAGCCCCGGCGGCCGCCAGCCGCTCACGTCGCCGCCCTCAGCCGGTAGCCCTTGCCCGGGACGGTCTCCACCAGCGGCGACCCGCCGGCGCCGTCGAGCTTGCGCCGCAGGTTGCCGACGGTCACGCGGACGGTCTCGGTGAGCGGGTCCGCATGCTCGTCCCAGACCTCGCGCTGCAGCTCGCGGGCGCTCACCACCAGCCCCGGCCGGGCCATGAGGTACTCGAGCACCCCGAACTCCTTGCGCGTCAGGCGCAGCGGCCGCTCGCCGCGGAGCACCTCGTGCCGGGCCTTGTCGAGGCGCAGCTCGCCGACCATCAGGACGGCGCCGGCGGGCGGCTGGCCGCTGTCCCTGCGCAGCAGGGCCCGCAGCCGGGCCAGCAGCTCGGCCAGGGCGAAGGGCTTGACCAGGTAGTCGTCGGCGCCCTCGTCGAGCCCGCGCACGCGGTCGCGGAGGCTGCTGCGGGCGGTCAGCACCAGGATGCGCAGGTCCGGCCCGCTGGGCCCGTCCAGCTCGTCCCGCCGCACCGAGCGGCACAGGTCCAACCCGTCGGCGTCCGGCAGGCGCAGGTCGAGGACCATCAGGTCGTAGGCGTTGACCCGGAGCTTGTCCAGGGCCTGCGCGGCGTCGAGGGCGACGTCGACCGCGTAGCCGTCCCGGACCAGGCTCGGGCGGACCGTCTCGACCAGGTCCTCCTCGTCCTCCACCATCAGCAGCCGCACGGTCCGGTGCCTCCCCTTCCCAGCGCTCCCCCCGGCCGCCTACCGCCCCGTCATCCGCCGCGGATGATGCGGCCGGCCACGGCGGCGGCCCGGTCGATCGGGATCGCGAAGCCGATGCCGATGGAGCCGCTGGAGCCGAGGGTGGCGATGGCGGTGTTCACCCCGATGACCTCGCCGCGGGCGTTGACCAGCGGGCCGCCCGAGTTGCCGGGGTTGATGGGGGCGTCGGTCTGCAGCGCGGTGCTGCGCTGGCCCCCGAGGCGCACCTGGCGGTCGAGCGCGCTGACGATCCCGGCGGTGACCGTGCCCGACAGGCCGAGCGGGGAGCCGACCGCCAGCACCGGGTCGCCCACCCGCGCGTCAGCCGAGCGCCCGAGCTGCAGCGGCCGCAGGCCGGCGGTCCGCCCCAGGCGCAGCACCGCCAGGTAGTTGGCGGCGTCCCGGCCCACCAGGGTGGCGTCGAGCCGCCGGCCGTTCTGCAGGACCACGCTGACGTCGCCGCCACCGGCGACCACGTGGTTGTTGGTGAGGACGTGACCGGCCCGGTCGAGCACGAAGCCGGAGCCGCCCGCCAGCGCAAAGCCCCTGCTGACCTGCACCGACACGACGCTCGGCAGGACCTGCGCGGCCACGTCGCTGAGGCCGCCGGCGCCGCGGACCGGCCCGGCGCCCGAGCGCGGGAAGCGCGGCGCCACGGCGGGCGGAGGGCTGCGGCCGTCGTCCTGGACGAGGTCGGCGCCCACCGCCCCGCCGACCGCCCCGGCCAGCAGGGTGGCGAGCGCTCCGGTGACCAGGGCGCGGCTGAGCAGCACGCGCCGCCGCGGCGGCGCGGCCGGAGGCGCCCATCCCGTCCCGCCCTGGTCCGGCGGCGGCGCGGGCCGCCGCACCGGCGGGGAGATGTAGGACGGGCCGCGCGGCTCGCCGAGCCCGGTGGGTGTGGTCATGGCGTTGCTCCCTTCACACCAGATTAGGGAAGGCGGGAGAACCAGGCCAGCGACGCGGCGGCAGTGCCCAGGGCGGCGAGCAGGCCGAAGCCGACGAACCACGCCGACACGTCCCGGCGCACGGTGCGGAAGCCGACGGAGCTGCCGATGTCCTGGTAGACCTTTTGCAGCTCCTTGCCGCTGGCGGCCTGGTAGAAGGTCCCGCCCGTGTCGCGCGCCAGCCGCTCCAGCGCGGGGCCGTCGACCGGCACGGGGACGAGCTGCCCCTGCACCTCCACCATCCCCTCGGCCGTGCCGTAGGCGATGGTGGACACCGGCACGCGGGCGGCGGCGGCCGCCTGGGCGGCCTCCTCAGGGGACCGTCCGGCGGTGTTGGCACCGTCCGACAGCAGCACCACGCGCGCGGGCGGCGGGTTGGTGCCGGCCTGGTCGTCGAAGTCGGCGATCGCCTGGAGCGAGCTGAGCACGGCCTCGCCGATGGCCGTGGCGGGCCCGGTCGCGAGGCCGCGGATGCCGCCCTCGACCGCCCGGTGGTCCGTGGTCGGCGGCACCACCACGGAGGCGGCCCCGTCGAAGGCCACCACCCCCACGTTGAACCGCGCGGGCAGCCGGCCCACGAAGGCGAGCGCGGCCTGCTTGGCGGCCTCCAGCCGGCTGGGCTGGACGTCCGTGGCCGCCATCGAGTTGGAGACGTCCAGCGCCACCAGGACGGTGGCGCGCTCCCTCGGCACCTTCGCGTTCGCCGCCGGCCGCGCGAACCCGGTGACCAGCAGGCCGAGCATTGCCAGGAACGCGACCGCGGGCACCTGCCGCCGCCAGCCGGGGCCGCGCGGCGCGACCTTGTCGAGCAGGTCGACGTTGGTGAAGCGCACCGCGTAGCGGCGGCGCCGGCGGAATGCGAGCAGGTAGACGCCGGCCAGCGCGGCCACGGCCAGCAGCAGCCAGAGCCGGTCGGGGGCGAAGAAGCTCACGACGCGCCTCCGGTGGGGGCCTTGCCGCCGCCGGCGCGGGCCATGCGTCGCTGGACCACGACGTGGCGGACGATGTCGCGCAGCCAGTCGCGGTCCGTGCGGAGCTGGAGGTGCCCGGCGCGGGCGCGGCGCAGCGCCGCGCGGACCGCGCCGCGCTGCGCCGCCGCCGCGTCCGCGTAGCGCTCGCGCAGGCGGCGGCTGGCGGTGGACACCTCGCGGCGTCGCCCCGTCTCGGTGTCGATCAGGGTGAGCAGGCCGACGTCGGGGAGCTCGAGCTCCCGCGGGTCGGTGACCTCGATGGCGAGGACCTGGTGGCGGGCGGTGAGCCCCCGCAGCGGCCGCTCCCAGTCGGGCGCGTCCGGGTCGTCGAGCCCGTCGAGGAAGTCGGAGACGACCACCACCAGGCCGCGGCGGCGGGCGGTCCGGCGCAGCCCGTCCACGGCGCTGGCCAGCGGCGGCCCGCCCGGCCCGCCCGGCGGGGTCCGCGGCAGGGTCAGCAGCTCCCGCAGCAGCACGAACAGGGCCTCGCGCCCGCACCGGGCGGGGATGCGGCGCACCCTGCCGCCGTGCAGGACGTGGGCGCCCAGGCGGTTGCCGGCGCGGGTGGTGAGGAAGCCGACGGCGGCGACCGCCGCGGTGGCCAGGTCGCGCTTCTCGATCTGGGCGGTGCCGAAGTCCATGCTGGCGGTCGCGTCGACCAGCGCCCAGGTCTCGAGCTCGCGGTCGGCGACCACGTCCCGCACGTGCGGGACGGTGGTGCGGGCGGTCACGTTCCAGTCCATGCGCCGCACGTCGTCCTCGCCGGGCTGGTACACCCGCGCCTCGGCCAGCTCGCTGCCGGAGCCCGGCAGCAGGCCGAGGTAGTCGCCGTGCAGCAGGCCGTCGATGCGCCGGGTCACCCGCAGCTCCAGCCGCCGCATCACCTGCTCGGCGGCCAGGTGCCGCGCGCCCGGCCCGGTCATGCCGACGCCCGCAGGCCGTGCGGACCGTCCGGGCCGTCGACGAACTGGCGCGGCGTGACCTGGGGCTCGGGAACGGCGTGCAGGACGCGGTCGACGATGCCGCGGGCGGGCACGGCGTCGGCCAGGGCGTCCAGCGACAGGACCAGCCGGTGCGCGATCACCTCCCGCGCCACGTCGTGGACGTCCTGCGGCACCACGTACTCGCGGCCGCGCAGCAGCGCGAGCGCCCGGCCGGCCGCCACCAGGCCGAGCGTCGCCCGCGGGCTGGCCCCGAACGCGACCAGGTCGGCCAGGTCGGCGAGGCCGAAGGCCGCCGGGTCGCGCGTGGCCAGCACCAGCCGCACGGCGTACTCGGTCTCGATCTTCATGAGGAAGCGGTCGCGCTGCGCCTCGGGGAGCTGGTAGACGCCCTCGGACTCGATCGGGTTCTGGGTGGCGAGCACCAGGAAGGGCTCTGGCACCCGGTGGCGCTGGCCGCCGATCGAGACCTGCCGCTCCGCCATCACCTCGAGCAGGGCGGACTGGACCTTGGCCGGGGCGCGGTTGATCTCGTCGGCCAGCACGAAGTTGGCCATGACCGGGCCGAGCTCGACGTCGAAGCGCTCGGTGGAGGGCCGGTAGATGCGGGTGCCGACGATGTCGGAGGGCACCAGGTCGGGGGTGAACTGGATACGCGCGAACGAGCCGCCGACCGCGGTGGCCAGCGTTTCGGCGGCGAGCGTCTTGGCGATCCCCGGAACCCCCTCGAGCAGGCAGTGGCCCCGCGCGAGCAGGGCGACCAGCATGCGCTCGACCATGCGGTCCTGGCCGACGATCACCCGCTTGATCTCGAAGAGCGTCCGCTCCAGCAGGGCGGGCTCCGGACGTACCTGCCCTGCCTCTGTCACGCGCTCTGTCACATGCTCTGTCACACGTCCCTCCGGGTCTTGAGCGGTCCTGCGCGCCTGTCGCCGCTCTATGACGCCATGTGCCCGCGAAAACCCCGTTAAGAACTCCTAAGAATTTCCTGCGGCGGGACCTGAGCGCTTCACGAGCAGGGGCGCAGCCAGAACGGGCTGGTGTAGGCGATGCCCCGTCCGAGCCGGGCGTACTCGCCGGTGGCGCGCGGGTCGGCCGGCTCGCTGGGGTCGCTGACCCGCAGCACGACCCAGTCGCCGTCGGCCGGGTCGAGGTCGACCTCGAAGGCGATCACCGGCTCGTCCGGGCCGGGCAGGCGGACGTCCAGCGCGGCCCCCACGGTCGGCAGGCGCCGCCCCGGCCGCAGCACCTGGACGTTCAGCCGCCGGCCCCACCACGCCTCGCCCCGGTCGAGGTCGATCTGGACGAGCGCAGCGCCGGGCCGGTGGGCGACGGCGCTGCCCATGCGCGCGCCGCGCGCGGGCGCTGGCGCGCTGCCGGCCTGGCGCGGCGCGGCGGCGGTCAGCGAGGTCACGGCCGCGTCCACGCGCAGGCCCTTGACGCGGCTGGCGAAGAACCGCCGCGCCGCGAGCGCCTCGGCCACGCCCTGGCGGGAGAGGTCGCGCACGTACAGCCCGGCGCGGCCCTTGCCGTCCGGGCGGCCCCAGTCGGCGCCGTGCTCGTCGGTCACCCCCAGCAGGCCGACCCGCCAGCCGGCGTTGAGGCACTGGTTGAGGGGGGACTCTCCGCCCCGGTCGGTGCCCTTGAACAGGTAGTCCGCGGTCCGGTTGAAGATCTCCAGGCTCACAAGGCGCTCAGCCATGGCGGGCCGGTACCCGAAGCGGCCGAAGCGCAGCCGCCCGGTCCCCGGGTGGTTGAACCCGGCCAGGCCGTCGCCGCCGCCCGCGTCCGCCTCCAGCCAGCGCCACAAGCGCCCCATCGTCGGGAAGGTGCGCAGCGGGTCGGTGAAGCGCTGCGTGCCCCAGACGTTCATGTGGCCGAACAGAGCGTGCGACCACTCGAACCCGCGCAGGGCGACGAACTCCCCGTCGGCGTTGGCCGTGTCCGCAAGGGCGGCGATCCGCCGCCAGGCCCGGCCGTCGATGCCGGTCCAGCCGGGCGCACGCCTGAGACCGAGGAACGCCGAGGCCCAGCGGCTGTGGTCGGTGATGGCGGCCACGTCCAGCCCGGCCGCCCGCAGGCAGGCGAAGGCGCGGGCGGGGTCGCCGGCGCCGTCCGACAGCCAGGTGTGGTTGTGCAGGTCGGCGTGGGCCAGCCACAGGCCGGGGAACAGCCGGGAGCGGCGGCTCGTCCCCCAGGCGTCGCGTCGCTCGTCGTGCCCCGTCAGGCGGTCCGCTCCTTCCTCGCCGGCGCGGTGCGCACACGCCTGCTCGACGTGCGGTCCCGGGCGACGTTCAGGACCAGGTCGAGCACGGCGGCGATCGCCAGGCCGACCGCGGCGCCGCCGAGCACGTCCAGCGGGTTGTGCGCCCCCAGGTACACCCGGGCGACCGCGTTGAGCGTGGCGAGCGCGATCGCGACGACCCCCCAGCGCCACGGCAGCACCAGCACGAGCAGTCCGGCGATGGCAAAGGTGATGATGGCGTGCCCGGAGACAAAGCTCAGCCCGCCGTGCGGCACCCCGCGCAGGACCGCGTCCGGCACCGTGACGCCCGGCCGCTCCCGCTCCACGAGCAGCTTCGGGACCTTCTCGGCGGCGAGCTTCAGCGGCACGACCAGCGCCAGCGCCACCGCCAGCCGCCAGCGCCGCAGCGCCAGCGCGACGGCCGCGACCACCAGCGGCATCGCCAGCACGCCCAGGTACTGCGCCAGCAGCATCGGCCGGTACAGCCAGCCGGGCAGCCCGTTGACGGCGTGGAACACGGCCCGCTCGGCCCCGCCGACCCGCCCGTCGGCCACGGCGGCGGCGCAGCCGGCGAACACCGCGAGGCTGGCCACCAGCACGGTGAGGTCACGCCGGACGCGCCTCACGGCACCTGAACGCCCCGCCTCAGGCGTCCTCGGCCGCGCCGCCACCAAACCCGCCCGATGACCACCAATGTGCTTGTCGCTCCCCGGGGATTCACATTCACGGTCGCCTGGAGGCTTGCGATCGTCCCACCGGCGGCAGTGGCGGGCAATACCCCGGCAGCGGGATCGGGGACGTGCCGGCCCTACGCCCTTGGATGAAGGTCAGGAACCGTCGTCCCGTCGGGCGCGTGCACCCAGTACCAGGTGACCATGTCGACGACGCCATCGACTCGCTGGCGACGATGGGCCTGCCAGGCCTTGACGACCTTCTCGGTGACCGGGCCGAAGCCCGGATTATTGGTGTCGAGGCTGTTCCCGAACTTGTTCAAGGCACGTTTAACCTGTTTGACGGCCTCGCTCTTGCTCCCCAGCTTGAGGGTCGTCCGGAAGACCGGGGCGGCGAGCATCGCCCAGGTACCAGGGCCGACCGCACCGTTCGCGGGAATCCGCCGGTTGCTCTGCCACTTCTTGAGCGCGGTCTCGGTCTCGTCCCCGAAGCCGCCGTCAACGGCAATGTCCTTCGCCAGAAACCTGTTCAGGTTGCGCTGGACGTACTCGACGGCTGAACCGGTACTGCCGTGCTTGGTCACCGTGCCGGGGTAGGGGACGGCCGCTGCGGCCCCACTCGTCCCGGCGTGACCGCCAGGACGGCCCGCGGCCACGATGTTGGACGACCGCTGTCGCCGCCACACGCCGTCGGTCGGCGAGCCGGGCGCCTTCGAGGTGTTGCCCTCGATCGTCCCCACGACGCCGTTGCCAAGGTTGCGGGCCACGAAGCCGACGTGATCGACAGGTCCCAGCCCGCCGGGAAAGTAGAACCAGAGGATGTCGCCTGGGCGGACGTCGGCCAGCGGGACGAGCCAGCCCTTCTGCTTGTAGTACGGATAGGACACCCGGGTGATCGCGGTCTTCGGGTACAGCGACCCGAAACCCGCCTTGTCCATGACGTACCAGACGAACTCCGAGCACCAGGGCTCGTGGTTCAAGCCGAACGCCGTGCCGTACTTGTTGTCATTGTTGGGGCCTTCGGTGGTCCCGATCTCTTTTGTGGCGATCTCGATGACCTTTGCGCCGTCGTAGGACATCAGCCGGTCACCTCGTTTCCCTTAGCGTCCAGCAGCGGATCGGTGAAGAACGCCGAGTCCTTCGGGATGGCATGACGCGTCTTCGAGAGCACTTCCGTCTCCCGCTTGCTGCGCTCCTTCTCCGGGAGGTCGAGGAGCCTCAGCAGTTCCTCTTCCTCGGCCGTCGGCTGGTCGTCGATCTGGCCGAAGTCGCGCTCCGGGCGTTTCATCCGCAGGCCCCCTCTTCGCCACGGCCTGAACTTGTCACATCTGCTCGTCAGATGAGAAAGACAGTGGACAAGGGACATGGGAGCGCGGATCGGCTCCCCGTGTCTGTGCCACAGGTCACGACCAGGCTGTGCCGACCGTCACATACGGTACGGCGCCGCAGACGGGGAACTTGACCGTACTCGCCCCAGTGTGCGCTGGGTTATGCGACGCCTACTATCAGGCGACGAGGTAGCTGGAGTCGTCGAACTCGGCGGTGACCTTCAGTCGTCCGCCGAGGGCCTCGACATAGGCGCGCAGTACGGCTACGGAGACAGCGTCGAGCTTGCCGCGCTCCACGTCGGATACGCGGGGTCCGGACACACCCATGACCTCGGCGATCTCTCGCTGGGTCAGTGATCGGCTGCGTCGTACCTCGGCCAGTCGCCAGGCGCGGATCTCGTCATCGAGACGGCGCTGTCCGGCGGCTCGCTCGGCGTCGCTCCGTATGGGGTGACCGGCGGCACGCCGGGTCTCCTTTGCGCGGCGCTTGGCTTCGTCCCAGGAGACGGTCTTCATTGGTAGTCCCTCGTTTCCAATTCGGCCAGGTGTGCGTCGTAGCGATCATCGGCCAGCGGAATGGCCACGTCATACCAGCCTCGCCAGTTGCCGGCCTTATCTCCGGCGACTAGCAGGACTGCTCGTCGTATCGGGTCAAAGATGAACAGGATGCGTACTTCGCTCGATCCAGTTGAGCCTGGCCGTAGTTCTTTCATGTTGTGGTGCCGAGAGCCTTTGATCTGCTCGACGAGTGGACGTCCGAGCGCAGGTCCCTCGAACGCGAGCCGATCGACCGCGTCCTCGACAAGGTCCGCAGTGCCGGGGTCGTTCTTGGTCAGGTCGTTGAACCACTCGGCCACCTCTTCGATCAGAAGGATCTCCCAGGTGCCCATCGACAGATCTTAACGCAGAGGTTAAGTCTCGGCCACCCGCCCGGCGGCTCAGCCGCAGACGGGGAACTTGAAGGGGTAACGGTGGAGGGGCTCGGCGGCGGCGGGGCCGACGCGCACGGCGCAGCCGAGCTGGAGCCCGGCGCGGTGGTCCGGAGTGACCGGGTTCGGCTGGATGACCATCACCTGGTTCTCTTGGAAGGTCCACCGCTCCAGGGTGTGGGCGGACGCGCTGGTGCCGAGCTCCGGGCTGCGGCCGCCCTCCCCGTGGACCACGCTGTCGAACACCGTGAACCCGCGCTCGGAGACGACGTCCGCCGCCCGCACGACGTCCTCGCTGGTGGCTCCGGCCTTGAGCGCTTGGCGGACGCGCTCGAAGCACTCGTGGGCGACCTCGTACAGCTCGCGGTAGCGCGCGGTCGGCTCGGCTGCGACCGCGAACGGGCGGTGGATCTGCGCGCCGTAGCCCCACCAGCTCACGGTGATCTCCGTGATCACCACGTCACCCGCGCGCAGCACCCTCGGCGACGAGAACTGCCAGGGCACGAAGCGGTCCGGCTCGGTCATCGAGGTCGCCGCCACGAAGTGCAGCCCGGCATGGCCGCCCCTGGGCAGGAACGCCTCGTGGATGACGGCGGTCAGGTCGTGCTCGGTGAGGCCCGGGCGGATGCGCTGCTCCAGCAGCTCGCACGTGCGATCGGTCAGCTCGGCGCTGCGGCGGAACCACTCCAGCTCCTCGGCGCTGCGGACCCAGCGGATCTGGTTGAACGGACGGGCGAGGTCCTTGAACGTCGCCTCAGGCAGGAGCAGTCGCAGCTCCTCGAACTGCGCGTAAGGGATCGAGGTCGCCAGGCCCACCACGCCGAGGACGGCCCGCCCAAGGCCCCGCCGGCGCACCTCCTCTTTGACCGCCCCGGGCGCCGACGGCCAGTAGCAGCGCACGTCCTCGACCACCCCGAGGGCGCGCGCGTTGGGGACGTGGTTGTGGAAGTGCAGGTACAGCGTTGACGGCCCCTCCAGCGCGAACAGCAGCCAGGTCGGCCGCCAGGCCAGGTACCCCGAGAGGTAGTGGACCGGGCCGACCGCCGAGGGGCCGCCGTGCAGCAGTAGCGCGTCAACGCCCTCGCGCGCCATCAGCTCCCGCACGAGACCGGAGCGCCGCCCGAGCTCGGCGTCCGAGAACCTGGGGTACCCGTCGTCCATCGAGCCCTCCCTCACGCGTCGCTGGTGTCAATGGTGCGGCACCCGAAGAGTGTCGCTCAGGTCGTGGCCCGGGGGCGGCGGGGGAGGGTGCGGCCCTTCCAGGCGGCGCCGCGGCCCGAGCGGTGGCGGCGGGCGGAGTCACGAAGGTCGCGGACATGACCGCCCAGGTGCCGAGGCCGCTCGCCGCGAGCCAGGCCGCGAGCGGAGCCGTGCCCGCCCCTGCCCCCGCGCCGGCGCCCAGAGCGAGCCCGGCCAGCCCGGCGGCCGCGGCCAGCGGCGGCACGGCATACAGCACCAGCAGCCCGGCGACCGTCCCGGCCAGCAGCATTGGTGAGTAGCGGAGCTGGGTGTAGGCGCTGCGCGCGATCGTCGCCCATATGTCCGCCAGGCGCGGGTAGGGGCGGCGGCTCACCACCCCGGTGGCCAGGCCGAGCCAGACGCGGCCGCCGGGCCGGCGCTTGAGGAGCCGCCCGAGGGCGACGTCGTCGATGCGGGCGCCGCTGATGCGGGCGAGCCCGCCGGCGTCCGCGAGCGCCTGGCGCCGGACCAGCATGCAGCCGCCCGCGGCCGCGGCCGTGCGGGCGCCGGGCCGGTTGACCCGGCGGAACGGGTACAGCATGGAGAAGAAGTAGACGAACGCCGGCACGAGCGCGCGCTCCCAGCCGGTCTCCACGCGCAGCAGCGCCAACTGCGACACCAGGTCGCGCCGGTCGGCCTCGGCGGCGCGGACCAGCGCGGTGAGCGAGAAGGGCGCGTGCGCGATGTCGGCGTCGGTGAGCAGCAGGTAGTCCGGTGCGCCGGCCGCCTCGGCGCCTCGCGCCATCGCCCAGACCTTGCCCGCCCATCCGCTCGGGGGCTCGCCGCCCTCCACGACGGTGAGCCCGCGGGCGCCGCCCACCCCGCCGGCCACCGCGGCCAGCGCGCGGGCGACCTCGGCGGTGCCGTCGGCGCTCTGGTCGTCGACCAGGACGACGCCGAAGTCTCCGGGGTAGTCCTGGGCGAGCAGGGCGGGCAGCGTCTCCGGCAGGACCTCCGCCTCGTCGCGGGCGGGCACGACCGCGACCACCGACGGCCATCGCCGCGGCGTTGCGGAGCCCCGCGGCAGCCGCTGGTCCGTGCGCCAGAACCATCCGTGCCCGGCGAGCAGGTAGAGCCACCCGAGGAGCGCGGTCGCCGCGAGGGCGAGCGCGCCGGCCACCGGGAGCTGGTTCAGGGCGCCGTCTGGCGCAGCATCGCGGCGACCCGGGCGACCAGCTCCATCGGCTCGAACGGCTTGACCACGTAGTCGTCGGCCCCGACGTTGAAGCCGTCCAGCCGGTCGGTCGACATCGACTTGGCGGTCAGCATGATCACCGGGACGACCACGCCGCGGGGATCGGCGCGCAGCTTGCTGCACACCTCGAAGCCGTCCATGCCCGGCATCATCACGTCCAGCAGGATGAGGTTCGGCTGCAGGTCGAGCGCCTTGGCGAGGGCGTCGTCGCCGTCGTGGGCGGTGGTCACGTCGAAGCCCTCCAGGCGCAGGTTCACCTCGAGGAAGCGGGTGATGTCGCGGTCGTCGTCGGCGATCAGCACGAGGTGGCGCTCCCGCGGCGGGTGCTGCTCCAAGGCCGGCTCCATCCCGCGGCGCACCTCTCTCCCTCGGCGACGAGCAAGGTCGACAGGGAAGCCTACCAGCTCCGCGTGCCAACACTGAACACTGAATGCCGGGAGAGCCCTCGATGTCCTGCCTTGCCCGCTGAGCGGTCAGGGCCCACGACGGTGCTCACCCCGGCCGGCGCCGGCGAGGACCACCAGGGCGTCGGCGGCGACGAGGCCGTCGCCGGTGGCGCGCAGCGGGTTGACGTCCAGCTCGGCGATCTCGGGGTGGGCGAGCAGCAGCGCGCCGACCGACCGGAGCACGGTGACCAGGGCGTCGCGGGCGTCCGCGATCAGGGCGCGCATGGCCGCGGCACCGCGCTCGGGGCCGGTCAGCACGGGCACGCCGCCCGCCTCCACGACCTTGCGCAGGCGGTCGACCTCGTCCCGAGGACCGCCGGTGACCAGCAGCAGCGGCGTCGACGGGTCGGCGGCGGCCGGGCGCAGCACCTCGACGGGATCGAGCGCGCCCGGCTCGTGCGCCCGCCTGGCCCAGCGCCGCCCGCGTGAGCCGCCAGCTCGTGGCCAGGGCGCCCGTGTGCGAGCGGGCGAAATCACTCACGTCGGACTCTCCGAGCACCAGCGCGATCACCGGCTTGACCGTCGCCGCCCGCGCGACCGCCTCGACCAGCCCGCGGCCGTCGCCGGTGCCCTCCAGGTGCAGGGCGACCACCGCCGTCTGGGGGTCGTCGGCAAGGTAGTCCAGCAGCTCGGCGTGGCCGACGTCCACCGCGTTGCCGAGCCCGACCGCGAGCCGCACGCCCAGCCCCTCGGCGGCGGTCGCCAGGGCGAAGGCCAGGTTCACGCCGCCGCTCTGCGCCACGATCGCGAGCCGCCCGGCGGGGATCGCTCGCACGGTGGACAGGAAGGTCGCCCGCACCCCGTCGACCGGGTTGACGAGCCCGGAGGTGTTGGGGCCGAGCAGCCGCATGCCGGCGCCGGCGGCGGCGCGCGCCGCCTGCGCCTGGAGGTCGGCGCCTGCCGGGCCGGTCTCGGCGAAGCCGCCGGCGCAGACGATCGCCGCCCGCGTCCCGGCCGCGGCGCACTCGCCGATCACCGCCGGCACCGTGGCGGCGGGCACCACCAGCACAGCGAGGTCGACCGGCTCACCGATCGCGCCGATCTCCGGGTAGGCGGGGTGGCCGAGGATCTCGCGGGCGCCCGGGTTGACCGGGCAGAGACGTCCGGGGAAGCCGTCCAGCGCGCGCACGAGCTGGTGCCCAGCCTTGTTGGGAGCGCTGGACGCGCCGATCACCGCGATGCTCGCCGGCCGGATGAGGGGGTCCAGCGAGCGCCGCTCCGGCCTGGTCGCCATCCCGCCTCCTCGCCGCGCCCGCTCCCGACCGTCCTGAACCAAACCATAGCCGGCGCCACGGGGAAAAGGCGCCGGCGGCCGTGCGGGCGAGCCTGCTCCAGCGGGCCGGCAGGCGGGACCTGCGCGTGCTGCGCGGCGGCGCGCCCGACTGGAGCGCCGCCACCGGCCGCCCCCTCACCCCCGGCCCGGCCGCCCGCCTTCCCGGGGGCCCCGGGGCGCGGCGCCGTCCTGCGGCCCGTCGACCATCACGGTGATCGCCTCTCCCGCCTCCAGGCGCCAGGGGGCGCGCCCGGGGAGCGAGTCTTCGTACAGCAGCCCGGTGCCCGTGTTGAAGACTACGACGGTCTGGTCGGCGCCGATCCAGCCGCCGCGCCGCAGCGTGGCCGCGGCGGCCAGCGCGGCGGCGCCTTCCGGGCACACGACCATGCCTTCGGTCGCGCCCGCCAGCTCCATCGTGGCGGCGATGGCCTCGTCCGGGACCGCGACGGCGGTTCCAGACGTCTCGCGCAGGGCGCGCAGGATGAGGAAGTCCCCCAGCGGCCTGGGCACGCGGATGCCCGCGGCGAAGGTCTCCGGTCGCTCCCACGGCGCGGCCCGCTCCGCCCCCTCGGCCAGCGCGCGCACCACGGGAGCGCAGCCGGCCGACTGCGCGGCGACGAACCGGGGCAGCGGAGCGTCCGCCGGCAGCCAGCCGACCGCCCGCAGCTCGTCCAAGCCTTTCCACATCCCGATCAGGCCCACCCCGCCGCCGGTCGGGTAGACGATCACGTCGGGCAGGCGCCAGCCGAGCTGCTCCACCAGCTCGAAGCCCATGGTCTTCTTGCCTTCGACGCGGTAGGGCTCTTTGAGCGTGGACGCGTCGTACCAGCCGTACCGGTCGCAGCCGTCGCGGACGACGTCTCCGGCATCCGCGATCGACCCGGGCACCAGGTACACGTCCGCGCCGCAGGCGGCCGCCTCCCGGCGGATGACGCTCGGCGTGGTCTCCGGCATGACCACGACGACCTCGAGCCCCGCACGCGCGCCGTAGGCCGCCCAGGCCGCGCCCGCGTTGCCCGCGGTCGGCAGCGCGAGCGTCCGCACGCCGAGCTCGACGGCGCGGCTGACGCCGACGGCCGCGCCGCGCGCCTTGAACGTCCCGGTCGGCAGGGTCCCTTCGTCCTTGACGAGCAGGCCGGGGACGCCGGCGCGGGCGGCCAGCCGGGCACCGGCAGCAGCGGCGTGACCGTCTCCCCGAGCGACACCGCCCGCGTGGGGTCGCGGAGCGGGAGCAGCTCGCGGTACGCCACATGCTGGCGGGCCGTGGGCCGAGGACCTCGCGGGGGGCGTGGCGCGCGATCCGGGCGAGGTCGTAGCGCACCAGCAGCGGCTGCGCGCAGTCCGGGCAGAGCTGCTGGGCCCGGTCCGGGTCCAGCAGCCGCGCGCAGCCCGGGCACTCCAGGTGCGCGAGGTACGAGAGGGCCATGACCGCTTCCTTGCCGTCGGGGCCGGCCAGGCCGCCAAGAGACCCGCGAGCAGACCCGCGGGGCGGTCAAGGCGCCTGCTCGCGTGCCGACGGCAACTGGTCCAGCACGTAGTACACCGCCACCACGAAGTGGCCGGCCAGGGTCAGCGGGGCGCTCACCCACGCCACGCCCATCAGCGCGAGGTAGGCGACATTGCCGACGCCGAAGCGGCGTATCGCGACACGCTCCTCGGCCCGGCCGATGGGACGCTCCAGCAGGCGCCCGCCGCGCACGGCCCACCACCACAGCAGGCCGAAGCTCACGCCCATGAGGAACATCACGGCGCTGTAGGCGAACGCGGCCGCGTTCGAGCCGACGCGGTCACCCAGGTGCTCAGCCAGCAGCCTGGTCGGGAACGGGATCGCGGCGACGAACAGCAACAGGAGCAGATTGAGGAACAGCAGTGCGCGGTCGACCCGTGCGATCTGCCGGAACACGCTGTGGTGGTTGACCCAGATGATGCCGATCACAAGGAAGCTCACGACGTAGGCCGCGTAGCCGGCGACGGCGTTCTGGTCGAGGAGCTGCCGGCCGAGGGTGCTGCCCTGGCCAGGGCGCAGGTCGAGCGCGAGCAGGGTGATCGCGACCGCGAACACCCCATCGCTGAACGCTTCCACCCGGCTGGTCTCCATGCGGGAATGCAATCATCCGCAGCCGCGTCCCGTCGACGCCGGTGGGCCGCTCGGCTAGGTTCAGGCGACGGTTCCGGCACGGTCGGGGAGGGGTGAGCATGGGCCTGTGGCGCAGCTTCGGCCATGCGTTCCGGGGCTTCGGCCTCGTGCTCTCGCGCGAGCGCAACGCCCGGATCCACGTCGTGGCGGCGGTGGGGGCGCTGGTGGCCGCGGTCTGGCTGGGCCTGGACCGCGCCGAGGTCGCGCTGGTGGTGCTCGCGATCGTGCTGGTGCTGGCAGCGGAGGTCGTCAACAGCGTGGTGGAGCGCCTGCTGGACCTCGTACACCCCGAGCACAGCGAGCGAGTGCGCGCGATCAAAGACATGAGCGCTGCTGCCGTGCTGGTCACCGCCATCGGCGCGCTGGCCGTCGCCGGGGTCCTGCTCGGCCCTCGGCTGGCCGACGCCTGCCGCTGAGCGCCACGAACGCGGCCTCGCCGCCGCCTCTGCCGGAGTTCACGAGGAGGAAGGGGTTCTCCCAGCGTGACAGCGCCCGACTGCTCGGATTAGGATTCGAGCCCTATGAGCACGATGCGACGTTCGCCGACGTCAGGCGTGGAAGCAGTGGGGATCCTCACTCCGTGCTGGCACGGCCCCAAGTAGTAGTTGCCCCCGACGAACAGGTGTTCGACAATGCCAGTGTTGACCGAAGAGGCCATCCACCGTCTCCTTGTGACAGAACCAGTCCTACGAGGGAAGCTACGATGGAGGCCGAGAGGTGTGCGTCTGCGAGCCCGGATGGAGGTGGCCAACACCATGGGCGAGCCGATGATGCTTGAGATGCACATCTCTATACTGAACCAGTGCTCGTACTCCATCGCCCTGATGTGGGACAAACGGCCGATCAAGAGGCTTGCTGTGCGAGGCCGGCACACCAATACATGTGACGGCTCAGGTCAGCGGTGGCGGTGGCAGACTCACAAACATCGGTTTTCGGACCACTACGGGTTGGCTCAGGCTTATACACCTGATGATATTCCTCCTACGCTGGGCTTCGAGGTGGGGAAGGAAGAGTACCGCCAAGTGTTTGAAGCATTTTGTCGGGAGTGCAATATCAGACTCGAGTACGAGTGGTCAGATCCGCCATTGCACGGCGAACAGCTAGTGTCCCGAGTTAGAGATTGGCTGTAGATATCGAGCGATGCTGCCGAGGATCTCGTCGGCGGTCTTGGTCCACACA
>WNGA01005631.1_pt1 | contig 20066 bp, 29 predicted proteins | sample 5400061 | NCBI WGS metagenome assembly WNGA01 (sample SAMN13153366, study PRJNA577476) | soil metagenome | isolation source: 100 cm soil or saprolite under grassland replicate 2 | place: USA:California | collected 2016-06-15
TTTGAAGCCACGGGGTGGATACTGCGCAGGTGGCGGCCGATGCGGAAACGGCGCTGACTCCGAGGATGACGAGTGCGCCCAGCGCCATGGCGAGACTCTTGACGAGCTGCATGGGGAGTGAAGCTCGAGTGACGAAGGGCTCGGCCAGCACATACGCAGTGTTCTTCGTCTGGGCCGGCCGTCGCCGACGAGCATCCGCGCAGCTGGCTGTTGTGCCATCACTATGGTTAGCCATTCTGGCTGGCTATCGCCAGTGGTCGGCCGAATGGCTAGTTCGCCGTCAGCGCACGGCGGCTTCGCCAGTCACGCGTGCTGGGCGCGCGGATTCAAGCGCCAGCGCCACTTTGTCCGGCCCGGGTGCGGTGGTGATCATCCGCAGCAGTGCCGTATCGAGCCCGCGCGCGAGCCGCCGGAAGGCCTCGGGTGCGCCGTCAGGTCGGCCGAAGTAGCCGACCCGTTCCATGAGCTCGACCGGCAGCTCGTCGATCAGCTCCGACATCGCTGTGCCGGCGTCACGGCGCGCCTCGAGCTTTGTGAGCACATCGTCGAAGCCCATGCGCCCGAAGTGGCCGCGGTAGCCCTGCTCCTTCGAACCCGACGGACCGGGCCGCGCCATCCCGTACCGCAGCAAGCTGGCGGCGAATGTCCGCCGCGCCAGGTCGGCGTCCTCGTCGATGCACATGCGCACGAAACCCACCCACTTCACGTCCGAGGGATCGCGCCCAACACTCCGCGCAGCGTCGGCAGTCAGCTCCTTGCCCCAGGCGACCTGCTCCGGACTGCTCCAGCTAGGAATCACGCCGTCGGCCAGCTCACCCGCGAGCTTCACCATCTGCGGCCCGAGCGCCCCGACGTAGATGGGCACGCGTGGCGGCTTGAACGCGAGGCGAACCCCGTGCAGGCTAGTCGCCTTGCCGGTGTAGTCGACTTCGTCGCCGTCCAGCAGCCCGCGCAATATCACCAGGTAGTCGCGCATGAGCGACACGACCGGCCGCGCCGGCATGTCGTACGCGTGGAGCGCGGACGCCTGATAGGCGCCGCCCGAGCCAATGCCGAGAATGAACCGACCGCCGGTCAGCTCTGCTGTCGTCGCGGCCTGCGCCGCAAGACTCACTGGCGTCCAGAATGGCGCCACAATGACCGACAGTCCGGTAGTCAGCCCCGGCCCGGCCGCCTGCGACCACTGGACGGCGGTGTGGAAGCCGTCGCGCGAGGTCACGCCGCCGGGCGCCCAGCCGCTGCTGTAGCCGAGGTCTAGCGCTCGCTTCACCAGTTCGCGCTGCTGCTCCCACGAGAGTTCGAAGGTGCCGTCCAAGACAAAGCCGTAGTCCATCGCGGCACAATAGCTGAACGGCGACAAACGCGAGACACCCAGTCTTCGACCGGCAGCCTCGCCACGCAGCGACCGGCCTGGATTGCCAACGTCGGCGCCGTCATCCTATGCCACTTCCTCAACGTCGCCTTATTCAGTAACGTCGAGCCGTTCCTACCGCTCTACCTGATCGAGCTGGGCGAGAGTGAGGCGGTGGCAGTGGCCTGCACGGGGCCGTGCCGGCCGTCAGCGCCGGGCTGCAGACGCTCGTCAACCCGGTCTGGGGTCGCGCTTCCGCGGACCCGTGCAAGCAGCTCCGCTCCACGCGTGCTCGACAACGCCGCTATTGCCGCTGTGCGAATCGATCGGTAGCGGCTACGAGCGTTTCGGACATGCCAGGTTCGCCCGACGAATGCCCTGCCTCGTCCACAACGATCAGCTCGCTTGACGGCCACCACTGTGCAAGCGCCCAGGGCACGTCGAGCGGGCTGCTCACGTCCAGACGGCCGTGGACCAGCAGATCATCCGGAACACCGGGTCCGCGTAGCGCGGGTCGGGTCGATGATCGGAGCGTATGGCGACATGTGTATCTTCCCAGTCGCACCAGTCACGCGCGGCTTTCTCGCGCACGGGTGCTGCGACCGCAGCCACGCTGGGTCAAAGAGGATGACGCGATACGCCCCAGGATCGAAGAAGCGGCGCCATCCTGGATTGCATCCGGAGCCCGGGCCACCGTGAAAGACAACGGCGGGCTTGCCACGCGGATTGCCGCAGACTTCCCAATAGAGCTGGTCCACGGCGTCCACGGTCAGCATGCCGTGGTCGTACGGCTCGATATGGTCTCGCGAACGGCATCGGACGAAACTCACGACCAACTGGTTGCGCAGGCCTGATGGCGGCTGCGCTCAACGAGCAGGCGGGCATATTGTCGAAACGTGAATGGGAACGGTGCGTCGGTTCGCGGCCGCCGGCCGAATCTGTACGGTTCGTCGTGGTCGCCTGCACCGCTGCCATCCAGCGAGCCATCCGTCGTCAGTTTCGCGGTGATTGTCTCGGCATTCCTCATGGAGTGATCCCCCTATTGTTTGGTCGACGCCGCTCGTCGCTGCGCGGACCGTTCGGGAATCACTCTGTCGCGTCGGACAGCACGACGCCTCAGCCTGACGGTTGATCGCCGGGTTGACTTTCGCGTTCCAGTCGCGAATCAACCGTGCGGCGGACGCGTCTCAACCCGCCTACTGCCCAAGCTGACGACGAGGAACAGTATGAGACAGCCAACCAACACCAAGCTGCACCGACGAATGGTGATCGCCCGGACACCGGCAGGGTTGCCGCGGACCTATCGGCTGGTGCGCCCACGCTCGCGAGCCGAGATTGCCCTGGCAAGCATCAGGCGGCTGCTCTCATGAACGCCGCGCCGCGCGGCCCTTCCCAAGGGCGCTCATTGGGCGCACAATGCCCGCGGAGCACCGCAATCCGTGTGCGCTCGCGTGGCGGCTCGCCTGGCGTGGTCGACGTGAGGGCTCACGTTGGCGGTGCAGGGCGGCGGTCTACTGTTCTGGAGCCTGGCCGGCCTCGCCCCGCTGCCGGGCGGGGATTCCGCGGGCAGCGGAGTCATCGTGCGAGTAGGACTTCCGCTCGAGGCGCATCGCCACTTGCATTGGCTGCTCTCTGGTCACCCGCACTGACGTCCGGCAACCACACTTCGACTACGCATTTGTCGCCCGAGTCGCCATCGACGAGAGTCAGCCAACTCGTTGGCCAGGAACGCCGTATGTGCTTGAACGCGGTGATATGTGTTTCCTTCGTCGCACAACTCGATCACCCTCCTTACTGCGTCAGGTGCACGACAGTGACTCCACCGCCCGAGCCGAACGTCCAGGAGTTGACCGCTGGACCCCCGGCGGAAGGCCAATTCGCTAATAGTTGACCAGCGAACTCCTGACATCCCGAGTTCCCTGATGTGCCGATACACCAAACGTAGAACGCCGCCCATGCCTGTATACGAAAGTTGAGGCCGGTGCTGCCGTCGACAAGCGGCAGGATCATGACACAACCTGGCCGACCTTCACTCCATTGGACCGCGGGATCCGTGCCCTCGACACAGGCCCCTGAGGTGGCAACACTCTGTGAGATGCGTGGCACATCGTTGCCCGTTTCGCCGCTAATAACCGCGGGTGTTGCCGACGCGACGTCCTGGAGATAGGGAGTGGGCTGAACGTTGGCCGATGCTCCGTGAAAGCCACTCGCGCCGCAGTTGCTGCCGTTGCTGGTCGTGATCTGCTGGCCTTTGATGTAGTAGATGGTCCCGTCACGGCTTGGATTGACGACGTAAGCGGGTGGCGTTGCGACCCCAACCGGCGTGACCAGCAACTGATCGCTCGTCAACTCAGGGTTTCTAACTACTGGTAGCACCCCGGGCGTGGCCGCGAGCACTCCGGGTGTCGAAGTGGCGACTACGGGCGTCTGGGTTGCGAGCTTCAACGCGTCATACCCCGTACCCCCGCTGCCGCCACAGGCGATCAAGGGCGCCGAGCGGGTGTCCCCGGCGGTCAGCACACCAACTTGGGCCGTGGCGCGCCCCTCCGCGGTCAGATTGGTGATATTGAACATACCCATCACGAACGTCGGGAACTCGATACGAACGTCAACGTGGACGCCACTGGCGTCGTTCGGTATGCTGCTCACGACGGGTGGGCAGCCCGTCGTGCGTCCGTCATTGATCAGGCCCGCTGCTGCCAGAGCAGTGCCACTCGGGGCCACGAAGTACGCGCAGGTGACGCTGGGTAGAACTCCAAACGCGTTTGCGTTGGCGTAGCTCATGATCGCCGATGACACGTCTGCGACGCGCCATGCCGCGGTCGCCAGACGTAACGCACGCGTCCCAGCGAGTGCGCCAGCGTCTGCTGCGTTTTGCGCGGTTTGACGCTGAACATAGATGTTACCGCCGTCAGCAACAAGACCAACCATCGCGAGCAGCGCAACCGCGGCCAACGCGAACAGCACCATGATCTGCGCCGATTGGCAGTGCGCGTCCTTCGGCTGGTAACTCACGTAGCTCATTCGATGTATGTGCGCGAGCTCGTTGTCAACTCACTGAACGGCCGCCCGAACCACACATCGACGACGCCCGCCAACGTGTTCTGGAAGAGCGGGTTAAATGTAAAGCGATGGATGACATCGACCTGGACATAGCCGCCGCCGGCGGAGGTCCGCGATGGCATCGCACATGACGCCTGCAACGGGAGCGAGCAGATTCGGGACGACATCGTGCCCAGCGCACACGGGGCGCCACGACGCTGATCGCTGACGCACGATTGGGTGGCTACGGTGATCGTCAGCCGATCGGTGGTCGACTCGGCAGCACCAGCTATGATCGTGTAGTTGTTGAAGGCTGCCACTGCGCTCGCGCTCGGCGCGCTGGTAATCGCCGCGACCCGCGCCAGCTCACGCGCGCCGTGAGTCAGCGAGACGTACGTGAACAGCAGTCGCGAGAAATCGATCACTACAACTACGAGCAGCAGAAAGAGCGGCACGACGAGCGCAAATTCCACGAGCGCTTGGCCCGTTGACCGCATCACATGACGACCATAACTGCCTGGCCCTGGACGCTGATGTGGCCCAAGCCGAGCGGGAGAAGATCCGCCAATAGCGGCACTGACCCGCGGGTGGTCACTTCAAGCCGCGATCCGCTGAGTTGGCGGGATGCGCCGGCTCGAGCCTCGCCGAGGCTGGCGTATGTTGGACTGCCGCTTGCGGGCGTGAGCCTGATGCTGAAGGTCCATGTTCCCCCGCCACAGTTCTGTGGCACCTCGAGCACGGCGGAGCAGCCGACAAGCGCTGGCGCCGAGGCGCCGACGAGGCGTTCTAGCACGATTGCATCGGTAACGGTGGAATCGAGTGCCACTCCGGCCGCAAGCCGTGCCGCCTCCCGAGCGCCGTACTGAACGGCCACGCCGAAAACGAGCCCGCGGCCGAGATCGACCATCCCGAGTAAGAAGACGAGCAGCATTGGCACAACCAACGCGAACTCCACCAGCGCCTGAGCACCCGTGACGCGTCGCAGCATCATCAGCTGCCAGTGGGGTTTGTCGCGCTACGTTGGCCAGATGGTCCCACAATCACGAGGCCTGGTGCTGGAACGTGAAAATGGCCAGCGGAAAGATCATTCTTGAGCTGCATTGCAACGTCCTTCTTCGGCGCCCGGACCTTCTCCGACATGCATCTGCTCCGCGTTCCCTGACACGACATGTGTCAGACTCGCGACCTTGGGGCCGCGATGGCGGCGGCGAGCCCGGAGCCCGCCCCATGGTGATGACCAGGACGCGGAGTGTGCCCGGTGGCATCCGGTTGGATCTCCTTCGGCCGGGACTGTGCCTTTGCTCCGTGGTTGCGGATCCGGGCCAAGGTCCTGAGCCCAGGCAATCGACCAGTGTCCAGCGACACGGATTGGCGGCTAACGCGAGCGTGAACTTAACGGATCTGATTTGGTGCGCCAGCGCTGTTGCACGCGCGCTTGCGTGTCGGAGGCCACCAAAGGTAACCGCCTGGCAGAGGATGAACGGCCGCGGCATTGGGTCGGCGAATTGCTGATGCTGGTTGATTACATCTCGCGGGCACAAGGCAGCGCTGAAGTCCGCGAGCCGCATGTCCGTTGGGCAGGGATCGCTGCGCGTGACGTAATGGCGAGCAGCCGTAAGCGCTATCGGTTGCGAACTCACCCCTGCAGCTCCGTTTGAGGTGCAGGGTCGGCTGTAAAGACTTGATCCGCAGTGCTTCCGGAGCCTCGAAGTACACGACGATGGCCAGGAGAAGCGAGAGCGCAGGCCGACCGAGCTCTCAATCAGTCCAAGCCATGTAGCATTCACCTGGCGCTGATTCCCGCAAATTGCCTGTACTCAGCGCCAACCACCCAGGGATGCGGGAAGTGGCAGGCGGCATTCCTTTCGAGTCGCGCACCTACGTCAGTCCGGGGGGTTTAGGGCTCGCTGAACGGGTAATTCGAATACCCCCGAATGGCGGGCGCCAATCGCGCTCTGACGGATATTCCGCCGGTCGCCGAGGTTGCTGCCTTGATGCTCGGCGTGGCGCGCATTCCGGATACGCTTCCTGAAACACGGCCGTAAAGATCGCGGACCTTTTCAGGAAACCTCCCCGACCGATTAGTCACCGGTGAGCGGATCATCACCCGCAAGCTTACGCCCGTGGTAGCAGCACGGGCCGCATCACATGGAGAGGGCTCAGCTAGACAGAATCTCCGCACCAGTGCCGATGCGAGCTGCTCATTATCATCCGCCAGCCGCGCGTGTCACGCCCGACCAGGAGGTCGCGTGCGCCGCGGCCGCACGCGCTCGCCACTGTCGCCGGGTGACAAACTACGGCCTCGGCTGGTGCGCTCGCGTCAGAAACTTGAATCGGTGCGGGCGAACGCCGAAACAGCCAAGGTTCGCCACCTCGCTCTGAACTGACAAATCGCCGGGCTGGTTCACGCTCGCGGGGCTTTGCTTCCTTCTGTCGCCCTCTGTTACGTTGGCTGCCGCGAGCAGCGGCGCGTGACACGTACTACGACGCAACCAGTGCACAACCTGCCAGCGCACCGAGTCCGTCTGATCGGGCGGGAGCAGGATCTCGCGGTTGCCCGACAGTCGTTGCTCGCTGCCGAAGGCCGGCTCCTCACGCTTACGGGTACGGGCGGGTGCGGCAAGACGCGCCTGGCTCTGGAGTTGGCATCCGATCTGCTGCCGACCTTTGCGGACGGTGTCTGGCTGGTCGAGCTCGGAGCCATCGCCGATCCAGTGCTTCGCCAGCCCACCGCAATCGCTGGCGCTGCGGCCGTCCGCGACGGGCAGCACGACCGCAGCAACGACTACTCAGCAGACGGGTTCGGGGGTAGACGGAACCTGGCAGATCGTTTCCATCATCCAGCCGGCGACCAGGATCTCGCGCTCGTGATCGAGACGAGCAACGGGGGCATCTCGGGCTCGGTGACAAACCCGGCGTTGGGGATCACCGTGCCGATCGCCGAGGGCAGGGTGGACAGTAACCGGTTCTCGTTCAAAGCTCCGATGAAGAATCCAGTGAAGATGGAGATCGGGTACGACGGGATCGTTGACCGCGACGCGATCTCGGGGGAAATCACGATCCAGGCTGGCGGAACCTTTCCTTTCGCGGGAACGCGCGTCTGAGTCCGCCTCAGTTTTTTGTTTGCCGCGGCTCCGAAACGTTGCAGTCCAGCCATACGACCGCACGAGGTCGAGGTACGCACCGCCGCCGACGGATTGAGCGCCGAATCGTGAATGCAGCCCCCGCAGTGCGCGTCGAGGCTTAGCCGGCAGAGCCAGGCCCAGGCAGCAGACCGAGCTGCGCGGCGAAGGTCATCTGGTCGTAATACGCACTAATCCGCGTGATACGCCCTGCCGCGACCTCGATCACGTCGCATAGGGGCAGCTTCAACTTCCGACCGGTGGGCGGAACCTCGCCCTGCGGGGTGCCCAACGGGCCAGTATGTGTACCGGAGTACGCACCCTCGACGACGACGCGATTGCCCGACTCGATGATCGCCGTCACGTCCATCCGCGAGTCAGGCATCGCCTTGATGAAGCCTCTCGCGGTCTGGAGGTAGGGCTCGATTCCGTGAGTCGTACCAGCGGGCTCGATCATGACCAGGTCCGGCGCGTAGAGCTCATGGGCTCGGCTCCAGGCCCGTTCGTTAAAGGCACTCACATGCTTTTGCGCGAGTTCACGTGCTTCAGACATTCTGGCGACCCTTCCTCAGGACTTATTTCCATGCCAGGATGCGCCACGACAAGCGCGCGCGGATCGGGAGTTCTCCCTGTTTTTCGTCTCAGGCTTGTAGGAGGTCGTTCTGTATTGCGAAGAGAGTGGCGGCCGCGCGCGAGGTGATGCCGACCTTCGAGTAAATATTCTGGAGGTGGAAATCGACCGTTTTGGGAGCGAGGTTCAGATCGGCGGCGGCCGTCTGGATTGAGCCGCCGACCGCAATGCGCCGAAGAACGTCGACCTCACGATCGGTCAGGTCGGCCGGCCATCGCCGCCGCACGGGCCGTCCCTTGTCCCCCGCGGCAGCGAGGACAGCGTTCACCGCGGTTGTCTCAAGCTCGCCGTCGCGGGCCATTCGCCGAAGTTCAGCCGCCGCTTGCTCAGGATCCAGGGCGGGCCGGTACGCCCGCGCCTGTCGCATCGCGGCGTACACGTCGGCTGTCGCGACCAGACCGCCTGCGATCGATTGCGCGGCTGCACGGGTGCCCCGGTGGTATCCGGAGCCGTCGACGCGTTCATGGTGCATCCCGGCCAGTTGGCCGGCTCGTGCGAGTGAGCGAGCCCGCGACAACAGTCGCTCTGAGTAATAAGGGTGCAGGCGAACAGCCTCCCACTCGGAGTCATTCAAGGGTCCGGGCTTATCCCAGATGGCTGCGCTCACAGCTACTCGTCCCAGGTCGTGCGCCAGAGCTGCGACATGCAGAATCAAACACTCCGCTAGATCGAGCTTGAGGCGCTCTGCGGCGTCCATCGTGAGCGCCTCCACGGTCGTCGAGTGACCGGCCAGGTGGATGGACTTCAGGTCAGCGAAGTCACCCATGACGCGGGCTGCTTCCAAAAGAGCCGTGTCATCCGCGAGCCGGTGTGGCTCAGGCTCTGCCGCGAGCAGGTCGTCCCACAGCGAGGCGCGCCCCACCGCGCCCAGGACACCGTCGGGGTCGGAGCAAAATGCGGACACCAGGGCGGGTTCGAGCTCACTGCCCGATCGCTGGCGGGCCATCGCCACGGCACCCGCCCTTCCGCCCAGTCGGTAATGAATCTCTAGTTCATTGCACAGATGCATGATCCTCACGGCCAGGGGCTGGTTCGGGCCGGGAACTCCGTTCGGGGCACCGCTGCCGTCCCAGCGCTCGAACACCAGCGCCAGCCCCTGGACGACGGTTCCGCCGAAACCAAGCCGCGCTGCCAGCATCTGCGCAACTTCGCAGTGGCCGCGGAGGGACGAGTTTCGCGTCTCCGGCGTGTAGCTGAACAGTTGCCCAATCAATTGTTCGCGCTCGTGAGGCGGCCGGTCGGCGGCAAAGGACGCCATCACCCACGCGCCGAACGCAGATGAGTCACCGTAGTCGAGGTGCTGGGTGTCGCGACCGAAGGCGACCTCGTCGCCGAAGAAATAGGCGTTATCCGCGGAGCCGCTGGTACATCCCAGCATGCGCAGGAGCGTGAGGTAGTACAGCTCACTCAGCTCAGCTGGGGCGATACCCAACCGACGCCCGATCTCGATGCTCATCAGGCAGGCGCGGATTGCGTGCTCAATAGGCAACCCCAGGCCGAGGTCGGTCGCCATCGCCAGAGTCCCGACGATCTCAGCGATCCGGCACATGCGCCGATTCTGACACACCGCTCGTAAGCGGTAGCGCCCACTTTGAGCTAATTTTGCGAGCGCGGTATGCTCGCCGATCTTGATCATAGGCAGACGACCTCGACACTGCCGGCGCGATGCCACCGCAGATTGCGAGCCTGCCGCCTGACCGGCTGGCGCAGCTCCAGAACCCGATGGCGCTCCTCAATCCGGAGGCAGCGGCGCTCATCCGCGACGGTCTCGCGCAGATCGGCCCGCAAGGCGTCAGTTGTACGACAGTCTGCACGGCGCCATCACGGTCGCCCTGGCTTCCTGGCTGCACGATGTCTTTGTGGCCAGCGCAGTGGTGGCCGTGGCGGGTGTCGCGAACGCCCTGTTCATGCAGGAAGTGCCGCTGCGGCGCGGAAAACCAGCGCAGGCTGCCGCTGCTGTCGCGCCCGTCAAGGACAAGATCGAAGTCGCCGCCTGAGCGTGCGGTCACCAGGTATATGAGGCGTCGCGACGATGGCCGCGTGCGCTTCCCAGAAGCGAAACCAGGCCGCGCACCCGTCGATCAGAGCACCGCGGACGCGAGGATGTAGCCCGAGACCGTCGGCTGCGGCTCGGCTCCGCTGGCGCCGAGGCGGGCGAGGATGGACGGCGTGGCCATGTTTGCGATCGAGGTGTCGACGTTCGCTATGAACTTCCCGGCTACCAACATGACGAGCGTGCGCCCCTTGCTGGCGGCGCCAGTACACCGTCGGCAGCGTTCCTCAAATCCAGGGAGTGCGAGTCCTCCGTTGTCGATAGACTGGCGCGGCCGAGCTCGCGGCTCAACTGCCGGCACGCCCAATCCCCCGTGGACGGCGCGCGAGGGAACAGGTGCTGCGCGCCGCACTTGCCCTGCTGGCCGAACAGGGCCTGGCTGAACGGGACGCTAGGCTGTCAAACTTGCACCTGCAGCTCGCGGAACGCCGTCGCGAGCCGTTCCACGCGGTGCTCGAGCGGGTCCGCCAGCGCGGCGAGGTCACCTCCACCACGGACGTCGAACTCGCCGTCAACCTACTCCCTGGGCCCGCCTTCTATCGCAGGGTTGTGGCACATTATCCGTTTCCGCGGGCACACTCGGGGGCGATCGTCGACCATGTCCTCGCAGTCATTACGCACTAACTCCGCAACGACCGCGGCGGGCAGATTCCATCCGACGCAGATTCAGGCGCACACCGGTTTAGGCGTCGATCACACACGAAATGGCTGGCCAACTTCAGGCGCAGGGCGGCTCGGCCGATGACACGGCGGCAGCCATCGAGAGCGCGGAGCGCGCCCGCTGGACGGGTCGAGCGGCCTGGCGGGCCGAGCCTTCTATGCCGCTTCGACGACCGGCGCGTGACGGCTGGTGTCGGTAGGCTCGTCGATAGTGTGCGCCACAACTATAGCGTGAGATCCAAGATTTGCTACACTCACACGCGTGGTCACCGTTGGACTGCGCGAGCGCAAGAAGGCCCGCACCCGCCAACTTATCGCCGATACCGCCGCCCGCCTGTTCGCCGAGCGCGGCTATGAGCGGGTTGCTGTCAGTGACGTCGCGCGCGAGGCGGAGGTCGCCGAGCAAACGCTCTACAACTATTTTCCGACGAAGGAGCACCTGGTTACCGATCGCGACGAGCAGATTCAGGATCAGCTCTGCAATCTGATTCTCGCTCGACCATCGGGCGTCACTCCGGCGGCCGCTGTGCGCGACTTCGTCCTCGAGGTTGTCGACGGGATTCGTAGTATCCCACCGGAGCAATGGCGTGGCGAGCTCGGCTATCTGGCGGCCATGAGTCCGACCGTCCACCGGCTGGCGCTGGAGTTGACCGATCGCCAGGCTGCCGCGCTCGCAGCTGCCATCAGCGACAGCACTGCCGTCACACCGGGGGTTGCTCGGCTGCATGGGATCGCGCTTGCCGGAGTCTTCCAGATCATCATTGATGAGACCGGCCGCCGCACCCGCGAGGGCCAGACCCAGGCGCAGATTACAGACGAGCTGCATCCGATCGTGAAAAGCGTTCTCGACGAACTCGACCGGTGGCTCAGCGCTTCCGGAGCATCGAGAGACCGGACTGGCCGGACTCGCTGACCGTCACGGCGTCGTAGGCAGCGCGCACGAGCTCGACGAGCGGCGTCGGCGGACGGCCGAGCAGTTGCGCCAGGTCGTGCCGGTCCGTCTCCAGCTCACCACGCGCGATCGACGAGTCAATCGCGGGACGAAGCGGGCGGTCCCCTCAGCGAGGCCGCCTTGCTGTAGGACATCAACGAACTGTTCTTGCGGCAAATCACGATAGGTCACCCGCGTGTTGGTGACGTCGCTGATGGTGCGACCGAGCTGGGCGAGATCGAACGATGGGCCGCCAAGCTCGTACGTCACGTTGCCACCTTCGTCGCGAAGGAGTGCTGCCGCGGCTGCCGCGGCGTAGTCCTGGCGCGTAGCCGCCGAGACCCTACCGTTCCCAGCCGCGCCGAGAATCTCACCACTGGTGAAGTATTCGCGCAAATGGTCTGTGTAGCCCTCCGTGTACAGGCCATTGCGTAGCAGCGTGAACGCGACGCCGCTCTCGCGGAGCGCGCGCTCGCTGGCCCAGGTGATCAGCGGAGAACGGGTTGGAAGCGACGTCCGTCTTGAGCATGCTCGTGTACAGGATGCGGGAGACCTGGACCGCTTTCGCCGCGTGGATGACATTGACGTGGTGGACGACACGTTGGCCCGCCTCGCTGCTCGACACCAGCAGCAGCCGGTCAACCGCGGCGAGCGCCGCGCGCATTGTGTCTGGCTGGGAATAGTCCGCCTCGCGCACCTCGACGTCACGTGCGACGCGGTCGGCAACTGTCGCTCGGGAGCGCACGACAGCCACGATGTCGGACGGGCGCACGCCGCGAGCCAGAAGCTGCTGAACGGCGCGACGCCCGAGATGGCCGGAGGCGCCGGTGACGGCGTAGACAGTCATGGGTCTTCGTCCTGTTCAAGTTTGCTTTCAAGTCGGCCGGCTCGCGGAATCCGATCTCGACGAGCCGGCCGAACACCCCCTCGCTCTCAGGCGAGACTGATCTGCTTCGCCAGCAGATGGGCGTCCCAGAACGCGGAAATAATGATCAACTGGTCGCCCACCCACTTGGTGGTCTGGCCGAATTCGAGGTCGAACGATTTGCCTGTCCCAGCAATCACCTTGCCGTCTGGCAGAACCATCTCGTCCGTGAACGTTCCAGTCGCGTTGGTAACCACGGTGATCCAGTCACCGCTTCCGAACCGAATCGGATATGGATCGGTCTGCACGTAAATGTCGGGGAACATGCGGATCAACTGCGCCATCGCTTTCGAGTGCGCTTCCCGTCCATAGATCGGCTCCGTGTTGCCGGGAATGTGCGCGACCATGTCCGGTGATGCACAGCATCCACCGCTGCGAAATCGTGCGCGTTGAAGGCGTCGTCGCCCTTCTTCATGAGCTCGAGCAGGCGTGCGGTCCGGCTGGTGTCTGGTGTTGCACTTGGCATGACGATTCCTTTCTTTGGGTCAGTCATGATTGGTGCCACGGCCGGAGTCGGCGTGGTACGGGCTACTGCGTTTGGGTGTTAGTGGCTGTCGGATGTCGTGACCACGACAGCAGCGAGCGTGGCGCCGTTCCCCCTTTGACAGGAAGGCGCGTTGATCGCGTCGAGTCCAGGCGGAGACCGCTCTCGCAGCCGGTTGGCAATCATGAGAACGCCGCGGCGTAGTCGGTGACGAACTGTTCGAAGCTGCGGGCTGGCCGGCCGAGCAGCGCGGGCACGTCGTCGGTGACGTAGTCGGCGTCACCATCGGCGAATAAGGTCAGTGCTTTAGCATTGTCGTCAGCGACGACTTCGGGCAGGCCCGCGTTAATCATCGCTTGCTTCTGTTCCTCGCACGTGGTCGGACGGAAGCTGATCTCCCGGCCGAGCACCTTCGAGAGCACAAGTGCCGCGTCTGCGTAGGAGAGTCGCTCGGGACCGGTTGGGCAGTACGTCTTGCTCGGCGGGATGGCGTGCCAGCACATCCTTCAAACGGCGAAATGCGCCTCGACCCTGAATCGCGACATGCAGTAACTCCTGGAGATGTTCATCGCTGACCGTTGCAATGAAGTCTTGCATGTCATCGTAGCCTTCGCGCGAATCGGCAGGTGGTACTTGCAGATAGCGCCCTGGTTCCGTTTCATCGATCTCAGCAAGCTGCCGCTCGGCTTCCTCGTCGTCGAACAATTCGGACACCAGAATTAGCGCAACGGTTTCGGTATCGAGGAAATGGCGGTGCTCGTAAAACGCGTCCTCCAATGCGAACCGAAGCTCTTGGAGGTCAACCCGGACCTTGCGTCTGGGCCGCTCGTCGTTCACTTTCGGAACTCCTGAATGACTTCAAACGACAAACCACAGTCGGCGCCGCGCCGGAGTCGATGTACAACCCGACGCTACCGATGGGAGCTCACCTTGCCTGCGAACGAATTGTTCTGCGAACACGGGCGACAGCCTTCTTCCGCCGTGCGTCACGAGGGTCCGCCATATTGGCCACTACGGCCGTGATCGGCGTGCGGTGGCCGCGCGTTCCCAGGATGTCACTGAACAGCGCGTCGTCCTTGCGAAGCCGCGCGAGATCCACGAGCAACTGCTCAGCTGCCGGGCGCTCGGTCGACGAGCGGATATTGACGACGACCAGACCCGCGCCCTGGATACCCTGAAATCGCTCCGAAATGCCCCAATGTTCAATAGACCTGGGCGGTGGTCCACTGCGAACTTGCGCGATGCCGGCCAGCATCCTGGAGCGGACGTCCTCCGCCAGACGCGGATTCTTGCGGACAAAGTCTCCGACCGGTAGGCCCATGACCTCCTGCATCCACGTGGACATACCATCGGGTCGGCGTAGGAGCTCCTCCCTCCCGTCTGCCCTCGCCCGTTGCGACGCCGCGACATCCTGGTGCCGCCGCACGTACAGCGTCTTTTCTGCGAGTGGAGCCGGTGCAACAAATACCTCCAGGTCGGCGTAGCCCGCGGGGTTGTCACCCTCCAGGATCACTGCGCGCGAGTAATTCAGCATCAGTTGCGTCTCGTAGAACTCGATTGGATCGGGATCGTGGCGAGGAAAAGCGAACGTTGCGGTGGCATACGCACCGGCTTGCCGATAACGCTGCATTTCGGGATGAGTCCGAGGCGACGATTCGCGCGAACGTCGCAAACTGTCGTCCCGTACGCAACATGCGACGAGGGTCGGACCATCGTCCGCCGCGAGGAGGGCCTCTACGAATGCCGTCTTGCCAGATCCGGTCGGCCCGGCGATGTGAATGAATGCTCGTTGGATCATCCCTCGACATGCTTCGCCAGAGCCCTGGTGACCAACCCGCCCGGGGCTTCGACGGCGATGATCTGGCGGATCCGCTCTCGTACTTCTGGGACGTTGCCTTTGTGCTCCGCCGCCGTGATCGTGCTCGAATAGGCCGCCCAGACATCGGCGCCAGTTACCTGGTAGCCGAACTCATTGGCGAGCCAGCGCAGTGCGAGCAGCCCGGCGCCGATCGCGAAGTCGGGCCGTTGCGTGGCCAGTTCGCGCGCGGCCCGCGTAAGGGTCCGCGGATCGCACGGCGAGGCGCCGGCTAGCTCCAGGGCCTCATCGTACAGACCTTCCTCCTTAGCCGCGGCGAACCATTTGCCCTCGTCACCAGGTGTCGTCTGCACCAGATCGTGCAGGATCTCGCGCGGCGGCTTGTGCGGGTACTTGCGAACCACGGCCCGGAACGTCGCCAGATACGTCCCGGCCCGGTTCGCACGCAGGCCATAGCGCCGATACGCCTCGTCCGTCAACCCGCACGAGAGCACGATCTCCTCACACAGCCGGTCGACCGCGATGTCACTCGTCCACACGCCGCGACTGGCCTCGGCGTGGCGGATCGCCTCGGATTTCTTGCCCAGCGCCGCGAGCGCCTTTACCGCCCAACGTTTGTAGGGCCAGATCTCATCCCCACTCACGAGGTCCACAATCTCCTGGTACCGCTCGGCACGGTACAGTGCGCTCAAGCAGGCGGACGTGCCGCAAAAGAAGCTGCGCATGCTCTTGTCGCGGCTGAGCGCCAACCGCGTGATGTCGATCAACCGGTCGGCCCACGCCGCGGCGACTTGCTTGCTTGCGCACAGTTCGCCCCAATGATCGCCGAGTTCCTCAACGTACGGGATCTGGTCGGCCTCGTACGCCGCCCACAGCCGCTCGAGCCACTTCGCTCGCGTCTTGGCATCAGCCGGCGCATCGGCAACGATAGGCACCAGTTGGGCAATCGCACTGTTGACTGCCGTCCCGATGGCACCTGACGAGGAGTCGACGTTCTCGAGCGCCGCTGAGACACGCTCGAGCAGCACCACGGCTCCCTCGGCGCCAAGTATCGGATCTCGGCGCGCCGCGTTTCTTATCTCGCTGACCGCCTGTTTGATGCGTTGGATCGCCGGCTGCGACCGCCAGCCGAAGGCATGGCGTCGAAAGCGCGCGGTGAACTCCCATTTCTGGTTCGGAGCAACGGCCGTCACGTCTGAAGGTTAGCGACGCAGCGCCAATTCATGGCGAACGGGAGGGCGTACACGGCCGGCACTGACGGCGCGGCGGTTAGGGCCGCCGTCGAAGCAACTGATCGGCACCGCTCAGGCCGCGCGTATCCCCCGAGTCGGCCGGCGTGCGTGTACTTGCTAGCTGGATCGACGGCAAATAGTCCCCGACAGCGGGTTTGCTGCCTGATTGAGTGCCCCGGCACGTGGCAAGGGGTCAATCACGCGGCAAAAGGGTGGCGTACCGACGGCAACGCCACCCCTTTGCCGGCTCCGAAATGGACTTTGTCTAGCGGGCCGCCTTCACCGCGTTCTCGAGGAAGCTGGTCGGCTTACCGTTGTTGATGCGACCGACGGCCGACTCGTGATCGATCGCCTGCAGGGTGCCGTTCGACTGAACCTTGAAGCGGCCCAAACCGCCGCCAGTCGTGAAGAACTTGCCGGAGGCCGAGTCCTGGTTCAGGAACATGATCTCTTCATCTCCGACCTGTAAGAGCGGATCGTGCTCGGCTTTGGCGGCCACCACGGTCGCTCGGGAGCCGTCCGACTGAGGCTTGGTCAAGGTGCCGCCGATCTGGCTGACCACAATGTGGTCACCCTTGTTGAGGCCTGTCCCACGAACATTGTCCAACACCTCGACGGTGAAATCCGTCTTGATGATGCCCTTGTCGATGTTAGCTGCGCCTGGAATGCTCGATATCTGTGCGCCCGCCTGACCCTTCGGCCCGCTGTCGGTCAGTCGGGGCGTGACCACGGTGGTCGCGTTGTCGAACGGGATGATGTATGAGGCGCCTGCCGACAGGACCCGCACATGCGCTACGGCCTTCGAGGCCTTCGTCAGATCGGCCACATCCGCGTAGGTTGGGCCATCGGTCATATACACAGCCTCGGAGCGCTCCGTGATACCAAATCCGTTGAGCAGAGCTGCGCTGCCAATGGCCACGACGGCAGCGATACTACCCAGGCCGAGGATGATTCGCTTGGTGTTCATGATTATCCCCACATCACTCCTTGATTCAAGGCCTTAGCAGCTGTACCCGAAGGACCAGTAGCCGGGGTAGAGCGCGTCGAAGTCGTACTTATCGTGATCGCGTGGCGTGTTGAAGGCAAGATTTCCTTGCTGCATGATCGAGGTGCAGTTCGGGCTATAGGCATGGCCAAGGCCTTGCGCGTGTCCGAGCTCATGCGTGGCGACCTTGGTTTTCATGAAGTCGCTCAGGCCGTCCATGGTGTAGCGGTTGAAGGCAATCGTCGAGGAGACGTAGTTGCCCCAGCCAGAGCCGAGGCCGCTTGGGCTCGTGTAGGCGCCGTACGGGATCTCATCATTGCTGGTCCAGCAGTAGTTGCCAAATAGCAACCAGATGCACGTGGTGTGGCTTGCCCAGATCCGCGTGACGGCCCAGAAGCTGTCCGCCGAGCTGGAGTAGGTGCTCAAGTAAATGTTCGGGCTGCTGGAGACGCTATACAGGTCCGACGGCGTCGGCGTGTAGTACCAGTTGCTGGCGCCTTGCGACACAGCACTGGTGTACGCTGGGTACCCACCCGTGGCGTTCTGGTAAGACAGCGGCAGCAGGACTCCGCCGCCATACGACCACTTGCCGCCCAGGAAGTGGGCACTTGCGGCCATTGGTGCAGCGGCGATGACCAGAGCCATCACTCCGGCCAGCGCGAGGCTTCGGCCTCGCAGGGCGAAAGCACTAAGGAACTGCATCTCTCGGGAACTCCCCCACGTGATGAATCGAGATGCGGCAAAACTAGCGCGTTGATCGGCGCCTTTAGATGAGCGATTTCACCGCCGCTCGGTGAAACCGCTCACACCTGCTGGACTCGAGCTTCAGAATCGATCGCAGCAGGCGCGCGAAGGGCTAACAAGGGCGGTCAAGCGGACCGCTGAAGCGCGGCGGCTGTAGAACGTGACGCCTGCGACGAGAAGGACGTTCGCGTAGGGCGTGCACTCAAGCGCTTCCTCGCACGTCGCATCTAGCATCTGTGGCGCGAGTGCCTCGCCGGCTCACGATTCTCGGCGCCGCCGTATAGCCACTTGCAACATAGAAGCGTCCGGACTCAACTTCGTAAAGGTTGCGCAGGCGCTAGTCGCCCACCAAGTCTGGCAGCAATCTGCCCTCATTGACTGAATGGATCGGTATTCGGAGTTGCCTCAATTCCTCCGCACTACGGGCGCGTTCGAGCACCGAGCGACCGAGGCGGTCGAGCCGGCAGACGACCACGACGGCCGTTCGCCCCTGTTCTCGCTGGCGGCGCGCGTGGGCGAGCAGCCGCAAAATAGTCGAGGCGATCCGTACCCGTTCCGCTCAGGACGTCACTGAACTTCGCCGAAATCGGCCACCGCCTCGCGGCCGCATACTCTCGGGTCTGTCGTTGCTGCGCAGCAATGCCCAGCCCTTGCTGTGCCTGCTCCTTGTCAGTGATCGCCCGAGAATAGGCCAGGCGTGGTCGGGCGGTGCAGGCCACCCGTGGTCGCCCGATGTAGGCCGCTGCATCGCCGGCTGGTGTAGGCCAGCGACGGTCTGCAGCAGCGGCGCAGCAGCCTTTCGGGAGTGCCTTCCCGGAGGGGCCAGAGTGGAGCGGCCACACCCGCACTATCTTCGCGAACAGGTCCATGGCCTTCGTGCTGGCGCGAGCCAACGCGCGATCGCCCACGACCTCGGCCTGGCGCGGATGACTGTCCAGAAGTACGCCCAGTTGGCGGCCGCAGCCGGCTACCTGGATGCGTCACAGCCACTACCCGACGCTGGACGTCGTGCTCGGTGGTTGGGGTGGTGGTCTCAGCCGCGCCGTCAACTCCGCCGCGTCAGACTCGCTTGGCCGTGACCCTTGCCGTGCCATGGCCGGCAAGCGCAATCGCGTGCGCACGGCGCCGATCCCCGTGCCTCGACTACGGTGCTGATGGACCAGTGGGGCGAGGCGATGGCGGTTTCCGTCCGGGTCGATCCACCACGACGACGGGCATCCAAACGAGGGCACGGCTCTTTCCTTGCTAGCAACCCCGGATCTCCACTCGACCTATTGTGGCGGTACATTCCTGTGGATGACATCGAGGCTTGGCCCCTTCCTGATGGCTCTGGACGAGACCACGCGCGGCCAGGTTGTTGGCCGATGCAGTAAGCGTAGACGTACCCGTCGGCAGCGTGCTGTACCGCGATCGCGAGGGGTCGCGGATGGGCCTGGTGGTAGCGGGATTGATCCGCGTGTACCTGACGTCCTCGGCAGGCCGCCAGGTCACCGTCCGGTACGCTCGCGAGGCAGACGTGCTCGGCACCGCGGTCTCAGTTATTGGACCTATTGGGGTAAGTGTCCAGGCCATTACTGACTCGACCCTCCTGATCGTCAACGCCGATAGAGTGCGAGATCTTGGCCATAACGATGCCGGTGTCGCGTGGGCCGTTGCAGAGGAGGTCGCGCGTCGACTCAACGAGGTGCTGGAGGCATTCGCTGGAACAGCGTTCGGGTCCATCCGGCAGCGCCTCGCTCGCCACTTGCTGGATCTGGCAGCCGAACGGCCGCGCGCCAATCTGCTCCTGGCACCGGTGAGCCAGCAGGAGCTGGCGGACGCCGTCGGCTCGGTTCGCGAGGTGGTCACGCGAGTGCTACGCGAGATGCGCGACGAAGGTCTGGTGCGCACAACCAGGCAAGGCATCGTGTTACTGGACCCCGCTGGCTTGAGCGCACAGGTGGACTAAAGGACTACGCTCCTTCTGGGCCACCGCCCAGAAGGAGTGGCCCCTGACGGGGCAGTTCTGGCCGCCTGACAGTCGATAGGGAGTCTAGCCTTGGATCGTGGCCGATGATCTGAGGCACCGATACGGCGATCTGCTCGATGGG
>WNGA01012918.1_pt1 | contig 20066 bp, 21 predicted proteins | sample 5400061 | NCBI WGS metagenome assembly WNGA01 (sample SAMN13153366, study PRJNA577476) | soil metagenome | isolation source: 100 cm soil or saprolite under grassland replicate 2 | place: USA:California | collected 2016-06-15
CGCCGGCCTGCAGTTCGCCGAGGGTCAGGCCGTCGCGGGCGACCAGCACGTCGCGCGGGTCCTCACGCACCGGTACGGCGCCGATGGTCAGGCCGTCGACCGAGGCCGTCGGAAGATCCTTGAGCGAGTGCACGGCGATGTCGATCTCGCCGGCCAGCAAGGCGTCGCGCAGCGCACTGACGAAGATGCCGGTGCCGCCGATCTGCTCCAGCGGCCCGCGGTTCACGTCGCCGGTGGTGACGATCAGGACCAACTCGACCTCGTGGCCGAGGTTCCGCAGCGCATCGGCGATGAGGGTCGCCTGCGCGGTCGCCAGCGCGGACCGCCTGGTGCCGAGCTTGATCATGCGGACTCACCTCCGGCCTGCGCCACTGTCTTGCTCGTCTCTTCCGGCGCCTTCGCGGCAGTCACCGCGTCGACCTTGGCCGGGTCCAGTGCGAACAGCTCGCGAAGTGCATCCGCGTACGTCGGTCCACCGGGATCCGCGGCGAGTTCCTTCACCCGCACGGTCGGGTTGTGCAGCACCTTGTCAACCACCCGGCGAATGGTTCGCGCCACCTCGTTGCGCTGGGCATCGTCGAGGCCGGGCAGCTTGCGCTCCAGCCGGGCCAGCTCGGACTCGACGAGCTCGGTCGCCATCGTCCGCAGCGCGACCACGGTCGGCGCGACCGACGCGGCCCGGCGGGTCGCCTCGAACGAACCCGTCTCCTCACCGACGATCCGCCGTACCTCGTCGATGTCGTCCTGACTGCCGCCCGCCGTACTGGCGAGATCGGCCAGAGTGACAAGCGTGACGCCAGGAATCCGTGCCGCTTCAGGCGCGACGTCCCGGGGCAGGGCGACGTCCAGTACGCCGAACGGGCGCCCGTCGGTCGCGTTGCGGATCATCTCTGCGGTCAGTACGACGCCGCGCGCGCCGGTGCATGACACGACCAGATCAGCATCCGCCAGCGCCTCCGGCACAGCCGCGAGCGGGATCGCCGTACCGCCGACCCGCTCGGCCAGCGCGACCGCGCGGTCATAGTTGCGGTTGGCAATGGTCACGCTTGCCGCATTGCCGTTGAGCAAGGTCTGCGCGGCGAGAGAAGCCATCGAACCGGCGCCGACGATCAGCGCGCGACGGCCTTCGAAACCGCCGACCGCATCGAGCCCGGCGGACACTACAGAGCGTCCGGCCGCGTCGATTCCGGTCTCGGCGCGGGCGCGCTTGCCGACCCGCAACGCGTGCTGGAACAGGGCGTTGAGGTCGGTGCCGATCGTCTCCAGGTCCTGGCCGACGCGCAGCGTTTCCTTCACCTGTCCGAGGATCTGGCTCTCGCCGACGACCATCGAGTCCAGCCCGACCGCGACCTGGAAGAGGTGCGCGACGGCGCCTTCCTCGAAGTGGACGTAGAGGTGCTCGGCCAGATCCAGCAGCGGTACGCCGGTGATGTCCGACAGGATCGCCGTGACCTCGTCCATACCGGCGTGGAACCGGTCGACGGTCGCGTAGACCTCGGTCCGGTTGCAGGTGGCAAGGACGGCGGACTCCGCGACAGCCGGCGTGTGCTTGACGGCCAGAGCCAGCTTGGTCGCCGCCTCGTGGTCGAGCGCCACGCGCTCCAGCACATTGATGTCCGCACTGCGATGGGAAATGCCGACGACCAAGTAGCTCATCCGCGTCCTCGCTTCGCTCCGGGCGCGGCTGAGGCACGAAACACGCTGTGCTTGATGGTGAACTCGCTGCGCTCGTTCACGCGCCGACACCTCCGCCCACGCTCGGCAGATCGGTGAGACCGTTCATCGCTGGTAGTTCGGGCACCGGGGGGAGCGCCGCCTCTCCGGACTTTCGTTGTTCGTGGTACGCCAGGATCTGCAACTCGATCGAGAGGTCCACCTTGCGGATGTCGACGCCGTCGGGCACGGACAGCACCACCGGCGCGAAGTTCAGGATGCTGGTCACCCCGGCGGCGACCAGCCGGTCGCACACCTCCTGGGCCGGACCGGCGGGGGTGGTGATGACACCGATCGAAACCCGGTCGGCCTTGACGATGGCGTCCAGGTCGGCGAAGTCGCGGACCTCCATGTCGCCGATCTGCTCGCCGATCAGGTTCGGGTCGGCGTCCAGCAGCGCGACGATCCGGAAGCCGCGCGTACCGAAACCGGAGTAGTTCGCCAGCGCGTGGCCCAGGTTTCCGATCCCGACGATGACGACGGCCCAGTCCTGGGTGACGCCGATCTCGCGGGCGATCTGGTAGCGCAGGTACTCGACGTCGTAACCGACGCCGCGGGTGCCGTAGGACCCCAGGTAGGACAGGTCCTTGCGGAGCTTGGCCGAGTTCACCCCGGCCGCGGTCGCCAGGTCCTCGCTCGACGCGGTGGCGATACCACTGTCCGACAGCGCGGTCAGTGCCCGCAGGTACACCGGCAAGCGCGCGACAGTCGCCTCGGGGATGCCGCGCTCGGTTCTCGTCGGCGGGCCGGGGCGACGGCTGCTGGCACGCGTCACAATTCTCCTGGAACGGTCAGGTCAGCCGCGGTCTGACGGCCGGCGGCCTTCTTACTCTAGGAGCTTGTGAACGTGAGAACAAAATCGGCGAAGGCGGAGGTGACCGTGGTCACTGCCCGCGTCGCCGCCTGAGCCGTTCCATCAGCCCGGGCTTCGTCTCCGGCGCGGCCGGGTCCGGGTCGGCGCCGGTCAACGCCTTGCGGAGGCGGGCCGGGTCGACCCGCCAGAAGTCGTGCTGCTTCCCGTCGACGAACGTGACCGGGATCTGATCGCCGTACTCCGTGAACAGTTCGTCATCCTGGGTGATGTCGACCTCGGTCCAGTCGGCGCCCAGCTCGGCACACACCTGCTCGACGATCGGCCGGGCGTCGTCACAGAGATGACAGCCGGGTTTGGTGTAGAGGGTCACGCGGGTCATGGGCGCAGCCGGCCCTTGGCGACCTTGCCGGTGACCGAGTGCGGCAGATGGTCGACCACCTCGATCTCCACCGGGCACTTGAACCGCGCCAGCCGCGTCCCGGCGTACTCCAGGACCTCGGCCGGATCCACTGCCGCTCCGGTCTCCGGTACGACGAACGCCTTCACCGCCTCGCCCGTTTCCTCGGACGGTACGGCGATCGCGGCCGCCTCGCGGACGCCGGCGGCTCCGACGAGGACCTCTTCGACCTCGCTCGGAAACACGTTGAACCCGGACACGATGATCAGCTCGCGCAACCGGTCGACCAGGAACAGATCGCCGTCGGCATCGAGGAAGCCGACGTCGCCGGTCCGGTACCAGCCGTCCAGGCCGGGGCCGTCCACGCCGTTTGGTCAGTAGTTGGAGAACAGATTGCGGCCGCGGATCAGGATCTCGCCGGGGTCGTCGCCCTCGACGTCCTTGTTTTGTTCGTCGGCGATGCGCAACTCGACGTTTGGCAATGGGTGGCCGACCGAACCCGGCTTCGGCTCGGTCTGACCGAGGGTCGCGGTCACACCCGGGGACGCCTCCGTCAGGCCGTAGCCCTGGTGGACGAACAGCCCGGTCTCCCGCTCGAACCGATCCGCGAGTGCGCGGTCCAGCGTCGATGCGCCGGTGAGGACGACCTTGACCGTCCGGAGGGCCTCGCGGACATCAGGTCGAGCCAGGAGGGCCCGCAGTGCCGGTGGTGCGAGCGGCAGCCGCGTGACGCCGTACTTGCCGATCAGGTCGAGGGTGTGGCTCGACTCGAACCGCTGGTCGATCACCAGCGCCGCGCCGGTCGCGATGGTCCAGCCGAGTACGGCGTTGAGACCGAACGCGTGGAACATCGGCAGGACGCCGAGGACGACGTCGTCCGGCCCCATCCGGTCCTCGCCGAGCTCGGAGAGATTCTTCACGTTGGCCGCGAGCGCTCGGTGGGTCAGCATCGCGGCTCGCGGGTCGCCGCTGGTTCCGGACGTGTAGAGCAGGACCGCGAGTGTCTCCGGGTCGATCTGCGGAAGCAACGGAGCGTCACCTTCGAGCTCGCCGGCGCGGACCACCCGGATGCCTTCGACCTTGCTCGCGAGATCGCCGTCGGCGACCGCGAGCCGGGCGCCGGAATGCGCGACGACGTCGCTGACCTCGGTTGCCGTCAGGCCTGTGTTCAGCGGTATGGCGACCAGGCCGGCGCGAAGAACTCCCAGGTAGGAGGCGACGAACTCCACGCTGTTGGCGAGCAGGAGGATGACGCGGTACCCGGGCACCAGGCCGGCCGCGGAGAACCCCTCAGCGGCCTTGTCCACCGCCGCGTCGAGCTCGCTCCAGGTCAGCCGCCGGTCCCCGTCGACCAGCGCCAGACGTTCGCCGTGACGTTGCGCTGTGTCACGAAGAATGTCCGCGAAATTGAAGTTCACCAGGCGAGTCTGCCACGTTAGCCGTGGCACTCTCGGCACGGTGTGCCCTAGGGTCCACTGTCATGGCTGGGGGAGCATCGCGTGACCTGCGGGCGCGGTCGGTTCTGGCGGGCCAGGCCAGTGCCGCGGCGGCCGAGGTCGAGGCCGCCCTGCAGACGCCTCCGGTGCCGCACGCGGCCGCGTTCTTCGACGTGGACAACACGATGCTGCAGGGCGCGTCGATGTTCCACCTGGCCCGCGGGCTGTACCGGCGGAAGTTCTTCGGCAAGGGCGAGATCGCCCAGAAGGCCTTTGCCCAGTTGAGGTTCCGGCTCCAGGGCGAGACCCCGGACTCGGTCGCGAACGCCCGGGCGGCCGCGCTGTCGTTCATCGCCGGTCACCGCGTGACCGAAGTACAGATCCTGATCGAGGAGATCTTCGACGAACTGATGGCCGACCGGATCTGGCCCGGCACCCGCGCACTGGCCCAGCAACACCTGGACGCCGGCGAGCGAGTGTGGCTCGTCACGGCCGCTCCGGTGGAGGTCGCGCGACTGCTCGCCAGGCGGCTGGGACTGACCGGCGCGCTCGGAACGGTTGCAGCGGAGCGTGACGGGATATATACAGGTGAACTCGTGGGCGACATCCTCCATGGCCCGGCCAAGGCGGAGGCCGTCCGCGCACTTGCGGCGCACGAGGGCCTAGACCTCGCCACCTGTGCGGCGTACTCGGACTCGGTGAACGACCTGCCGATGCTCGAGCTCGTGGGGAATCCGTGCGCGATCAACCCCGACAGCAGACTGCGCCGCCATGCGGAAGTAGCCGGCTGGCGCATCCATGACTACCGGACCGGACGGAAGGCGGTACGCCTCGGACTGTTGACAGCCGGTGCCTCAGGCATAACGCTCGGTGCTGTCTCAGCCGCTGTGGCCATTCGCGGATGTGTCAGAAGACGTAAGAGTTGAACGGGGAGAGAACTTGACGACGCCGGAGCCAAGCCCGGACGGGATGAGACGAGCGGAGCTCGTCGATCGCGCCCAGGCCGGGGACGGAGGAGCCTTCGGTGAGCTGTACGACGAGTACTCGCTCACCGTCTATCGCTACATCTACGCGCGGGTGTCGTCGTCGGCACTCGCGGAGGACCTGACCAGTGAGACGTTCGTCCGGGCCTTACGGGCGCTGGACTCGTTCCGCTGGCAGGGCCGCGACTTCGGCGCCTGGCTGGTGACGATCGCCCGGAACCTGATCACCGACCACTACAAGTCCGGCCGGGTCCGGCTCGAAGTGGTCACGGACGAGATCGAGACGCACGACCGGCAGACAGAGGGGCCGGAGATCGACGTCCTGGCCGCCGCCACCGCCGACGTACTGCGTGACGCCGTCGCGGCCTTGCCCGACGAACAACGCGACTGCCTGACGATGCGGTTCTTCGCCGGCCTGTCGATCGCGGAAACGGCCAGGGCGATGGACAAGTCCGAAGGCGCCGTCAAGCAGTTGCAACTGAGGGCCGTCCGGCACTTGGCGAAGGTTATCCCGAAAGACTTGAGGTGAGGCGGATGACAACGAACGTCTTACGTAACCTGTCAGCGATTTGCCTCGTTTGCCTGATGAGGACCTGTCGGTAACCCCGACTGGCCATTGAGGAGAACGAGAAACCATGAGTGACCTGAACAGGGCTCGGGCACGCGCGGAGACCTTCGCGCATGCCATCGATCACGGGCCCCGTCACTCTTCGCGACTGAGCGATGACCCCGAGCTGATGGAAGCTGTGGAGCTGGTCGGACGGCTGAGGACCGCCGGCGCAGTGGCACCGCGACCGGAGTTCAGCGCCGAACTGAGGCACCGCCTGCTTGAGCAGGCGGTGGCCCGCGCGGCGACGACGACTCCGACCGTGGTGCGCAGCACTCCGGACAGCCCGGACGACCCGCCGACCCGCGAGGACGTCGACGCGTCCGTGACAGACATCCGCCATCGTCGCGGCCGGCGTATCCGGCTCGTGGCCAGTACCGCCGCGCTGGTGCTGCTCGGAGGTGGCATCGGATCCGCCGCCGCCGCTCAGCAGGCCATGCCCGGCGACACCTTGTACGGGATGAAGCGCGGCATCGAGAACGTCTCGACCAACGTCAGCGTGGGAGACGACTCCCGCGGCCGGCGCGATCTCGAGCATGCGATGATTCGACTGACCGAAGTCCGCAAACTGGCCGAGTCCGGTGGCAGCGTCGCCACCATCAACGGCACGCTGGACGTCTTCTCGGTTCAGGCCCGTAAGGGTGTGTCCCGGTTGGTCGCGTCGTACCAGCAGGACGGCGACATCAACTCGATCACGGCGATCACGACCTTCATCACCAGCGCCCGCCAGGCTCTTGGTGAGTTGGCTCCGAAGTTGCCACCCGAGTCGCTGAAGTCAGCCGTCGAGGCGCTGGCGACGATCGAGCAGTTGGCCCAGCACACCACGGTCGCCTGCCCGAAGTGCGAGCTGCCGAAGAGTGCGAACCGGCCCTCGGTCAACCCCGGCACCGAGCCGAGCGACCCCGGTGGGCCGAGCTCGCGTCCGACCACGACGCCGAGCAGCAAGACCAGCCAGGTGCCGAACACGACAATCGTGCAGGAGTCCAAGACTCCTCCAGTGACTCTGAAGACGCCACCGAAGCCGTCCTCGAACACGGTGACTCCGACGGTCGTCCCGTCGTTGCCGGCCACGGCCACGCCGTCCTGGCCGTGGCCGTTCCCGACCTTGACGGCGCCGTCGACCCCGATCATCAACCTCCCTGGTGTCATCGGGCCCCTCCTCCCCCCATGGAAATAGGCCCCTGACACCGACGAAGCCCGGCGCAATCCCCCCTGCGCCGGGCTTCACTTTTGTCTGAACACCTTGAGCACCCACCAACCACCATTCGGCGCAGGAAACGGTCGGCCCGTGCTCAAGGTGCGCGACGAGAGGCGAGGGCTGGTGGGCGGAGTGCCTCAGAAGAAGACGCCGCGGCGTTGCATCAGCAGGGCGTAGAGGGTCTGCTGGATGGTTTCGCGGACCTGGTCGGTGACGTTGAAGACGAGCATCGGGTCGTCCGCGGCGCCTTCGGCGAAGTCGTCGGTGCGGATCGGCTCACCGAACTCGATCAGCCACTTGGACGGCAGCGGGATCAGCCCCAGCGGTCCCAGCAGCGGGAAGAACGGCGTGATCGGGATGTACGGCACGCCCAGCAGCCGCGCCAACGACGCGATGTTGCCGACCAGCGGATAGATCTCCTCGGCGCCCACGATGGAGCACGGCACGATCGGCACGCCGGTCCGCATCGCCGCGCTGACGAACCCACCCCGGCCGAACCGCTGCAGCTTGTACCGCTCGCTGAACGGCTTCCCGATACCCTTGAACCCCTCCGGCCACACGCCGACCAGGTCACCCCGGCCGAGCAGCCGCTCGGCGTCGTCGTTGCTCGCCAGCGTCGCCCCGCCCTTGCGCGCCAGCTCACCCACGAACGGCGTCTGGAACACCAGGTCGGCCGCGAGCGTTCGCAGCGGTCGGTGCGCGTGGTCGGCGATGATCAGCTGGGTGACGAGGCCGTCCAGCGGCATCGTGCCGGAGTGGTTCGCGACGATCAGCGCGCCACCGGTGTCCGGGATGTTCTCCACCCCGCGGACCTCGACCCGGAACCACTTCTCCGCCAACGGCCGCAGCATCGGCAGCAGCACCTGATCGGTCAGGTCCGCGTCGTACCCGAACTCGTCGACCTCGTAGTTCCCGGCCAGCCGCCGGCGCAGGAACGCCAGCCACTCCGCGACCCGCCGCTCCCCGTCGTCCCCGAACCATTCCCGCACCACGCGCTCGAGACCGGCAAAGTCGAGACCGGGAGCAACCTCGGCGGGGCCGTCGGCTACCGGACCGTTGCCGACCGAGGTGTCGGTGTGCTCCATCAACCGCTCCGCCGCCCGCGACTTCGCGCCGTTGGCGCCTGTTTCCCCGTTCGCCTTCCGGCGGCGGCCGCCACCGGATCCCGCCAGGGCGCGGGCCGCTGCGGAGGGTGTCGTACGGCGGCCACTCCCCCGGCCCGGACGACCTCCGGAACCGATCGGGATCACGTCGGCGTCAGCCACGCAGCGCCCCCAGTCCAGTGGCGAGCAACGAAGAAGCCCGGGTGACCGCGCCAGGCCCGAGCGACGTGCGGAAGTCGTCGAAGGCGCCCGCGGTCGTGTACTCAGGCTCGAACCCGAACTCGGTCCGCATCCGCGTCGTGTCCACTCCCCGCCCGTAGGTCAGGAACGTGATCTGGTCCGGCGAGAAGTCGGCCAGCCGAGCCCGCCGTACGACGGCCGCCGTACTGGACGCGGTGAACGACGGCAGCCGCAAGGTGGGCCGACCGAGCCGGCGGATCGCCTGGGACAGCGAGAGCACGCCGTCGCCGGCGAGGTTGAAGGTCCCGGGCAGGTCGTGGACGGTGGCGTGGTGGATCGCCGCGACACCGTCGTCCTCGTGCAGGAACTGCAGGCGGGCGTCGAACCCGAGGACGGTCGGTACGACGGGCATCGCGAAGTACCGCGTGATCGGGGAGTTGGTTTTCGGGCCGATCCAGTTCGCCATCCGCAGTGTGGTCACGCAGACGTCGGGCCGGCGCCGGGCGAAGCCGCGCACGTACCCCTCGACCTCGACGGCGTCCTTGCTCAGGCCGGTCTGATGGATCGCCCGCGGCGCCATCTCCTCGGTGAACATGGCCGGGTCACGCGGACCCGCGCCGTACACGGTGGTCGACGACTTCACCACCAGCTTGGCCACACCGGGCGCCTTCTGGCAGGCGGCGAGCAGTTGCATGGTGCCGATGACGTTGATCTCCTTCATCGACGACCGGCCACCGGCACTGCCCGGGGTGGCCACGACGCCGGTGTGGACGACCGTGTCGACGCCCTCGGCGGCGATCACCTTGGCGATCACAGGGCTGCGGATGTCGGCCCGGACGAACCGGACCCGGCCCAGCTCGGCCCGTGGCGGAACCACGTCGATGCCGATCACCGTGCCGATCGACGGATCGTCGGCCAGTCTGCGGGCACAGCGAGCACCGGCATCTCGCGAGACGCCGGTCACCATCACCACCTGTGCCACGAGAGACCCCCAGCCAGACAGCAACCCCACTTGACACCGCGCCGAACCCGAGCGCGGCGGGAACTGCTCTTGCGGTGCTTCTTCTTCGCCATACGCTTACGGCGCTTCTTGATAACGGAACCCACAGTGGTCCTTCCAAAACTAAAGAGAACGTCGGCAAAGCTTACCCGTAGCCTGCGTTGCCAACCTAAAGCAGGTCAGTTGGCTAGGCTGGGGCTTGACCTGGGGAGGCCGGATGAAGGCTCGGTACGACGGTTTGGCCGACTGGTACGACGCCCGGTTCGTGTCCGGCGCGGAGCCGCATCAGCCGGGGCTGCTCGAGCTGATGGGTCGCGGCTCCGGCCCGTGCCTCGACCTCGGCTGCGGCACCGGGCGGAACTTCCTCAGCATCGTGGAGAGCGGCCGCACCGTGGTCGGCGTCGACCGGTCGTCCGACCAGCTCCGGCTGGCCCGGACCCGTACCGACGGGCCGCTGTTCAAGGCGGACGCCGCCGTACTCCCGTTCGCCGACGCGTCCTTCGACACGGTGATCGCGATGTGGATCTCGACCGACATCGACGACTTCGGCGCCGTACTACGCGAAGCGGCGCGGGTTCTGCGACCCGGCGGGGTCCTGGTCGCGTACGGCGTACATCCGTGCTTCAACGGCCCGCACGTCGTCTACAACGAGGACGGCAGCCGCGTGATCCACCCCACCTACCGCCAAACGGGCTGGCACCAGGAGTCCCCGTGGTGGGGCGAAGACGGCATCCGCCGCCGAATCGGCATGTGCCACGTGCCGTTGGCCGAATACCTCAACGCCTTGCTCAGCACAGGCTTGGTCCTCGAACGCTTCGAGGAGCCAGGCGAGATCGCCGTACCTCACACGCTCGCGGTCCGCGCTAGGCGAAGTGCTCCCACGTGAGCAGCGTGAGCGAACGTCCCTTGTCGACGACCGGCGTCGGCGGCAGGTCGGTCAGCCGGTAACCGGCGGCCCGCGCGACGGCTGAGCTGGGCGCGTTGTCCGGCTCGATCTCGAGAATCACCCGAGCCAGACCGACCTTCTCGTGCGCGTAAGTGGTCAGCAGCTTGAGCGCCCGCGAGCCGAGGTGCTGACCGCGATGTGCCGGCCCGATCGCGTACCCGAGCGTGCAGGTCTTCGCGTTGAGCATGACCTCACCGAGCGGCTCGATCCCATCCGTGGTGATCGCGAGCTGGATCCGGCCGTCGGTGGCCAGCGCGTTGTCGACGTACTCCTCGGCCACCGCGAGATCGAACGGCGACTTGAGCGGCGTCCAGTACGCCACCTCAGGGTCGTCGAACAGCGCCACCATCGCCGGCGCGTCAGCCCGCTCCCACTGGCGCAGCACCAGTCCGTCCCCGACCACCCGTACCGTCATACAACAAGTCTCCCGTACGACGGTTACTGGGCCTTGCGGACCGGGATCTGGGTGATCGGGTCGGTGAGGACGGCCAGGTGCGAACGTGTGGTGGCGGTGGACTTGTCGCTGGTGGCGCCCGCGTACGCCGGGGTGAACGCGACGGCGGCGAAGCCGAGGCCGACAATGGTGCCAGCGGCAACGGTCTTGACGATCTTCGTGCGCATCAGAGGCTCCCTGGAGGTCAGTGGCCGGGACTCCTTCCCGGCAATGACTCAATCCTGAACGCCCGCACTGCGACGGCCCTGTGAGCATTCTGGGAGATTCCTGTGACTCACAGCGCCGCGACCTCGGGCACCGCGGCGGTGAGGATTTCGACCGTCTCCGGGGTCCAGGGACCGGTGCGGATCACCACGACATGGTCGATCCCGAGCATTGCTTGCTGTTGGCAACGTTCAACGAAGGTGGCGACGGTGTCGTCCGGGGTGAGCCGGGTCGACAGGGTCTTCTCGATCTCGTCGTACGGACGGCCGAGCCCGTCGCAATGCTGCCGTAGTACGTCGAGCTTGTGCCGGATCGTCTCGCCGCCGTCTGGGATATCGAACAGGTTGCACGCGTCCGCGTGCCGCGCCACCAGCCGGAGCGTCTGCTGCTCACCCGTGCCGCCGATGAGCACCGGCGGACGCCGCTCCGGACGCGGACTGCAGATCGGTCCCTCGAGCTGGAAGTGCTTGCCCTCGTACGGCGAACTGTCGCCGGCGAACATGCGATCCGCGATCTCCAGCAACTCCTCGAGCTGCTCGAACCGCTCCTTCGTCGGACCGAGCGGGATCCCCATCGCCCGTGCCTCGTCGCCCGCCCACCCGATGCCGACCCCGAACCACGCCCGCCCGCGCGTCAGTGCGTCCAGGGTCGCAATCGCCTTCACCTGTACGGCGGGCGGCCGGAACGACACCGGGGAGACGAGCATCCCGAGCCGCGCCCGACTGGTGATCGCCGCCAGGAATCCCAGCATCGTGACGCCCTCGAAAAGCTCCGCCTGCGGATGACTCGTCGGATCCGCCTGGTACAGATGGTCCGGCACCCAGATCGTGTCCAGCCCACCCTTGTCCGCGATCCCCGCGATCCGCCGCAACCCGTCCACCCCATCGGGCCAGGCGTGATCCGTCACCGAGATGCTGACCTTCACGCCACCACGCTCCATCCCGTAACCATGAGGCGCCTTCAGGTTTTGGATGACCCTGGACGTCACTGTAGGCGCGCCTTTGCTCGGTCCACTTTGTGCACCAGATCTGTACTTCGAGGGCCGCGTCGTACGGAACTGGTGCACAAAGTGGGGTTGGATGGGTGATGGGTAGGCTCGCTGTATGGCTTACGTGCTGTTTCTGGGTGGGGTGGTGGTCGTGCTGGCGGGGCTGACCTGGTTCGCCTCGTGGGCCAAAGGGCGGGGGCACGGTGCCGGACTCGCGGGCGCGGTCGCGGCGCACGACGAGGCCTACCGGACGACTGCCCACCAGTCCCATCACGAGCTCCGCATCGCCGCCGACCGCAAGTCCGAAACAAGTTCCCCCGAAGACCTCTAGAGGTACGCGGATACGGGCCCAAGGGTGAGTAGGCCGCTGCCGGATCCTGCGAGCTCTGCTGCCGCTGGGGCCAGTGCAGTGCGCGCACGAGGCAGCAAATGGGCGTCGCCGAGCTCTCGGGCGGCATGAGCAGTCAGACACCAGAGAGCTTCGATTAGCAGGCCCGGCGGCGGTTCTGGAGTGTCGCGCAGAGCTGCGGCTGCTTCGGTACGACGACCTTCGGACAGCAGCACCAGTGGGCGGGTCCACGGTTCATAGGGGCCGTAGTCGGCGTCTGCGATGGGCAGTCCGTGGCGCAGGTGCAGACAAGCCAGTGCTAGCGGCAGCAAGCCTTCCTGCAGGCCTGGCATGCCTGCACCGTCCAGGAGCGCGGCTGCATCGCGGTACGCTATTTCGGCTTGTTCTAAAGGGGTTTGCATCGCGCGGTACCACTGGGTGAAGACAGCTACCAGCGGGAGCTCGTGACGAGCGGCCACCGCGTCGGCGGCTGCCGCGTGGTGGTCGGCTGACTTGAAGTCGCTGAGGGCGCTGCGTGCTTGCAGGCGGATCAGGTGGCCGAGGACCTCGTAGGTGGTCAGGCCATGGCGTTGCGACAGAGTGACCAGCTCCGCACCGATCGCATCCCGCTGTGGAGCGAGGCCGCAGCGCGAGCAGGTCTGCATGAAAACGCCATTGAGGGCGAACGCAAGCAGGGCCGGATCGTCGAGGCTGCGGGCGAGCTCCTCGGCCTCACGCGCCGCCTCCGCAGCACGAGGGTCCCGAGAGCAGCGCGACTCCAGTGCGATCGTGGCCAGCAGCCGAGCGCGGGCAGACTGGTGGTGCTGCGTGGTCAGAGCTCGTTCCGCGGCCGCCACGATCGCGGCCGCCTGCTCCTCGTCGTCCGAACGGGTCCAGATCGCCGGTACGTCGTACGCGCCGATGACTCGGGCGGTCAGGTCAGGATCACCAAGCTCTTCGGCAGCAGTGATCGCTGCGAGCCGGTGTCGACGCGCGGCCTCGAGTCCACCGCCTCCTGTGACAGCGAGGCTGCGCAGCAACCCCACTGTCGACTCCAACCGGGCTCTGGCGCCTGCAGCCACAGTCCGGTCGTACGCCGCAGTCGCCTCCTCCCACACGCGTCCAGCGGATACAGGTTCGAGGTGGTCGGCCTGGTTCAGGATGTCGATCTCCAGGCGGCTCAACGCAGAACCTGGGTCCACACCAAGCTGATCGATCAGCATCGAGCGGGCGCGACGCAGTACGGCGAGAGCGTCGCCCTGGCGACCAGTTCGGTAGAGCGCGAGCGCCAGTAGACGCCAGCCCTCCTCACGCCAAGGGTGCTCGGTCACATGGGCGTCCAACTCAGGCACTGCCTCAGCTGCCAGGCCCAGAGCTAGCTGAGCCTCCGCCTGTCGCTCCACAGCTCGTAGCCGCAGCTCAGCAAGACGTGAGCGCTCCGCCTGAGCCCAGTCCTCGTCGGCGAACTCGGCGTACGCAGGACCGCGCCACAGCGCAAGAGCCTTGGCAAGCTGGGGCAATAGCTCGCCCGGCGGCAGTTTGGCGGCTACAGTCCCCTCGAACCGCCAAGCGTCGACGGCGTCCGTCCGCAAGGCGTATCCGGACCCCTCGGTCACCAGCAGCCGCGCCTGCGTACGTGGCGGCCGGTCCGGCTCCAGCGCCCGCCGCAACGAGGCCACAAACGTCCGTATGGCGCTCAGTGCGCCATCAGGCGGGTCGATCCACAGATCGTCCACCAGCCGAGTCGCCGGTACGACGCGACCCCGGGCGACGATCAGCCGGGCCAGGACGGCGCGATGCCGCGGACCCTTCAGGGCGACCGGACGCCCGGCATCATCCCAGGCCACGACCGGCCCGAGCACCCCGAACTCCACCCGGCCACGGTAGCGCCAGTCGCGCGCTCATCCACTGCTCATCCGCGCCCGGGACGCTTGTATCCACCCAGCGCACCACGCGCCGCCCGATTCCCACACCTGCCGCACGGCGCCACAGGGGTCAACCCGGCTCCCCACACCCGCCCAACGGCGCCGTAGGCGGTCGATTAGAGAGAGGACAACCAAGAAGATGAACGGATTCGACTACCACCGAATCCCCGGCTCCGGTGGAGTCTCGCTGAACGTCGCGGTCGGCGGCTCCGGTACGCCGATCGTGCTGCTGCACGGCTTCCCGCAGACCCACGTGATGTGGCGCCACGTTGCCACCGACCTGGCCACCGACCACACCGTCATCTGCCCCGACCTCCGCGGCTACGGCGCCAGCGACAAGCCCGTCGACACCTCAGGTGACAGCGGCGAGCAGGTGTCAGGAACCGGGTACTCCAAGCGGGCGATGGCTGCGGACATCGTGGCGGTGGCGCGGGAACTCGGGCACACGGAGTTCGCCCTTGCCGGCCACGATCGCGGAGCCCTGGTCGCCTTCCGGGCGGGCCTGGATCATCCGGACACGATCACCCACCTGATGTGCCTGGACATCCTGCCGACCCTCGACATGTGGGACGTACTGCGCGGCACGCGCGCCGCCGTCGGATTCCACCTCTACCTGATGGCACAACCGCCCGGTCTCCCCGAGGAGATGATCGCCGCCAGCGCCGACACCTTCTTCGACCACTTCCTTACAGTCTGGACGAAAGACAGCGAAGCGATTCCGGCCGAGGTGCACAGCGCCTACCTGGACGCCTGCCGGGCCGCCGTACCGTCGATCGTCGCCGACTACCGAGCCTCCGCCACCATCGACGTCACGCACGATGAGGTAGATCTTGCCGCAGGCAACAAACTGCGGATGCCGGTTACCGTGATCCAGCAGGACTGGGGTGCGGCGCTCGGCTTCGACGCAGCGGCGCGATGGGGTGCTTGGTGCTCAGACCTGCACCACCAAACGACATCGTCCGGTCATTTCATGGCCGAGGAGTCCCCGGACGAGATCACGACAGCACTTCGGGATCTATTGAAGCGCTGACGTGAGGTAGGTGGTGGACTCGGCCAGGGCGTCGAGTGCGGCGGGGATGGAGGTGCTGACCAGGTTGCCGTTGCGCTTGACCGGCGTACCTCCGATCAGGACTGTGTCGACATTGCCGGGGTGGGCTGCGGTGACGACGGTGGCGATGGGGTCGTGCAGGCCGCCGGCCAGGTTGATGTCGGTACCGCGGAGCAGTACGACGTCGGCTTGGTTGCCGACGGCAAGCGATCCGACGTCGGTCAGGCCGAGGGCGCGTGCACCTTCCAGGGTGGCGATGCGCAGTACGTCGGCTGCGGTGAACGTCTTGTAGCCAAGGGCAAGGAGTTCGTGCATCGCGGTGAACATGTCGCCGGCCACGGTCGTGACAGCGTCGACGCCCAGACTGAAGTCCACGCCGGCCGCGCGAAGCCGAGGCGCCAGCGGGTCGCCTATCTCCATCCGAGCCTCGACAGAAGGCGTCACCGAGACGGCAGCGCCGGATTCCGCGATGAGCTTCAACTCCGAGTCCGGCAGGTTGTTGCCGTGCACGTACAGCGTGTTCGACCGCAGCAGATCGGCGTCCCGAAGCAACGTGATCGGGTCCTGCGCCAGCGAACTGCTGCTGACGTGGACCAGCACCGGCACTCCAAGCGAATCGGCCAACTCCCAGTCTGCGCGAACGGTCTCGAACGGCGCGTACGACGGCCCGATCGCCGCCACCGCCAAGCCGATCCGCTCCGACGAGCGATCCATGATCCGTCGCATGCCGGCCGGATCGACCGCCCCACCGCTCAACGGCGACGGCCATAGCCGAAGACCGCGCGGATCCCGCTGCGCTCCAAAGCATCCAGCGCAGCGTCGGCATGCGCATCCGAAGCCTGCACGTGGGAATAGTCCTGGACTGTCGTGATGCCGGCGTCCAGGCACTCGAGCGCGCCGACAAGGTTGCCTGCAGCAACATCCTCGGCACGGAAGCGCGGACCGTACTGCCCCAGCACCCGCTCGAAGTACACCCCGAGATCCGCGTCGACCGCGACCCCGCGCAACGCCGTCTCCCACAGGTGCCGGTGCGTGTCCACGAATCCGGGCAGCACGATCCGCTCGGTCGCGTCGATCACCTCGACCTCGGACGCTTCGACGTCCGCGATCAAGTCCGGACCGACGGCGGCGATCCGGCTGTTCTCGATCAGTACGTCGGTCGCACGCCGCGCCACCACCTCCGGCTCGGTGTCGATCACCACTCCGCCTCGCAGCAACATCCTCATGCAGTTCTCCTCACTAGAAAGCTTTGAAGAAAGCTATCACCAAAGACACCTAGACTGTCAACAAGCAGGCGCGCGTGCGCCGGAGTCGACTGGCGGGTTGTTTGACGGCTGGCGCGTTGTAACCCGCCAGCCTGCGCAACAACCCGCCAGCGGGCGGGTCGAGAAGCGGGATCGGCAGGGCAGGTAGAGGAGTTCGGGTGGGTGAAGGAGGGGCGGTGGGCGAGAGCGATCCGGTGGATCGGTTGATTGCTTCGTGGCAGCGGGAGTTGCCCGAGGTGCTGTACCCGACGAGCGAGCTGGCCAAGCGGATCATGCTGCTCGCGGGCGAGTTGAACGAGGCAACCCGGCGGGTGCTCCGCGATCTCGGCCTGACCACCGCGGAGTTCGACGTGATCGTCTCGCTTCGGCGGGCAGGGACGCCATACCGGCAGAAGCCTTCCGATCTGAGCCGCAGTCTGCTGCTGTCCTCCGGCGGGACCAGCAACGTGACGAATCAGCTGGTACGCCGCGGTCTCGTCGTACGCGAGCCAGATCCCGACGACGGGCGCGGCACCCAGATCCGCCTCACCGACGAAGGACGGGCCCTGGCCGAGCACGCGGTAAAGGCCAGTTCCGCCGCCCACAACGAACTTTGGGCAGGCATCCCGGACAAGACCATCAAGCAGGCCGCGACGTCACTGCGCGAGCTGTTCAGGACATAGCGAAGGCGGCCGGCCCGAACAGGGACCGGCCGCCGTCGCGTCTCGTGGTTATCCGGCTTGAAAGTAGGCGCCCTTGAGGTAGTCGTGCACGGCGTCCTCGGAGACCCGGAACGAACGACCCACGCGGACGGCGGGCAGTTCACCGGAGTGCACCAAGCGGTACACCGTCATCTTGGACACGCGCATGGCCGTGGCGACCTCCGCCACGGTCAGGAACTTCACCTCAGCGAGTGGCTGCTCACCACCGGACTTCTTTGATGCCATTGCGCACCGCACTTCCAGCACGGATCGTGCGCCGGCTTCCCCTCCGGCCCCTCCGTCCGTGCATGTCTTGAGCCTAGTGGCTGTTGGTGCGAATGGGAAAGAGGGTGTCTCGTGTGACTAGTAGGACGGATCGAGACCCAACAGAGGGAAGCTGATGTCGCGTGTCGCCTTGATCGAGCGGTCCAGCCAGGTGTCGGGGTTGTAGCCGGTCGACCAGTCGGCGTACGACGCGTCCCGGCCGTCGGTCATCCGCGCGGGCGCCACCCGCCCAAAGCGCAACTGGACCTCCTCGCGCCACGATTCCGGCACCGCCGTCAGAGGGTCGATCGGATTGCCGGCCACGATCGCGAGCAGGTGTGTCCAGGCTCGCGGTACGACGTCGATGATCGCGTATCCGCCACCGCCCGTGGCGATCCACTTGCCCTCAGCCACTTCGTGTGCGAGATCGTGCAAAGCGAGGTACGCCGCCCGCTGCCCATCGACCGTTTTCGTCAAGTGAGCAAGGGGATCCTCGACATGCGAGTCACAACCGTGCTGCGTCACCAGCACCGACGGCCGGAACGCCTTCACCACGTCCGGCACGATCGCGTGGAACGCCCGCAACCAACCCGCGTCCCCAGTCCCCGGCGGCAGCGGCACGTTGACCGCCGTACCCTCCGCGTCCGGACCACCCGTCTCGCCCGCACTCCCCGTACCTGGGAAGAGCGTGGTCGGCGACTCGTGCAGGCTCACGGTCAGCACCCGCGGGTCGTTGTAGAAGACCGTCTGTACGCCGTCCCCGTGGTGCACGTCGACGTCGACGTACGCGACCCGCTCTGCACCGTGGTCGAGCAGCCACTGGATCGCGACGGCGGGATCGTTGTAGACACAGAAGCCGCTGGCCTTCGACGGCATCGCGTGATGCAGGCCACCGGCGATGTTGGCGGCATGCAGTACGTCGCCCTCCCAGACCGCCCGGGCCGCCTCGACCGACGCACCGACAATGCGAGCCGACACATCGTGCATGTCCTGGAAGCAGTAGGTGTCCTCGGTGCCGAGCCCGTGCTCCGGATCGGGGAACTCAGGATGCTCGCCGGCGCGCTTGACGGCGGCGATGTAGTCGGCGTTGTGCACGGTCCCGATCAGGGCGTCGTCGGCGACCGGCGCCGGGACCACCTTGAGTTCGTCGAGTACGCCGAGCGCGCGGGCGAGGCGCACGGTCAACTGCACCCGGATCGGACTCATCGGATGGCCATGACCGAAGTCGTACGCCGTCAGACCGTCGTCGAACACCAGCATCGCCTCACCGCTCATGCCCCCGACCTTAGTCCTCACGCCCGCGGCACAGGTCTCCTGAATCTCACGAGGCGCCCGGCGTGACGCCCAAGGGCCGGCCACTCGGCAACGGTTGTGGGGGATGGAGGCCGGCGGCGCGGCACCCCTCCTGGCCGCGCGGCCGCTCCACTGATGCTGATCCAGCAACTGCGCGGGCGGCTACGCGGAGTTACAGATGGGCCAGGCAGACGGTTTATCGGTGGAGGTTTGCAAGTCGTTACAGAGTTTGCAGGATTCTGCAAAACGCGGACTTCTGCAGGTTCGTGCAACGTTTGAGATCGGACTTGCGCCGACTGGTCCTCAGGCCTCACAGTTCCTTCCCGTGAGGAAGACCGTGAACACGATGAGACCTAATCGACGGCAAATCTTCACGGCGGGGGCTGTTGTAGCTGCCTCGACCGTGGCCGCTTCGACACTGACAGCGACAGAGGCGTACGCCGGCCCGTACGGCTCCGGCGATCTCGGCGCCTGGGAGAACATGTCCCGCGCCATCTCGACCGAGACGCAAATCAAGCGCGTGGTCGAGACGAACGGGGTGTACATGTTCGGCGACAGCATCGCCGTCCAGGACGGGAAGGCGCTGGCGATCCGGCTGCTGAACCGCGACGGCAGCCAGCTGGCGGTGCACAACTGGTCCGGCCGGCCGACGTCGGGCGCGGTCGACGCGTTGCTGAAGTGGGCGACGTCGTACGGGATGCCGCGGCGGATCCTGATGGCGAGCGGGACGAACGACATCTTCGACCCGACGAAGTTCGCGGCGCAGGTCGACCGGGCGATGAGCATCGTCGGCCCGAGCCGGACGATGTACTGGATCAACGTGCAGGTCGCTCGGACCAGCCAGCCCGCATCGGTGCAGCTGTCCGACCAGCGCAACGGCGAGTGGGTCAACCTGCAACTGCACGACGCGCAGAAGAAGTACCCGAACCTGAAGATCATCCGCTGGGCCGAGTACCTCGCGATCAAGCCGAGCCGCCTCACGATGTACCTCCGCGACGGCCTGCACACCTCCGTCCCGTACGGACAGGACGCGCGCAACGAACTCACCGTCCAGGCCCTGGTCGGCACGGCCTAGACAGCCAGGCTGGCGTGCGATCCCGTGCTCCGGCTACCCTGATGGCGTGAACGCGAGCTTGCAGCTGTGGTGGGCCGCCTAGGGCGGTCCACAGCGTTCACGCGCATCCGATGAGGCCGCCTCGCCGAGGCGGCCTTTTTCGTGTCCTCGGTGGGGCATTCACAC
>WNGA01015359.1_pt1 | contig 20054 bp, 17 predicted proteins | sample 5400061 | NCBI WGS metagenome assembly WNGA01 (sample SAMN13153366, study PRJNA577476) | soil metagenome | isolation source: 100 cm soil or saprolite under grassland replicate 2 | place: USA:California | collected 2016-06-15
GACCCGCTCGAGCGCCCGCTTCTGCACGTTCTCAGGCAAGGGCGCGTAGTCGAGCGCCGCCGCCATGGCCTCGCCCTTGGTGATGGCCCAATTGAGGAATTCCACGAGTTTCTTCCCCTTGCCCGGATCTTTTTGTTGTTCATAAACGAGCAACCAGGTCGCGCCAGCAATCGGATACGCCTTTTCCCCGGACGGATTGACCATCGAGAAACGGAAGTCATCCGGTATCTTCGCGGTGGCCAAAGCCTGGGTGACGGACTCGATGCTCGGAGCGATGTAATTGCCGGCGGCGTTCTTCACGTCGGCATAGGGCAGTTTGTTCTGCTTGGCGTAAACCAACTCCACGTAGCCGACGGTTCCCGGCAGTTGTTTGACCTGGCCGGCAACGCCCTCGTTGCCTTTTCCACCCAGGCCGACGGGCCATTGGACCGACGTGCCGCGCCCAACCTTGGTCTCCCATTCCTTGCTCACACTGCTGAGGTAATCGACCCAAATGTAGGTCGTTCCGCTGCCGTCGGAACGGTGCACCACGACGATGTCCGTGTTGGGCAGTTTGACCCCTACGTTTTGGGCCTGTATTTTGGGATCGTTCCACCGGGTGATTTTGCCCATGAAAATGTCCACAATGGTCGGCCCGTCGAATTTCAACTTCGGGTTGCCCGGCAGATTGTAAGTGAGGACATCCGCTCCGGCGACCGTCGGAATGTGGAGGATTTTCCCGGGCGCCTTGGCGAGATTTTCATCACTCATCGGGCCGTCGGACGCGCCGAAATCGACGGTCTCCGCCAGGATTTGTTTCTGGCCGCCGCCGGAGCCGATGGATTGATAATTGAATCGGACCGAGGGGTCCACCCGGGCGTACTCATCGAACCATTTCGAGTAGATGGGATACGGGAAGGTAGCGCCGGCGCCGTTGATGAGCATTTGAGCGTTGGCGCTGACAGCGGTTCCGGCCAACAGGCACGCTCCCAGGAGAGTTTTGATGGTTGTGTTGGGTTTCATGCTTTGTGAAAGGTAGGACAGGATTGTGGTTCGTGCGTTACGAGCAGGTCTCATTCAAGTGACATTGGAGGTCCTTTTTCGACCGCAGTTTTGGTTTTCGCCGGTGGTTTGATTCCTAGAATTTCCACATCAAGTCGGCCATAAAGTGGCCGGCCTTGGACGCGGAATCGACGCCCGGAATCGTTGGATTGGCGATGATGAGGTCGTTAAGATAGTAGGTGAACGTAAAGTTGAGGTAATCGGTGAAGGAGTAGGTTGCTATGAACTGATGACCCTTGACATTGGTGCCGCCGAACCAGCCGTTGGCCTTGCCGGTGCCGGCGAGCTGCGGGTTGCCGGTGGCGTAAAACGCGCCGTTGTCATCGTCCACCAGCGCGTCAAACCAGGCGTCCGCTTCGAGCCACTGGTAGCGATAGTTAATTTCCCACGTGCGTTTCCGTCCCGCCTTGCCAATCGTCGCGCCGACGCGATACGCCTTGTTATTGGAGGGAGCGCCCGGATTGTTCATGTATTCGCCCATCACTCTGAGCGGAAACGGTCCGGTGTAACACGGAAAGCTGTCCAACTTGTAGGTGAGCGAAGCTGTCCCGATGATGGGGTTCATATTGTATTTCAAGAACCCGTTTGTGTCGCGGCTGTTGCCGGAGTTATAAAACGGTTGCACTCGGGCGCTCAGGCTCTCCTTATGGGCAATATCAAATGCCGCCACACCAAGAGAGGTTTCGAATTTTGGAGTCCATTTGGATTCCCACAGCCATTGTGCCCCATAAACATACGGATCATGACTTGGGGCTGCCCCGGGGGCGCCGGCAGGCAGAGTGTTGGGTGAATTATATCCCTGGTTCAATTCGTCCAGCACAATGAATGCGGCATTAGCTTTCAATATGTGCTGGTCGCTGAGGTTGTACGCGATTTGCAGCGCGGTGCCTTCCGGGTTGATGTCGTAGTCCCAGATCATATTGGAAAGGGCGAAGGGATTGTCGATCTTGCCGATGCTGCCGCTCACGGTCCAATCGCCAGTATGAAGAGGCGTCCACTTCGCGTACGCCGCATCGATCCAAAGGAATTTCCGGGACTCGAGTGAATTCAAATCCTGGTTGGCGGTGATCGGCGAGCCCCCGACCAGTGTGCCCCCGGGATTGGTCTGCGGATTGCCTGAGGCAACACGGAGGCCGACCTCGAAATTATCAATCAGGGAAGCGATCGCCGCGAAACGAATGCGATAGCGATAGCGATTGCGATCGACGTACAGGTCATTCTCCGCGTTGTTCTCTTCGAACCGCCCGCGAAAATCGCCGGTGAACCTCAGGCTCGTCACCCAGTCCGGCATGCGGGTCTGTTTCCGATAGTTCTTGTCGAAATCCTTCTTCGATTCGTCGCGCAGGTCCTTGGCTTCTTCGGCCGTCAGAATCCCTTTCTGGACCAGCTTGTCCAAAAGAGCGTCGGACGATTGTGCTGCGGCGCCGGTCCCGAAGGCAACCGAAGCGAGCACCCCGGCTGCAGTCCATTTGATTTGGTTGGTCTTCATTTGGTTGTTGAGTTGGTTCGGGGCGAACCTAGGCACCATGTGTGACAAACCAAGGGCGTTACTGTTACAACTCGGTAACAAAGAAAGGCCGCCAACGCCCCCAAGAGGATAACCGGCAGATCGGTTACTCTTCCGATGCGACGGCGTCCAAATGCGCGGTCAGTTCGATTTGTGTTTCGGCGGCTTCGGCGAACCGGGGTTCAAGGTCAGCTTCCGTCTGATCGGGGAGAACCCGGAGTCTGTTCCGTTTGCCGCCGGCGGGAGAAACCGCCACGGTCCGCAGCCCGAACTCGTGCGCCGATTTATAGGATCGAATGAGACACTCCCTTATCAAACCACAGTTGTGGCGACGAAAACTCCGGATTTCACGGCTGGTGGGAGATATTCCCGCGCAGAGACATCGGAGCACTTCATCCCGGGAGGTCTTTAATGCGATATCTCCGGCATCACAGATCCCGTTGGCGTAGCAATAAGTCAAAACGGTCAACATCACCAGGCGACGGAACGAATATCCGGTACCGACCGTCAGTTTGAATTCGGACTCAGGCCACTCGACGCTTTGCACCGCGTCCACAATCAGGCTCAGCAGCGTGCCCTTTTTAATCCACTCAGCCAGAAAATCGGTGGGAACGATCTCCTGGCTGTATTCCGTTTGAATCTCGGCCTGTATTTCTGGCATGGCTCGTTGTTTAAGTCGTTTAGCTTCTGTTCTGGAACGGAAGGTACCCTGGCCAGGTGACGATCCGGTGGCGGACCGTTAAAATTCAGGAAACAAGGTGGATCTGCGCATCGTGCGCGTTCGGGCAATCAAAGCAGGCAGCAGGAAAGCCGACGTTTTGAGCTGCAGCGCGCCGAATTCTTCAGCTTGCGCCACAGGCTCACGCGCTCAGAAGCGTGTTGTGTGGCTAGGCCGTAGAGCAAGAGCAGCCAGGAGGGTGAGTTCAAGAAGGGTAGCCGCGGACGTAAGGAGGCGGATTTTGGCACGAAAAACACTTCCGCCTCGTAACCTCGGCGGCTACGGCTCTTGCGACGATTCTTGAACTCACCCTGAGCAGCCAGAAACCCGCAACCACGAATTGTTGACATGAATTCATGCCTGTAATAGGCATTTCCAGCGTTTCTCGCCATGAACCTGGTCCAGCCAGCCCTCCGCCGCCCATTCACCGTCCTCGTGCTTGTCGTCGGTGTCGTGCTGACCTCGGTGTTGGCGCTGCGCCGAATGCCGCGGGATATTTTCCCCAGCCTCGGCATCCCGACCATTTACGTCGCGCAACCCTACGGCGGCATGGACCCGGCGCAAATGGAGGGCTATCTCACCTACTACTACGAATACCACTTCCTCTACATCACCGGCATCGAACACGTCGAGTCGAAGTCCATCCAGGGCGCGTCGGTCATCAAACTCCAATTCTATCCCGGTACGGACATGTCGCAGGCCATGGCGGAAACCGTCGCCTATGTGAACCGCGCCCGCGCCTTCATGCCGCCCGGCACAGTGCCGCCGTTCATCATGCGGTTCGACGCCGGCAGTGTGCCGGTCGGCAACCTGGTTTTTTCCAGCGAAACGCGTTCGGTCAGCGAAATGCAGGACGTCGCGCTGAACCGCGTGCGGCCCTTGTTTGCCACCCTGCCGGGTGTGTCGGCGCCGCCACCTTTCGGCGGAAGCGCGCGCAGCATCGTCGTGAACCTCAAACCCGACCGTCTGCGCGCCTGCAACATGGCGCCCGATGAAGTCGTCGCCGCCATTGCCGCCGCGAATACCATCAGTCCTTCGGGCAACCTGCAGCTCGGCGACAAATACCCGATGGTGCCGCTCAATTCGGTGGTGTTGCCCTCCGTGTTCGCCCTCATTCAGGCGTGCAGCCACCGGCGTTCCGCGTCGCTGGACCCGGATGATCCACAAAACAGAAATGCCGCCGCTGGCACGGGCGGCGCATCGACCGGGCAGAAGAAAGAAGGGGCATAATGAAGGTTATGAAAAGCCCCTGCTCTCCCGCTGCGCCGATTCTCGCGTGCTTCCTTGCCCTGGGCCTGCTTTGCGGCTGCCAACGTTCTCACTCGACCACGGAAGGGAGCACGACCGCGCCGTCGCCAGTCGATGTCCAGGTGGTCCTGCCCCGCAAGGGCGACATCGCGCGCCGCATTACGTTGCCCGGTGAGATCAAGGCGTATCAGCAGGCGACGCTCTACGCCAAAGTGGCGGGCTACTTGAAAACCATCGCGGTGGACAAAGGGGACGCGGTCAAGGAGGGCGCATTGCTGGCCGAGAGATCGAAGTGCCGGAACTGATCGCGGACCGGGCGAAGTACAGGGCCGAGATGGAAGTGGCGGCCATTGAGTATCGGCGCGTGAGTGAGGCGCAGAAAAAGGCCTCTGACCTGGTCGTGCCTCAGAGCGTGGACAACGCGAAGGGCAGGCTGGATATCGCCCAGGCGAACCTGGAACGGACGGAGACGCTGCTCGGTTTTGCCCGGATCACGGCGCCCTTTTCCGGCGTGGTGACCCGGCGCCTGGTGGACCCGGGCGCCTTCATTCCGGCGGCGACCTCCGGAAGCGCCGCGCAGAACGCGGCCCTGCTCACTTTGATGGATTTCAGCAGGGTGCGCGTTCAGGTGGCGGTCCCCGAGCCGGAAGTGCCGTTCGTCAAAAATGGCTTGCCGGTCAACGTCGCGGTGGAAGAACTGCCGAACCACGTTTTCGACGGCGCCGTGACGCGATTTGCCTACGCGCTCGACGAGAATACCAAGACCATGCTGTGCGAAATCGAAATCTCCAACCCCGGGGGTGAACTTCGACCGGGGATGTTCGCCTCGGTCAAAATTGCGATCGAACAAAAGAACGACGCGTGGCTGGTCCCGGTCGAGGCCCTGGTTGTTGAAAAGGTCAAAAGCTCGGTGTTGACGGTAGCGGACGGCAAGGCGAAAAAGGTCGCCGTCAAAACCGGATTCAACGACGGAGTGTCGGTTGAAATTCTCGAGGGTTTGAAGCCGAATGCGCCCGTGATCCTGGTCGGCAAGCAGGCTTTGAACGAGGGGCAGCCGGTCCATGCTGTGCAGGCCAAATGAGATTCACGAGTGATTTGCTGTTGACGATCGCCAAAAGCGCGGCCCGGCGCAGCCGGAACCGAATAAACGCCCGCTCCAAAAAATTTGCGCGAGAAAAACAACGTTCTGATGGATGGTCGTCTGGCATTCCTGAGTTCGGTTTTGGTCTGCCTTACGCCTGATTCATTTGCGCAACCCGTCGCTGCGGCAGCCAACCAGGGTGCGACCAACGTCTGCCCCATTGACCTGCCGACGGCTCTGCAGCTCGCCGGCGCGCAAAATCTCGATGTCCGGATCGCGCGCGAACGGCTGGCCGAAGCGAAGGCAAATCACGCCGGCGCGGTCGCGCAATTCTTCCCCTGGCTTTCGCCCGGGGCCGCCTATCGGCGGCATGAAAACCGGATTCAGGCTGTGGACGGCTCGATCTTTGATGCCGATAAACAGTCCTACACGGTGGGCGGCGCGCTCACGGCACAGTGGGAACTCGGCGACGCGATTTACAAATCGCTGGCGGCGAAACAACTGGTCAAGGCCGCCGACCAGACGCTCGATGCCCAGCGACAGGATGCCGTGTTGACGGCCGCACAGGGTTACCTGGAGCTCGCGTTCGCTCAGGCGGCGGTGAGTGCGGCGCGAGAGGCGGTCGCGATTTCCAGTGATTTCGAGACGCAGGTCGGGCGGGCGGTGGAAGCGGGTATCGCGTTCAAAGGCGACCAGCTTCGCGTCCGGGTGCAAACGCAGCGGAATCAACTCGCCCTCCGGCAGGCTGCGGAACAACAACGCGTCGCCGCCGCCCGGTTGGCGCAGACGCTTCATCTCGATCCGGTCGTGGAATTGGCGGCCCGCGAGTCGGATCTGACCCCGCTTTCGCTCGCGCCGACGAATGCAACCCTCGACGCGCTGGTGCGAGACGCACTTGCGTCCCGACCGGAACTCAAGCAAAGCCAGGCATTGCTGGCCGCGGCGCGCGACGCCCGGAACGGCGCGGTTTACGGGCCGCTCATCCCCTCCCTGGGCGCGCAAGCGTCCGTGGGCGGACTCGGCGGCGGCAAGAACAACGACACCGGCAATTTTGGCGACCAGGAAGACTTCTTCATCGGGCTGGGCTGGCGGATCGGCCCGGGCGGACTGTTTGACTTCAGCCGTCAACGCGCCACGGAATCGCGCCTGGAAGGCGCCCGATTGAACGAACAGAAGATTCGCGATGAAATCAGCCGGCAGGTGGTCGAAACGTTCACCCGCTGGCAGTCGTCGGCCGACCAGATCGACACCGCCCAACGGGCGCTCTCCGCCGCCGAGGAAGGATTGCGCCTGGCGCAGACGCGCAAAGACTTCGCCGTAGGCGTGGTCCTCGAAACCATCCAGGCCGAGCAGGACCTGACCCGTGCCCGGCTGGATTACTTCAAGGCGGTGGCGGAATTCAACAAAGCGCAATACGCGCTCAGCAAAGCCCTTGGAAAGCTTTAGCAGCGTAACAGGTTCGCAACGAGGACATCGGCCCACGCGCGCCCGGACCGAGACGGAACCGCGCGCCGTGCCGCACGTGCCTGTTTCTTCAAACGGCAGCCGGACAGATTTCTTTGCACCAGGCCTCGATTTTTTGCCGGATCGTGTCGCGGATGAGCCGGATCTTCTCCCGGCGTTCCGCGGGTGTTCCCGTCACCGCGGCGGGGTCGGGAAAACTCCAGTGGAGCCGTTGGGTCACACCCGGGAAAATGGGGCACCGCTCCGCGCTGGTCTCGTCACAGACAGTGATCACATACGAAAACAGTTGGCTGGTTTTGAAAATGTCCAAGACCGACTTCGTTTTGTTGCGGGAAATATCAATCCCGATCTCTCGCATCACTTCAACCACCAGGGGATTGAGCGTGCCCGGCTCCAGGCCGGCGCTCTGTGCCTCGAATTCTTCGCCGCACGCCTGATTGAGAAACGCCTCGGCCATCTGGCTGCGGGCGCTGTTGTGGACGCAAACGAACAACACTTTTCTTTTCATGCTTTGGTCTCCTGGGATTGAATCAACGGCCCGGCAACCCGACTGCATAATCTTTTTGTCACTCCGACACTCCAGAGGTTTCACTCTTTTCCCGCGCCGTCCAGTCGGCACCGCCACTGTCGCCCCGTTTCGACGTGCCCAGCCTAGCCACGTGAGCGCCGATTTCGAGAATAAAGTTCGGTATCGTTCAAAATGCGAGCGGGTGACGGTTTTGTAAATGCTTCCTGGAAAACCGCATCCCGGCGTGCCCAACGGCCGCCGAACACAGCGAGTTTTCCGCGCAACCCTTCGAAACCTGAATGCGCCAGTCCGGCAGGCACAACGACCGCATTTACGCGTCCCTGCCCGCGCAGAGATCGACCCGCGGTCCCAGGGTGAGTTCAAGAATCGTCGCCGCAAGAGCCGTAGCCGCCGAGGTTACGAGGCGGAAGTGTTTTTCGTGCCAAAATCCGCCTCCTTACGTCGGCGGCTATCATTCTTGAACTCACCCTCCCGCGATCCCGCGATCCCCGCGATCGCGATCCAGTGCGGTAATGTTTCAGATTGACACACAAAACCGCTTCGAGAGAGAATACAGGACCGTTACGTCTCTTGCTGTGAAGCGATCTTCAACCCACACGTCGTTGAGTCTGGTCCCTCGAAGGCAGGCCGTACGCTCCTGGGCGGTGAAAAAGGCGCTGACGGAAATCCGGCCAGGAGTTCCACCGACACCGTTTCGCGGCCGGTGGGCAACGCCTCTGCCGCAGTTTGGCGCGGACGAAAATGTCCGGGACGGGTTGGTGCGCCTCTCCGGCGAATTGATCCGTAATGCTCTGGCGCGAATCGAGTCCAGTGGCAGCAATCGCGCGAACGACCTGCATCAGGTGCGCGTGACCGCAAAACGATTGCGCGCCTCGTTGCGCCTGGTTCGACCGGTGATCGGCAACGCCTTTTTCCGGCAGGAAAACAGACGCCTCAAAAAGGTTGCCGATTGTCTGGCGTTGTTTCGCGACGCCACGGTGTTCCGCCAGACGCTCGTGGGACTGTCCGCAAGTCTTTCAACCCGGCAAGACAAAAAGGCGTTCGCCTCCGTTCTCAGGCGTTTGGACGGGCGGGGTCCCGAGGCCGGCCAGTTCCGGATACAGCGTGAAACGGCGATGAACGAGGCTGCCCGGGACTTGCTGGAGACGGGCGACAGCTTTCAAAATATGTTGATCGCAGCGGAGGAATGGGAGGCGATTGGACCGGGTTTGCACGATGTCTATGGTAAGGCGAGGCGCCGGATGCTGCGGGCCATCGAGCGCGACACCGAACACGGGTTTCACAACTGGCGAAAGCAGGTGAAGTATCTTTGCTATCAGTTGCAAATGGTCCAGCGGGCCTGGCCCGGCCGTCTCGGAACGATGGTGAAACAGCTCAACAGGTTGCAGGATACTTTGGGCAAAGTTCATGACCTCGCCGTGCTCGGGAACCTGTTGGACAAATCGCCCCAACAATACGGTGGACGGCAAGCGGTCAAACGCGTGGCCGCCCGTCTCCAGCGAAAGTGCGGCCGGCTGAGAGAGCAAAGTGAGGCTCTGGGAAATGAAATCTTCCGGGACAAACCGGGGAAGTTCCTTGCCAAATTGAACCGGCGCTGGACCGCCTGGCGCGGTGACGGCGAATTTCGGGAGTGACGGCTCTATTTTCCGGGATTTTCTGTCTGCCTTTCCAATCAGCTTCGGCGAGATATAATCCCTTCCCCGCCAAAGTCGGCAAGTCCCGTCGGCTTTGTTGACTCGTCCACTTCACTCGGCCGGCCAACTACTGGTTCGCCCCCGCTCCTAGTCTCATTCGCCGGCGGCGTTGTTTTGGCCATGCGCTCAGCCGGCTCGACTCTGATCCGCTTAACGGCGGACCGGCTTCCGGGAGCCGACGGCGCAGGGGCGTGCCGCCGCGGCTTGACGGTGAGGTTGGTTCCGCGGACGTTGACAACCCGTTTCCCTTTTGTGGCCGGCCCGGACGGCTCGTTCCTGGAATGGCGTTCTTCGGACGGCTTCTTTCTCATGGCAAGCCTTTTCGAACTTCGGGCGATCCGCTCTTTCCACTCGGCCAGCGCGATCTGCGCTTGAACTGCCTTCGCGCGAGCTCGTTTGGCTGCTTTCCTCGCTTTCCTGGACGCCTTTCGAGCCTGTTTGAAGATCGACCTGGATTGTCGCGCCGTTGCTTTTGCGGCGGCGGCTTTCCTCTCTGCAACCGCGGCTCGCTGCTCGGCGAGACGGGCCCTTTTTGCCGCGTGTTGCGTTGCGACTTTGATTTCGCTCGGTTTCATAAAGAGCATGCTTTTGTTCAAAAGCTGTTTCGACTCTCCCGTCGCCTGGCTTTAAGGTAGAGCAGGATCAGCCAATTGGTTCGCCTCGCGAAATTACACGCAACGGCTGACAACCAGCGAGAAAATTCAGCTTTCCGTTCATCTGGCGACGCGCGGGAGCGCGATCCTGTTGGCGTCGGGCGCACTCTTTTGTCAGCCTGCCCTCGCCCAGGATACAAATGTGGCGACGGAAATGTGGCGACGGCCACCGCAACCGCCACCGCTGGCAAGGTTGGCCTGTTTCCGAGCCATCACTGAATTGAACTAAAGGCAAGGCGTAATGAGCAAAACAGTTGGGAGGCAAACTCATGCGGCAGATTGCAAGACGGGCGCCGGTGCCGGTGCCCCATCGCCGAAGATTGAACAGCGCGCGGTCTTACACCGTCAATTCGTTGTTCATTCAACCGCGGACACGAATCACTTTGTTTTGACGATCGGCTGAATCGTGGTTAAATAGGACCTTGCAGATGCGTTTCGGACATACACCTCGCTTGAGTCATTTGATTGCCGTTGTCGGGTTGATGGTTGCCTTGAGGGTGTGCGTTTCGGCCGTGGCAGGTGATCCGGCTCCGGTTCGCGAACAAATCCAATTCTCCGCCCCGGGCAAACCGGTGGACGTGCCAACGGCTCGTCCCAAAGACGAGTCGTTGCCCGGGTCATTTGAATTCCTCGGGCGCAATTCGATCAGCGCTGTCGTGTGTTCGAAAGTCGAGGCTCCAGCGAATCGGACAAGCGGCCCAAGGGTGCGCTGGAGGAATATCTTGAAGACCGCGGCCAAAAGTCACCCCACAACCGCGCCCGGGAAACTGCGGGGCAATGGAAGGGGCTCGCGAGGGATCATGACTACGCTTTCGATCGGGAAATCACGCCGCAGACAAACGCCCATTCGCAAATTGAAAACCCTTTTGACTCGTCGCGGACGTTGAGGGCCGGTTTTGCGCTGCCGGGCAATTGGCTGGCAACTTCGCCAGGCCAGGGACGGTTGAACGACTTTCACAATCCCGGCTGGAACGACTCGCTTTCAAGCACGCAGGACGGACGGAATCGCTCGGACGCGATCCGGAAACTTCTGGCCATACCCGGCGGCATCAATCCGCTGGTGCCGAGTTTTAGTCCGATCAACCTTCAGGTGTCCGGGGAGTTGAATCCGGCGGCCGCGCAACGGCCGGGTGAGCTTCCGGAATTCGACGGCGATTCCTTGAATCCGCTGCGTTCAGTTGGGACGGCCGCGAGCCGTTCCGGCCCGTTGACTGATCCGAGCGCCCATGTGCTGGGACCCTCCAGCCTCTCACCCGCCGTGGCCGCGCCAACCGAAACCCACTACGTCCAGCCCAAACCAACTGTGCTGGAGTTTCCGCGCCGTAAATTCTGAATCGCCCGGTTTGCCCGGCTTTGATTTGTCGGGCAGACCGCGAAAAAATCCATTCGCGCGGACGATCTTACCCGTCCCAACGCAACACCGAGACCGAGGCGCCGGCGGGCAGGCTGGTTTGGGGCGGCACATCCAGCAGGCCATTCGCTTCCGCCAGGGAGCCGAGACGGTGCGACGCCTGCGTTCCGGCAGAACTGACGCGGCCGGCGTCATCGACGAGCACGCGCAGAAAATGGCGTCGTTCACCCGGATTGGTGAGTGGCTCCGCCAGCACCCCGATTGACTGCGGCAGGCCTGTTTCCGCGGCGCCCTGCATCGCCGCCAAGGCCGGACGAACCAGCAACAAGAACGTCACGAACGCGGACACGGGGTTGCCCGGCAGCCCGAACAGGAATTTCTTTCCCGCGCGGCCGAAAACGAAGGGTTTGCCGGGTTTGATGGAGATCTTCCAAAACACCAGTTCGCCGCCCAGTTTTTCGAAGGCGGCCTTCACGAAGTCGTACTCACCAACCGACACCCCGCCCGAAGCCACCACGGCGTCAGACTCGTTCAGCATCGTTTCCAGGGCCGCTCGCGTCCCCTCCAACGTGTCCGGCGCGGGCGGAAAAATCCTGGCAACGGCGCCGACCCGTTTCATCAGCGCCGCCAGCATGACGCGGTTGCTTTCGTAAATTTTTCCCGGCAACAGCGGACGGGCGCCTTCGGTCAACTCACTGCCCGTGGACAGCAGGGCCACCCGCGGTTGTCGGGCCACGGTGATTTCAGTGATGCCGGTCGCGGCGAGCAATCCGGCCCGGGCCGCGGTCAGACGGCTGCCCGTCTCCGCCAGTTTGGCGCCGCGTTTAATGTCTTCCCCTTGCAGGCGGATGTTTTCCCAGGGCTTGACCGCGTCGAAAAACCAGACCTGCTCCGATGGCACCGGGTCCACGCGGGTGTCTTCCTGCATGACAACCGCATCGGCGCCGCATGGCAACGGCGAGCCAGTGAAGAGCCGCACGCAGGTTCCGGCCCGGACTGTGCCGTTGAAAACGTTTCCGGCGGCCACTTTCCCGATCATTCGCAGGGCCCTGGGATCGTTTCCGCTGGCATTGGCCAGATCGACAGCGCGCACTGCGTAACCGTCCATGGCTGAATTATCGAAAAGCGGCAGGTCCACCGGTGACACCGTCGGCTCGGCCAGCACCCGTCCGGCCGCTTCCTGGAGAGACACCTTTTCAAGGTCTAAAGGCTGGACGGAGGAAAGGATGCGCTGCAACGCCTTTTCCAATTCGAGCATGATGAAATCCAGCAGGAACCGCCCGACCTCCCGGACGTCGAACGCGCGGGTGGCGCGGATTCTTTCGTGGTGCGCCCGCGGCGGCACGTGCAAGACGCGATATTCTCAATAACTGGCGGTGGCGATCAAGGTTTGTTCGAGCGTCGAGACGCCCTCCCGCACTTTGTCCAGCGCCGCCATGCGCAGCGTCTTCATGCCGAGCGCGATGGCGGTCTTTGCGATTTCATGCGCGCTGGCCCGCTGGATGACCAGCTTGCGGATCTCGTCCGTCACAGTCATCACCTCGATGATGGCGGTGCGGCCGGAATAGCCGGTGTTTTTGCACCGTTCGCAGCCGCGCCCGCGAAACAGAGTCACCCCGTCGAAAAACGTCGGGTCAATGCCCAAATCCTCGTACATCTTGGGGGGGTAAGTGACCGGCTCTTTGCAGACCGCGCAAACGCGTCGCACGAGCCGTTGCGCGCAGGAGAGAATGACCGACGAGGAAATCAGGAAGGGCGCAATGCCCATGTCGTCGAGGCGCGCAATGGCGCCGGGCGCATCATTGCAGTGCATCGTGCTCAAGACCTGGTGGCCGGTCAGGGCGGCTTCCACGGCGATCTCGGCGGTTTCCTGGTCGCGGATTTCGCCGATCATGACGATGTCCGGGTCCTGACGCAAAATGGAACGCAGCGCATTGGCGAAGGTCAGGCCGATTTCCTTTTTGGTCGGCACCTGGTTGATGCCGGGTATCTGGAACTCGACCGGGTCTTCCACCGTGATGATGTTGTATTCGGGGCTGTTGAGCTCGCTGAGCGCGGAATAAAGCGTCGTGGTCTTGCCGGAGCCGGTGGGGCCGGTGACCAGAATCAGACCGTGCGGCGCGTCCACGGCGGCCTTGAACCGGCGGAAGGTGTCCGAATCCAGCCCCAGCTTGTCCAGGCTGGCCGAGAGATGGGACTTGTCCAAAATACGCAGCACGCATTTTTCGCCGTGCACCGTCGGCAAAAAGGAAACGCGGAGATCAATATCGCGTCCGCTGACTTTGACCCGCATGCGGCCGTCCTGCGGCAGGCGGCGTTCGGCGATATCCAGGTTGCTCATGATTTTGAGCCGCGACGTCAGCGCCACCTGCATGTTCTTGGGCGGCGGCGTGACGTCCACCAGCGAACCATCAATGCGATATCGCAGGCGGACGGTCTTCTCGAACGGCTCGACATGAATGTCGCTCGCGCGGTCTTTGATGGCCTGCACGATGATCAGATTGGCCAGCTTGATGACCGGCGCCTCTTCCGTGGAGGCCGCCAACTGGTCGAGGTCCATTTCCTCGGCCACCTCACGGGAAACCTCCAGGGTGTCCGCTTCGGCTTCTTCCTCCGCCTTGGCTTTGCGTTGAGCGTCCTGGATGATGTCTTCCATCGTGCTGCGGCCGCCCTCCAGGTTGTTCAACTTGTCGAGGATGGCCTTTTCCGAGGCAATCATCGGCATCACGTCCAGCCGGGTGAAGCGCTTTACATCGTCGAGGGCCAGGACGTTCAGGGGGTCGGCCATCACCAGAAACAACTTGTTGTCGAGGCGCGAAACGGGCAGCACTTTGTGATTGATGGCCATCTCGCGCGGCACCAGGCTGGCGATCTCCGAGGGGATTGCGATGCGGACCAAATTGACCGGCGGCACGTTGAGCACCCGGCCCATCGAGACGATCATGTCCACCTCGCTCACATACGACTTTTCCAGGATCAGCTTGAGCAGGCGTGTGCCCTGCTTTTTCTGCAGGTCGAGCAACTCCTCGACCTGCTTGGGTGAGAGCAGACCGTCCTCGACCAGCGCGTCGGCGATGCGTTCTCCAAAACTTTTGATCGGCGGCATAACCTGCTAGGATCAGCGGAACGTCTTGCGGAGGGCCTTCAGCAACTCCGCAGGCGGACAAATATACCACATCAGCCGGTTCTTGGTTGCGTTTTCCAGCTCCCAAACAGCCTGCTTGTTAAAAGGATTGGCCGTGGCGACCAGGACCGATTTGCTCATCCGGTCGAACGGCAAAATGCACCACCGCTGGCAGACCTCTCGCGGAAAATTGCGGGCCAGCTCGACGTCAATGTCATATTTGTCGAGCGGCAGAAAACCGAGGCGGGAACGCTCGCAAACCAGCTTCAATGATGTCTCCAGCGGCACCAACCCTTCGTCGGCCAGGAGCTGCAGGAACGGCTCGGGAGCGGTCCGGGGCGGCTCGTGGAGATCGGGAGTCCGCCAAAGTTTGTTGAACTCGCCGGCGGAAATCAATTTGCCGTCCACGAAGATTTTTTGCATCGCCAGTTTTCCGTCATCCACTTCGCTGGGACCCTTCTTCTCTTTGGCTTTCCTGCCGGCGGCCTTTTCCGCCAGGTCAGCTTCAGGAGCCGCGGTGGGTGTCGCGAAACTGCTGGCCTTGCTTTCGATTTCCGCCAGCGCCGACTGCACGTCGGGATCGTCCGGGTAACGCTGCAAAATGCTTTCGTATTCGAGAATCGCGGAGGAAAGCTGGCCCAACTGCACGTAGGCCTGGGCAATGCGCTTGGACGTGTTGACGACTTCCTTGGGCCGTCCGAGCTTGAAATAGGCTTCCTTCAGGATCTCCAGCGACTGAAAGTCCAGCGGCTGAGACTGAGTAATGACCTCAAACATCTCAATTGTTTGCAACAATTGAGCTTCCTCATTGGAGGTCAACGTCGTGGTCATCGCGGGGATGTTATATGTTGATCGGGATGCCTTTGTCGAGACCCGGGTGCTCAAATCGGCTTCATCCCGCTTTATTCAGTCAAAGGTTAGCGCCATCACTGCCCCAAAGCAACACCGCTTTGCGCTGAATCGCCCCCGCGCTCCCGCGCTCCCGCGGGAGACGAGAGTGAGTTCAAGAATGGAAGCCGCCGACGTAAAAGGAGGCGGATTTTGGCACGAAAAACACTTCCGCCTCGTAACCTCGGCGGCTACGGCTCTTGCGACGATTCTTGAATTCACCCTGCGCGGGAGCCCCCCCGGCGCAAATCATGACTGCGGCCGTGCCGCGCCTGTGTTACTCTGCGCCTGGCATGTCGAACCCGTTTTATGAGCCCGGTGAACGGCGGGCCGCCCGGGTCATTGACCTGTTCGCCGCCATCGCGCCGCGCTACGACCTGATCAACGACCTGCAAAGCCTCGGAATGCACCGCCGCTGGAAACGGCGGTTCATCCAACTGGCCCGGGTGCAACCCCGCGAACGGGCGCTCGACCTCTGCTGCGGTACCGGCGACATCGCCTTTGCGTTGGCCAGCCAAGGCGCGCAAGTCATCGGCCTCGATTTCAGCGCGCCGATGCTGGCGGTCGCCCAAACAAGGCTTGCGGGGAAATCGCCGCCCGCGAGCACGGCAACGAGTCCCCAATTCGTGCGTGGCGACGCAATCCGGATACCGTTCTCCGACGACAGCTTCGACGTGGTCACCATCGCCTACGGACTGCGGAACCTGGCGGGCATTAATCAGGGCTTGCGCGAAATGTGGCGGGTGGCCCGCCCGGGCGGCCGTCTGCTGGCGCTCGATTTCGGCAAACCGGACAATCCCCTCTGGCGTTCGCTCTACTTCGGCTATCTGAAGCGGATCGTGCCGCTGTTTGGAAAAGTTTTCTGCGGCAAGGCGGAAACCTACGCTTACATCATGGAATCGTTGAAGCATTACCCGGCGCAGCACGGCGTGGCGGCGGAATTGCGTCAGTTGAATTGCGGCCGCATCCGCGTCCTGACGCTGCTCGGCGGCGCGATGAGCATCAATTGCGGCGAAAAGGTTTAGAAAATGGCCCGGTGCCGGCACGGTCGCCGTTGAACTATCGGGCTTCGCGAACGCGGATGGTGTAGGTCCGCGCCTGATTGTTCAGCGAAATGAAGCGCACGCCTTCCTGCGCGTTCTCGTCCAGAATGAGCGTTCTGAAGGGCGCTTCATCGTTCGTCGGAAAACCTTTCTCGTCTTTGAACACGCAATTGACCTGCACTTCGATTCGGCGGTTCAATCGATTGCGCACATTGGCAAGGACCTCGAGCCGTCCCTCGTCCGTGACTCGTTCCTCGATGTCCGGGCAGGTGACGGACCGTTCCACTCCCTTGTCCAGCAGCACGAATTTCACGCTGTTTTCCAGGTCGTATTTGTTGACGTTGCGCGGCTCATACGCGCCGCCCGGATGCCCGGTAATCACGTAGCGCGTTCCGCTTTCCACCTTCTCGGACACTTCCATGCAGCCGGCGGCCGCCATCAGGCCGAGGCCCGCGATGAGGAGAACAAATTCATTTCGTTTCATAATTTCATCCTTGGGTCATTGGTTCTTGTCACTCACAAATATAACCGTGTCGCGCGTCGAGTCCGAGACGTCGATGGTAACCGTCCTCGTCAAATGGGTCATGGGACTGCCGCCGGCATCGAGGAATTCAACCGTCAACGGATGCGGGCCTGGAGACAAAGGCATCGCCGCAAAGCTCAAGTACTGCGGCAGGTTGTCCCACGCACGGGTGTCGGCGGCCGGCGTCGTCGCCGCGGCGAAGATTTTGCTGACAACCCCCGCGGCCAGCAAGCCGACGCCGACTTCGTCCGCCGCGCTGTGCCGGCCCTGCTGCGTGGCCAGGATCGCGCCGCTGATGATCGCCGCATTGCCGGCGGTGTCCGTGGCCGACTTGAAAACCGCTTTGTTCGCCAGAATGTGGTCCATGACGCGGCCGCCGCGGGTGGTCGCCTGAAAGGTCAGATCATCGTTGGGCTCGGCCCGCACGGTCTGTCCATCCACTTCGAGTCGCACGGCGCGGACGGCGGAATAACCCGGACGGAAGCGCAGTTCCTCGGCGTACTGACCGGTCGCGTATTTCGCCGGGCCGTTGCCGAATTCGACAAAAAACAAGACGTTCGCCCGGGCGTCGGGTGGCGGCGGTTTGGCCATCCGGGCGTTCGCCTCCGCCCGTTTCAAGGCGTCGCTGCCATCGCCGCCGAGTTTCACCGTGGTCAGGCCGTCGAGATAGTCCAGCAGGACGTAATCGCTGGAATAGGTCCTGTTCTCCGCGTCACTGTCCATGACCTGGCCGCTGCGGAAACAGGCCCGCGCGTTGTCGAGTTCGCCGTCGATCCAGTAAAGAATCCCGCGATAGTAGTAGGCCATCACTCGTTCGTATGGTTCGCCCACAAATGTTTTCTTCGTCTCGGGAGAAAAGTAACTCCGGGCCCGTTTGGCCTCTTTGTCCGGACCGTAGATGCCGCCGAGTCGAGCCAGCGCGTCGTCCAGCAACTCCCTGGCGTCGGCGAACTGGGCGCGGCGCATCGCCGCCGCCGCCGTGCGATATTCCCACAAAACCCGGTCTCTCTTTGGTCCGTGTTCGACCGCCGCCTTGCCGTCAACAATCGGGTCGCCGCTGCGCTGCCAGCTCTGGTCCGGTTGCGTCGTCGCGCACCCCGCCAGCAGGACTCCGACCAGACACGACGACGCCAGCGTTCTCATAAACGGTGCGGTCGGACGACGAAGCGGCGCTCAACGATACGCCGCGTCTTCCAGGCCCTGCTTCTTTATCTCCGCGCCATCCTCCCACACAATCGCGCTGGTGCGCGCATCAATCAATTGGAAGGAATACAGAACGTAATCGCTGACCCCCCTGGAGTTGCGGGTGGTCAGACTTTGCAGCTTGCCGGTCAGGAAAAAGTCCGCGCCCTTGAACTCGACGACATTCGGATCGCTGCTGCTGGTGACCTGGCCGGACCGTTTGAGCTCGCGTTCATGTTCGAGCGCGGCCATGCGCTCGCGGGCCATGAACTGCACTCGCCCGGCGGACTTCGAATTCAATTGCAGTCGAATGCGGGTTAAAAACATTTCCTTGTTGATGGGAAAGCGCGTTTCGTTGGCCACCGGGTCCAGCACCACGACCGGCGGACTCTGGGCGTTCTTGATCTGAGGCGTGTCGAGAATGCTTCGGGCCATCTTGTCCGTCACCGCCACCAGGTCCTGCGATTCGACCCCGGTGCCGGCCACAAAGCCTTTTTCGTCCGCGCGCATTTCCGTCACGCCGATGCCCGACGGATTTTTCACACCGCTTGAAGCGCACCCGGTTAATATTGCCATCAGCACCGCGGGTCCCACCCATCCCCTTGCAAATCGCTTTTTCATAAAATTGGTCCGTTAGACGGTCACGACTGATTCCTATTCAGCCAGACCATAACATCCATTCGCGCAGGAGTAAATTCGGATGATTGCGAAGGACCGGGCGACAGGGCGCGTTCAAGAACGTGAGCGAGCAGGGGCGGGGACGGCTCGTCCCCGCAAAACTCCGTGGTCCCGACAAAATGCGGGGACGAGGCCGTCCCCGCCCCATTATTGAACGCGCCCTGGGCCGGGCCGCGCTGCGTTTTATGTTGTTGTCATGCGGAAGGCCTGGCCGTATATGTCGCTGCCCACAAAAGTTGGGCGCTTTTTCAATGCTCGCAAAACGCGTCATCCCATGCCTCGATGTGCATGACGGCCAGGTCACGCGGGGCGTCCAATTTGGCAAAGCCGAAGCCGGCGAATTGCGCAACGTCGGTGATCCGGTCGAGCTGGCGTTGCGCTACAACCAGCAGGGCGCAGACGAGATGGTCTTTTTCGACATCACGGCCAGCGCGCACGGACGCAGGACGATGATTGAGGTCATCGAGCGTGTCGCCGAAAAATGTTTTATGCCGCTCACGGTGGGAGGCGGCATTCGCGCGGTGGAGGACATGCAGACCATGCTAAGGGCGGGCGCCGACAAGGTCAGCATCAATTCAGCGGCGCTGGCGGATCCGGAATTGATTCGCGCGGGGGCGGAAAAATTCGGCAGCCAGTGCGTGGTCGTGTCCGTCGATGCGAAAAAGATTGCGGCCGACCGCTGGGAGGTTTTTTCCCATGGCGGGCGGAAGCCCACTGGGCTCGACGCCCGCGCCTGGGCCGGTCGAGCGGTCGAGTTGGGCGCCGGCGAGATCGTGCTCAACAGCATTGACGCCGATGGCACCCGCGCCGGCTTCGATCTGGCGATCACCCGGCGCATCAGTGAATCCGTCGGGGTGCCGGTGGTCGCCAGCGGTGGCGCGGGCAGTCTGGAGCACATGGCGGAGGTGTTGTTGGAAGGGAAGGCCGACGCCGTGCTGGCGGCGAGCATTTTTCACTTTGGCGAATACACGGTGGAAGACGTGAAACGTTTTCTGGCGGAACGCAACATCCCGGTTCGTCTGTGAAACGGTGTCCGCTTGCCCGATTCTTTCCGCCTCTTTTTCATAGTCGGCCAATCAAGATTTGCTAAGTTGATTGCCCGACAAGACTGCAACAATGAACTTTTACGACCAACTGAAATTCGACTCGAACGGCCTGATCCCGGCCATCGTGCAGGAACAGGAGACCGGTCGGGTTTTGATGATGGCATGGATGAACCGCGCCTCGCTGGAAAAAACCCTCGAGACCGGCAAGACTCATTTCTGGAGCCGCTCGCGCCAGAAGTTCTGGATGAAAGGCGAGACCAGCGGGCACGTGCAACAGGTCAAGG
>WNGA01006196.1_pt1 | contig 20051 bp, 15 predicted proteins | sample 5400061 | NCBI WGS metagenome assembly WNGA01 (sample SAMN13153366, study PRJNA577476) | soil metagenome | isolation source: 100 cm soil or saprolite under grassland replicate 2 | place: USA:California | collected 2016-06-15
GGCGCTCCTCGCGGCGGCCGTGGCGACGCTGGCCACCAGCCCCCTTCCGCCCCCGACGTCCCGCCTGGTCGAACGGGCGAGCGGCCGCGTCCATCTCGACTCGGAGCATCCTTCCGCGAGCGGCATCATCACGATCCGCTTCTCACCGGAAGCGCTGATCGCCTCGTCGGGCGGCATCTATCGAGACGGGAGGATCTCCATCCACGTCGGCGCCGTCGGGTCCGCCGGCGTCCCGGGAGCGGCCTCGGTCCTGTTGACCGCCACCCCACAGGGCTCGACGCCGGCCCTGACCGTGAACGGCACGGACGCAGGCGCCGGCATCGACGATCTCTGCACAGCCGCTCGCGCGTGCGAGCTCACCTACCTGGTGGCGTTCGAGCTGGAAGATATCCTGCCGGCCGCCGGGATCGATGTGCCCTGGTCCGCAGAGGCAGAGATCACCTACTCCGGGCGTGACATCGTCCCCGAAGGCGCGTCGATCATCGTGAAGGAGGCCGATCCAATCGCCGCCGCCGCGGCGCCACCGGGGCTCGAAGCCAGCCTGGGAGAGGAGGAGGTCACCCTCAGCGCCGATCATCCCATGGTGGTCCGTCACGTCGAGCTCGAGCTTTCGGACGCAGGCGTACCGGAGCCCCGTGATTCGCCGATCACGGGAGTGATGGAACTGACCAGCACGTGGCTGGATCGCCCGGCGACAGACCGGTTCGGCCCGACTCCGTTCGACGTCCTGGTGATCCCGGATGAGTCCCCCGCGAACGTCGCGGCCGGCGGCGGCACGGTCCCCCGCTCGATCGGCAACAGATACGACCCGTTCACGACGTGCACCGCAAACCGCTCCTGCCGGCGCGGGGTGGCAATCGTCTTCGAGTGGCTCGATCACGATCCGGCCGCAGTCCATCGAGTCAGCTGGTCATCGATCGTCCGAGTGCGCTATCCGGGCCTCGACGCGCTTCCGAAGGGCGCGATGCTCGAGGCCCGAATCGATAACCGGCGATCTGCCGGGCCTCCCGCCGCTTCCCTCAACGCCGATCTGCAAGAGACGCTGCGAGTAGTGACGGACCGGTCCGGTCGAGCCGACGCGAGTGGTCAGCTGGTGTTCGTCGCCAATGCCGACGCGTTGCCAGTCGACGACCTGGGGCCTCTGCCGCCACCATCAATCGCGCTCATCACTGTGGTAGTGGCGCGGGGAGATGGGATGCCTGTCGCCGACCCGGCGGTCCACATCAGCCTCAGCGGTCAGGCAGCTCTGCCGACCAACCCGAACGGCGGATCGCAGATCTACCTCAAGTCTGCAAAACCCTTCCCGGCCTTTCCGCTGCGGATATGCGAGGTCGGCCAGCCGTGCCAGGTCGATGTCGCCCTCGGCGTCTGGGTTCAGGATCAGGCCGCGCCGATCCCACCTGGGACGCCGCTCGACATCGTGGTAACGGTGCATGCGACCCTTCCGTACGTCGGCTTGATCGCGCCGCCGAAAGACGGTGAGCTGACGGTCCATGTCGAGTGGCGGTAGCGGCGAAGCCGGCCCGCCTGATGACCGAACCGACACAGCCACGACCCAGGCTCGGGCCGCTTCCGCCGTCTGGGGACGTGTCTGCGACACCGCCCGAGGACGAGCCTCTGACGCCCCGCGAGGACGAGGCTCCGCTGGCCGGCGACCAGCTTCCGACGCCCGGCGACAGGAGGAACCCACCGGACGAGCATCCACCCAAGGGGCCGATCAGCTGCCTGACGCTGATCGGCGGCGCGATCGCGCTCATGGTCGTGGCGGCCTTCATGTTCGCGTCGTCGGTGTTCCGCCCGACCCCCACCCCGCCCCCGACGGGCGTCCTGCACACCACGATGAGCCAGCTCGTCCACCTGGGCCCGATCGATCGCGTCGCGGAGATCGAGGTGACGGCATCGCTGAGCGGACAGCTTCCGAGCAGCAACCGGTTCAACGGCTGGCCGGGCAAGGTTGCGCCGGTCGTGGTGAATGCCCGCCTCAACGGACTGGAGGGTGCCGGCCCGAGCGCCGCCGACCTGACCGTCGAGGCGCTCGACCTCACGTCGTCAGCTACGGTCGATGCCGATCACGTGACCCTCGCCGAGACTGGAGTCGTCGACGCGGTGCGTTGGGTCGAGTCGTGCGACCCATCCGCCGACTGCATCCGACGGTACCGAATCGGCGTGACCCGGCGTGGCCCCGAAGATGAGCCGCTCGAGCTCACAGTCGTCCTGACCGGTCGGCTCGAATATCCGATCAACGTCCCCGCCCCGGAAGGCGCCGCCCTGCGGCTGACGGTCGCCTCCTCGCCGGCCGCCAGGCAAGCGATGCTGATCCAGGCGACCGAGACGGAGACGATCACGATGAACCCCGGCGCCCTCGCCGTCGTTCGTGACCTCTCCGTCGTATATCCGGCCGGCGGTGACGGCGCGGCCAGGCTCCGCGGCCTCCGCCTGCGAGCCGATCTCACGCCGATCGGCCGGCCTTCGCCCCAGCCGACGAATCCGCGGGGACAGTCGGCCACGGGCCCTCCCGGACGGATTACGCTGAGCGACCCCGGCGCCGGGACAGGCACCGAGCCCTTCCTCGTCCGCGACCTGAGCGGCGGCCCCTTGGACGTTCGCTTCGCGCCATTCGGCTCGTGCGGCTCCCAGGAAACCTGCTCGGTCTCCATCCGCGCGGTGTTCGAGGGCCTCGATCCTCGGCCGGATGCCTCCTATCGGCTTCGCTGGTCGGCCGAAGGACGCCAGGCCGTGATGCCGGGAGCCAGCCAGGCGATCCGGATCTCGGTGCGGCCAGTCGTACCTGTCGAAGTCGCCAGGGCCGAGGGGTCGGGGGAGCTTACGCTGACCCGCAAGGGCCCATCGGCCACCGGGACGGCGCTGGTCATCATGGTCCGGCAGGCCGGCCAGCCGGCCAGCCCGCCTGTGCAGGCGTCTGGCCCGCCCGTGCCCGGCGCCGGACGCGAGCTGCAGGCGGTCGCGACCGTGATCGTCACCGCGGAAGTCTCAGGAAGCACGCGTCCGGCACCGGTGATCGTCACCATCGGACCGTCCTTCGAAGAGAACGGCGCACCGGCGGTGGTCACGACGCGCGCCGGCGGGGCGCCCGGAACCGCAATCTTCCGGCCGCTGCGCTCGTGCCGGATCGAAGTGGTGCAATGCGAGGATGGCTACCGGATCGACGCGGTACTCGCCCCCTCGGTGTCGGCGATCATCACGTCCGCGGAGAGGATCACCGTCCGCTGGCGGATGACGGTCATCCTGGGACGGTTCGGATCGGCGCCGAGCCCGGGTGAGCTGCTCCCGACGCTCCTGGTCCAATAGTCACGACACTCGCTTCGTCCGGCGGCTGACGAAGTCGACGAGGACGTATTCGCCCAGATGCTCCGGCTCGGCGTAGAACGCGCGGCCCCGGTTGAGGCGGGTGACGATCGCCACGAACTCGGCCAGCGTCCTGCTCCGCTCGAGCATGAACGTGTTGATCGTGATGCCTTCCTTCGTGCAGCGGGCGACCTCGCGCAGCGTCTGCTGGATCGTCCGCCGGGTGGGCGGGTAGTTGAACTCGACCTGGCCGTTCTCCATGTGCGCGGTCGGCTCGCCGTCCGTGATGACGACGATCTCCTTGCTGCCGCCATGGCTGCGGGCAAGGATCCGCCGCGCGAGCATCAGCCCGTGCTGGAGGTTGGTGCCGTACTCATAGCCGTGCCAGGAGAGCTCGGCAAGGGTCTCCGAGCGGATCTGCCGGGCGTAGTACGCGAAGCCGATCACCGCCAGGTCGTCGCGGGGAAACTGGGTGCGGATGAGCGTGTCGAGCGCGACCGCCACCTTCTTGGCCGCGACGAAGCAGCCGCGCAGGAGCATGGACCGGCTCATGTCCACCAGCAGGACGGTCGAGGTCTTGGTCGTGAGCTCGGTCCGGAAGACCTCGAAATCCTCCGGCGCCAGGTGCAGCCCTCGCCCGGTTCGCCGGCCGGGGATGTTCTCGTCGCGGGTCAGGGCGTTGGCCAGGGTCCGTCGCAGGTCCAGATGGAACGGGTCACCGAATTCGTAGGGCTTGGTCGTCTCGTCCCGCTCGCCGCCGCGGCCGGATCGTTCCACGCGGTGGGCGCCGAACGCGTCACGGCGAAGCCGCGTGAACAGGTCGTCCAGCACCTTCTGGCCGATCCGCCGGCTGCCGCGCGGCGTCAGCTCCAGCCGCTCGCCATCCCGTGTCAGGTAACCGGCGCGCTCCAGCTGCTCGGCCAGGGCGTCGAGCGCCTCCAGGTCTCGCACCGACTCGTCGCCGAGGAGCTGGCCGAGACGGTCCCGATCGATGCCGGCAAGATCGCCCGGTTCGCCGATCTGGCCGAGCTGCGCCTCGAGGGCATCGAGCGCCTGCAGGTTGCCCATCTGCTCGAGCGCACCCTCCAGGCCGAGCGGCTCGTCGCCGCCGAAGCGGAACCGCTCGCCGAGGCCACCCGGCACCAGCTGGTCCAGGATCGCCGCCAGCTGGGCAAGGTCCCAACGCAGGCGATCGTCGCGCAGGAGCGCGTCCATCGCGTCCTGGAGCTCGGCCCGCTGCTCCGGTGACATGGAGCGAAGGAGCGACTGGAGCGCGGCCATCCGCTCGGCGAGCTGCTCGATGATGTCGTCCAGCGTTCGGGCGCCGGGAAAGAAGCCCCCATGCCTGGCAAGGAACTCGGACGGATCGGGATCGCCCCCTGCCATGCGTTCCTCGAGCAGTCGGTTCAGGTCGCGGACCATCTCCCGATTGGCGGCAAGCTCCTCGGGCGTGGTGCTCTTGATCGAATCCGACAGGCCCGAGAAGAACTGGTCGAGCACCTGGCGCCGGAGGCGCTCGAGGAGCGCATCGAAGCGCTCGCGGGCCGCGGGCTCAATGAAGTCGTACTCCTCGAGGCCGCGGATCCGCCCCCCGACGTCGGGAGGCAGCTGGTCGAGCTGATCGAGGCGCCGGGCCGCGACGTCGCGGAGCATCCTCCGGAGGGCCCGGTCATCCTCGGCAGCGGCGGCCTCCTCGAGGTCGTTTGCCCCGTCTTCGGTTGCGGCCGCATCGCCGGCCTGGCCCCGGGCAACCTGGCCCTCTTGCGGGGGGCGGGAGGCCTGATCCAGGCGGCGCTCGACCCCGCCCCGCTCCTCCGCGACGATCCCGTCGAGCTCGGCGCGGACGTCGGCCAGGACGTCCCCCAGCTTGTACCGATCCAGGACCTCTTCCCGACGACGGGCCAGTCGCTCCATCAGGTCGCGCAGGCCTGCCATGTCCGGCCGGGCCACGTCGGTCGAGCGCCAGCCGCGTTCCATGAGCCGTCGCAGCGCCGAGGACAGGTCGCCCTCGGCCATGACGTCGTCGGCCAGGGCGTCGAGGATCTCGTCCGCCTCCAGGTCGGGCACCGACTGCGAGCCGTCCCAATGCGAGTACCGCGCCGCCCGGGCCAGCACCTCGTCGCGGGACGACATCGCCGAGCCGGCGTCGCGGACGTCGCGCCGATCGGGCGTGAAGCCGTGCCCGATCATCGCTTGCTCGGAGGTCGACGCAGGTCGCTCATCACGCGCTCAACGCCGGTAGACGACGCCGCCGGCCGCCCGATCCTTGTTCAGGCGTCGCTGCAGGTGGAGTCCCTCGAAGACGAACTCGACCGCCGCGGCCACGAGTGCGGCGGTGGCCGGCTCGCCCGCGCCCGGATCGACGTCCAGGCGTCGGACGGCCTCGGGCAGGCCGGGGATCTCGCGCATCCAGCGGACGTACTCACGAGACGGGATGCGATCGCCGGTCTCCAGGACCAGGCCGGCATCGAACGCGTCGACGATCTCGTCCAGGTCGTCCGCGTCCATCCGGCGGCCGAAGGTGGTGTACAGCGCCTTCGTGATGAGCCGCTCCACGACTCGCTCCTCCGGCACGTCTTCGCCCACCGACTCGAGCTCGACCTTGCCGGCGGTCGAGGCGATGACGGCGCCCAGGTCGCTGACCCGCGGCACGCCGGCCGGCTCGCCCAGGCGGATCGCCCGCTTGAGGGCCGCCGCAAGAAGAACCTCCGCGTTGGCCACGCTCACCCGCACCGACACACCCGATCGCTGGCTGATCTCGGGCGATCGCCGGGCCAGGTGGGTCAGCTCGGCGACGAGCTCCTCCATGAACGCCGGCAGAACAACTGGAGGGACGCCCTCATCGGCCGGGAATCGATGCTGCTCCTGGCGGACGATCGCGATCTCGTGATCGAGCGTCCTGGGATAGTGGGTCCGGATCTGGGACCCGAGCCGGTCCTTGAGCGGCGTGATGATCCGGCCGCGGCTGGTGTAGTCCTCGGGGTTGGCGCTGGCGACCACGAACAGGTCGAGCGCGAGCCGGACCGTGAAGCCGCGGATCTGGACGTCGCGCTCCTCGAGGATATTGAGCAACCCGACCTGGATCCGCTCGGCGAGGTCGGGCAGCTCGTTGATCGCGAAGATTCCGCGATTGCTGCGAGGGATGAGCCCGTAATGGAGCGTCAGCTCGTCCGACAGGTAACGCCCCTCGGCCACCCGAACGGGATCCACCTCGCCGATGAGGTCGGCGATGGTGATGTCCGGCGTCGCCAGCTTCTCGCTGTAGCGCCGGTCGCGGGGCAGCCACGCGATCGGGGTGTCCATCCCCTGCTCCGCCACGACGGCCCGGGCTCCGGCGCTGACCGGCGCCGTGGGGTCGTCATTGAGCTCGCCTCCGGCGACGACGGGCAGGAGGGGGTCGAGCAGGCCCACGAGCAGCCGGGCCATCCGCGTCTTGGCCTGGCCACGCTCGCCCAGGAAGACGAGGTCCTGGCCGGCCAGGATCGCATTCTCGACCGCCGGCAGCACGGTTTCTTCATAGCCGACGACGCCCGGGAAGACGTCCTCTCCCTCGCCAAGGCGGGCCAGCAGGTTGGCTCGGAGCTCTTCCTTGACCGTGCGCGGTCGCCAGCCGGAATCGAGCAGCTCGCGGAGGGTGGTGGGCAGGAGGTCGGATTGGGTCACGGACGTGCTCCGATGGTGTGCTGACTCGATGTGGCGGCGATTCGAGCGTACGCGCGCGCCGGAATCCCGTCAACGAGCACCGGCTGGGTCGCTCGCCCGGTACCCGGCGATGGCCGCCACCACCTCTTGCCAGCCGGTCAGGCCGCCGGCGACCAGGCCTGCCAGATAGGAAGCACGGCGCGCCTGCTCAGCCTCGAAATCGCCTGCCCGGCGGGAGGTCCGCTCGGCCAGCTCCGGCAGGATGCCCCACCAGAAGTGGTCCAGGGCGTCCCTAACCGGATCCCAGGTGGCCAGGACAGCGGGACCGAGCCGCTGGATGTGCCCGCCGGCGTCTCGGACGACCGGCCGGACGTAATGGCCGGCGGCGAGTCGTCGCCCTCCTCCGGGCACGAGACGCAGGACGAGCACCAGGCCGAGACGCGACAGCTCCTCCGCCGTCAGCCCCACCTCCGGGCCACCCAGCAGGGCGAAGACCTCCCCCAGGGAGTCGGCATGGATCGTGGCGCCCAGGCCGTAGCCTCGACTGACGGCGCGGACCGCGACGCGAGCCTGCTCGCCCCAGGTGTACGTCGGCAGATGATCGCTGAGCTCCGGGGCGACGAGGTAGGTGCTGGCTGGATCGGCCCGGGTGGCGCGTTCTGCCGTGGCGGGGCGGTCGCGTAAGCGGTCGTCGGCGTCACGGCCGCCCTGCCAGCCGAGCTCGGCGGCCTCCGGTAGCCACACGAAGTCCTCCGCGAATCCGCTCAGCTCCTGACGCCGCGTGCCGGCCGGCAGGAAGGCCAGGAGCGCCTCCAGCAGCGTCGACTTGCCCGTGCGCGGGGCCGCCGCCGCCACGATCATCGGCAGGCGGGCCTCCACGAGGAGCCAGAGGAGACCAGCCAGCTCCGCGTCAAGCGTGCCCGTCGCGATGAGCTCGACGACCGAGATCGACCGCGCCGGCGAGCGTCCGCCGTCGTAGCGCATGGGGTCCGCAGCGTATGGCCCGGCCTCGTGGAGCGTCAAACGACCCGGCGAAAGGCAGATCTGCGAGAGCCGAAGCAGCGTCAGCCGGCGGCGGGCAAGCAACGCTGACCTGCTCGCGGCCTTGATCCGTCGAAGCCGCCCGGCGATGATCCCATGGCATCGACGAATCATCGCGTGTCGGCCAGTCGTTGCCGCGAGTCGTCGCCGCGAGTCGTCGCCCGCGAGCCGCACAGGAGCCAGTGCTTGAATCCACGCATCACGGCAATGATCGAGAACCGCCAGAGTCGTCGGGGCACAGTCGGCCCCGCGGCGCTCTTCGGCATTGCCTGCTTCGCGGCCTTTGCCAGCATTCTCTGGCTCGCGCGAGGCGCCACGTTCTTCAACGACGAATGGAACGTGCTGGAGACCAGGTCGCTGAGCGATCCAGCCAGCTGGCTCACGCCGCACAACGACCACTGGCACACCGGCCTCGTCGTCATCTATCGACTGATCGTGGAGAGCGTTGGCGTCGCCGCCTATCTGCCGTACCTGGCCGTCCTCCTGGGCTTTCACCTGATCGTGGCGCTCGCCGTGTTCCACAGCTTCCGGCCGTCCGCTCCGTGGTGGGGCCTGGGCGCGGCCCTGCTGATCCTGTTCCTCGGCAGCGGAGCGGACGACCTCTTCTGGGCGTATCAGATGGGCTTCGTCGCCTCCACGGCCAGTGGCCTGTGGGCTCTCCTCCTCCTTCGCCGTCGGGAGAGGCCGGCCGACGCGGCGGCGAGCCTGCTCCTCCTGGCATCGGTGGCGACCTCGGGAATCGGGCTCTGCTTCGTCGCGGCGGCAGCGGCCCAGGTAGTCCTCGAGCGCGACGAGCGGCGACGACTGGCGGTCGTGGCGGTCCCAGTCCTGGGCTACCTGCTGTGGTTCGTGGCGTATGGGCGGAGCGTCCAGGCTGGGGTGGCCGAGTGGTTCAATCCCAGTAGCTTGCTGGCGGCCCCGGGATTCGCCCTGCGCGGCGTCGCGAACACCGTCGGCGGCCTGTCCGGCCTGGGCGACCTGGTAGGCGCGATCATCGTGTGGCTGGGCGTTGGCTGGTTGATCATGGTGGCCCGGCACGGCTGGCGGATTCCGCCGCTTCTTGCGGGGGCCGCGGTGGGGACCGTGACGGAGTTCATGCTCGCCGGCCTCCTGCGGGCGGGATCGACGACGCTGCCGGAGCAGTCCCGCTACATCTATCCGGCCGCCGCCTTGCTGCTCGTCGGGCTGTCGACGCTGGCGCCGGCGGCCGCGCGGATCCCGAGGCGGGCGGCCATCAATGGCGCCCTGGCCGTCGCGGCCGCGATCGCCCTGGTCGTGAACCTCGGCCAGCTCGCAGACGCTGCGGCGAAGTTCCGGGAGTTCGGGGCGCGGACCCGTGCGTGCCAGCCGACGGCACCCTTCATCGATGGGGGCGAAACGGTGGAGCTCGCGGTGCTGACCTGCTACGTCGACGGTCTTTCGAGTCCTGCGCCGCGTGCGGAAACAGATTGACGGCGGGCCGAAGGCCGGTCAGCGCCAGCGGGTGAGGATCGTCTCGCGGCCGAACAGGCGAGCCCCCAGCACGAGTCCCATGAGGCTGATGATGAGGACGATGAGGGCACCCAGGGCATAGCTTGGCCCACCGAACAGGACCGTCGCGCTGGCCTGGATGACCGCCACGCCGACAAGCGGGACGATGATGATCCCCCCGATCTGCTGGGCCGTACGAGGGTCGCTCACGCGGGCGCTGACGATGACGCCCGCCACGACCGAAGCGAGGCCCACCGCCGGACCCAGGAGGAAGACGCCGGCCAGCCACGAGTCGTCAGTGACGACGCCAACGAGGCCCGGGCTGTACAGCATCGCCGTCAACCCGATGAGGGCGACATACGTCAGCCAACCCACGGCCACCCCTGGCAGCAACGCGGAGATGGCCTTGCCGGCCAGGAGCTCGATCGTCCGGATCGGCGTGGACAGGACCGCCTCCAGGCTGCGCGACGTCTTCTCGCCGATGATCGAATACGACGCGATGGAGAGCGGGATGTAGGCCGGCATCATGAGGAAGAAGACGAGGAACTGCTGGATCACGAGAGCTGCCGTGAGCTCGCCGGGACTGAGCGAGGCCCAGTCCGGCCGCAGCGCGATGGCCTGGCGAGCGACTGCCGCCGGTAAGGGAAGTCCGGTGGTGACACCGCCCACGATGAGCGGAACGATCGTGAGCACGACCGGCGGAACGAGGATCGTCGCCAGGAGCAGCCGGTTGCGGAGCGTCTCCTCCCAGTCGCGGGTGACGACCGCGGCGACGATGTCGGGGCGCGGCATCGCGAGGCGCATCAGGCGACCTCCCGCGCCGAGTCCGGATCGCCGGCTCCCGGCCGGACGCCCATGATCTCGAAGTAGACCTGCTCCAGGGTGCCCACCTCGGGCCGGACTTCCACGACTCCCCCACCGGCATCGACGATGGCACGCACGACGATCGGTGCGTCGTGCTTCTCGTTCTCCACGCGAACGCCCAGGGTGCCCGATTCGTGCTCGACCAAACGGACTACGGACAGCGCCTCGACCGCGGCGATGAGCGCGGGGCTGGCCGGCTCTGCGAGGCGGATCGTGACGCGCCCACCGCCCAGCTCGCCGCGCAGGCGGGCCGGTGAGTCGACACGCAACAGCGATCCGCGCAGGAAGGCGATTCGATCGCACAGCCGCTCTGCCTCGTCCAGGTTGTGCGTGCACAGCACGATGGTCCGACCCTCGGCGCGGAGGATGGCGATGGCCTCCCGGACGACATAGGCAGCCTCCGGATCCAGGGCCGCCGTGGGCTCGTCGAGGAAGACGACGCGCGGTTCATGAAGCAGTGCCCGGATGATCGCCAGCTTCTGCTTCGTTCCTTTGCTGAGCGTCCCCGCCGGGTCCCGGCGCCGGTCCCACATGCCGAGCGCGACCATCCATCGCTCGATCCGCTCCGCCCGGACGGCAGCGGGCAGCCGATGGAGCTTGCCGAAATAGTCGAGGTTGCGTTCCGCCGAGAGCTTGTCGTACAGGCCGGGCGTCTCGGTGAGGATGCCCACCCGCGCGCGGATCTCGTCGGGCGCCTCGCGGATCTCGATGCCGTCGACCCAGGCATGGCCGGCCGTCGGGGCGATGAGCGCGGCCAGGAGCCGGACCGTCGTGGTCTTGCCGGCCCCGTTCGGCCCCAGCAGGCCAAGCACCTCGCCGGCTCGGACGTCCAGGCTGAGGTCACGGACCGCCCAGGTCGCACCGAACTTGCGACCCAGGCCTTCCATCCGGAGCACCGGCATGGCGCCCCGCCTTCGGTCCGCACCGTCGCGAAATACCGGCCGGGCTGACGCGGGCGGCCGGGGGCTCAGCGGCGGTGGGTCGGTCTTCCGAGCTCGAGTCATCGGCGGCAGTTTGACAGGTCGAACGGCCTTTCCTGTCAGCGTGTGTCGGGAACCTGGCGCTACCCTGTCGACGCATGCCGGCTCCGAAGAGGACGAACGCTCCGCGCGGCGGCCCGCCCAAAGGCGCGCCGGACACCGCCAGACCTGAGACGGCGCCTCTCGACATCCAGCCCCTGGAGCCCGATCGCTGGAACGACCTGGCCTCCCTCTTCGAGGAGGGCGGTGACCCGAAATCGTGCTGGTGCATGTACTGGCGGCTCAGGTCGAAGGACTTCGGGGTCAACGGGGCCGCCGCGAATCGGGCCAAACTGCGGGCGCTGACCGACGTGGCCGCCGCGGAGGCGGGGCCTGCCCCCGGCCTGGTCGGCTATCGCGACGGGCGGGCGGTCGGCTGGGTCAGCCTGGGTCCTCGGTCCGATTACGGACGCCTGGAGCGCTCGACGACACTTCGCCGGATCGACGATCGACCGGTCTGGTCGGTGGTCTGCTTCGTCGTCGGTCGACGCGCCCGCCGGAACGGCCTGGCCCGGGCCCTCCTCGACGGCGCGATCACCTATGCCCGGAAGCACGGCGCCCCGGCCCTCGAGGCGTATCCCACGCCGACCGAGGGGGCCCGTCATCCCGCGGCCTCGCTCTACCGCGGGACGCTCAGCATGTTCCAGGCCGCAGGCTTCAAGGTCGTCGGCTGGTCCACGCCTCAGGCCAACGCGGCCCCACGCCCGATCGTCCGCCTGGAGCTCGACTGACACGGCCGCCTTCTTGGGGTCGCCGCAACCGTCGCCTGCCAAGGCTTGTCAATCAACCTGGTCCTCGACCGGTTCTCGCATCTACCAACGGGGGTGGTGGTCCGCGCATTGGCGCCGGTCGAGAAGCGGCGACCGGGAGCGGATTGAGCGTGGCGGAGGCAACTCGGCTTGCCGTCGCGCCGTGATCGGGAACGTACCACCACCGGGGTTGGTAAAGGCGGGTCGGTCGACGCGGAGCGCGGAACGCGTCAACGACGTGTCCGTAGTCACAGCTCGTGCTGTTGGCGGGTGGGATGGACAAATGACGATGGCGGAATGGACGCTTGTCCACGTTGACATGGCGACGGGAGCCCACGTAGACTCGGCCACCGGCGCCGGTCCGCGCGCCACCTAGCAGAGAAAGGAGGGAATCGAGCAATGCAGAATCGCATCTCTACCCTTCTTCCCATGACGGCCTCTGAGGCTGTCGTTGACGGGAGGTCTGTGCCCATCTCGTAGGTGACCGCGGGCGGCAATGCCGCCAGACAGGCGATCCACGAGCCGTGGGCCGGACCGGGTCCACGGCTTTTTCGATGCCCGCGCCGCGTGGCGCCGAATCAGAGCCGCGAGCCCATCACGTCGCAGGACGAGCCGGGCCCGCGGCTTTCGCGTGTTGGTAGCCGCGACGGCAGATGCGATCGCCACCGCCACTCATGACCGACTGGAGCGAACCCAAAGTGACCGCCACCCTGACACCACAACAGAACAGGACGGACGATCGGGCTCGCTCGCGGGCGCCGGTCCCAATCCCACCGGCTGAACCTGTGACCGGATCCGATCGACCCGCCGGGCAGTCCACGGCTCTCCCCGCACTGCTCGTGGAGCACGTGACGAAGCGGTTCCAGGTCCAGCGGAAGAAGCCGCCGGTCATCGCCATCGCCGACGTCTCCATGCGCCTCGCGCGCGGCGAGATCCGGGGCGTCCTCGGCGCCAATGGCTCGGGCAAGTCCACCCTCATCCGGCTCGTCAGCGGACTGCTGACGCTGGACGAAGGACGAGTCGAGGTCTTCGGCCATGACATCGTCCGTGACGAGCTCGCGGTCAAGCGCCTGATCAACCGGGTCAGCGTCGACGCGGCCTTCTTCAAGAAGCTGAGCCCGCTGGAGAACCTGTCCTTCGCGGCCCGCCTGTACGGGCTCGATGCGAAGGGCGCAAGGCGGGACGCAATCGACATCCTCGGTCGCCTGGGCATCTCGCAGAAGCGGGTCAACCGGCCGATCGAGCAGATGAGCCGGGGCATGCAGCAGAAGGTCGCGATCGCGCGAGCCCTGCTGACGAGCCCGGCGCTGCTGCTCCTGGACGAGCCCACGACGGGCCTGGATCCCCGCTCCAAGCTCGACGTGCAGGGGTTCATCGCAGATCTAAGGCAGACGCATGACGCAACGATCGTGCTGACGACACACGACCTCGACGAGGCCGACCGGCTGTGCGACGTGATCACGGTCCTCGACGCCGGACGAACGGTCGTCGAGGGAACGCCGGCCGAGCTCAAGGCGCTGGTTGCACGTGATCACGGAACAGCGCCGACCCTGGAGAGCGTCTTCATGACCTACACCGGTCGCTCGCTCGACGAAGACGTCGAGGATGAGTTGGCCGACGAAGCCGACTGAAATCTCAAAGGAAAGGAGGTGATAACCATGCAGCAGTTCCCGAGCTACGAGCTGTACCGATTCCTGGCGACGGAGCGCGAGCGAGAGATCCAAAGGATTGCCCGTGAACGCGAAATCCGGCGCCAGCCACGCCAGTCAACCAGGCAGGCGATCGGTCGCTCGATCGTTCGCGTCGGCGAGGCCGTCGCGGCCGATCCCGGCTTCACGCCGGCTCGATCCCCGTGACGGGATCGAGCCGGCCTCACCCTCGACGTTCGGAGACGATCCGATGACGGTTCTCGCGCACGAGCTGAAGGCGAGCTACGCCTTCGTCGAACGTAACTTCAACCTGACCAAGCGTTATTGGGGCTGGGAGGTCGCCTGGCTCGTCTACTCGGTCGCCGGCGCCCTGTCGGTGACGCTCATCGGCGCCGACCAGGGCAGCCGGCGGCTGATCTTCTCGCTGATGATCGGCGCCATCTTCTGGAACTACCTGTCGGTTGTCTTCACGTTCATCGCGGAGACGATCGCCTGGGAGCGCTGGGAGGGCACGCTCGAGTACACGATGATGGCGCCCGTTCGGCGCGCCGCGCAGCTGCTTGGCTCCACGCTGTACGCCGTGGTCTACGGCCTCATCCACACCGCGTTCATCATGGTCGTGCTGGTCCTGTTCTTCGGTCTCGATCTCAGCCACGCCGACCTGGGAACCGCGGCGATCCTGATGCTCGTCGGCTCCGTGAGCTTCATCGGCATCGGGATGATGGCCGCCATCCTGCCGCTCCTGTACGTCGAGCGGGGCGCCCAGATGACGTTCGTCCTCCAGTCGGTGCTGCTTCTCATCAGCGGCGTGTACTACTCGATCGAGGTGCTGCCCGGCTGGATGCAGGTGGCCTCACGCTTCTCGCCGGCGACATACATCCTGGACGGCGTCCGGAAGGCGCTCACCGAAGGCGTGCCGATCACGGCGCTGTGGTACGACGTCTGGCCACTCGTGCTCATGGGCATCGTCCTGATCCCCCTCGGGATCTGGGCCTTTGGGCGGGCCGAGAAATACGCCAAGCGGACCGGCAAGCTCAAGAGGGTCGGCTGACATGCGTACGCCGACCGTCGATCGCCTCGACCGCTTTGCATCGCCGGTGCGCGGCGTCCACTTTCGCGGCTATCGCGGGCTGGACGCCGACCTGCCGGGCATGTTCGAGGCGGCCCGGCAGGCACGGCTGGCCGACGGCGAGATCGAGCCGCTCGACCTCGCGGGCATGCGGGCGACGTACGCACATCTGGAGCGATCCGACCCGGCCCGGGACATCCTGGTCGTCGAGCTCGGCGACGAGATCGTCGGGTACGCGCGTGTCCTGTGGGGAGACGCCAACGACGGAAGCCGCTACTACGACGGGTTCTGCTTCCTGCGACCCGATGCCCGGCGCCAGGGCATCGGCCGGGCGATGCTGACCTGGAGCGAGGATCGCCGGCGGGTCATCGCCGATGCCCACGCGGCCGCCGGCGAGGGCCTGGACCGGCCGCGCTGGATGACCACGTTCGTGCACGACGGCGACCGCGGCGGGCGGGTGCTCCTGGAGTCCGCGGGCTACGAGCCATTCCGGCGCTTCTTCTCGATGCTCCGGCCGGACCTCGAGTCGATCCCCGACGCACCGCTTCCCGAGGGCCTGGAGATCCGTCCGATCCCGCGGGACCGGGCCGTCCTCCGGCAGGTCTTCGACGCGGCCGGCGAGGCCTTCCGCGATCACTTCGGTTGGGTGGACGAGGGCGACGAGGCCTTCGCCAGCTTCATCGAGAACCCCGCGACCGACCCGGACCTGTGGCTGGTCGCCTTCAACGGCCACGAGGTTGCCGGGGCGGTTCTCAACGGAATCCATCGCCACGGCGACGGCAGCGCCGCGGAAGGCTGGCTCGATTCGGTGTTCACGCGCCGGCCGTGGCGGCGACGCGGCCTGGCCCGCGCCCTCATCGTACGCAGTCTCAGGCTGCTCCGTGACCGCGGACTGGCGAGTGCGGCGCTCGGCGTCGATGCCGAGAATCCCAATCAGGCGCTGGGCCTCTACGAATCCTGCGGCTTCCGCATGGCTTCATCGTCGACCGCGTTCCGAACGGCGATCCGCCCGCCGCCCGGGCACGAGGTCAGTGCCCGATGAGCGCCGACGCCGAGGGGCTTCACGGGATCGAGAGCCTCGCAGGGCCCGCGGGCATCCAGGCGCTCGGCTGGACCCCGGAGCTCGCGGATGCCTTCGCGGGTCATGGCGCACGCGGCCTCACGCCGGCCAGGGTGACCGCCGAGCATCGGGGGGCATATGCGGTTCGAGCGACGCGGGCCGGCGGTCCGGCGGAGGGCCTGGCTGTAGTATCCGGCCGCTTCCGCTACGAGGCAGCCGGTCCTGCCGACTTTCCGGCGGTCGGTGACTGGGTCGCCATCGACGGCTCGCCCGCGGACGACGCCGCGACGATCCACGCGCGCCTGCCGCGGCGGACGGCCTTCTCACGACTGGCCGCCGGGCGGCGGACCGAGGCACAGGTAGTCGCCGCCAACGTGGACGTCGTGTTCGTCGCCATGGGTCTCGACGGCGACTTCAACCTGCGACGCCTGGAGCGCTACCTGGCCGTGGCCTGGGACAGTGGCGCCAGCCCGGTCGTCCTGCTGACGAAGACCGATCGATGTCCCGATGTCGACGGCCGAGAAGTGGCGGTTCGGTCTGTCGCGCCGGGGGTGCCCGTACTACCGATCTCGGCCCTGACCGGTGACGGCCTCGACGACGTGCGTGCCTGGCTCGAGCCCGGTCGCACCGCCGCCATTATCGGCTCTTCGGGTGTGGGCAAGTCGACGCTCATCAACGTCCTGGCCGGCCACGACGTGCTGGCGACCCGCGAGGTAAGGACCGGCGACGACCGCGGCCGTCACACGACGACCCATCGACAGCTGCTCGCGCTCCCCGGCGGCGGCATGGTCATCGACACGCCAGGCATGCGCGAGCTCGGCCTGTGGGATGGCGGCGAATCGATCGGGGACACGTTCTCGGAGATCGACGAGCTGGCCGCTTCCTGCCGCTTCGCCGATTGCCGCCACGAGCGCGAGCCCGGCTGCGCGGTCCTGGCAGCGATCGGTGACGGTAGCCTGCCGGGCGAGCGGCTGCGGAATCGGCGCAAGATGGAACGCGAGGCCGCCCGAACGGAGGCACGCCGCACGCCCAGCGAACGTACCGAGGCTCGGCGCTTCGCCCGGCTGGTACGCCACAGCGCGGCCGAGTCCATGGCCCGCAAATCCATGCCAGACTGGTGATCATGGTGAAGCTCGACGCGCCCGCCGCCTCACTCACCGCAGCTCTGCGGATCAGGACCTACGCCGGACAGGTCGACGACCAGCCGATCGTCGACGTCATGACCGCCGCTCACCTCGCCGACGACTTCGACTACATCCCGACCGTGGAACAGATCTCAGCCGACGTGCATCCGGAGGTCCCTCGCCGGGAAATCGGCCGAGCGATCCTCAACCGGCTCGAGGGCCTGGCGCGCGACATGGCGGCCGACCGGCCGGCCGGGGCGTCGTGTCGGTACGCGTCGTGGTGCGTCGATTCGGCCGAGGACACGCGAGCGCTCCTGACCGCGGAAGGGTACCGGCCGGCTCGCTATTACCTCGAGATGGTCCGCGACGGCCTGGCGGACATCCCGGAGACGCCGCTGCCAGATGGCCTCGAGATGCGGCCGGTCGAGGCGGCCGACCATCGGCGGATCTTCGATGCCCAGGCCGAGGCATTTCAGGACCACTGGGGTGCACGGGAATGGACCGACGCCAACTTCGAGGGAATGTTCGGGGCGCCTGACCTCGACACGTCGCTCTGGCGAGTCGCCTGGGAAGGCGAGGAGGTCGTCGGGGTCTGCGCCAACTGGGTCTACGCCGAGGAGAACGAGCGGCTGGGGGTCAATCGGGGCTGGTTGGAGCAGGTCAGCGTGCGCCGGCCGTGGCGCCGCCGAGGCGTCGCCCGGGCGCTCATTGGGGCCAGCCTGCGTGCCTTCGCGGATCGAGGATTGACCTCTGCCGCGCTGGCCGTCGACGCGGACAATCCGACCGGGGCGCTCGGCCTCTATGAGGGTCTCGGCTTTCGGGTAAACAAGCCGGCGACGATGTACCGCAAGGCGATGTCCTAGCGAAGAACTGCCATGCGGCCGCCGTGTCCGCGACCGTCGGCGTGTCGCGGATGTGCGTCTCTCGTTGGATACTTGAGGCACCGCGATGGCCGGCACCGTTCAGCTTGCGATCCATGGCGCCCTGATGCTCGTCCTGGCCGGTTGTGCCGCCGGGGGACCGACGGGGACGACGTCAGCCTCAGGTGCCGACCGGCGATCCAGCCCAGGAGGAACGACCGTGGCGACCAATGACGGCTTCCATCTCATGAGCCCGGATGTCGACGAGGGCGGCGCCATCCCGCGCCGCTTCACATGCGACGGCGAGGACGTGTCACCGGCGCTGGAATGGGCCGGTGTCCCCGACCGGACGGCCGCGCTTGCTCTCATCGTCGACGACCCCGACGCGCGCGGCTTCGTTCACTGGATCGTGCTCGACATGAGTGGCACCGCGAGCGGTGGGCTGTCGGAGGGCATGTCCCCCTCGCCCGACGCGCCGCGCCAGGGCCGCAACGACTTCGGCCGGATCGGCTACGGGGGACCGTGCCCGCCGAGCGGAACGCACCGCTACGTCTTCACGCTCTACGCCCTCGACGCGCCGCTCGGCTTGCCCGGCACGCCCGGCGCCGCCGACGTCCGTGCCGCGATGGAGGGGCACGTCCTGGCCGAGGCCCAGCTCACCGCCCGCTACACCCGAGGCGGCTGACGGGAAGGCCAACGCGTTGGCGGTCAGGGCACGATGGAAGCCATCTCCGATCCGAGCGCGCCGGCGATCATCCGGACGCTTCCTGTCGAGGCTTCGAACACGATGAGCGAGGCCGGCGCCCCCGTTCGCTCGCCACTCGCGTTGACGTCCGGCGCCCCGGCCACGTAGACGTACCGACCGTCGGGACTCGTCGCGACCGAGACCAGGTCGGCGGGCGGCTCCCAGTGATCGATCGGGCGCATGGCCACCGCATCGAACACGTCCACGCCGGTCGAGCCCGGGTCGGTGGTCGCGGGGGTGGTCGTGCCCAGGGCGTAGATCCGGGACCCGTCGGGCGAGAGCACGATTCCCGGTTGGAGGATCGTCTTGGCCATGACGGACGGTGCCAGCCACCCCCCGACCGATCGACCGAGCGCGGCCAGCCCGTCCACCGGTCGAGCCGGTCCACTGCTTGCCTGTAGGGCCGTCGCCGTCCCCGTCACCCGGCCCGTGGCCAGGTCGATCCGGCTGAGCGTGCGAGTCTCCGAGCTCCAGTGGAAGATCTGCCCGCGCGCACGGTCCACGATGTCCGCGGTGCCAGGCTCGGCACCGCTCCCCCGCCCCAGTTCGGCCTGGGCGATCAGGCTGCCGTCGAGCGCGAAAAGGCGGTAGACCGCCGGGGACGGGCAGAGCGTGTAGTACGTCGTGTTCGTTGCAAAGCCTCCGCCCGGGTCGCACGGGTGCTCGTTGATCGCCGTGTTGTCCGGGAGCGTGACCGTCTGCGCGATACGGCCGTCTGCCACGGTCGCCAGGACGTGCGGGGTGGTGTGGGATCGGGTCGAGTAGACATCCATGGTCAGCATGAGGTGACCGCCATCCGGGGCGATCCGCAACGCGTTCAGCCACACGGATGTCACGATGAGCCCGTCGGTCGAGGAGCGGTCCGGCAGCCTGATTGTCTGGACCACCTTCCCCCGCTCGACGTCGACGACGCTGATGCCGGTGTGCCAGACGGGCGTCCTCCGATACGCCCAGGCGACGTAGAGGGTCCGACCGTCGGGAGCGAGCTCGGCGGCCGCCGATAGACCATTCGACTCGTCATCGCTGACGACGGGATCGGTATCGGACTGGAGCTTCGCCACGCGGACCTGGCGGATCAGCGACCCGTCGCGTCGAAGGACTCGCGCGTCGATCGTGTAGGAGCCGGACAGGTAATCGCCGGCGTACGCGGCGCTGAAGCAGGCGCAGACGAAGCCGCCACCGGGTCGGGCGAAGAGCTGAGTGGGGTACTGGGTGCCCTTGACGAGGTCCCCCGCGAACGTCCCCGTCGCCAGGTCGACGATCCGGTAGACACCCGACACGTTGAGGATCAGGCGGCCATCCAGCTTCTGACCGTAGACCGCGTAGGCCGGGAGCGGTGTCGCGGGTGGCAGGGACGGGGTCTGCCGGCTCTCGGGGGTCTGCCCGAGCTTCGGTGGCGCGCTCGTCCGGTTCCCGATGGCGGGCGTGCGCGGGATGGTCAGCCAGACAGCGA
>WNGA01012245.1_pt1 | contig 20046 bp, 24 predicted proteins | sample 5400061 | NCBI WGS metagenome assembly WNGA01 (sample SAMN13153366, study PRJNA577476) | soil metagenome | isolation source: 100 cm soil or saprolite under grassland replicate 2 | place: USA:California | collected 2016-06-15
GCACGTCAAACGCTCTCAGAAGGGGAGGTGAATCGAATTGACGCGTCTGTTCACACTCGCTCAGGTCCGCCTGATGGATGCGTTCGCGGCCCTTCGCCGCGAGGAGGGGCAGGGCATGACGGAGTACGCCGTCGTCCTGTCAGTCGTTGTAGGGCTGGGCATCGGTATCGCCCTGATCATCTCGACGGCACTCGGGACCAAGATCACCAGCATCTTCACCGGCTGGTAATCGGAGGTAGCAGTAGATCGAGAAGCAGGCGGGTTGACGAGATGTCCTTCAACCCGCCTGCTTTCTCCATGAGAGAAACAAATCCAAGATGAGAAGCCTTCGACAACACAGGGAGAGCGGGCAGGCAATGGTCGAGCTTGTGCTTGTCCTGCCTGCCCTTGTGGCCATCCTGCTCGGGATCGTTCAGTTCGGGACGATCTACAACAGCTACGTCACGATCACCGACGCTACGCGGGCGGGCGCGCGAATGGCGGCAGTCTCTCGTTCCGCGGCCGACCCAAGCGGTGCCGCGACGCAGGCTGTGCGGGACTCGGCGGGCAATCTCAACCAGAGCAAGCTCGCGGTCACCATCTCGCCGGGGCCTCCGTGGACGAGCGGAGAGCAGGTAACGGTCACTGCGACGTATCCCTACGCGGTCAACCTGGCCGGGATCGTGGTCAAGACCGGGACTCTCACGAGCACGACCAAGGAACGCATCGAATGAAGAGGTTTCGTGACGACCGGGGAGCAGCGCTCGTCCTTGCGACACTGTTGCTCGGCGCGCTGATGGCGATGTCGGCACTCGTGATCGACGTCGGGTCATGGTTCTGGCAGCAGCGGCGGCTCCAGAGCGCGGCCGACGCGGCAACACTGGCCGCAGCCCAGGATCTGCCGGTCACCGCCGCCGCATCGACGGCGGCGGCGACGTATGCCGGCGACAACGTCTCAGGCCTCAACTCCTGGACGCCGACCTTCCCGGACCCGAACACCATCGAGGTCCGCCTCTCGAAGGCCGTTCACGGCGTCTTCTCGCCGCTCCTCGGTATTTCGTCCGTCACAGTGCACGCGCACGCGCGCGCGACCGTCGGCTCGCCGGCGCGGATGAAGAACGTCGCGCCGGTCGCCGTCAAGAACACCGTTGCCTGCACCCCCGCAGCGCCCGAGTGCTTCGGCCAGACAGAGAACCTGAATTTCGACGAGAGCAATCTCACCTCGAGCAAGTTCGGCCTGATCTCGCTTTCTTGCGAGGGTGCGACGGCGACGTCGTGCAGCTCGAGCTCGACGGGGGCGAGCGACCTCACGAACTGGATCCAGAACGGGTATCCGGACTTCCTCGACGTGAACAGGTGGTACGCGGCCGTCTCGGGGGAGAAGATCGGGCCCGTCCGGGACGCGCTCGATGCAGCAGGGGCGAGTCGCCAGCTGCTCTTCTTCCCGGTCTTCGACTCGGCGGATTCGATCGCGAACTCCTTCCATGTCATCGGGTGGGCCGCTTTCCTGATCGACAACGGAGGTGTCATCTCGTGGAAGAACGACGCCCCGAGCTGCCGCCCGAACTGCAAGGTGCTGAGCGGTCATTTCAGCCAGTACATCGCCCACGGTCTCGACAGCGATCCCACCGTCCCGAACTTTGGGGTGAAGACGATCGCCCTGACCCAGTAGAGGAGGAGAACCGATGAGCTATCGAACTCGCAACACCCTGGTGGCCTCGGGCCTGGCTCTGCTCGCGGTCGTTTTCATGCTGATCTACATCTCGAAGGCGCGGAGCAGCGCGGACAGCGGCAAGCAGCTCGTCGGCGTGCTCGTCGCCAAGCACGACATCGAGGAGGGAACGCCGGCATCGACGTTGCAGGGCGGCGCCCTCGTCACGAAGCGCCTGGCGCGCAGCGCCCTTGTGCCCGATTCGGTCTCGACTGCGGGCCAGATCGGCGGCGAGGTCGTGACCCAGAAGATCCTCGCGGGCGAGCAGGTCTCGCTCCGCAAGTTCGGCCCGGCTTCCGCTGCGGGGATCCGCTCCCAGATCCAGCGGCGCGAACGTGCCGTTCAGCTCCTCGGCCTCAGGAGCCAGGTGCTCGACGGGACGCTCAAGGCGGGTGACCACGTAGACGTCGTGGCGAGCTGGTCGGTTCCCGAGAAATGCGGCCTGTGCCATGTCTCCCGGACGATCGTGCGAAGCGCGCTCGTGCTGGGCACCTCGGTCGATCTCGGCGGAGCGGAGGCAAACGGCTCCGACGCCTATCCCGTCCAGCTTCGGCTCACCGACGCGGAGTCCGAGCGCGTCTTCTGGATGGTGAAGAACGGCTCGTGGTGGCTCGCCCTCCGCCCGGTCCTGAAGCCGAAGAGCAGCAGCCAGGGCTACGACAGCTCGCGCTCGATTCTCCATGCGAGCCTGAAGCGAAACGGACCGAGCCGGTGACGGTCCGCACCTTCGTAACCGGGTTCGATCCGTCGATTCGCGACCTCTGCGACGCTCTTGGGCGAGAGGCCGGGATCGAGCTCGCAGGCACCGCCGCGCACGTGAGCGAAGCCTCCTGGGCCCTCAGGGGAGGCCAGGTCGACGTGGTCATCCACGCCGTCCGGATGGGAGCCCTGCGCGAGTACGACCTGACGAAGATCAGGGAGTCGACCACGGCGCCCATCGTTCTGCTGGCGGAGAGCCCCGACTCGGGGATGCTGGAAGAGGCGCTCGACGCGGGCGTTGCCGACGTCGTCGTGCTCCCTCAGTCGGCGGAGCGCGTGGCGTTCACCCTCCGTAAAGCGGTACGCACACCAATGCGGCAGGCGCCGCCTGCGGGCGCGCGCCGGGCTCGGACGATCACGGTCTTCTCGCCCAAGGGCGGGACGGGCAAGACCGTGATCTCGTCCAGCCTTGCCGCAGGGATCGCCAAGCGGGAGGGCCTGCGTACGCTGCTAGTCGATCTGGACGTCCAGTTCGGAGACGCCGCGATCATGCTCGGGCTCGAACCGGCGCGGACGCTCCACGACCTGGTCACTGCGCCGGGGGAGCTCGATCTGGAGAAGTTCAAGGGCTACCTGACGAGGCACGCAGCCTCGGGGGCCGACGTGCTCGCCGCTCCGCTTCATCCGGAGCACGGCGAGCTTGTCACCGAGCAGAAGGTCGCGCGGCTGCTCGAAGTCGCGTCTCCCGACTACGACGTCGTGGTCGTCGACACATCGCCCTCCTTCCATGGCCCGATGCTGTCGGCCCTCGACCGCACCGACGTGCTCCTGCTCGTGTGCACTCCCGAGGTGCCGACTCTCAAGAACGTCCGGCTCGGGATCGAGACGCTGCGACGGCTCTCCTTCCCCGAAGAACGGATGAAGCTCGTCCTCAACCGTGCGGACGCAGGAGTCGGCGTGGGCCGGGCCGAGGTCGAGGTGGCGCTCGACATCGCGGTCGCCTACGAGATCCCCAACTCGCCCTACGTCCCGGCGGCCGTCAACCAGGGGACGCCGCTGACCCTGTCGTCGCCGACGTTCGACTTCTCGCTCGCCGTTGCGGAGATATCCCGCTCCCTGCCCGGCGGAATGAAGGCCACTACGGCCTGGAGCGACCGGTACGCGGTCTACGCGAACGGCGGCGCCCCCGGTGGGTTCCGCGACGTCGCCAAGGGGTGGCTGTTCCGCCGTCCCGCGACCGCTAGAGGCCCGGCATGACCCTCCAGGAGAGGCTCTATGAAGCGGCTCCGGAGGAGCATTCTCAGCCCAGCCTCAACGGCCGGCTCGAGACGCCCGATCCCGAGCACGAGCACGGCGATCCGTTCGCGGCGCTGAAGACCCGCATCCACGGCACGATCATCGACAAGCTCGGCGTCCAGCTCTTCGGTGACCACCCCGACAGCGAGGTCGCCGAACTCGTGAACGAGGCCGTTTCGCGGGAGCTGACGACCGAAGGCACGCCGCTGACCAAGGACGAGCACGTGCGGCTGACCAAGGAGATCGTCGACGACATCGTCGGCTACGGGCCGCTGGAGCCGCTGCTCTTGGACGACTCCGTGTCCGAGGTGATGGTGAACGGACACGACCGGATCTACGTCGAACGGAGCGGCAGAATCGAGGCCACCGAGGCGAGTTTCCTCGACAACGCCCATCTGCTGCGGATCATCGACAAGATCGTTTCCCAGGTCGGGAGGCGAATCGACGAAGCCTCGCCCATGGTAGACGCGCGCCTGCCGGACGGAAGCCGCGTGAACGCGATCGTCCCGCCGCTCTCGCTGCACGGCCCGGCGCTCACGATCCGCAAGTTCTCGCGGGATCCTTTCTCGGCCGAGGACCTGATCCGCTTCGGCACCCTCAGCAAGAGGGCCGCCGACTTCCTCGCGGCCTGCGTGCAGGGCAAGCTGAACATCCTGATCTCGGGGGGCTCGGGCGCGGGGAAGACGACGCTGCTCAACGCGGTTTCCGCCTTCATCCCGAACGAGGAGCGGATCGTTACGATCGAGGACGCGGCGGAGCTCCAGCTCCAGCAGGAGCACGTCGTCCCGCTCGAGGCGCGGCCGGCGAACATCGAGGGAACCGGAGAGGTGCGGATCCGCGAGCTCGTGCGGAACGCCCTGCGCATGCGTCCCGACCGGATCGTCGTCGGTGAAGTGCGCGGAGCGGAGACGCTCGACATGCTCCAGGCGATGAACACGGGCCACGAGGGCTCGCTGACGACGATCCACGCCAACTCGCCGCGTGACGCACTCTCCCGGCTCGAAACCCTCGTACTGACCGCAGGCATCGAGCTGCCCGTGCGCGCGATCCGCGAGCAGATCTCCAGCGCGTTCGACCTGATCGTCCACATCGCGCGGCTCGTGGACGGCTCCCGCCGCGTCAGTCACATCACCGAGGTGCTGCGAATGGAGTCGGAGGTGATCACGCTCCAAGATGTCTTCGTCGCCCAGGCGGCACGCGAGGGCGATGTCGTCGCGGGAGCTGCGCTGCTGGACTCACTCGAGTACTGCGGACTGAAGCCGCACTTCCTCGACAAGCTCGCCGCGAGCGACGTCCACCTTGCGACTGACTTCTTCGTAGACGGAGCCGATTTGGTGCGCGCCCGAGAGGAGCCCTGGTGAGAGCCGGGGACCTCCTCGCGGCGGCGGCGGTCGGCCTGGCCGTCTTCCTCGCGATCATGTATGCGGCGCGCGCAAGGAGGACGACGCGCATGCGGAAGCGCCTCGCTCCACACTTGCCGACTCCGGAGAGGGACGGAAAGAAGCCGCGGGGCGCGGCGTTCGAGCCCGTGTTCGGGGCGACCGAGCGCGCGTTCGGCCGCTCACGCTTGTGGCGGCGCTTCGAGGCTGTGCTCGTGCGGGCGGACTCAACGCTGCGGCCGAGCCAGCTCGCCTGGATCATGCTCGCCTCGGGGGTCGTTCCCGCTCTCTTCCTGGCGCTCCTGGGGACGCCGGCCCTCGTCGCTCTGCTCTTCCTCGTCGTGGGCCTGTTCGTTCCGTACGGGATCGTCAGCACGAAGGCGATGCGGCGGCGAAGGGCCTTCGACGACCAACTGGCGGACCTCCTGATGACAATGGCCGCGTCGGTGCGCGTCGGCCACACCTTCCGGCAGTCGATGCAGTCGGTCGTGAGCGACGGACAGGAGCCGGCGGCCAAGGAATTCAGCCGTGTTCTGCTCGAGACCGATGTCGGGCGACCCGTCGATCGCGCGCTCCGGGAGATGGCCCAGCGGCTCGGTTCGCGGAACTTCGACTACGTCGTCAACGCGGTCTCGATCCAGCGTGAGGTCGGCGGAAGCCTTGCGACCCTGTTCGACGTCGTCTCCGAGACCGTGCGGCAGAGGCAGAACTTCACGAAGAAGGTGAGGGCGCTGACCGCGATGGGCCGGATGTCGGCCTACGTGCTGGTCGCGCTGCCGTTCGTGGTCGTCGCCGGCATGACCCTGATCAACCGCCGCTACGTGTCGCCGCTGTTCTCGACCTCCGCGGGCCGGGTCATGCTCTTCCTCGCACTGGGTGGGTTGCTGCTCGGCTCGCTCTTCCTCAAGAAAATCGTCTCTTTTAGGTTGGAATGATGCTGCTCCTGCTCGGTGCCCTTACGTTCGGCGCGGCGGTGTTCCTCGCGGCCCAGGCGGCGACGTACCCCGCGCGACAGCGGCAAGAGCTCTTGCGGCGAGTTGTCGGCTATGGCTCCCGACCCGCCGCGAAGTCGGCGCCGATGCGAGACACGAATCGAGGCTTCCTGAGGCTCGTCCTCGCGCTGTTTGCGAGGCCCGCGGCTCGGCTGGTGCCCGCGAAGTCGCGGGGGAAGATCGGGCGGAAACTGCTCTCCGCCGGGCTCGCCCAGAAGTTCTCGCCTGAGCAGCTGCTCGGCTGGAAGGGGCTGCTCGCAACGTCGGCCGCGCTGTTCGGGCTCGTCGTCGGCTCGGCGTTGGCTCCCACCACCGGGATCATGTGCGCGATCTGCTTCGGCATGTTTGGCTTCCTCGGGCCTGACGTCTACGTCAACAGCAAGCTGGCCGAGCGTCGGGAGAGGGTCCAGGCCGCGCTGCCCGACGCGCTCGATCTCCTGGCGGTCAGTGTCGAGGCGGGGCTTGGGTTCGACGCGGCGGTCGCGAAGCTCACCGAGTACATGGACGGGCCGCTGATCGAGGAGTTCGAGTTGGCGCTGAACGAGATGCGGATCGGCGAGAGCCGGATCGAGGCGCTGAAGCGGTTGGGTTCCCGGATGGACGTCCAGGAGCTGACTGCGTTCGTCCGCGCGGTCGTCCAGGCCGATCAGCTCGGGGCGTCGATCGCCAACACTCTGCGGGTGCAGGCCAAAGACGCGCGCACGCGCCGCCAGCTCGCGGCGGAGGAAAAGGCGATGAAAGCGCCGATCAAGATGCTGTTCCCGACGGCTGTTTTCATCTTCCCGGCCATGTTCATCGTCATCCTCGGGCCTGCTTTGCTCAATTTCGCCAAAGGTTTTTGACGGCTGTGCGACAATTTCTGTCGTGCGGCGGTTCCGCCCTGCGGTTGCGGCAGCCGGCCTGACAGGGCTGTGTCTTCTCGCGGCTCCGGTGCCGCGACCCAGAAGGTCTGGGACATGTACTGGTCGTACAAGCAGCTCCTTCCCAAGCGCAGCCATATCGAGAGCGGCGACCGGCTGCACATCTGCAACCGCGACGTGTCCTCGAACGCCGTGACCGTGCACTGGGGCGGATGAGATGAGACGCCTCTCGCTCGCCGTCGTCCTCGCAGCCGCACTCGGCCTGCTCGTCCCGCTCGGGTCCAGCGGCGCGCCGAGCTCGGCCGCACAGGCGGCCAAGTGGCTCGGGACCTGGGACTCCGATTCCGGGCGCCTGTACTTCGACAACGTCTACCGGAAGCGCTCGGACTGCACGGCCTGCGGAAACCCGTACTACTGGGCGCTCGAGGGCCGGTGGGACCGGCCCGGTCACGGCTGGACGAAGATGTGGGGCTCCATCAGCGACAAGGAGCTGGGGACCTTCGAGGGGGAGTGGAACCTGTCCAAGTCCGACCCGTACGACGAGTTCCACGAGAACGGCTGGGCCCTCCTGTACCGCGACGGGGAGAAGCTCCACGGCGCCTGGAAGGCGTGCCCGCTGGAGGCCCAGATCGGCACCAAGTGCCCGCACGGCCATTTCCTCCACGGCGAGAAGCAGTCGGGAGCCTGGAAGATCGGCTTCCGCTTCACGCAGCGTGGTCATCCCGACGACCACACCAACTTCAAGTCGCAGATCGGAGGCGCGGGCTCGCTCGTCTTCAAGAGCGAGCACGACGCGAACAACAAGCTCGGTCCTGCGGCGCACGGCTCACATGTCCATTTCCTCCTCCAGGAGGGTAAGGACGAGGTTGCCCGACTCACGATTGACTTCCAGAACGGCGAGTTGGGCAGCCAGGCCGAGCGGCGTGTGAGGTTGGAGCTGAACGGAAAGGTGACGACCTCGCGGGAGGACTACTGCAAGGGCGCCGACGCCGAGCTCTCGCTCCAGGAGGGGCGCGGCGGAGCGCCCGACAGGGTGGACCTCGACTTGCGCGACAAGTGCCATCTGGGGTTCTCGTGGACGTCGCTGGACCGGAACCGGGTCAATGTCAACATCGAGCTTCCACACGAGACCCAGTAACCCGGTCGAACAGCTGTTCTTGCTACCCTGAGCCCAGAGGCCGGCGTTGGGCCGGCCGTGAGATGAGCTTCTCGTTCCTCCTTCGGGCTGTTCGGGGTAGGCAAGTCTCGAACGAGATAGAAGGAGTAGAACGTATGTCCAAGCAGTCTTTTCGCGCGCTCGGCGTCTCGGCGCCCGTTGTCGGCGCGCTCGCGGCTCGCTCGATCGAGGAGCCGTTCCAGATCCAGTCCCTCGCCCTGCCCGATGCGATCGCCGGCCTCGACGTGCTGGCGAAGTCGCCCACAGGGTCGGGGAAGACCCTCGTCTTCGCAATCCCGATCGTCGAGCGCACGACGAAGACGGATGCGCGCCCGAGCGCGCTCGTCCTCGTTCCCACGCGCGAGCTGGCCGGGCAAGTAACTGAGGTGCTTGCGTCGCTTGCGTCCGCCAGGGGCCTCCGGGTCGCCTCGGTCTACGGCGGAGTCCCGCTTCGCCGCCAGGCGGAAGAAGCGCGTTCGGCGCACGCGCTCGTCGCGACGCCGGGCCGCCTCGAGGACCTGGCGCAGAGGAAGATGATCGATCTCTCGGGGATCCGGATCCTCGTCCTGGACGAGGCCGACCGGATGCTCGACATGGGCTTCAAGCCACAGGTGGACCGGATCGTGCGCCGCGTCCCGAGGAACCGGCAGACGATGTTCTTCTCCGCCACGCTGGACGGCGAGGTCGGCGAGCTTGCCCACGCGTACACCTCGAGCCCGTCCCGGTTCGCGGCAGGCGCGCTCGACGACGGAGAGGCGGGAGAGACCCAGCACCGGTTCGTGTCGGTCGATCCGCACAACAAGGTCGACACCCTCGTGGATCATCTCCGCCGCGAGCAGGGGCTGACCCTGGTCTTCGTACGCACGAAGCGCGGCGCCGACCGTCTCGCCCGAAAGCTCATCGCTCGCGGGGTGGCCGCGGAGGCGATGCACGGAGATCTCTCGCAGCGGGCCCGCCAGCGCGCGCTCGACCGGTTTGAACAAGGAAAGGTTTCGGTCCTCGTCGCGACCGATGTCGCGGCGCGCGGCCTCGACATCGACGACATCGAGCACGTGATCAACTACGACCCACCGGAGGAGCACACCGGTTACGTGCACCGCACGGGTCGCACCGGTCGCGCCGGGCGGAACGGCGTGGCGATCACCTTCGTCCTGCCGGACCAGCAAACTGAGGCGAGTAGAGTCGCAAGCCGGCTCGGGCACGGGGAGCAGTTCGAGGAGTCGGGAATGAAGACCGCGCGAGCCCGGCTGGTCTACACGAGCCGGCGGGGGAGACGATCGAAGTGGTAGCGCAAAGAATGGAGGCAACCATTGTCGAGATCTAAGCGACAGACCACGATGGCAAAGATGACCAGGGAGCGGCTGGTCAAGGAGAAGCGCGAGAAGAAGCGCGAGAAGAAGGAAGCCAGGGCCGCCGAGAAGGCGAGGATCGCCGCGGGGCTACCCCCCGAGGGTGAGCTCGACGAGACAGACGCAGCTCCGGACGCCGACGAGACAGACGAAGCTCCGGACGCCGACGAGGCAGACGAAGCTCCGGACGCCCACAGCCCGTAAACGACTCAACGGTTTTCAGGCGTTGCGGCGATGCGACCGTTGGCGGCTTGACTAAGGCGTTCCTTCCGCCTTTCGCCGCGCTGCGCGCCGGTCCGCGCGCAAGTCTCGCTCCGGATTATCCATACTGCCGACCGGCGGCGAAAGGACGGGCTGATGTTCAACGGAGCGAACACGGGGTTCATGCTTCTGGCCGCGAGCCTCGTGATGCTGATGACGCCCGGGCTCGCCTTCTTCTACGGCGGGCTGGTGGGGCGGTCGAACACGCTCACGATCATGATCCAGAGCTTCGCCTCGATGGGGATCACCACGGTCATGTGGTGGTTGGTCGGGTACTCCCTCTGCTTCAGCGGCGGGGCCGACGGCATCTACGGCAACTTCCATCTTGCGTTCCTGCGGCACGTTGGGCCGTTCTCCATGTACGCGCCGTCGGGGATCCCGCTGGTGGTGTTGATCGCCTATCAGATGATGTTCGCGATCATCACGCCGGCGCTGATCACAGGCGCGTTCACGAACCGGGTCACGTTCAAGGCCTACCTGATCTTCCTCGTCGTCTGGCAGTTGTTCGTCTACTACCCGTTCGTGCACATGATCTGGGGCGACGGCCTGCTCGCCCACTGGGGCGTCCGCGACTTCGCGGGCGGGATCGTCGTCCACGCGAGCGCGGGCTGGGCGGCGCTCGCTTCGGTTCTGTATGTGGGCAGGCGCAAGTTCTTCGACACACCGCACAACATCCCGTTCATCGCGCTCGGCACAGGCCTGCTCTGGTTCGGGTGGTACGGGTTCAACGCGGGCAGCGAGCTGAAGGTCGACCACATCACTTCGCTCGCCTTCCTGAACACCGACCTCGCAGCCTCCTTCGCGGCGACGACCTGGCTGTTCGTGGAGTGGTGGCACGCGAAGAAGCCGCACTTCGTCGGGCTCTTAACCGGCGCCGTCGCGGGGCTGGCGACGATCACGCCCGCGGCAGGCTACGTCCCGATCTACGCCTCGGTCGCGATCGGCGTCGCCTCCGGCGGCGTCTGTTACCTGGCGGTCCAGCTCAAGAACCGTCTGCATTGGGACGATGCGCTCGACGTCTGGGGTGTCCACGGCGTCGGTGGTCTGCTCGGGATCATCCTGCTCGGCGTCTTCGCCAGCACGGCGATCAACCCGAGCGGCGGGGAGGGATTAATCCATGGTGCGGGCGCGTTCTTCGGCAAGCAGGTCGCCGCCGGCTTCGGCGCTTCGCTCTATGCCTTCGCCTTCACCTACGTGATGCTGAAAGTGATCCACCTGATCACCCCGGTGCGGGTCGGCGAGGAGGCTGAGGGCGGCCTCGACGCGTCGATGCACGGCGAGAGCGCCTACCAGTTCGATGAGGGCGAGCTGCCCCAACCGGGAAGCGCGTCGCCGGCGTTGTAGAGCATCAATCGGTGTAGTTGAGCGGCGGGGGAGAGATTCGAACTCTCGGAGCCGCTTGCGCGACTCAACGGGTCGGGAGCGCCGAAGGCGCGCAGCGCCTCGGGCACTTCGCCTTGGTGGTTCTCGAGCACGGCGAGCGCGTAGCGGTCGGTGACCGCCGTTCCGTTCAGGGTGTGCAGCGGTTGCGGGCTCCCCTCGTCGCGGAAGCGGATCTGCAGGCGACGGGCCTGGTAGTCGGTCGTGTTCGAGATCGACGCCACCTCCCGGTAACGCTCCTGCGCGGGGAACCAGACCTCGAGGTCGTACGTCTTCGCCGAAGCGGCCGACATGTCGCCCGCAGGAAGCGTCACGACGCGGTACGGCAGCTCGAGCGCCTGCGCGATCTCCTCTGAGTTCGCAAGCAACTGCTCGTGCTCGTTCCAGGACTCCTCGGGCCGGCAGAAGACGAACTGCTCGACCTTGTTGAATTGGTGGACGCGGAACATCCCCCGCGTGTCCTTGCCCGCCGCGCCCGCTTCGCGCCGGAAGCAGGTCGAGAACGCTGTGTAGCGCAACGGCAGGTCGCCTCCCTCGAGAATCTCGCCTGTGTAAAGCGCCGCGAGGGGCACCTCGGAGGTGCCCACCAGGTAGAGGTCGTCGCCGGAAACGCCGTAGATGTTCGACTCCTCGGTGGGGAACCAGCCGGTCCCGTACATCGCCTCCTCGCGCACGAGCACCGGCGGCAGAACTGGAGTGAACCCGCTGCTGACAAGCCGGTCGAGCGCGAGCCGGTAGACGGCGAGGGCCAAGAGCGCCACATCGCCGGTCCAGTAGCCGAAGCGCGAGCCCGAGACGCGCGCCGCACGCTCCATCTCGAAGCGGCCGAGATCGAGGTGGTCCTTCGGGTCGGCGAGCTCCGGAGGATCGCCCCAGCGTTTCTCCTCGCGCGCATCGACGTCCGCGTCGACGCCGTCCGGGACCGAATCGTCGGGAGGGTTCGGAACCTGCCGCAGCAGCTCGTCTCGCTCGGCCTCTGCCGCCTCCAGCTCGTCCTCGAGGCCCTGCAGGTCCGCCTTGACCTGCTTCAGCTCCTCGAGCTGTTCGGGCGTCGGCTTGCCCTTCAGCTTCTGGCGCCCCCGCAGCTCGTCCACCTGGGGCACGAGCTCGAGCCAGCGCGTGTCGGCGGCCATCAGCGCGTCGAAGGCCTTGCCTGCACCCTTGCGCGCGACCGCCGCCCGCATCCCCCCGGGATCCGCGCGCGCCGCTCGCAGATCGATCACTGCGTCAGGAAGGCGACGAGGTCGGCGAGCTGCTTCGCCGAGAGCTGCGTGCCGTACGAGCCCGGCATCACGCCCGCCGAGTACCCCTTCTCGACGAATGCATCGGGGTCGACGATCGACTGCTGCACGAAGTCGGCCGACTTGCCCTGGAGGAACTTGTCCAGGTCGGGGCCCACGGCGCCGGTCGTCCCGGCCGCCTTGAACGCGTGGCAGCCGCCGCAGCCGGTGGAGACGAAGACCTGCTTTCCCGCCGCGGCGTCGCCCTGCACGGAGGGCTGAGTCGCCACCGTTCCCTGCATCGTCTCGGGAACGGGAGAGACGGTCCCCTCACTTCCACAACCGGCCGCCAGCGCGACGAATCCCCCCAGGATCAGCACGAGCCGGCGCACGTCCGCGAGTGTACCGCGCCGTTTGCGCCCAGCTCCAGAGAACGAGACCCGAGAGCGCCCCGGCCGCGGCGACGTCGCTCGGGGCGTCGTTGACGACGAATGACACGGCGAGCCCGACGAGGAGCGCGTCGAGTGCGGGGGAGCGCGGACGCTGGAGAGCGAGCCAGACGAGAACGACGAGAGAGACGCCGACGATCAGTGCCAGGTGCCAGACGGTTAGGCGGTCGGCGGAGAGATGCAGGCGGTGTCCGATGTCGCCGAACCAGGCGCCCGGCCCCTTCTCGAACGCCCGCGTGACATGGCTCTTCCCCCCGGTCGCCTCGTCGATACCGATGAAGGCGAGGACGGCTCCCGCTCCTGCAGCCACCGCCGCCACGAGCCGGCGCATCGTCAAACGTCCGGTGAGGCGAAGGACGAGCAGCGCAAAGCCCGCCGCGAAGACGATGAGCCCGCCCCCGTCGGCGCCGGCGTGGCTCCAGCCGATCGCGACGAAGGCAAGCGCGGCGACCGGCACGAGGCGCGCAAGTCCCAGCTCGGCGGCCGAGTAGAGGGTGATCGTCAGGAGCACCGTCTCGACGACGTTGTTGATCCCGAAGAAGCGGCCGCCTTCCTCGGGGCGCGGCCCGATGGCGGCGAAGCCGGCGGTCTCGGGCCAGGCCCAGAGGACGACCAGGAAGAGGAGGAGGATCGCGGGGCCGAGATAGGCGACGACCCGCCGGGGCGCTGCGACTGCGAGGGCGATCAAGACCGACCCGACTACGAGCACGGGCAGAAGAACGGCCGGCCGCGCGGCGCCTGCCAGCGACAGGAGGAGAGAGACCGCGACCATCACCGGTGCGATTGCCACGCAGAGCCTCGCTGCGAGCGTCGTGCGCAGGAGGAGCGCGCCCAGGACGCCCGCGGCAGTGAGCGCGGCGAGCAGGTAGTAGGCCCACCGCCGCGAGCTGTGCAACTGCTCGAAGCGGCGCTCGAGCCGAGTGACGCGCGCCGCCGGATCGCGGACGGTACGCGTGCCGAGGCGCCTCCGATGGCCGAGGTCGTCGGCGGAGATCAAGCCGGGAATGCGCGTCGAGGTCGAGGTGAGAAGTCCGGGAGGGCCGGCGAGCTCGATCCTCCGAAGCGGCTTTCCCTTCTGGGCGACGAGGCCCACGGCGGCGGTCGCCGGGGCGGCCGCCAGCAGACACGCCCAAGCTACGATTCCCAGAGTCCACTTCAAGGAGCGCGATTGTCGATGAAAAGCACGGTTTACGGTCGAGACAGAGGCCTCTCGATGCGCATGCTGTTCACGGGCGCGCTGCTCGGGGCCCTCTACGTCGGCTTCGCCGTCGTCCTCTTCCAGGTGCTGAACGTCGGGCTGATCCCGATGCTCCTGATCGTCGTCGGACTCGCGTTCTTCCAGTACTTCACATCGGCCAAGCTGGCGCTGCTGGCCTCCGGGGCGAAGGAAGTGACCGAAGAGCAGGCGCCGGAGCTGCACGCGATGATCGAGCGGCTGTGCGCGACGGCCGGCCTGCCCAAGCCGAAGATCGCGGTGATCGACACCGACGTGCCGAACGCCTTCGCGACCGGCCGCAACCCGAAGCATGCGGCCGTCGCTGTGACCACCGGCCTGTGGCAGCGGCTCGAGCCGCCCGAGGTGGAAGGCGTGCTCGCGCACGAGCTCTCGCACGTCGTCAACCGCGACGTGCTCGTCATGACGCTGGCGAGCTTCTTCGCGATGCTCGCCGGGCTGCTCATGCGCTTCGGGCTCTACGGAGGCCTCTTCGGCGGCGGCCGCCGTGACGGGGATAGCGGCGTCCCGATCTGGCTGATCATCTTCCTCGTCTCGATGCTGACGTACTTCATCAGCTTCATCCTGATCCGGGCCATTTCCCGCTACCGCGAGTACGGGGCCGACCGAGGGTCAGCTTTCCTCACCGGCGCCCCCGAGCACCTGATGAGCGCGCTGCAGAAGATCTCGAGCCAGATCATGTCGATCCCCCAGCGCGACCTGCGCGAGGTCCAGACGATGAATGCCTTCTTCATCATCCCGACCAGCATCAAGTCGGCCACCGCTGAGCTGTTCTCGACGCACCCGCCGCTCGAGAAGCGGCTGGCCAAGTTGGCCGAGATCGCCCGCGAGATGGGCCGGCCCGTCCCTTCCGAGTAGTTGGCTCTCTTCGGACGTGGGCGGCGGAAGGGTGTCGCCGGCGACCGGCTATCGGCGCTCTCGACCGCGCGGGTAACGCTGGAGGCAGAGCTCGGGCTCAAGCCGGGCGGGGTCGCGGCGGTCTGCTTCAAGCCGCTGGCTCCGGGCGAGTTCGTCCGCGCGGAGAACGAGCTCCAGGAGGCTCTCGACGCCGTGGCGATGGAGTCGCAGTCGAGGATCGAGCGCCGCTCGGACGAGTTCGGCTTCGAGTGGCTGATCATCCGCGACCGCGACTTCGAGGAGCTGGTCACGACGGTTCACTTGGTCGGCGCGGAGCTGCAGAAGCGCGGCTTCGGGCCGCAGCTGCTGGCGGCCATGTTCGAGCTCAAGGGGGGCGAGCAGCCGGTCTACTTCATCTACGGCTACAAGTCCGGCGCGTTCTGGCCGTTCGTGCCCACGGGCGAGAAGGAGCGTGACAACGACCGGGAGCTGGAGCTGAAGGCGAAGCTCGAGAACGAGCTTCCGATCGAGCCCGATCTCTCCAAGTGGTTCGGGCTGTTCGAAGCGCCGCTCTAGCTGTAACGACCACACACCTGTGAGACGGATCTGATCCGTCCGGGCCTCCCGCGAGCTTGCGGGTTGTCGAAGACCCCAAGCTCAACGAGGAGGCCCAGAATGACGCAGGCTAGTGAGCGGCCGCGACGGAAGCGACTCTCGTGGGAGTCACGCTGCGAGATCGTGGCCAAGATCGAACAGGGAGTAAGCCCGCCGCTGGCCGCGGCCAGCGGCGGCTGCAGTCGGGCAACCGCCTACCGGCTCTGGGGGGGCGCGACGAGCGCGAATACCTCGCTGAGATGTACTCCAAGAACGAGGTATTCGTGACCGGCGATCAGGAGTTCATCGAGGGCCCTTCAGTCCCCTCCACCCCGGACAACTGCGCCTTCAGGTACTCGCCCTCCGCGAGGACTCGCGGGTCCGCTTGAAACGCAGAGCGTTCGAGGTACTCCTCGAGCCTCGCGATCCGCTTCTCCAATACCTTGAAGACGGCAAGCATCGTTACCCCGGGGTCGCTGACGTCCTGGCGCAGGCCACGCATCTCCCCGGCGTCAACCCAATAGTCGCCCATGGCGTGCCGAAGCTCCGCCGTCGCCTCGCCGGCGGTCTCTTCGGGATTCTTTCTCACGAATACGGCGACCCACGGATCGCCGCGGTGGTCGTCGTCCTGGCGCCAGCCGAGCGCCTCGAGCTCCTCGACCTTCGCGCCGATTTCGTTGAGTGGCGTTCGAGCGAAACTGACGGACAGGTAGACGGGCATCAGCGCCATTCCCGGCACCGTACCGCAGATCTTGGAACCGGCCTACGTGGCGCGCGCCGGCTCCGACTTCTCGCGCTCGCTGAACTCGACCGCCACAACCTGCGGCGCCGTCGCGGGCACGAAGAGCGGCGTCGAGAACTCCACCGTCGGCGAAAGGATCGCGCGCGCGACCGGTTCGCCGGGACGACGCAGGACGCGGGACGCAAGCGGCGCCCTTCCACCTCGTGGTGGCCGACCCGCGCCACCGCGCCCGGACGATGATCGTCGAGTTTCCCCGCGGCGAGCTGCACGCGCCACGCCATCAAGCGGACCGCGATGCGGCAGGCTAGGGCCCGACTTCGTGCGGGCCTGCGGCCAGCCGCCGTCGAGCTCATTCGCCCGCCTGCACGGAACAGCGCGGCGCTACCAGGAGGGCGGCTGGGGAGCGCTCCGCGACCGCCCCTCGACGCCAAAACGACAGCCGCGCCGCCTGTCGGCCGAGGCGGAAACGCGGATCGTTGCGGCGCGCCGTCGCACCGCTTACGGACCGGTCCGCCTCGCCGGCGTCGTCGCGCACCCGCCCTCGACGATCGGCAAGGTCTTGCGCCGCCACGGTTGCTCGCGGCTCCCGCGACCGGGCGCTGCCGCCCGCTGTGCCCGCCGCTACGAGCGTGAGCGCCCAGGCGAGCTCCTCCATGTCGACACCAAGCAACTCGGCCGCTTCTGGGAACCGGGCAAGCGCGTGCTCGGCGCCGAGGCTGGCCGACCGCACCGCAACCGACGCATCGGCTGGCAGCACTTGCACGTGGCGATCGACGACCACTCGCGCTTGGCCTACGCCGAGCTCCTTGCCGGCCGCGACGCTGTCAGCTGCGCTCGCTTCCTTCGGCGCGCGGTTGCCTGGTATGCCGAGCGCGGCGTCACCGTCGAGCGCGTGCTCACCGACAATGCGAAGGCCTACCATGCTCGCGCCTGGCTGGAGACGACCCAGGCGCTTGGGCTCCACTGCCGCTACACGCGCATCTATCGGCCGCGTACGAACGGCAAGGCCGAGCGCTTCATCCAGACCCTGCTCGTGGAGTGGGCGTACGCTCGCAGCTATCCCTCCAGCGCTTGCTCGCGCTCGAGCGCTCGGCGGCTATCTGCGGTGGTACAACAGGCGCCGTCCGCACAGTTCGCTCGGAGCGCGGCCGCCGATCAGCCGCGTCTCACACCTCTGTGGTCAGGACATCTAGCTAGGGCAGGAGCCTGACCTTGCCCGTGTCGAGGGAATACTCGGCGGCGAGCACGCGAAGCTTCCCGGCCCCCACCGCGTGCGCGACGATCCGGCTCCGCCTCGGCAGGGCTCGAGCGACGGCGTTCGCATTGGCCCGAATCACACGGTCGAGGTACGCCTCGTCGCCGAGTGAGCCCCGCTTCGTCGCGCGCACGATCGGCGCGATCGCGTCCACGACCTTCTGGATGCTTCCGGGAGCCTTTGCGCCCTTCTCGACGAGTTTGACCGTGTCCTTGACGGCGCCGCAACGCTGGTGCCCGAGCACCATCAGCAGCGGAGAGTGGAAGTGCTCGACCGCGTACTCCATCGAGCCCACGAGCCGGGAGCCGAGGATGTTGCCGGCCACGCGGCAGACGAAGATATCCCCGAGGCTCTGATCGAAGATGTGCTCAGGGGGCACGCGCGAGTCGGCGCAGGTCAGCAGGATCGCGAACGGCTCCTGACCGCCCGCCACGTCGGCGCGCCGCTCGGCGATCGCATGCGGGGCCTCCAGCCTTCCGCGCACGAAGCGCGCGTTGCCGGCCATCAGCCGCGCGAGCGCCTGTTTCGGGGTCTTCGGACGGCTGAGGGGCGCCGCTTCGGCGAGGTCGATCTCGCCCAGGCCCAGTCCGACGGCGACAGCGCCAGCCGTCTTCAGAAACCGGGCTCGGTCGTGGCCTTTCATCTCCGCGAACAGGTTTTCGAGGGGTGACGGTTAGCCTATCGCGGTGCTGATCGAGAGGAGCATGGATCCGGGCTGGCTCTCGAACGCCTATCTCGTCGCCGACGAGCCGGGCGGGACGGCCGTCTTCGTCGACTCCGGCGCGCCGCTCGAGCCTCTTCTCCGAGCCGCCGAGGAGTGGGGTGTCGAACCGAGCCATGTGCTCCGCACGCACGACCATGGCGACCACGTCGCACACGAGGCCGAGCTTGGGCTCCCGGTCGTCACCTCGTCGATCCAGGTAGGTGGCCTCGACGTCGAGGCGATCCAGACGCCGGGCCATTCGGACGACATGGTCTGCTTCGTCGTCAACGGTGAGGTCGTCTTCTCGGGCGACACGCTCTTCAAGGACTCCGTCGGCGGAGGGGATTTCGGCCAGATCAAGGCCGCCGTCATGGACGTGTACATGGCGATGCCGCACGAGCGTCGCCTCCTGCCGGGTCACACTGACGAAACGACGATAGGCCGCGAGTGGGAGGAGAACCCGTTCGTCCGCGTCTGGCGCGGAGCGGCGCCGGAGGGAACCGAGCGATGCCGCGTGGGCGGACGTGAGGCGACGGTGATCGTCTGGTCGCCCGACTACGACGGCAAGGGCAAGGCTTGGGTGCGCTTCGAGGGCGGGGAGGACGCGATCGTCGGCGGCTCTCGGCTGGAGCGGCTGTGAGAGCCCTCCTGGCCGCGCTCGGAATCGTCCTGCTCGCCGGCTGCGCCGGGTCTGGAGTTCCGAAGGCGGAGCGCAGCCCGCTTCTCGAGAAAGCTAAGGCCGCCGGGACGATCGACGGCTATCGGGTGCTTGCGCATCGCGCCGGTTGGTGCTCTAGCGCCAGGGCATACGGGATCGACGACGGCGGCCTGGCGATCAGGGTCGATGACCTTGGCGTGAACAATTGCCACGGGCCTCAGCCGCTCTTCCATCGGAGGCTCGAGATCTGGTACACGAGGGCGGCGCATGAGAAGGCGCTCGCGCTGTGGCGTCTCGCCGGGTGGGGTAGCAGGATCGAGTGCGTGTGCTCACCGGAAAAGGAGGCAAGCAGATGATCAAGCTTCACCGCTGTAGTGGGATGTGGTTCAAGATGGGCATCCACCCCTGCTGGCGCGTCCAGAAGGCTCTGAACGACGAGGGCATCGAGTACGAGCTCGTCAAGGAGGGCTCGGCGTTCAAGGGCTCGAGCCGCGAGCGGACGATCGAGCGGACGGGCCAGAAGAGGTTTCCCTGGATCGAGTTCGAGGACGGAACCGTGTACCGCGAGGAGTCGAAGGACATGGCCGAGACGATCAGCGCCGGCAAGCTCAAGGAGAAGAAGGGCGCCCCAACGGCCTAGCTACACTGCCTCGCGCGGGGCTATAGCTCAGTTGGGAGAGCGCCTGGATCGCACCCAGGAGGTCGCCGGTTCGAGCCCGGCTAGCTCCATCCGGTTCAAACGTGCGCCGCCTTCCACTGGGAACGCAGCCAGGTATGAACGTTGTTGCGTGGAGGTTGCGCCCTACAGCTTGCGAGTGGCCATCGGCGGCACTTACTGGGGGAGGTCGTCGAGCGAGAGCGGGGGCCCGAGGATCTCGCAGCCGTAGCCTGCGAATAGGCGCACCAGCTCGTCCATCGGCGGCATGACCGCATCGGTCGGGGGTTCGGAGCCGGTGACGGGAACGCCCAGGCTGACAAAGAGCTCTTCGACCCCTGCAGGGCTGGCGGTGACGAGCATGCGTGCGCGCTCCGAGCGGACGATGTAGGCGTGAGGGATGTCGCGCGGGGCGAAGCAGTAGTCGCCTGCGTTGAGGTCGATCCGCTCGTCGCCGACGAGGACGGTGACCTCACCCTCGAGTACGTAGAACGCCTCGTCCTCGTTGTGGTGAAGGTGCAGGGGAGGCCCCGTCGGTCTCGATCTGCGAAAACGCGTGGCCGGTCTCGGCACCGCCTGCTTTGACTGTGACGCGGCCGCTCTTCCACCAAACATCGGCGATGCCTTCACCGGACGC
>WNGA01004666.1_pt1 | contig 20042 bp, 22 predicted proteins | sample 5400061 | NCBI WGS metagenome assembly WNGA01 (sample SAMN13153366, study PRJNA577476) | soil metagenome | isolation source: 100 cm soil or saprolite under grassland replicate 2 | place: USA:California | collected 2016-06-15
GCCACCGAGGACGCCAAGGTCGGGACGCTCGGCATCCGCATCGGGCTCGGCTGGGCGAAGTCGCAGTCGTTCACCACCGGGCAGTGCCCGGTGATGCGCTACAACCGGCAGCTGATGATGGCGATCCTGAACGACAAGGTGCAGATCGCCCGCAACGTGAACGCCACCGTGATCCCGCTCGACCAGGCGCCCCAGGGGTACGAGGACTTCGACAAGGGCGCCGCGAAGAAGTACGTGCTCGACCCCAACCAGATGATCTCGGCGGCCTGACCGGGCGCTCGGGAGCCGTTCGGCTGAGTGATCTCGGCGCGGTTCCCAGTTCCATTCGGGGGGGAGCTCGCTCCCCCCCGAACCCCCCCAAGAGCGCCTGTGCCATGGGAACCGTGCCGGCGCCGGGTTACGCCAGCGCCAGCATCCGCTCCAGCGCGAGCAGGGCCCCCGAGCGGGTCTCCGGGGGCACGCTGACCTGGTTCGGGACCCGGCCGGCGACCAGCTCCTCCAGCGCCCAGACCAGGTGCGGCAGGTCGATCCGGTTCATGGTGGAGCAGAAGCAGACGGTCCGGTCCAGGAACGCGACGGTCTTGTCGGGATGCTCGGCGGCCAGGCGGTGCACCAGGTTCAGCTCGGTGCCCACCGCCCAGCTGGAGCCGGCCGGGGCGGCGTCGAGGGCCGCGATGATGCGCTCGGTCGAGCCCACCGCGTCGGCCTTGGTCACCACCTCGTGGCGGCACTCCGGATGGACGATCACCTTGACGCCGGGGATGCGCTCGCGCACCAGGTCGACGTGCTCGGGGAGGAAGCGGTTGTGCACCGAGCAGTGCCCGCGCCACAGGATCACCTTGGCGCGCTCGACCGCCGCCGCGTCCAGGCCGCCCTCGTCGCGGTGCGGGTCCCAGACCACGCAGTCGTCCAGGTCGAGGCCGAGCTGGACCGCGGTGTTGCGGCCGAGGTGCTGGTCGGGCAGGAACAGGGCCTTGTCGCGTCGCTCGAACGCCCAGCGCATCGCCGTGGCGGCGTTGGAGGACGTGCAGACCGCGCCGCCGTTGGTTCCGGTGAACGCCTTGATCGCCGCCGAGGAGTTCATGTACGTCAGCGGGACCACCCGCCCGGGCACCCAGTCCTCGAGGACCTCCCAGGCCTCCTCGACCTGCGCCGCGGTGGCCATGTCGGCCATGGAGCAGCCGGCCGCCAGGTCGGGAAGCACGACCCGCTGGTCCTCGCTGGTAAGGATGTCGGCCGACTCCGCCATGAAGTGCACGCCGCAGAAGACGATGAACTCGGCCCGCGGCCGCGCGGCCGCCTGCTGCGCGAGCCGGAAGGAATCGCCGCGGGCGTCGGCGAACTGGATGACCTCGTCGCGCTGGTAGTGGTGGCCCAGGATCACCACCCGCTCGCCCAGGGCGGCGCGAGCGGCGTGCGCCCGCTCGACCAGGGCGGGGTCGGAGGCGGGTGGCAGCTCGCCTGGGCAGGTCGTGCCCTTCTCCGAGGCGCGCTGGGGTCCGAGGAGATCGAGGAAGACGACATCGGGACTGGCGGTCGGCATGGACGGGACTCCCGTGCTCTCGCTGCCAACTTCGTGAAGGCATGCACATTCTAGACCGGGGCAGGACCCGTTCTGCCGTGATCCACCAGAAAGCGCGAATTCTGCGTCAGCGCATGGTCAACGAGATGCCGCCCCACAGCAGGGCGAGGATCGCGGTCAACGCCGCCGACCGCAGGTAGCCGCCGTTGACGGTGAAGCCCAGCACCACAAGGACGATCGTCAGCCCAGCGAACACCAGCGCCGCCAGGCGTACCCTCGCCTTGCTGGGCGGCTTGCGCGGGTTGAGCGCGCGCATCGCGCGGCGCTCCTCTGGCTTGCCGGAATCCGCCGGCGGGCGTGCCGGGCGGCCGGCCCCGGGCTTGCCGGCGCCGGGACGCTGCCGTCGTCGGCCTCCCATGCCGGTTATCCTACCCGGCATGCGCGTCGTCGTCGCTCCCGACAAGTTCGAGGGCAGCCTCACCGCCGGGCAGGCCGCCAACGCGATCGAGGCGGGCCTGCGGCGTGCCCGCGCGGACGTCCAGGTGGTCCGCCTGCCGGTGGGGGACGGCGGCGCCGGCACCCTGGAGGCGGTGGTCGCCGCCGGGTTCGAGCGCGTCCCGGTCCCCGCCACCGGCCCGACCGGCGAGCCCGTCGAGGCCGCCATCGCGGTGCTCGGCGACCGCGCCTTCGTGGAGATGGCCGAGGCCTCGGGCCTGCGCCGCCTGCCGGGCGGGCGGCGCGCGCCGCTGGAGGCCACCACCTACGGCACCGGCGAGCTGCTGCGCGCCGCGCTGGACCTGGGCGTCACCGAAGTGGTGCTCGGCATCGGCGGCAGCGCCACCACCGACGGGGGCACCGGCATGGCCAGCGCGCTCGGCGCCCGCTTCCTGGACGAGGCCGGCGAGCCGCTGCCGCCCGGCGGCGCGGCGCTGCTGCGCCTGGCGCGCATCGATACCGCCGGGCTGGACCCGCGCATCGCCAAGGTCCGCGTCACGGTCGCCGCCGACGTGGACAACCCGCTGGTCGGCCCGCACGGCGCCGCCGCCGTCTACGGCCCGCAGAAGGGCGCCAGCCCCGACGACGTGCTGCTGCTGGACAGCGCGCTGCGGCGCTATGCCAGGGTGCTGTCCAGCGACCTCGGCGCCGATCTGGCCGCCGCGCCGGGCGCCGGCGCGGCCGGTGGGCTGGGCGCCGGCGCCATCGCCTTCCTCGGTGCCGAGCTGCGCAGCGGCATCGACCTGGTGCTCGACCTGATCGGCTTCCACCAGGCCGTGGAAGGCGCCGACCTGGTGATCACCGGTGAGGGCAAGATCGACTTCCAGAGCCTGCGTGGCAAGGCGCCCTTCGGGGTGGCGCGCGCCGCCGCCGAGCACGGCGTGCCGGTGGTGGCGGTCGGCGGCATCGTCGAGGTCTCGGAGCAGGAGCTTCGCGCCGCCGGCTTCGAGGAGGCCAGGGCCCTGGCCGAGCTGGAGGCCGACGTGGAGCGCAGCATCGCCGAGGCCGCGCCGCTGCTGGAGCGCCTGGCCGAGCAGGTGGGCCGCGCCTGGGCGTCACTGCCCTGAGGTTTCCTTCGCTATCCTGACGTTCTCATGGATGCGCTACCCAAGCAGGCGGAGCTCGTGGTCCAGGCGGCCAGGGCGCACGGGCTCGAGCTGGACGTCCACGAGTTCCCGGCGGGCACGCCCACGGCCGCCGACGCCGCCAACGCGGTCGGCTGCGACGTCGAGCAGATCGTCAAGTCGCTGCTGTTCATGGCCGGCGACCGGCCGGTCCTGGTGCTCACCAGCGGCAGGAACCGGGTGGATATCGGCAAGGTCGGCAAGCAGTTGGGAGCCGGCGAAGTTCGCAAGGCGGACGCCAACCAGGCGCGTGCCGCCACCGGCTACGCGATCGGCGGCACCCCGCCGTTCGGCCACCCCAGCCCGCTCGACGTGCTGATCGACCAGGATCTCACCGGCTTCGACCAGGTCTGGGCGGCCGCCGGCACGCCCCGGCACGTGTTCCCCATCTCCCCGCCCGACCTGGTCCGCGCCAGCGGTGGCAAGGTCTGCGATGTTGCCGAAGTACTGGCGGGGACGGGGTAGGGCGCTATCATCGGGGTTGCTGGCACTGCCGATTGAAGACCTCCGCGTTCGGCGGGATGTGAAAGGAGCAAGATGTCCGAGGCCACGCAGACCGTCACACCGGTCGTCAGCCTGACCGAGGCTGCGGCCGTCAAGGTCCGCGACCTGCTCACCCGCGAGGGGCGTGAGGACCTTGCCCTGCGAGTCGCGGTCGAGCCGGGCGGTTGCTCCGGTCTTCGCTACGCCCTGTTCTTCGACGACCGGGCGCTCGACGGCGACGTCGGTGGCGAGTCCTCCGGCGTCAAGGTCGTGACCGACCGGATGAGCGCGCCCTACCTCACCGGCGCCAAGATCGACTACCTCGACACGCTCGAGAAGTCCGGCTTCACGATCGACAACCCCAACGCCCAGGGCTCCTGCGCCTGCGGCGAGAGCTTCCACTAACTAACCGGTCACCGAGCCCGGCCCCGGCTCGACGGCGGACGCCAGCGCCTGCTTCCACGGCGCTGGCGTCGCCATCTGGGGATCCCGCGCCGCCCGCCACCGTCGGGCGGCCCGAAGCCGGCGGCCCGCAGCCGCGCGTCGTGCAGGACCTGGCCAGGGTCCGGGTCGATCGGCTCCAGCGCGGCCGCGTCCCCGCGGCGCTCCAGCACGGCCGTCGCCAGCGCGTCGGCAAGCGCCGGGTTGCGTGCCAGCACCGGTCCGTGCAGGTAGGTGGCGACCAGGTTCCCCTTCCGGATGCCCTCGGTGCCGTCGTCGCCGTTGTTGCCGTGGCCGCGCAGGACGGTGGCGAGCGGCTCGGCCGTGCCGCCCAGCCGCGTCCGGCCGCCGTGGTTCTCGAAGCCGGTGAGCAGGCTGCCGTCCGGCAGCCTGGCGACCACCTCGCCGACGCAGCGGGCGCCCGCCGCCACCGTCTCCAGGTCGAGCAGGTGCAGGCCGGGCACGCGCCGCCCCGCCCCGTCCAGATAGGTGGTGCCGAGCAGTTGCAGGCTCCCGCAGACGGCCAGCGCCGGCGCGCCACCGGCCAGCGCGACGCGCAGCCCGCGACCCTGCCGGCCGAGCAGCAGCTTGACCGCCGCGGCCTGGTTCAGGTCCTCGCCGCCGCCGAGCATGTAGGCGTCGAGCCCGGCCGGGATGGCACCGGGCGCCGGCAGCTCGACCACCTGGGCGCGGTGCCCGCGGCGGCGCAGGCGCCACGCCAGCACCTCGGCGTTGCCGCGGTCGCCGTAGGTTCCCAAGAGCTGCGGGAACACCAGGCCGATGCGGATCGGCTCAGCCATCGCCGATCAGTCGCCTCGCCGCCTGGAACGAGGTGTAGTCAGCCAGGAGCTCGGCGGCCTCGCCCTCCCTGGCGGCCAGCAGCAGCGCCCGGTCCAGGCGCGGCTCGACCACGGGCTCCAGGCCGGCGACCACCATCCGCATGGCCACGTCGTCGGCGCGTGCGCCGCTGGCCACCACCAGCGGGCGGCCGCACAGCCCCCCCATGTCGGTGTCCCAGATCCAGGACGGGTCGCGGCCATCGGGAATGCCGGAATTGACCGACACCACCGCGGGCCGACTGCTGTCGCCGAGCGTGGCCAGCACGTCGTCCCAACCGGCCGGGTTCTTGGCGAGCAGCAGCCGCACGGTGCGGCCCCGCCAGGCCATCTCGGCGGAGCGCGCCTCCACCACCTCGACCCCGGAGATCGCGCGAATCGCGACCGCGCTGGGCACGCCGAGGCGGACCGCCGCCGCCCAGGCGGCGGCCACGTCGGCGGCGTAGCCGGGGCTCGGCAGCGGCACCGGTGCGGCCGCGTAGCGCCCGAGGCCCTCCAGCCGAACGCCCGGGGCGGCCCGCTCGGCCCGGACCTGGCGCGGGGGCGGCCGCCAGCCGCAGGTGGGGCAGCTCGGTGCGGCGCCGCCGAAGTCGAGCAGGTCCCCGCAGGCGGGGCAACCGGCCGCGTCGCGGCCGGGGCGGGCGCCGGCCAGCCCCACGGTGATCGCCTCCGGTGCCGCCTGGGCCACGTGGCAGACCAGCGGGTCGTGGTCGACGGCGACCACCGTCGCGCCGGCTCGCAGGCGGCCGGCGGCCGCGTGCCAGCCCGCGGCGACGCTGTGCACCTCGTGGTACCGGTCGAGCTGGTCGCGACTCAGGTTGAGCAGCACCAGCATGTCCGGGTCGAGCTCGTCCAGGACGGTCGGCAGGGTGGCCTCGTCGACCTCCAGGACGGCGCAGTCGGCGGCGCCACGGTGGCACAGGGCGGCGGCGGTCAGCCCGCGGCGCAGGTTCGAGCCGGTCGGGTTGGTCATCACCCTGCGTCCCGACGCCCGCAGCGCCGCGCTGATCAGCGCGGTGGTCGTGGTCTTGCCGTTGGTCGCGGAGACCAGCACGATCGGTCGCAGCCCACGGGTGGCGTGACCGAGCACGCCGGGCGCGACCCGCTCCGCCAGCCGGCCGGGGAGGGTGCTGCCGGCGCCGGACCCGGTGGCGCGGATCGCCCAGCGGGCGCCGCGGGCGAGCATCACCGCCAGCCGGTCGCGGGGACTGGTCGTGCCGGCCGGGCGGGGCGCGGCGGTGGGATCCGATCTGGTCGGGGATACGGGCAACATGCCTGTCCCTGTACGTCGACCATCAACAACTCGATTGTGCCAGTCCGGACCTGAGCTTTCGGTGAATTCTTGGTCACGGCCGCAGGCCGCCCGCTCAGCCGCCCGCCGGAGCTGCCCCCTCAGCCCCAGCCGGTGGGTCGAGCGGGCGCCTTGGCTGGAAGTGGACGCGCGAGGCGGGCACGGACACCAGCTCGCGCTCCGGGTAGCGCAGGGCGGTCAGCCTGCCGCCGAACACGCAGCCGGTATCCACGCAGATCGTGCGGTTCACCCACTCGGGCTCCGGCACCGGCGTGTGCCCGTAGACGACCATGGCGCGGCCCCGGTAGTCGCGCGCCCATTCGAAGCGGACCGGCAGGCCGTACTCGTCGGTCTCGCCGGTGGTCTGGCCGTACAACGCGAAGTCTCGCACCTCGTCCGAGTCGCGGCCCTGGAGGTCCTCGCGGAGCCCGGCGTGCGCGACCACCAGCCGCCCGCGGTCCAGCACGTAGTGGCTGACCAGGCCGTCGAGGAAGGCGGTCACCCGCTCGGCGAAGCCGGGCGGCTGGAGCCCGAGCTGCCGCAGCGACTCGGCCAGGACGCGGCCGATGCGGGCCTTCTTGCCGCGCAGCGCCCGCAGCAGCTTGCGCTCGTGGTTGCCGGCCACGCAGAGCGCGGCGCCGTCGGCCACCATGTCCATGACCAGCCGCAGCACGCCGGCGGTGTCCGGCCCACGGTCGACCAGGTCGCCGAGGAACACGGCGGTGCGCCCGTCCGGGTGCCGGACCAACCGCCGCGGAGCGGCGCCGGCCGGCGCGCCGGTGGTCGGCTCCAGCTCCGCGGCCCCGGGCCCCTCGGCGCCGGGCTCGTCGGCGACCTCCCAGCCGAGCTTGGTGAGCAGCGCCAGCAGCTCGTCCAGGCAGCCGTGGACGTCGCCGACGACGTCGAAGGGGCCGTGGAAGTCGCGGCGGTCGACGCGTCTTCGCTGGCGGGTCACCACGGCCTGGTCGATCGCGTCCGGCGAGCCGAGGACGTGCACCACCCGGAAGCCCTCGTGCTCGAGCCGCCCGAGCGAGCGCCGGAGCAGCTCGGCGTGGCGGTGGACGACCTGGGGCGGCACCGTCCGGCCGCGCTGCCGGTTCCACGCCTGGCAGACCCCTTCGGGCAGGTCGAAGACGATCGCCACCGGCGCGCAGTGGTGGCGGCGGGCCAGCTCGACCAGGGGCTTGCGGTAGCGCGCCTGGACGTTGGTGGCGTCGACCACGGTGAGCCGCCCGGCGGCCAGCCGCTTGGCCGCGGCCAGGTGCAGGACCTCGAAGGCGTCCGCCGTGGCCTCCAGGTCGGTGGGGTCGTCGGCGACCATGGCGCGGAAGGCGTCCGATTCGAGCACCTCGGTGGCGCGGAAGTGCCTGGCGGCGAAGGTGGACTTGCCGCAGCCGGCGGGGCCGACGAGCACCACCAGCGACAGCTCCGGGATCTCCAGGTTCACCGCGGGAACGCTCCCATTCACGCCCACCGGTCAGCGGAGGCGGCGGACGCGGAAGCTCCAGCCGCCCTCGGGGCGGTCGTCGCGGGCGAGGAACTCCTGGTCCTTCAGGCGGCACCAGACGGGGATGTCGACCTTGGCGCCAGGGTCGTCGGCGAGCAGCTCGACCACCTGGCCGACCTCGGCGTTGCGGACGGCTGCGGCCAGCCGCACCACGGGGATGGGGCAGGCGACCCCGAGGCAGTCGACCACCACGGCGAGCGGCCCGCTCACCGGGGCTCACCCGACCGGCCCGCGCGGTCCAGCGCCTGGCTGTCCAGCTCGGCCATCTCGCGCAGGTCCTCGATCGCGCCGGGCAGGACCCCGAGCAGCCGGTCCACGTCAGCCTCGGTCGCGTCCGCCAGGAACGACGCCCGCACCGACCCGTGGGTGATCGCGCCCATCGCCGCCAGCACGTGCGACGGCTCCTGGGTGTCGGCGGTGCAGGAGGACCCCGAGTGCACCGCGATGCCCTCGCCGTCCAGCAGCAGCAGCAGCGCCTCGCCCTCGACGTACAGCACGCTGAAGGCGACCAGGTGCGGCAGGCGCTGGCTCGGGTGGCCGTGGACCACCAGGTCAGGGATGGCGCCGAGCCCCGCCCGCAGCCGCTCGGCGAGCCGCTCGAGCCGCGGGCTCTCGGCCGGGCCCTCGACCGAGCGGGCCTCCAGCGCCGCGGCCATGGCCGCCACACCTGGCAGGTTCTCCATGCCGGCGCGGCGGCGGCGCTCGCGCTCGTCGCCGAGCAGGATCGGCTTCAGCCGGGTCGAGCCCCGCACCACCAGGCAGCCGACGCCTGGCGGGCCGTAGCACTTGTGGGCGCTGACGGCGACCAGGTCGGCGCCGAGGTCGACGGCGCGGTCCTGCAGGCGCCCAACCGCCTGGCACGCGTCCACCAGCAGCGCCGCGCCGTGGGCGTGGGCGGCCTCGGCCGCCTCGCGCACCGGCTGGACGGTGCCGACCTCGTGGTTGGCGTGCTGGAGGCACACCAGCAGGGTGTCGTCGCGGACGGCCGCGGCCAGCTCGGCCGGGTCCACGCGGCCGTAGTGGTCCACGCCGACCTCGGTGACCTCGAAGCCCTGCGGCTCCAGCAGCCTGGCCGGCGCCAGCACGGCGGTGTGCTCGACGGCCGAGACCACCAGGTGGCGGCGCCGCCTGGCGCCGCGGGCCATGCCGGCGACCGCCAGGTTCGCCGCCTCGGTGCCCCCGGAGGTGAACACCACCTCGTCGGCGCGGGCGCCGAGCGCGGCGGCCACCCGCTCGCGGCTCTGGTCCAGCAGCAGGCGCGCCCGCCGCGCCCTCCCATAGAGGCGCGCCGGGTCGCCGTACGCGTCCACGGCCTGCTCCAGCGCCTTGCGGGCGTCGGGGTGCAGCGGGGTGGTGGAGGCGGCGTCGAGGTAGGTCTCGGTGGCTTGCACGATGGTGTGGTCTCCTGGAGCGCTGCTGGTCCTGCTCCCAGAGGCTAGCGCAGCCTGGTGGGGTCGCCGGCGGGCGGCCCCACCCATGAGCGGCTAGACCAGGCCCTTGGACTGGGCGAACTCCTTGGCGACCTGGTCGGGGTCGTCGTTGTCGATGTCGACCTTGGCGTTCAGGCCGGTGATGTCCTGGGTGGTGATGGTCGCGCTGACCTTGTTGACCGTGCTCTGGAAGTCGGAGCCGGCCTTGCTGAGGAAGTCGTCGCGCACCACCGGCACCGCGTGGTCGGGCGGGAACAGGCCCTTGTCGTCCTGGAGGACCACCAGGTTCTGCTTGGCGATGATGCCGTCGGTGGAGAACGACAGTGCCACCTGGATCTGGTTGGACAGCAGCGCCTGGTACTTGAGCGAGCCCTGCGCCAGCCCCTTGAACGACTTGAAGTTGATCCCGTAGGTCTGCTGCATGCCCTTGTAGCAGGTCTCGCGGTCCTGGCACTCGGGCGGCGCGCCGAAGACGAGCTGCGGCGCCGGCTTGGCCAGCTCGGACAGCGTCTTCACGTTGTACTTGGCCGAGCCCTGCTGGGTCATGGTGATCGCCTGCTGGTCGCTCATGGGCGCCTGGTCGAGCACGGTTACGCCCTTGGGCTGCAGCTTGGCCTTCAGGTCGCTCAGCACCTTCTGGTCGTCGGAGGTCGGCGTGCCGCCGAGGAAGGTGAGGTCGGAGCCCGCGTACTCGATGAGCATGTCGTACTTGCCCGAGAACAGCGCCGGGTCGGCCAGCTCGCGCGTGGCGAACTTCTGGTAGGTCACCTTGTAGCCGGCCTTCTCCAGCGCCTGGCCGTAGATCTGGCTGAGGATCGCCTGCTCGCTGAAGTCCACCCAGCCGATCCGGACGGTGGGCTTGGAGCCGCCGCCCGACGAGCTTCCGTTGTAGTTCGAGCCGCCGCACGCGGCCAGCGCGAGCGATATGGCGGCCAGGATGGCCAGCAGCGTCCAACGACGCTTCAGGATCATGAGACGAGCTCCTTTTCGGTGATGGTCGGCTCTTGGGCCTGTCCGGTCTCCAGGGCTCCGCGGCCCCGCTCCAGCCGCACCCCCGTCGGTGTGGCGGCGCGCTCCAGCAGGCCGAAGCCAGCGTCCGCGGTGACGGCGAGCAGTGCCACCAGCAGCGCGCCGGTGAGGATGCTGGAGGTGTCGCCGATCGCCAGCCCGTCGGTGATGAAGGTGCCCAGCCCGCCGCTGGCGACCAGGGCGCCCAGCGTGGCCGTGGCGATGATCTGGACCGAGGCGGTGCGGATACCGGCCATGATCACCGGGGCGGCCAGCGGCAGCTCGACGCCGCGGAGCACCTGGAAGGCGCGCATGCCCATGCCCTTGGCGGCCTCGACGACGTCGGGATCGACCTGGCGGACGCCGACGTAGCCGTTGGTGAGGATCGGCGGGATGCCGAGCAGCACCAGCGCGAAGATCACGGTCTGGGGGTGCAGGCCGCCCCAGGGGAAGGCCAACGCGATCAGTGCCAGGCTCGGCAGGGCACGCCCGACGTTGGAGGCGTTGATCGCCAGGAACGAGCCCCTGCCGGTGTGCGCCAGCCACAGCGCCAGGGGCAGTGCCAGCAGCAGCGCGATCACCAGCGAGATGGCGGAGAACTCCAGGTGCTCGAGCACCCGCTGCACGACCAGGCCGCGGTTGTCGGCGATGAAATCGAGGACGCCGCCCATCAGCGCGCGACCCCCGCGGTGCGGCGCGTCCAGGGCGCGATCAGGCGCTGGACACTGAGCAGGAGCAGGTCGGCGACCACCGCCAGGGCGATGGCCAGCACGGCGCCGAGCAGCACCTCGGTCATGAAGAACTTCCGGAGGCCGTCGGTGATGAAGGTGCCGAGATTGTCGACGCCGATCGTCGCGGCGATCGTGACCAGGCCGATGGTGGTGACGGTGGCGACCCGCAGCCCCGCGACGATCACCGGCAGCGCGAGCGGGAAGTCGACCTTGAAGAGCACCTGTGGCGGCGAGAAGCCCATGCCGATGGCGGCCTCGCGCACGTCCCTCGGCACGCCGTCCAGGCCCGCGACGATGTTCCGGATCAGGATCAGCAGCGTGTAGCTGACCAGCGCGATCTCCGCGGTGAGCGTGGTCCCGCCGGTGATCGTGACCAGCACCCCGAACAGCGCCAGGCTCGGGATCGTGTAGAGGATGCCCGCGACCGACGCGACCAGCCCGTACAACCCGCGCCAGCGAACCACCAGCAGGGACAGGGCCAGCGAGATCGCGAAGCCGAGGCCTACCGCGATGACCGTGAGCTCGACGTGCTGCAGCAGTCGGGAACCGATGTCGTCGGTGTGGTCCCAGATCCACGACCAATCGACCAAGGGGCCCTGGCTGACCTGGGCGACCGCCACGCGCACGATGATCCTCCTAGAGGAACCAGCTCGGCTGCAGCAACGGCTTGTTCACGGATAACCCTCCATGCCTGGTCGACGCGGCCTTCGCGGTACGTTACCCGGAAATCCCGACAGGCACCCCCGATTTGACGACCGACTGTAGCAGCTCGACCACCTCAGGAGCCGACCGGCTCCTCCTGCCTGAGCACGCTGGAGACCGCCTCGATCGACAGCGAGCCGAGCAGCCGGCCGCGCTCGTCCACCACCAGCCCCTCCTGCACGGCCGAGCCCAGCATCGCCGAGAGCGCGTCCCGCAGGGTGGACTCCCTGTCGAGCAGCGGCTCGGGCGTGCCGGCGCGCTCCGCCCCGAGCGGCCCCGGCCGATCCAGCTCCTTGCGCGACAGCCAGCCCGCCGGGCGGTCCTCGGCGTCCAGCAGCAGCACGTAGGGGCTGCGGGCGTCCTCCAGGAGCCGTGCGGCCGCGGCGGCGTTCTCGCCGACCCTGACGGTGGCGGGATGGTCCAGGGCCACGTCGCGCACCCGCGACAGGGACAGCCGCTTGAGGCCGCGGTCGGCACCGACGAAGCGGGCCACGTAGTCGTCGGCGGGCTGCTCGAGCACGGTCATGGGCGTGTCGAACTGCGCGAGCCGGCCACCTGGCTTGAAGACCGCGATGCGGTCGCCCATCTTGATGGCCTCGTCGATGTCGTGGGTCACGAACAGGATGGTGGTGTCGAGCTGCTGCTGCAGCCGCAGGAACTCGTTCTGGAGCCGCTCGCGGGTGATCGGGTCGACCGCCCCGAACGGCTCGTCCATCAGCAGCACCGGCGGGTCGGTGGCGATCGCCCGGGCCACGCCGATGCGCTGCCGCTCGCCACCCGAGAGCTGGGCGGGGTAGCGGTCCCGATACTTGTCCGGGTCGAGGCCCACCAGGTCGATCAGCTCGTCGACCCGCGCGTGGACGCGGTGCGAGTCCCAGCCGAGCAGCCGCGGCACGGTGGCGACGTTGGCGCCGACGGTGAGGTGGGGGAACAGGCCCGTCTGCTGGATCACGTAGCCGATGCGCCTGCGCAGCTCCACGGGGTTGCGCCTGCCGATGTCGTCGCCATCCAGCAGCACGTGGCCGCTCGAGGGCTCCACCAGCCGGTTGACCATCTTGAGGGTGGTGGTCTTGCCGCAGCCTGACGGGCCCACCAGCACGCACACCTCGCCGCCGGGTGCGCGCATGGAGAGCTCCTGCACGGCCGCGGCGTCGCCCTTGCCCCCGTAGCGCTTGGTCACGCGGTCGAACTCGACCACCGCGCCGCGGCGCGAATCGGTAACCTTGGCCTCGGTCATCCTGGTGTGCATGGTGTCATATGCCTCCGACCTTCGCCGCAACGCCCGCTCTACGCTGCTGTGATCGGTTCGTGATTGGTTCGAGGCCTTGCCATAGTCCCTGAGCTGGGCGTTTGTCTCGATCCGGCTTTGCCTGCCCATGGGCGCGAGTGTCAGACTGACGCCGCAGCCACGAATGGTTGGATTGCTGCGGCCGGTCGACGGCAAAAGGAATGGAGTCAGATGCCTTCCAAGGGACGTGCGGTGCAAGGCGCCCGGGCGCAGGCTGGCCCGGCCAAGAGCGTCCAGAAGACCTTCCCCGGCGGGCGCTCGTGCTCACAGTGTGGTGAGCCGCTCTCCCAGTACAACCCTGGCCCCAACTGCTGGAAGCACACCACCGGCTATCCCTGGCGGGGGCCGACGGCCAGGCCGAAGTACTGAGTCGCCGCGCGCGGGTCGCGCGAGCTCCGCGGTGGTGCCCGAACCCCGATGGGACGTGGTGCCCGTCAATGGTGTTCACTGTGAGCGACGCACACTGACCACCGCGGAACAGGAGCATTCGTGATCAAGGTCCTCCTGGTCGCCAGCGACCGGCGCGTTCGCGAGCGCCTCCGGCTGGCCCTCGAACGGCTCGAGGTGACCGGCGAAGAGGTCGACTTCCTCGAGGTCGCCGAAGGCAACTCGGCCGTGGCGGTCGCCGAGGCCCGCCATCCCGACCTGGCGGTCGTCGAGGTCGGGGTCACGCCCTACGGCGCCTTCGGCATCACCCGCGACATCAAGGCCTCCCCGGAGACCACCTGCCCGGTGGTGGTCGTGCTGGAGCGGCCCCAGGACGACTGGCTGGCCCGCTGGTCCGGCGCCGACGCGCTGGTCAACCGTCCGATCGACCCGTTCGCCCTCGCCGAGGTGGCCCGCCGCCTGGTCGAGGAGCACCGCGGCGTGGTGCCGGCGATGGAGGAGGCGACCTCGTGAGCATCCAGGCCCGCTGTGCCAACTGCCATCGTGAGGTGCTGCTCGAGCAGCTCACCCGCCCGGCCGACGGCTTCCGCTGCCCCTTCTGCGGGTTCGCCTACGCACCCTCCTACGCCACCATCGCGCCCGCCATCGCCGAGCGCGTGCTGGCCGCGCACGAGGCGCTGGTCAAGAGCCTGGCCGAGCTCCAGTCGATGAGCGGCGAGCGGCTGCTGATCGACCGCCAGTCGCTGCTGGAGGAGATCCGCGGGGCGCTCGGCGCCGAGACCCAGCCGGCGTAGGCGCTCCAGATCGCGCTGAAGTAGGCTTTGCGCACCAAATCCGCGACCGATCCGGAGCGCAGCGGTGGCCGACCCAAACAAGACTTCCTTCACCTGGCCCGGGGTGCTCGGGCGGATCCTCAAGCGCGAGGACCTCACCGAGGCCGAGGCGTCGGCGGCCATGGGCTCGGTGCTGGCCGGTGAGGCGACCTCGGCGCAGATCGCCGCCTTCGCCGCCGGCCTGCGGATCAAGGGCGAGACCGTGACCGAGATGACCGGCCTGGTGCGCGCCATGCTCGACAAGGCCACTCCGATCGACCTCGAGCAGCCGCTGGTCGACGTGGTCGGCACCGGCGGCGACCGCGCCGGCACCTTCAACGTCTCCACCCTGGCCGCGCTGGTGGTGGCCGGCGCGGGCCAGCGCGTCGCCAAGCACGGCAACCGGGCCGCCTCCAGCATGTGCGGCAGCGCCGACCTGCTCGAGGCGCTGGGCGTGACCATCGGCCTGCCGCCCGAAGGCGTGGCCGCCTGCGTGGAGGAGGCCGGCATCGGCTTCTGCTTCGCGCCGGTGTTCCACCCGTCGTTCCGCCATGCCGGCGCACCCCGCCGCGAGCTGGGCGTGCCCACCGTGTTCAACTTCCTCGGCCCGCTCACCAACCCGGCGCGCGCCGCCCATGCCGCGGTCGGCGTGGCCGACCCGCGCATGGCGCCGATCATGGCCGAGGTGCTGCGCCGTACCGGGATCCGCCACGCGCTGGTGTTCTACGGGCACGACGGTCTGGACGAGCTGACCGTCACCACCACCTCGACCGTGCTGGAGGTCGGCCCCGACAGCCTGCACGAGCTGGAGGTCGACCCCGAGGCGCTGGGGCTGGGGCCGGCCGTCGCCGCCGATCTGGTCGGCGGCGACGTCGAGCGCAACCTGGCCATCGCCAAGGCCGTGCTGGCCGGCCAGGGCGGCCCCGCGCGCGACATCGTCCTGCTCAACGCGGCCGCCGCCCTGGTCGCGGCCGACGCCGCGCTGGGCCTGCCCGACGGCATCGAGGTCGCCGCCCGCTCGATCGACGAGGGCAGGGCGGCCGCCAAGCTGGACGCCTGGGTCGAGGTCTCGCGGCGCGTCACCCCCGCCTGAGCGGCGGCTCCGGGAGGCGGTCCTCGCCGCGTCCCCGCTGATGGCCGTGACCATTCCGAAGCGATGTAGCGGCCGCTCGGACGCCGCGCCGTGGTCGTCCCGTGACAAGGCAAGCACAGACTGGTCATAGCCCGGAGAAGGGTCGAGCAGTTCCATCAGGGGAGTCTCCATGCGGGTCCGCTCGTTGCTCGCCGCCGTCGCCGTCGCCACCACAGCTCTGGTGGTCGCCGCCGCGCCGGCGTTCGCCGCCGATTCGTCCACCGCCGCCGTCCAGACCAATGCCCAGGCGCCGGTCATCCCGACGCTGGTCGCCGTGCGAACCGCCCACCACCCGGGCTTCGACCGGATCACCTTCGAGTTCAGCGGTCCCCGGCCCAGCCACCGCATCGGCTACGTGGCGCAGCTCGTCGAGGACGCCTCCGGCAAGCCCGTCCAGCTCGCCGGCGGCGCCGCCATCAACGTGGTCTTCCAGGGCGCCAACGCCCACGACGACCAGGGCCGGCCGACCGTTTCGCCGCGACGGTTCAAGCCGGGACTGCCCTCGCTCGAGGAAGTCGCCCAGATCGGCGACTTCGAGGCCGTGGTCACCTACGGCCTGGGCGTCGACCACCGGGTGCCGTTCAAGGTGCTGGAGCTGAGCAACCCGTCGCGCATCGCCATCGACATCAGCACCGGGTCGTCCTCCGGCGGGACCGCCGCCGGCGGGACCTCGCAGACCGGTACGGGGGAGCTGCCGTTCACCGGCTCGCAGACCACCCGGCTGGTGCTGGAGGGCCTCGGTCTGCTGACGATCGGGCTGCTGGTGCTCACCCTGGCGCGCAAGACGCGCACGCCCTGACCATCGAGACGCCAGGCCGCGACGGTCGTGCTCCCGGGCCACCGGACCGGCCCGGGAGCCGCGCATTGCTCAGTCCGGCTGGCCGGCCGCCTCGAATCCCACTGAGAACATGCTGTCGAGGTCGTGCCGCGAGTAGGTGCGGAAGGCGATCAGCGTGTTGGTGGTGGCCACGCCCGGTGTCTTGCGGATGTGGTTGGTGACGGTCGCCGCGAGGTCGTCGTGGCTGCCGACCCGGACGATGGCGGCCAGGTCCCAGTCACCGGCCACCGAGTACACCTCGCTGATGCCGTCGAGGTCTGCCAGGGTCTCGGCGGTCTCGGAGGTCCGGTCGACCTCGCAGGTGATCAGCACGATCGCGGTGACCATGTGCGCTCCTGACGGTCCGCGGCCACCGCCGGGCGGCCGCCTGCTCGTTTGCGTGCCCGGAGGTTACTCCACGCCGAGCACGATCGAGCCGGCGGCCAGCGGAAGACGTAGGTTCTCAGACGTTCGGCACCTGGGACGCGTGCCCGGAGCGGCGCCCGGGAAGGGTCCGAGGTCGAAGCATCGGTCGACCCCGTGGCTCGCCAGGAACGAGGTGGCGTTGCCTGCCAGGGCCGTAGCGCACCTGGAGTGCGGCGCCACCGACCGCCGGGCTCGCGAGCGTGCCACTGACAGCAACCACCTCTGCCTTGCCCGCGACCTGGTCGAGCCACCGCGCCACCAGCCGTATCTCGTCAACGAGATGCCGAGGCGGGGGGCCGGCGATCAGCTCGGGGTCATCCTCCGGAGCGCTGGTGGCAAGCTGGATCGGGCCGTCCGCCGGCACGATCTTGACCGACACGAGCTGGCCGTGGCGCAGCACGGTGACCTCGCTCCCGCGGGGATGCGGCCTGGCCAGGACCAGTTCGCCAGCGGCGCAGATGGTAGTGACCCGTCGCCTGTCGTCGAGGGCGCGGCGTAACGCCTCCAGCCGGTCGCGCGTCACCGCCGCCTGCTCGTAGCGTCGCCCGGCGGCGAAGCGGCGCATCTTCTCCACGAGTGGCGCCAGCAGCAGCATTGGGTCGCCGCCATCGAGGCAGCGCGCCAGCGTCGCCACATGGCCAGCGTACTGTTCGGCATCGGCCTCGCCAGTGCACGGGCCTGAGCAGCGGCGCAGCTCCAGCAGCACGCAGGGGGAAACTCGCTTGCGAGCGCCGATGGCCTGCGTGCAGCGCCGCAGCGGTACGACATCCTCGATCGCGTCCTTGGCCAGCTCCGCCTGGGCGGTGCTGGTGAACGGGCCGAGGTAGCGGGCGCCGTCATCGAGCAGCTTGCGGACGATTGAGAGCCGTGGCCAGCGCTCGCGCGTGAGCTTGAGGTAACAGTAGTAGCGCTCTGGATCGCGGCTGCGCCGGTTGTAGTACGGCCGGTACCTCTGGATCAGCCGCACTTCGCGGACGCTTGCCTCCAGGTCGTTGGCGCAGACGACGTGGTCGATCGTGACCAGCGCGTCGAGCAGCTCCTCCACCTTGGCGCGTCCGTCCCCAGAGAAGTACGAGCGCACGCGACCACGCAGGTCCTTGCCTGCCTTGCCGACATAGAGCACCTCGTTGTTCCGGCCGCGGAAGAGGTAGACGCCTGGGGCACGAGGCAGCTCGTCGGCCAGGTGGACCTTCCGGTAGTTGTGCCGCTGCTGGGTGCGGATGGTCGGGAAGGTCAGGAGGTCGTTCAGGGCGAGCACACCAAAGCCGGCGGCCCGCTCCAGCAGCGCGTGCAGGACGTCAACGGTGGCCTTGGCGTCGGTGAAGGCACGGTGGCACGGCTGGGTGCCGGCGCGGAGGTAGCGGGCGAGGGTGGCGAGCTTGACGTTCGGTACCTCGTCGCGAGGGAGCAGGACCCGGGCCAGTCGCGCGGTGCAAACGACCCTCGATTCGAGCCGTGGGTAGGCGTGCGCCTGGAGAGCGGCTTGCAGGAAACGCACGTCGAACGAGGCGTTGTGCGCGACCAGCACCGCGTCGCCGAGGAACTCCAGCAGGCATGGCAGCACGACCTCGATCGGCTCCTGGTTGGCGACCATGGCGTTGGAGATGCCGGTGAGCGCGGTGATCATCGGTGGGATCGACACCCCAGGGTTGACCAGCGTGTGGAGGGTGCCCGTAATCCGGCCGCTGCGGACCTTGACGACGCCGACTTCCGTGATGCGGTCGGTGGCCGGCGAGCCGCCGGTGGTCTCCAGATCGAGGACGGCGAACTCGACGTCGATGAGGGGCGTACCGAGGCCATCCAGGGACTGCTGGACTGCTCGCACGCTCGCCACCCCCCTCCCGGGAAGCTTGCCCTCTACACACCCGATTCCTGCCCTTTGGCGGGTGACGATATGGCGAACGTGCGTTCGGGTCAAGCATCCGGCGAAGTAGCGCCGGCTCCAGCGCCGCCGGCGACGGCCGGGACGGTGGCGGTGCTCGGGTCGCCGGCATGCCCGAGGAACGGCAGGCCGAACGCGGCCTCGATGGAGCGCAGCAGCGCATAGTGGGTGTAGGGGGTCGGGTCGCGGCCACGCGGGACCCGAGGCCGGCAACGATGGTGGGGATCAGGCCGCCCCGGCCAAACCCGCGGCAACAGGATCGCGTGTCACTGCGGGCGCCCTCGTCGAAGGTGACGACCACGCGGGTGTCCTGTCGCCAGACCCGGTTGGCCTCCAACTCGCCGACCAGTCGACCAAGCCAGCCATCGGCGACCTGGACCGGACCGGAGTGCATGTCATTCAACAGGTCGGGGGCGACGAACGCCACAGAGGGCAGACGGCCGGCCGCCAGGTCGGCGCCGAAGCTGCGGAACGGCCGCACCCGGTCGCAGCGTGCCGACGCGTCCCGGATCGTGGCCGCGTGCATGAACGGGTCGACCGCCTCGGTATAGGCGCCGGAGCCGGTCACCCTCGAGCAGGGTCGGGGCAGCCCCTCGAAATAGGCGGCCCAGGAGATGTGGCGGGCTTCGAGCTGGTCCACCAGGGTGGGGCCAGTGATGGTGCAGCGGTGGCAGTCGGACCGGATCGGGCCGATGTGGCCGCTGAGCAGGGCGATGTAGTTGGGCAGGGAGGGATGGGTGATGGCGTGGTAGCTGGTGAGCAGCGTGCCGTCGGCGGCGAGCCGGTTGATGAACGGCGCGGCGGGCGAGCCGATGATCTGCTCGAAGGAGTGGTTCTCCTCGATCACCACGATGATGTGGCTCGGATGGGGGGCCGGCCGACCGGGTAGCGCGGCCAGCGGCCGGCTCGCGCCGGCCAGCGGAACACCGCAGCCAGCCAGCCCGACAGCTGCCACCACGGCGACCGCGAGAAGGGACCACCTGCCGAGGCCGCCTACCCCGCTCACCTCCACAGTCGTTGGTGAGGTGACCTTGCCGGGCGGTCTCCTCGGGATCTCCGCGGTCGTGCGACGCGTGCGCCGGCGGGGCGAGCGGACCGGCTGGGCAGCGCCATCAGCCCCTCGGCCCGGAGCGCCGCCCGGGGTCGTCCTCGATGGGCTCGAGCATGGTCACGTGGTCGGCTGATTCCGATCGGCGTGCCGGTTGGAATCAGCCGGCGGGGCGGCGTTGGTCGGGGAGTCGCGGTCAGCGTCGTCGCTGTCGGCCTCCGCCTGGGTGCTGGCGTGTCCCAGGGCCGTGCGGAACTCGCGGATGCCCTCGCCGAGGCCACGCGCCAGGTTCGGCAGGCGGCTCGCCCCGAAGATCGCGACCAGGACAAGGAAAATGATGAGCAGTTCCGAGGGCCCGATGGTCTCCACGCTCGCTCCTCGATCAGCCTCACACCAGCGTCGAAAACGCTGGTGTCGTTCGCGCGGTGTGGAGTTTCACGCCGGCCGGGTGAGAGCGGGCTGAGCGCCGGTTCACCCACGCGGCGGGGCCGGCCCTCATACCGCTTTCATCGCTGACCGTGTTGGGTCCGACACACGACCTTCCCCGCTGGGGGCCGTGCCGGCTGGCAGGGCCGCATCGAAGGGCCGCAACGTGGATCCGATCGCGCCGCCCGTCCCGACCGATGAACGGACCAGTCGCTGGCAGGCGCTGCGGTCGCCCGCGCTGGCGACGCTGGTGG
>WNGA01004668.1_pt1 | contig 20041 bp, 15 predicted proteins | sample 5400061 | NCBI WGS metagenome assembly WNGA01 (sample SAMN13153366, study PRJNA577476) | soil metagenome | isolation source: 100 cm soil or saprolite under grassland replicate 2 | place: USA:California | collected 2016-06-15
GATGTCCAGGCGGAGGTGAAGGCCGGCCGCTTCCGTGAAGATCTGCTGTTTCGTCTCAATACGGTGGAGATCCGGCTCCCGCCGCTGCGCGAGCGGCGCGCCGACGTCCCGCTGCTCGCCGCGCATTTCCTGGGCCGCTACGCCGCCCGATATCGCAAAACGGTGAAAGAGTTCGCCCCCGATGCCATGGAACTGCTGCTCCGGCATTCGTGGCCCGGCAACGTACGGGAGCTCGATCATGCGATCGAGCGGGCCGTGCTCATGGCGGAAGGCGGGCGAGTGCAGGCGCGCGACTTCGGGTTGGGCGGTGCGGACGGCGCCGGCGCGGCAGCGCTGGATCAGATGAGCCTGGAGGACGTCGAGCACGTATTAATCCAGAAAGCGCTCACGCGGGCGGCAGGCAATGTGAGTGAAGCAGCCAAGGCCCTCGGCCTGTCACGCAGCGCGCTGTACCGCCGGCTCAAACGGCATGGTCTCTAAGCCAACTCCGCGTCACGAGCGGCGTGTATTCTGGCTCGCGTTGCTCGGCGGCTTTCCAGCTGTCGCGGTCGCGCTGGGCCTCCTCTGGTTCGGTGACTTCAGTCCCCGCACACAATGGACGCTTTCGATGCTGGTCGCGGGCTTCTGGCTCGCGTGCGCAGCCATCGTGCGGGAGCATGTCGTCCGGCCGCTGCAGACCGTCTCGAACGTGCTCGCCGCGCTGCGCGAACGTGATTACACGCTTCGCGCCCGGGGCTCGAATCCCGAAGACGCGCTCGGATTGCTGCTCCTCGAGCTGAACAGTCTTGGCGACGATCTGCGCGCACAGCGGCTCGGCGCCCTGGAAGCAACCGCGCTGCTCCGCCGCGTCATGGAAGAGATCGACGTCGCCATCTTCGCGTTCGACGCGGCGCACGCGCTCCGGCTCGTGAACCGCAGCGGCGCGACGCTGCTCGGCCGCGCGCCGGAGCAGCTGCTGGGCCGCGACGCATCGAGCCTCGGTCTCGCCGGCTCGCTCTCGGGCGACGCACCGCGCGTCGATACACTGACTTTTCCCGGCCGCGCCGGGCGCTGGGAAGTGCGGCGCGGCATGTTTCGGCAGGGCGGCCTGCCGCACCAGCTGCTGGTGCTCACCGACGTGAGTCGCGCGCTCAGCGACGAGGAGCGACAGGCGTGGAAGCGACTGATTCGCGTCCTGAGCCACGAGCTCAACAACTCCCTGGCGCCCATCAAATCCATCGCCGACAGCCTGCTCGCGCTCATCACCCGCGAGCCGGCGCCCGACCAGCGCGAGGACCTCCGCAAAGGGCTCGGCGTGATCGCGAGCCGTTCAGAGTCGCTCAGCCGCCTGATGGCGGCGTATGCCCGCCTGGCGCGACTGCCGCCACCCCGGCTCGAGAGCGTCGCGATTCAGGACTGGGTGCGTCGCGTCGTCGCGCTGGAGACGCGGCGGCCCGTCGCGATACGCCCCGGTCCCAACGTGACGATCCAGGCGGACGGCGGACAGCTCGATCAGCTGTTGATCAACCTCGTGCGCAACGCGGTGGACGCGACGCTCGAAGGGAACGGGGCGGTGGAGGTCGGCTGGGAAGCCCGGAACGGTCAGCTGGATGTGTGGGTGCGCGACGAGGGCGCCGGCCTCGCCGACACGGCGAATTTGTTCGTGCCCTTTTACACGACCAAACCGGACGGCTCAGGGATCGGCCTCGCGCTGTCACGGCAAATTGCGGAGGCGCACGGCGGCGCGCTGACGCTGTCGAATCGCGCCGGACACCGGGGCTGCGAAGCGCGGGTGTCGCTCGCGCTGAATCTCGATAATGAGACCCGGATGAGAAGTCTCTCATAAGTCAAAAAGGGTAGTCCGTTTTCTCGGCCGAGCGTGTTGATTCTCCCGAGCAACAAATCACCATTCACTTCTCGGGAGGATTCGATGAACAGGCTCATGGTTCTTGGCACGGCGGCGCTCGTCGCAATCGCCGCGTGCTCGCCGGACAGCAACAGCGTGTCAGGCCCCGCCGCGGATCGAGTCTCGCGCATCGAGGCGAGTTCACAGGCTGGGGGAGGGGATGGCCCGGGCGCCGTTTATGCGCTCACGAATCAGGCGGGCGCGAATGCGGTCGCGGTCTTTGCGCGCTCGGCTGATGGCGCACTGACGTGGCAGACCAACGTGCCTACCGGCGGCAGCGGTGCCGGCAGCGGTCTGGGGTCGCAGGGCGCGATCGCGTTGAGCGACGACGGCCGCTGGGTATTCGCCGTCAATGCCGGCTCGAACGACGTGTCGGCGTTTCACGTCACTACTTCCGGACTCTCGCTCACGAGTCGTGTCGCCTCAGGCGGCGTTCGCCCGATCAGCCTCACCGTTCACGGCGGGGTGGTTTACGTCCTGAATGCCGGCGGCGACGGCAACATCAGCGGCTTCAGCGTAGGCTCCGACGGCACGTTGTCTCCGATTCCCGGATCGACGCGCGCGCTATCGGGCACGAACGTCGGGCCGGCTCAGGTCGCCTTCAGCCCGGACGGGCAGCGGCTCGTCGTGACTGAGAAGACGACGAACCGGCTGGATGTCTACACGGTGGATGGCGACGGCGTCGCCTCCACAGCGACGACGACGGCGTCGGCAGGTGGCACGCCGTTCGGGTTCGCTTTCGGGCATCGGGCTGAGCTGTTCGTCTCCGAAGCCGCCGGTAGCGCGTCGTCCTACGTCATCGCGAACGACGGCTCTCTCACTCTGGCGAGCGGTGGCGTCCTGACGCACCAGGGCGCGCCGTGCTGGGCCGTTGTCACCAAGAACGGCAAGTTCGGCTACACGGCCAACGCGCAGGGCGGCTCGATCTCCGGGTTTGCGATCGACAACGATGGCTCGATTGGATTGATCGATGCCGATGGCCGGACCGCAGTCGTCGGCGGCGGTAACATCGACTTGGCGCTGAGCGACAACAGCCGCTACCTGTATCAGCTCAACGGCGACCGCAGCATCAGCGGCTTCCGGATCGAAGCCGACGGTCATTTGACGCCGGCGGGCAGAACCGCTGGAATGCCGGCGAGCACGGTGGGATTGGTTGCTCGGTAGTGGATGGGTGGTCGATGATGGTAGGGGCGCAGCATGCTGCGCCCCTACGTCATTCCCGCCCTACATCATTCCCGTCCCCGGCAACCACAACGTAAACGTGCTCCCTCTTCCAACCGCACTCTCCACCTCGATGCGCCCGCCCTGCAGCTCCGCAAACAGCCGCGCAATCGCCAGGCCGAGCCCCGTCCCGCCGAGCTCGCGGCTCCGCGACTGATCGATCCGGAAGAAACGATCGAAGATCCGCTCTACATGCTCGGGAGCGATGCCGGGACCAGTGTCCCGCACACCGACCCCCACTTCCTTGCCATTGCGCATGATCGAAAACGTGATGCCGCCGCTCGGCGTGTAGCGTACCGCGTTCGACGCCAGGTTCAACAAGATGTGGCGCGTGCGATCGGCATCTCCGAGCGCCTCGACGTGGTCGGACGGCGACACCTCCACCGATAGCTTCTTGTCCATCGCCATGGCCTCGGTGATCTCCCGGGCCTCCTCGACGACAGCGTTGAGATCGAACGGCGCGTGCGCCAGGGCCAGCTGGCGATTCTCGCCGCGGGCAATCAGCAGCAGCTCTTCGACCAGCTTGGTGGTGCGGTCGAGCCCGCGTTCCATCGCGCCGAGCGCCTCGCGAATCTCGGCTTCTGTGCGTCCTTCGTCCGACGCCCATTGCACCTGGGCGCGCAGATGGGTGAGCGGAGTGCGCAGCTCGTGGCTCGCGTCCGCGGTGAACGACTGCAGCGCGCGGTGCGCCCGGTCGACGCGCTCGAGCATGCGGTTGATGCTCTCCGCGAGCTCCGTCACCTCGGCCTGGCCGGTCGGACTGGTGAGCCGGGTGCCGAGCTCCGAGGGGCCGATCGCGCGCGTTTCGCTGGTGACGCGCTCCAGCGGTTCGAGTCCCGCAGCGACGGCCTGCTTCGCGCCGCGGGCGGCCGCGAATGCCGCGGCTGGAAGAAGGAGCGCGGCCGCGGCGGTCAGGATTCCCAGGGGCACGAGGTACGATTGCCGGCTCGCCACCACGTAGAGATCGAACTCACCCATCACGCGGTGCAACACGCGGTAGCGCCAGCGGGCCTTCTGCGTGATCGCCGCGACCAGGGCGGAACGGGCCTGCTCGGGCGACGCATCGGGCGGCAAGCCCTCGAGCCGCTTGGCCGGCATTCCCGGGGACAGGTAGTAGACCTGGGGCATGCCCCCGGCGTTCGTGGTCGTGCGCGTGATCACCACCTGACCACCCATGCCCACGAGCTGGTCGGCGAGCGCCGACGGCATCACCCCGCCGGGCGCGCTCGTCGAGTCGCGGTAGGCGCCGAGCAGCGACTGAATGACGTCCGCCGAGTGCTCGAGCGAGCGGCGCAGCGCCATCTCGGCGGCCATGGCGAACAGCAGAACGACGACGAGCGCGTACCCGGCGAGCGCCGTCCACGCGACGCGGCTGAAGCGCCGGGTGAGCACCTGACTGAGAGTTCGTTCACTCACCGCTGCCAGCCTCCAGCCGGTATCCCACGCCCCGGACGGTGCGGATGGGCGCCGTCCGTCCGCCGAAGCTCAACTTCTTCCGCAGGTAGTTGACGTACACATCCACGACGTTCGTTTCCGGATCGAACTTGTAATTCCACACCGCCTCCGCGATGCGCGAGCGCGACACTGTGCGGCCTGTGTTGCGCATCAGGAACTCGAGGAGCGCGAATTCACGCGGGGAGAGATCGACGACGCGACCATCCTGGGTCACGCGCCGCGAGAGCGGATCGAGGGTGACGTCGCCCACCGTGAGGGTCGCATCCTTGTGCCGCAGCTCGGCGCGGCGGATCAGGGCGTGTACCCGCGCGAGCAGCTCGGGCAGATCGAACGGTTTCGTGACGTAATCGTCGGCCCCGCCCTCGAGCCCGCGCACGCGCGACTCGAGCTCGTCTTTGGCGGTGAGCAGCAGGACCGGCGTCGAAACGCCGCGCTTCCGGAGCTCCGCGACAACGGAGAAGCCGTCCCGGCCCGGCAGCATGACGTCGAGGACGACACAACTAAATGTGCCCTCGAGCGCGCGTTCCAATGCGCGATCGCCCGAGTCGGTCTCGGTGACGCCGTAGCCTTCTTCGCGGAACGCTTTGCTCAGAAAGCGGCGCAGATCGCGATCGTCTTCGACGAGAAGGATTTGCACGAGGCTAACGTACGCCCGGCCGCGCGCCGCCGGCAATGTGAAAAGGATGAGAATGCTCTAAGAATCGCCAGCGCCACTTCCCTGGAAATGGCTGTTCGGTCATAATGAGCCCATGAACATTGCACTCTTACTCGCACTCAGCCTGACGACGCCAGTCGCACCAGCCGTGGATACCGCCACCTTCGCGGGCGGCTGCTTCTGGACGATGGAGCACGCCTACGACGATCTGCCGGGCGTGATCTCGGCGACCTCGGGATTCATGGGCGGCACCACGAAGAACCCCTCGTACACGGATGTCGTGCAGGGCAACACGGGCCACCTCGAGTCGGTGCAGGTGATCTACGATCCCGCCAAGGTCAGCTATGAGACATTGCTGTGGACTTTCTGGCACAACATTGACCCGTTCCAGACGGACGGGCAGGCCTGCGACACGGGCCCCAACTATCACACCGCGGTCTTCGTACGCGGCGCCGACCAGCGGCGCGCGGCGAGTGCGTCGCGGCAGCAGATCAGCGACCGCTTCCACCGCGACGTGGCGACCCAGGTTCTGACGGCCGGTTCATTTTATCCGGCCGAGGAGTACCACCAGGATTACGCCAAGAAGAATCCGGTTCGCTATGGGATGTATCGGACGGGTTGTGGCCGTGACCGGCGGCTGCGGGCCATTTGGGGCGATGAGGCCGGAAAAGTCTCTACAATCGTTCCTCCTCGCCACAACGTGGAGAGGGGGTCAGGGGGTGAGGTGAGACCTGCGATGTACACCGTCAAGCCAAGACCGAGCGACGCCGATCTCCAGCGGACGCTGACACCCTTGCAGTACGAAGTCACGCAGCATGAAGGCACTGAGCGACCCTTCCAGAACGAGTTCTGGGACAATCATAAGGAAGGGATCTACGTGGACGTCGTGTCCGGGGAGCCGCTGTTCAGCTCGCTCGACAAGTACGATTCCCGTACCGGGTGGCCCAGCTTCACGCGGCCGCTCGAGCCGAGCAACGTCGAGGAGAAGACCGACCGCTCGCTGTTCATGGAGCGCACCGAAGTGCGGTCCACGCACGCGAACTCGCACCTCGGCCATGTTTTCCCCGATGGCCCGAGGCCCACGGGGCTACGCTACTGCATCAATTCGGCGTCGCTGCGGTTTATTCCGATGGACCGGCTGGAAGCAGAGGGTTACGGGCAGTATCTGGCATTGTTTAGAAAATAGATGTAGGGGCGCAGCATGCTGCGCCCCCACCGTTTGTGACGGGCCCCTACCGTTTTTGACGTTCGAGCTGACCGACGGCGCGGTGCAGGCGTTCGATGGCCGCGCTGAGGTCCTCGCTCGGTCCCGGCGACAACTCCCCCGTCAACGCGACCTCTCTCAGCAATTGCAGGGCATTGCGCACGTGCTCGACCGGCCGCTCGGCGTTCGGGGCGCGCGACGCGCGGCCGCGGCGATCGAGTGTGCTCCGCCGCTCCGATCCGCGGCGCCGGTCGACGACGGAGCGTCGCTCTTCTGGCACGCCCTTGACGGCCCGCCGGCGCGGCTCGGCCCGGCGATCGGTACCGGTGCGGCGGTCAGCCCACAACCTGCTGAAGGTCATTACGGACGCAAACCTTGACCTTGTCCTGACACCACAGCGGGAGCTCCGCACGCAAACGTGAGGAGCGCGCTGCGGATCATGTTGTTCATCGAGGAAACCTATAAGTGGCGGCCCGGCCAAGCTACCACGAAACCAACCTTTTGGCGAATCGTAACATCCAAGGAATAGCCTCAACTCCCGGGACAATTCATGATGCCGCTGACGCCGATCGCTGCCGTGATTTTGGCTTTGCAGTCAGGCTCGTCGCCACCGCCCCCGACGGCGCCGAACGCGACCACCGCCGTGGCACACCGCGCTGCGACGCCGCCGGTGATCGATGGGAAGGACAACGACGACGTTTGGCGCCAGGCTCCGGCCATCAAGGACTTCCGGCAGTTTCAGCCGACCGAAGATGGGAATCCCAGCTTTCCCACCGAGGCCAAAGTCGCCTACGACGCCCACAATTTTTACGTTTTCGTGCGAGCCTTCGACTCGCATCCCGACAGCATCAAGCAGCTCCTCGCCCGCCGCGACGTTCGCATCTGCTGTGATCAAATCAAAATCATGATCGATTCCTACCATGACCGGCGATCCGGCTTTGAGTTTGCCGTGAACCCGGCGGGTGTGAAGCGCGATTACGCGATGTACGGTGACGATCAGCAGGAAGACGACGCGTGGGACGGTGTCTGGGAAGTCGCGACACAGGTAGACTCGCTCGGTTGGACCGCGGAGTTTCGCATTCCCCTGTCGCAGCTCCGCTACCCGCACGTCTCGAGCAACACGTTTGGCTTCGCGATCTGGCGCGACATCGACCGCCACGGCGGGGAACGCGTGGGTTGGCCGCTGTATCGCACGTCGCGCCGCGGCTTCGTGTCGCAGCTCGGCGACGTCGTGGGGCTCGATGGCCTGGCCGCTCCACGGCGCCTCGAAGTGGCACCGTATGCGGTGCTGAAGAACGAGCCGGCCCCAGGATTCGAGCGCGACCAAAAGTACGACGGCGGTGCGGACATCAAGTACGGCGTCACATCGAACATCACCGTCGATGCGACCGTGAACCCCGATTTCGGCCAAGTCGAAGCCGACCCGTCCGTCGTCAATCTCACGTCCTTCGAGACGTTCTATCAGGAGCGGCGCCCGTTCTTCGTCGAAGGAACGGGCATTTTCAATTTTAGTGTGAACTGCAATATCGTGAACTGTTCCGGCGAGGGGTTGTTCTACTCGCGCCGGATCGGCCACGATCCCAGTCGCATCCTGGGGGCCGCCAAGATCACGGGCCGCCTGCCCGGTGGCCTCACGATCGGTGCTGTCGAGGGGATCACCAAGCGCGCGACCCAGAGCGGCGTGACCGTCGAGCCGTTTACGAACTACGGCGTACTGCGGCTGTCGCAGGATTTCCGCAACGGGCAGAGCGGGTTCGGCTTCATGGGGACCGCGGTCAACCGCAATGTCGACCCGGCGACCGAGGGGTTCCTCCGCAATCACGCCTATGTCGGTGCGGTCGATTTCCGCCACCGCTTTCATGGCGGGGGATACGAGGTGAGCGGCTCATTTGATCTCAGCACGGTGGGCGGCAGTCCGGCCGCGATTGCCCGGACGCAGCGGAACTCGACCCACAATTATCAGCGACCGGACGACGACGTCACGTTCGACAGCACGCGCACCTCACTCCGCGGCCATGCCGAGGAGCTGCTCCTGACCAAGCAAAGCGGGTTCATCCGCTTTCAAACCAGCTACATGCGCCGTTCGCCCGGCTTCGAGATCAATGACCTGGGCATCCTGTTCCGGTCCGATCAGCAGGGGTGGAACACCTGGGGGTCCTTCAACTGGCAGAAACCGAACAAGGTGTTCCAGCGGGCGTTCTGGAACTTCAACTGGTGGCAATTCTGGACGACCGGCGACGGGCTGCCGACGGATCGGGCCGCGAACACGAACTTCCACGGCCAGTTCAAGAATCAGTGGTGGATCCATGTCGGGGGGACCCTCGGCAACCTGGGCGCCATATTCTGCGATCGCTGCGCACGGGGTGGGCCGGCACTGCGAGGCGATCAGTACGTCGCCCCGTGGCTGGGGCTCCAGTACGACCAGCGCGCCGCAATCGTCCCGTCGGTCTTCATGAACTACTTCAAGGGCGACCGCGGTCACTCACAGTCGACCAACGTGAGTCCGCAGGTCGACCTGCGGGTGTCCTCCCAGTTCCGCGGCTCGGTGAGCTTTAGCGCCTCCCACAACATCAGTAACGCGCAGGACCTGAACCCCGTCACGGACGCGACCGGGACGCATTACTTGTTCGCGCACCTCGATCAATTGACCACATCGATGTCGTTCAGGATCGACTACACCGCCACACCGACCCTGACGGTGCAGGTGTACGCCTCTCCCTTCGTGAGCAAGGGGCGGTGGTCCAACGTGCGCGAGCTGTCCAGCACGCCGCGCGCGAGTCGCTACGACGATCGCTTCCAGCCGTTCAGCGGGCCGGGGCCGGGCGATTTCAACTTCAAGTTCTTCAACTCGAATTTCGTGGTGCGGTGGGAGTATCGCCCGGGCTCGACGTTGTTCCTGGTCTGGAATCAGGGACGGGACGACTTTGAGCCGACGAAGGGAACCCGGGATGTGACGGGGGACTTCAAGAAGCTGTTCAACGCGTATCCGAGAAACACGTTCCTGATCAAGGCGTCGTACTGGCTTAACCGCTGACGCGGATCATGACCTGAAACTGCAAAGCACGGACATGCAAAAGCTAGATGCACAGACGCACCGCGGGCATGAGTCATTCGTCAGCGGGACCACCCCAGCGAGGGTAGTCCCGTTGACCATTGACGGTTTACCGCTGCTGCGTCGGTGCGTCTAGTCTTTGCATGTCCCCGTTTGTCATTTCTTAACCTTCATGACAGCGGCATAGGCATCCACGAACCCGGCGCCCACTTCCCACGTCCCATATCCGGGCAACGGCCGAGCGGTGGATGTCAGCGCGGTGCGGACCTGGTCCGGCTTGAGCGTTCCGCCGGCGGCTTCCTGCATGAGTGCCACGACGCCGGCGATATGTGGGGATGCCATCGACGTGCCCGAAGCACATGTATAGAACGGCTGATTCAGCAAGTCGATGTTGCAGATCCGCGCATCGTGATTCAAATCGCTCCCATTCAGGACGGTCCCCGTGGACGCGCGCGTCGACACGATGTGCACGCCGGGAGCAGTAATGTCGGGGTGGTACATCTCATCACCGGGGATGCCGCGCGACGAGAAATCGGCCAGCACGTGCGCCCGCGGCTCATTGTTGGTCGGAACGAGCGGATTTGAGCCGTCGTCCAGCATGCAGTGGGCTTCCGAGTTCGTCGGATCGGTAACGCCGATTTTACAACCGGCCGCCACTCCGATCACCCAGGGCGCCACGCTGTAGGGGTTCAACGTGTTCTGGCCCGGTCCGTCATTCCCGGCCGCGAAGACCACTGTGATCCCGCGGCTCGCCACCTTCTTCGTGACTTCGTTGATCGGGTCGTGCGGATCGAACGCGCCGCTCGTGCCCCAGGAGTTGTTCACGACCTTGATGTTGTACTGCTGCTGGTGGTCGAGGATGTAGTCGAATCCGGCGAGCGCCCAGAAGATGAAGAGGATGTCGCCGGTGCCGATGCCAATGAGGTTCGCGCCGGGCGCGACGCCCGTGTAATAGCCGTTCGACGACGTGCCGCGAGCCGCCACGATCCCGGCGACGTGCGTACCGTGCCCCACCGATGTCTCGGAATTGGGCAGGTTCTCGACGACCAGCGTGGCGCCTTTGCGAATCGGCTTGGGCGCGTCTTTGCCGAAGGTGAAGAGGTCGTTCTGATTATAGAGGACTTTGACGTTCTGCACCGTGTACTGCGGATAGGCGACATCGGCGTTGTAGGCACCGTCGATCCCGCTGTCGAGGATTGCTACACCGATCCCTTTCCCGGTAATGCCGGCGACGTGCACCGCATCCGCGCGAATGGCCGGCACGCTCTCGTGCAGCATGTAGTAATCGAGCCGCTTGTTCGCGTAGATGCCTTCGAGACCGGGGAGTGCGGCGATCGTGAGGAGCTGCCCGGGGGTCGCGAGTGCCGCGACCATTGAAAAGTTGTTGTACTGCACGACTCCGGCGCCGGCGTTGAGAATCCCGTTCGTTACCGCGGCCAGCGTCGTCTGGGTCTCATCGAAATTGACGATGTAAATCGAGGCGTCGCTGGGAAGGACATCGGCGGTAACAGTGGGGGCGCTCCGGTCGCACGCCACCAGCGCGAGCAACGTGCCCGCCGCGATGAGCCACCTGTGCATTGGGTCCTCGGGTTCAGGGATACTCCGAGGGTCCGCAAGCCACATGCCCGTTATGTAACCGTTGACAGAACAACAGCAGGCCGCGCGAGGGTGTGGCGCCGGCGCGACGTCTTACTCTGGTTCCATCTGCTCCAGCGCGTAGCGCAGACGCAGCATCGAGGAGTCGAGCAGCCGCCGCGAGTCGTCGCGCAACGCGCCTTGATCCGCCAATTGTGTGAGCAGCTCGAGGACGGCGTGGATCTGTGCCGTCGCCGATTCTACGATCAGCCGCCGATCGAGGCCGCTGCGGCGCTCGAGATCTACCGGGACCTCCTTCATCCGCCGCTCCGCGCCCCGCCTGCGATTCGCCACGGTCATCATGAGCCTCCCCCCTCTCCCTCCCCAACCTCCCACGTGCGTTCGCTGTTCAGTAGTGCGTCCAGGCTGCCACCGCGCTCCACCACGACCTCCCGTTCGTACGGGGTCGCTGGGTTGCAATAGAGCACACCCATGGCCGCTGGGAAGGGGGGCTCCAGGGAGGCCAAGAGCTGAGCCAGGGGGCGGCTTGTTTCGTCATGGACGAGGGCATCGGGTCCGGCCGGCACGACTTCCAACTCCAGCTTGCCCGATTTCAGGCGCAGGGCTTTTTCCTTGTTCTTGCCGAACAGCAGCGGCTTGCCGTGCTCCACCAGGACTTGGGCATCGGCCGCGACTTCCTTCCCGGTAATGTTCTCGAACACCGCGTCGTTGAAGACGACACAATTCTGCAGAATTTCGACGAATGATGCCCCGCGGTGCGCGTGCGCCCGTTTCAGCGTGGCGATGAGGTGTGCCTGCAGCGTGTCGATCGAGCGGGCGACGAAACGCGCCCCGGCACCGAGGGCAAACGCGCAGGCCGAGACGGGATTCTCGATGGAGCCCAGCGGCGTGGAGGGCGAGCGTGTGCCGCGGCGCGATGTCGGCGAGTACTGGCCCTTGGTGAGGCCGTAGATCTCGTTGTTGAACAGGATGATTTTCAGACCCACGTTGCGGCGCAGCACGTGCAGCATGTGGTTGCCGCCGATGGACAGCCCGTCGCCGTCGCCCGTCATCACCCAGACGTCGAGATCCGGATTCGCGAGCTTGATCCCGGTGGCAATTGCCGGCGCCCGTCCATGGACGGTGTGGAAGCCGTACGTGGACATATAGTAAGGAAAGCGCGCCGCGCAGCCGATGCCGCTGACGAACACCGTGCGCTCGCGTTGCACCCCCATGTCGGCGCATGCCTTCTGCACCGCCTTGAGGATCGCGTAGTCGCCGCAGCCCGGACACCAGCGGACCTCCTGATCCGACGCGTAGTCTTTGGGAGCGAGTTGGGTGTCGGTGATCGTGGTAACGGTCATCCGGCGTCGCCTCCGAATCCCTTCCCCTCAGGGGGAGGGGGGGCGCCCCCTCGAATTCTTTGCACGATGTCGGTCACGCGGAACGGCTTTCCGGTGACTTTGCTGAAGCCTTCCGCGTCAATCAGATACTCGGCTCTGAGCAGTTTTACGAGTTGCCCGTTGTTCATCTCCGGCACGAGCACGCGATCGTAGCGCTTGAGCAAGTCGCCCAAATTGCGAGGGAACGGACTCAGGTAGCGCACATGGATGTGCGCGACGTCCCGGCCTTCATCGCGCGCGATCCCCACGGCGCGATGAATCGCGCCGAACGTCGAACCCCAGCCGACAACCGCGAGCTTCGCGTGGTCGTCTCCGAGCGATACGGTCTGCAGCGGGATGTCGCGCGCGATCCCCGCGATCTTGTCCGCCCGCGCCTTGGTCATGCGGGCGTGGTTGTCGGGATCGTAGGAGATGTGCCCCGAGTCGTAGTCGCGCTCGAGCCCGCCGATCCGGTGCTCCATGTTCGGCGTGCCGGGCTTCACCCAGGGGCGCGCGAGCGTCTCCGGATCGCGTAAAAAGGGATGGAATCCTTCCGGGTCCGTGCGATAGCTGATGGGGAACCGCGGCAGATCCGCTTCCTTCGGAATGAGCCACGGCTCGGCCGCGTGCGCTAGGTAGCCGTCGCTCAAGACGATCACCGGCGTCATGTACTTCGTGGCCAGGCGCACCGCTTCGATCGCGATGTCGAAGCAATCCGCCGTTGACACGGGTGCGAGTACCGCGAGCGGCGCGTCGGCATTGCGGCCGTGGACCGCCTGAAACAGATCTGACTGCTCGGCCTTGGTCGGCATGCCGGTGGATGGACCCGCACGCTGCGAATCGATGACGATCAGCGGCAGCTCGGTGGCGATCGCCAGCCCCAGCATTTCGGTCTTGAGGGCGATCCCCGGTCCCGAGCTCGACGTCACGCCAAGCGCGCCGGCATACGACGCGCCCAACGCCGCGCCACTCGCCGCGATTTCATCCTCGGCCTGGAAGGTGACGACGCCGTAGGCCCGCAGATTGGCGAGCGTGTGGAGCAGCGCGGATGCCGGCGTGATGGGATAGCCCGCGAACACCATCTTCTCGATCCCGGCGGCCCGCATCCCCGCGACGAGCCCCCAGGCCAACCCCTCCGTTCCGGTGACGGTCCGGTAGCGTCCCGCCTTCACGGCTGCCTTGGGGACGACATACCCGACCATGTGCTCCGCCATCTCCGCCGTCTCGCCGAACGCATGCCCGGCGTTGAGGGCGGCGACGTTTGCCTCCGCGATCACGGGCTTCTTCGCAAACTTGCGCTTGAGCCACTCGATCGTCGCGGTGCGCTCGTGGCCGTACATCCACAGCAGCAGCCCCAAGGACCACATGTTGCGGCAGAGATGTGCTTCTCGCGAGGAGAGACCGTGCGGTTTTACGGCATCGGCCGTGAGTTTCGTGATATCGAACTTGAGGACCTGATATTTGGCGAGCGAATCGTCCTCGAGCGGATTGCGCGCATATCCCGCCTTCCCGAGGTTGCGCTCGTTGAATGCGGCGGTATCCACGATGACCGTCCCGCCGACCTTCAGGTCGTGCAGCTCGACGGTCAGCGCCGCGGGATTCATCGCGACGAGCACGTCCACGGCGTCGCCCGGCGTCATCACGTCGGTGCCGCCGAAATGGATCTGGAACGCCGACACCCCGAAGGTCGTGCCGGTGGGGGCCCGAATCTCCGCCGGGAAGTCGGGGAACGTGGAGAAGTCGCTGCCGGCGAGCGCGGTCTCGAGGGTGAACTGACTGCCGGTCACCTGCATCCCGTCGCCGGAGTCGCCGGCGAATCGGATGACAACCGAGTCGCGGGTTTCGCGTTGGCGGTGGGAAATGGCGGAAGTGACCATGCCTGTAATCTATACGACGTTTCTCAGCACGAACCACACGTTGGCGGGTCGCTCCGCGAGGCGACGCATGTACCAGGCGAACCAGGCGCTGCCGTAGCTGATCAGGACACGAACCTCCGCGCTCATCGACGCGAGTTTACGCTGCTCCGCCGCCCGAATCCCATAGAGCATGTGGAATTCGTATGCCGAGGGATCGAGGCGCTGCGCCACGGCCTCCTTGCGGATCGTCTCGATGAGCTGGAGGTCGTGGGTGCCGAACACGGGTTTCGCCCGCTGGCGCGTGGCTTCGGCGAGGAGGCGCTTGGCGAGTTGCCGGTAGTTCTCGTCGACATCGCGCTTCTTCGGAAACGCCACGTCCGGCGGCTCGTTGTACGCGCCTTTGACCAAGCGGATGGCCGGGGCAAGCGCCAACAAACCTTCGAGGTCCTTGGCGGTGCGGTGCAGGTACGCCTGTAAGCACACCCCGACATTCGGCCACTCGGCCTTGGCGCGCCGGTACACTTCGAGGGTCGCATCGACGTAGCGTGACTCTTCCATGTCGATCCACAGGACGGAGCGCGCCTGCTCGGCACGCGCGGCGAGCTTCAGCACATCCTGGACGCAGCCCTCGCGGCTCGCCTCGAGGCCGAGGTGCGTCAGCTTGACCGAAACGTGCGCCGGCAGCTTGCGCCGCTGAATCTTTTCGAACACTCCGAGGTAATGATCGCGGACCGCGGCGGCTTCAGCGCGATTCGTGACTTGCTCGCCCAGTTCGGTGAGGACGGTTCCGAGACCGGCTTTGGCGAATTGACCCGCCGCTTCGAGTGCGGCCTCGAGCGTTTCGCCGGGCATGAAGCGCTTGACCGCGCGCTGGAAGAAACGGCGCTCGCGCAGCTGACGGGCAAGCCATTGGCTGCGGGATGCCTTCAGGAGGAGACTGCGTGCGAATCCCATGGAGAGATAGTGTAGTGTATCGTTATTTCATGCCAGCGCATCGTGTCTCACGAATTGTCGTCCTCGCCTTGCTTGCCGCCTGTGCGCACCCGCGTACCGGCACAGGGACCGGTGGGGGCGAGGGGGAGACGCGCGCGACGCCCGACGAGAGCTGCCTGCTCTCGACCGGCTCAGTCTCTGTTCGGTCTCCTACAATCACCATCGGACTCAATGACGCGGTCGACCCGCGCCATGCACCCTTCGCGCGCAACGACGCCGAACGAATCGTGTTCCGGCACTTGTACGAGACACCGGTTCGGATCGACTGCGAAGGCCACGTCCTTCCCGAGCTCGCGGACCAGTGGGCGAAGGATGACGGCGGCCGGCGCTGGACGTTCCGCCTGCGTGACGGGGCGCAATTCTGGGACGGCGCACCGGTCACGGCGCAGGAGATCGTCTTCGGCAAAGGCGGGGCCGGCTACACCCTCGGCGCGCTCGAGACCCGCGTCGTCGCGGTGACCCTGGCGAAGGGAAACGACGACGTGCCGGCGGTCCTCGGCGACCCAGGCCTGGCGGTCATCAAGCCGGCCCCCGATTCGAGCTGGCCGATCGGCACCGGGGCCTACTGGGCAACGAGCGCCACGACGACGCCGCAGGAAATCCGTGCCCACAGCCAGCGCGGCGACACGATCGTGTTCAAGCTGGCGGCTGGCGTTGACGCGCGCGACCTGCTCGATGCGGGCGTCGATCTGCTCGTGACGCGCGACCGCGCGCTGCGCGACTACGCGGCGACGCTCCAGAATCGCACCGTGGTCGCGTTGCCCTGGGACCGCACCTATGTCTTCGTCACTGGCGACGCGGGTGCCACGCGGTTCGACGCTGGTGGTCTGGAGCAAGCGGTGCATGCGGAGGCGCGGCGCGCCGAAGGGGACTTCTGGTGGCGCGATCTACGAGCCTGTGGGATAGCGCGAGACACCGCACCGCCTGCACCCACGAGTAAGCGCATTCTGTACTCGCGCGGCGATCAGACCGCGCGTGAGCTCGCCGGTCGCCTGGCGGCGCTGACCCAGGCCGTGGCGACGGGGCGGGCGGCTGACAACTTCAGGGAGGCGCTCGCGGGGGGCAAGGACTGGGGCTACGTCGTCGCGCTCCCGCGGGTGACCGTGGATCTATGCCGGGTTGCCAAGGACCTCTTGCCGTCGTGGCCCGCTACGGTCACCGCGCTCGTCGACACGCGTCCCACCGCGATCGTGCGCCGCGGCGTCGCCCGCTGGACGGTCGATCAGGACGGGACGGTCCACCTCGCCCCATGAAATTCCGCACCCGCCTCCTCATCTCGTTCGGGGTGGTGGTGCTGATTCCGCTGCTCGTTTTCGGTCTCGGCATCCGCCGCGAGATGTCGCGCAGCGTGATCGGCCAATACGACCAGCGTGTGAAGGCGTTGGTGAACGTGATCAACGCGGATATTGCGCGTGAGAGCGACCGCATCCGTTCGCGGCTGGGCGCGCTGAAAACCTCCATCGCCAATGACAACAGCTTCCGCGGTGCGATCGTGCGCGGCGAGAATCGCGCTTACCTGCTGGATTACGCTGGCGAGGCGATGCGGCTGGCGGGCCTCGACTTCCTGCAGATCCAGGACGACGAAGGGCGAGTCCTTTCCTCGGGCCATTTCCGCAATGAATTCGACCGGCTGGGACCCGCCGTCGCGGAAACGACCTTGGTTCGCGCGAACACCGCGGAAGGTCCCTTTCTCGCCCTCGTGAGCGGTGATTCGCTGCTGATTCTCGGCCACCGCCTGCGGCTCATCGGCGGCATCGCGGCGGATTCCGAGTTCATCGCCCGGCTGGCCCGTGATCCCGAGCTGGGCGTCGGGCTCGTGTTGCCGCGCGACACGACCAACGCGGACTCGGGCAAGCTCGTCGTACGTGAGATCACGCTGCCGTATATCGACGCGGCGGATGGGCCTGGACGGGTCGAGCAGGCACATATCGTGATCACGCGATCGTCGGCGCTACTGACTGCGCTGCAGCGCAACGTGAATCGTTGGTTTGCGGCTGCCGTCCTCGTCGCCGCGCTAGCCGCGCTTTTGCTGGCCGGTTGGCTCTCCACGCGCATCAGCGAGCCGGTCGAAGCAGGCTTCCGCGACATGGAGCGTCGCATCGCGATCGGGGAACTCGCGCGACAGGTCAATCACGACGTCAAGAACGGTCTCGCGCCGCTGCGCAATGTGTTACGCCATCTCACGCAGGTGGCGCGCGACACACCCGCCGAGTTGCCGCAGGTCTTCGCCGAACGCCAGGGGACGGTAGAATCGAGTATCAGCTACCTCGAGACGCTCGCCGCGAACTACGCGAAATTGTCGCCGCAATCCGAGCGAAGGGCCACAGACGTGAACGCCGTCGTGCGTGAGACGATTGGCGCTTCCGGCTCCGTACGCACCAAGCTTGCCGAGGGGCTGCCGCCGGTCTCGGCCGACGCGCTGGTGCTGCGGCGCGTGATCGAGAACCTGCTGAGCAATGCCGTCGATAGCCTCGAGGGAAAGACCGGGACCGTAATGGTCACGACCGAACGCGGCAACGGCATGGTGCGCATTGCGGTGAGCGATACCGGCCGCGGCATGAGCAAATCCGAGCTGGATCATGCCTTCAACGATTTCTACACGACTAAACCTGGTGGGACGGGGCTTGGCCTCTCGATTGTGCGGCGCTTGGTGCTCGATTCGAATGGCTCGATGAAGGTGGAGACGGAGCCTGGGAAAGGGTCGAAGTTCATCGTGGAAATCCCAGTCCTTGGTTCCCCCTCTCCGCAACGCGGAGAGGGGGGCAGGGGGTGAGGACATGACTCTCGTCCTCATCGTCGATGACGTCCCGGCCATGGCCGAGCAGTACGCCTACGATCTCAAGCGCCTGCGCGGATACGAAACGCTCGTGGCGAAGAGCGGCCGCACCGCGCTCGAGAGCCTGACTCGCGATTCCGTGGATTGCGTCATCCTCGACCTGGAAATGCCCGGCATGGACGGTTTCGAGGTCCTGCGCGCCGTAGAACGATTGGGGCTGCGCGTTCCAATCATCGTGTATACCGGCACCGGAGACTACGACCGCTGTGCGGAGGCGATTCGTCTCGGGGCCTACAGCTTCATCGACAAGGCCGAGCCGATGGAGCGGGTGGCGCAGGAGGTCGAGAACGCGCTGGAACGGCACCGGCTGACGGAGCAGGTCACGTTGCTGCGGCGCGATTTCGGGCTCGAGTCGCCGCTGGTCGGTACCAGCCCCGCGCTCGCGAAGCTCAAGGAAGCGATCGTCCGCGTCGCGCCCGTGCCCAGTCCAGTGCTCGTGGTCGGCGAGAGTGGCACGGGGAAGGAATTAGTTGCGCGCGAGCTGCACCGGCTCGGTGCGAATCTCAAAGGTCCGTTCGTCGCGCTCAACAGCGCGGCGCTGCCGCACGAGCTGGTGGAGAGCGAGCTGTTCGGCCACGAGCGGGGCGCGTTCACGGGCGCCAACGCCACCCGCAAAGGCGCGTTCGAGGCGGCCAGCGGCGGGACGTTGTTCTTAGACGAAATCGGCGATCTGCCGCCCGCCGCACAGGCCAAGCTGCTGCGCGTGCTCGAGGACCGGAAAGTCACCCGGCTCGGCGGGAACAAGACGATCGATGTGAACACCCGCGTCGTTGCCGCGACGCACCGCGATCTCGAGAAGGAAGTCGCCGAGGGACGCTTCCGCGAGGATCTGTTCTATCGGCTCAACGTGCATGTGCTGCGGGTGCCGCCGCTACGTGATCGTCTGTCCGACGTTCCTGCTTTGGTGGAGCACCTGGTCGCGGCGACCTGTGCGCGGTTCGGCATGAAAACGAAAACAGTCGCACCCGACGCGGTCGAGGCTCTGATGTCCTACGATTGGCGGCGCAACAACATTCGCGAGCTGCGCAACGTGGTTGAGCGGATGCTGATTGCGACGGATGCGGAGCAGCTAACCGCGGTCAACGTTCCTCCCGAAATCCGAAACACGAAGCACGCCGTTCCACGCAGTTCCCACGCCACTCCACGTAGTTTTGAAGAGCAAAAACTCGAGGCAGAGCGACAGATCATCGTCCAGGCGCTCGAGCGGAATGGGTGGCACGTCACCAAGACCGCGAAAGAGCTGGGGCTGTCTGATCACGCCAGCCTGCTGAAAATCATGCGCCGGCTCGGTGTCCAGAAAGACACGAAGCGCGACGAATAGAAGTGTCCTCAGGTACTCACGAGATCCACTCCGAATTCGTAAGCTATTGACCCGATAGCCGATAGCTGATAGCCGATAGCCGGTACTGCGCTTGCCTTTCCTCCGGGCGAACCCCCGCTCCCGGAGGAGCCATGTCGTATCAATTCGAGCTGAACCGGTCCAATCGTTCGCTGCGATTCCCGGTCATTCTGATGGCCGCCATCGTGTGCACCGTGATCGCCGCCTACGCCTTTGCCGCCTGCGGCGACCGCAGCCCCGACCAGGCGCGCGCCAGTGAGCCTGTTGGATCGACGTCGTCCACGACCGTCCCGGTCAACAACGCCAGCACCGAAAAGCCGGCGCTCGTCATCAGCGGCCCCGTCACCTTTGAGATCGCGGACTCGGCTTATCGCGAGCGCCGCTACGATGACGCCACGGTCCTTTTCAAGACCTACACCGACGGCCGGCCCACGAATCCGTGGGGCTTCTACATGCTCGGCCTGTCGGCGTGGAAGTCGGGTAATCGCGAGCAGGCGGAAAGCGCGTTCGTTCAGGCGCTCACGCTCGACTCAACGCACGTGAAGAGTCATCTCAACCTGAGCCGCGTGTTGCTCGAGTCCGGCCAGC
>WNGA01009274.1_pt1 | contig 20035 bp, 25 predicted proteins | sample 5400061 | NCBI WGS metagenome assembly WNGA01 (sample SAMN13153366, study PRJNA577476) | soil metagenome | isolation source: 100 cm soil or saprolite under grassland replicate 2 | place: USA:California | collected 2016-06-15
TGCCTCGCCTTTCTTCTCGCGGAGCAGCCAGACGAGGTCGGGACTGCCGTCGCCAGCCTGCTCGGCGGTGAGGCCGTACATGTCCATGAGGTCCTGCGCGGTGTCGGGCAGCGGCGTGTAGACCGGCACGCCGAGCCGCGCGACCAGGCTCTGCGCGTCGCGCTCATGCCACGGCGCGGTGAGCACGATCGCCGTCTCGCGGCCGGCCGCGAGATCCCCAAGCTCGCTCGGCACGGCCAGCGGATCGAAGAGCAGCAGCCGCTCCCCGTCGTCGATCGCGTAGGACGACACGTTCTCGCTCCACGGCTCGGTCGGCCTCCAGTCCGGATGGGGTGCCTCCCAGTGCCAGAGGCCCTGCCGCAACTCCCGCACGGCGCGATGCTACTGAAACGCTGCGCCCTCCCGATGCGCACGACCGTCGACGCCCGTGTCGGGTACCGCTGGCGTAGCGGTCAAGCGATGGAGCAGCTACCTCTGCCAGCGTCCTGTCACTCGACAATCGCTCAAAACTGGATCGCCGTTTCCTAAACCGCGTGCGCTGGTTCGATTCCGACCGGGGCATCCTGCTGAGACAGGCCAAAATGCGTCCGCATGCAGAACCTTCTGCTCGCGCGAGCTTGGCTCCGCGATCCGCCCTGTCCACCTAAGTCGGCTCGCTACTACTAGGAGAGGAAAGGCTCCACGACGGAGTGGTTCGCTCCGCTGCTAGCCGCTACCCGGCCTGACCACGCGCCCGTCGCTCTGCCGGATCACGGTGTACTCACCTGGCGCCCGATTCGGCACATGATCGCTACCTGTCCGCGCCGTCGCGCTAACGCTCCACGTGAGATCCGTCGGAACGCGTCCGGAGGGCGGGTGTGCTACTCCGGCGTCGGCGACGAACGCGACAGCGCGCCCGTACAGCGAGAGCTCCTCGACCGCCATCCGGTTGAGCCTGTCGCCGCCCCTGAAGTAGCGGTAGCCGCTGGTGAGCCCCCCGCCCCTCACTCCCAGCGACGGGTCGATCTCGACAACGTAGTCTGGAAAGAACCCATGCCGCGAGCGCGGCGTAAAACCGATGCGCAGGTGCCCCGCCGGCTTCTTGCGGAACGAAACAGCGATGCACATGCGCCGACCCTCCACCTGAACCGCCACTTGCGCAATGTCATTCGCTCTCGGAGCCCCGGCCGGATGTAGCGCCGACCCGGTCGGGTAGGTGACGGCATCGTGGAGCAGATCCGCGACCGAAACGCTCTCGCCGCCGCAACGGAGCGGCGTGTGCCCAACGTTCCGGCGGAACGACGCCCGGTAGTCGGCCGCCTCCCACACTGTCCGTTCGGCACGATTCATCGAATAGTCGGGATCGGGCGGAGCGGCGTTCGCGCGCGCGACGCTGTAAGCCTGGTAGAGCGTGTCCGGGCTGCTCGCCGCGAGGAGGGCGAGCGACGGCTTCACAACGCCCCACTTCCCGTCCTTCCCCTTCGAAAGCCACACCGTGTCCTCGACTGTCGCAGAGCCCTTCTCACCGTCACGCGTCGAGTAGCCGGTGTAAGTGAACTCGATCCTGAGCTTCGCCCGCACCGATTCGGGCTTGCGGTCGGGCCGGGCGACCGACCGCCGCCGCCCGACGCCGCCATTGCGCTCGGGTACCGCGAAGGTCGTCTCCGGCCCGTAGACGCTGACCTAGGCGGAGACGGCAAGCACGTACTCGAGCTCGAGCGCGTGCAAGCGTGTGCGGAAAGCGGTTTCGTCGCCGTAGGCGCAGTCGGCGAGGAGCGGCGCCCGCGGCATCTCCCAGGCGACGGACTGCTCGACCAGCGCGCTCGCGAGCTGCGGCTTCGTCTTGAAGACGACGCTCGCGGGGATCTTCGCCCGCCGACGCCGCTCGGCGTCGGCGCACCGCTCCTCCGGCAGATAGAGCGAGAAACCGAGCGGCAACGTCCCCCGCTCGCCGACCGCGTGCAGGCTGACCGCGATCTGGCAGTTGCCGACCTTGCCCAGCGTGCCCGAGTACTGGCGCTTCACCCCCGGCGAGTGCTTGCCGTCCTTCGCGATGCCGGTGTCGTCGACCACCCAGGCCAGCACGCCCAGCTCGGGCGCCACCCGCTCCGCGCAGGCACGGATCAACAGCCCCCGATCCCAGGGCGAGTCGGGCCAGAAACTGCTGCACCGACTCGTAGCGAGCCGACGACTCGCCCAGCCGAAACAACGTCGGCTGCAAGCTCTTGCGACCGCCCTGCTCGATCAGCCCGCGCACATACACGAGCGCGTTCTCACGCTGACGCACATGCGGCGGCGGCCGCACCACCCCGTCGACGAACGCGAGCAACCGCTCGCGCGGCTCGCTCGCCGACATCCCCACCAGCGCAGCTTCCACCCGTCTCCTCCTCGAACGACGACCAACGCGGACACCGTTCGCCGCCCCGAGACGGGACCCTCCAACGAACCAACAAAGCACTACTAGAGGCCGAGTAGCCCCTGCTGCAACGCCCAGTCGACGAGCTCGGAGCGCCTGGAGCGCCCGAGCTTCTGGGCGATTTGCGCCCGATGCGCCTCGGCGGTGCGGATCGAGATGTTGAGCGACTGCGCGACCTCGCCATTCGTCTGACCGCGTGCGAGGAGCGACAGGACCTCCAACTCGCGCTCGGTCAGTGGTCCAGGTGGAGGCTGTGCTCGTCGGACCACTGCGACGAGCTCGCCGCGCTCGTGCAGCTCGAGTACGGCGTCATCGCGCGGCTGCGCGCGGAATACACGTGAACCGGTTCCGATCGGCAGCGTGATCTCGAGCCACGGCGTCCCATCAGACCGCTGAACCTCCAGGTCCACGCGCACAGCATCGCCGAGGCACCGCCGAGGCGTATCGCGAAGAACGCACGGCGCCGGTACGTAGTTTCTACGGGTTCACAGGCCGCAGAGGCGCCGTTAGCGTGGCGCGCCGTGAACGGTGCGGCGACGGTGATCGCAATCGCGTACGGCGCAGTCGTCCTGATCGGAACGCTCGTCGCGATCTTCATCGCCGCTTCCACACGGGGCGGTCGCGCCCTCGACGAGCGCCAGGCGGCGGAGCGCGAGAAGGGCTGGCTGCTGATCGCGGTGACGATCCTCGCCGCTCTGCTCTTCGCGACGATTTGGTTCGTCCCGTACGGCAAGAGCGGGTCCGGCGGGATGGTCGTGCACGTCACCGCGCAGCAGTTCGCCTGGCAGGTGCAGCCGGCGCGACTCCCGGCGCACAAGAAGATCGAGTTCCTGCTCACGTCGAAGGACGTGAGCCACGGGTTCGGCGTCTACGACCCGCGCGGCCACTTCGTCGTGCAGGTGCAGGTCGTGCCGGGCAAGACGCAGAAGCTCGTCCGCACGTTCGAGCGGCCGGGTCGCTACCAGATCCTCTGCCTCGAGTTCTGCGGCTTCGGGCACCACGGCATGGTGGGCACGTTCGAGGTCGCGCCGTGATCGACGCCGTCGCGCTCGAGCGGGCGCGCTCGCTGACGCTCCGTTACCTCTATGCCTCGTCCCTGATCCTGCTCGTCGCCGGGATGTTCGGCGTCGTGATCCGCTTCAGCCAGGCCGGCTACGGGCGGATCGGCGACAATGCGTGGTACGCGCTGATGACGGCGCACGGGCTCGGCGCCTTCCTCGGCTGGGCCGGGTTTGCGGTGATGGGCTTCTCGTACTGGGTGCTCGCCCAGGTCGGCGTACCGTTGCGGCGGCTGTCGACGTGGCTTGCCGAGGCGACCTGGTGGTTGATGGTGCTCGGCGTCGCGGGCGTGCTCGTCTCGACGCTCGCACTCCACTTCGCGGGATCGTGGGTGTTTCTCTACCCGTTGCCGTTCCACTCGGCGGGACAATGGTCGGAGACCGCAACGGGTGTCTTCTGCGCCTCCGTGCTGCTCGTCGGACTGTCGATCGTGACCTGGTGCGTGTCGATCCTCGAGATGGTCGTCGGGCCCGCGTTGCACGCCGTGAGCCCGAAACTGCTGAACCGCACCGGCGTCGCGCTCGGGTTCGGCTACCTCTGGCCGCAGCGCTTCGCCACGAACCCGGAGCCCGTGCCCTACGCGGTGATCCCGCTGACGGTGATCGCGATCGACATGATCATCGCGACGCTACCGCTCGCGGTGCTGCTCGTGGAGATGATCGTGCAGGCGATCACGCCGAGCGCGCACGTCGACCCGCTGCTCGCGAAGAACATCCTCTGGTGGTTCGGTCACCCCGTCGTCTACCTGCTGCTCTTCCCTGCGGTCGCGATCTACTACTACCTCGTGCCGCGGCTCGCGGGCCGCTCGCTCGTAGCGGGCAACGTGATCGCGGTCGCGTGGACGGTCGCAGTGATCGCGAACGTCGTCGTCTGGGCCCATCACGTCTATCTCGACTATCCCGAGGGGAGCGGCCAGGGCGTGATCAACACGCTGATGCAGCCGACGACGTTCGCACTGGTGTTGCCGTCGGCGCTCTCGCTCTACAGCCTCGGGTTCACGATCTACCGCTCGCGGTTCGTCTGGGACGCTGTCGGCACCGCGGTCTTCCTCGGGATGCTGAGCTGGCTCCTCGCGGGGCTTTCGGGGATCGTGAACGCAACGATCGCGTTCGACACGACCGTACACAACACCCTCTGGATCCCGGGCCACTTTCACCACATGGCGCTGCTCAACATCGGCCTCGTCGTGTTCGCGGGGGTCTACGCGTTCCTCCCGGACCTGGTCGGGAAGCCGCTGTACAGCGATGCGCTCGCAAAGTGGCACGTGTGGCTGACGTTCGTCGGCGCAACGGTCAACTCGGCGTTCTGGCTCGTGCAGGGGCTCGAGGGCGCGCCCCGCCGCTTCGCCGTGCTCCCCGACCGCTACGAGACGCTGGCGAAGCTCGCCGTGCCGAGCGTGGCACTGATCGCCCTCGCGCAGGTGCTGTTCGTCGTCAACGTCGTCCAGACGATGCGCGGTGCCGGGGCAATCTCGGTTTCGGAACGGCGCGCGGGGCGCTCGGACGCGACCGTGGAGGCGCTCTACGTGCTGCTCGCACTCGGCTTGGCGATCGGGCTCGGCGTACTCGGGTTCTTCCTCGGGCGCGCGACCGCGCCGACGACGCATGTCACCGTGGCGGCGTCGACGGGCCCGGCGCCGGCGACGACCAGCGCGGCGGCAGCCGCGGGGAAGGCTGTGTTCACGAGCGCCGGCTGTGGCGGTTGCCATACGCTCGCAGCCGCGAACGCGCGCGGCGCTGTCGGCCCGAACCTCGACGAGCGCCAGCCGACGGCAGCGCGGGTGCGGGCGAAGGTCGAGCAGGGCGGGGGAGGCATGCCCGCCTTCAAAGGGCAGTTGACGGAAGCGCAGATCCGGGACGTCGCCGCGTTCGTCGCCTCCAGCGCCGGACGCTGACGCCACCGGCCGATCTCTGCGGATAAGCCGCAACTGCTCTTCCAAGCGACCCTGATGCGCCCGTTCCCCGCAGGATCGAAGGTAGCGGCATGGGACGTGCGAATCCTCGGCTCGTCGTCGCCGGAGGCGGTGTGGCCGGCCTCGAGGCCGTCCTCGCGTTGCGCGCTCTGGCCCAGGAGCGCGTCTCGATCGAGGTCATCGCGCCGGAGCACGAATTCGCCTACCGCCCGCTCGCAGTCGCGGAGCCGTTCCGAGCCGCGGACGTTCAGACGTTCCCGCTCCAGCCGCTCGTGCAGGCGGCCGGTGCCGAGCTTCGCTCGGCGCGCGTGACCGCCGTGGACTCGAATCGCCACATGGTGGTGACCGGCGACGGGAGCGAGATCGCGTACGACTTCCTACTGCTCGCCCTCGGAGCGCAACCGGTGGCCGCGGTCGAGAACGCGCTCGCGTTCCGCGGCACAGCGGACGGCCCGGCGCTCGCTGAGATCCTCGAGCAGGCGCTGGTCGGCGCCGTCCACAGACTCGTCTTCGCCGTGCCGGCGGGAGCAGCATGGCCCCTGCCGGCGTACGAGCTCGCCCTCTTGACGGCGAACTACCTCGCCGACCACGGCGCGAGAGGAATCGACGTCACGGTCGTCACCCCGGAGGAGTCGCCGCTCGCGGTGTTCGGAATCACTGCGAGCAGCGCGGTGCGCGAGCTCCTCGAGCTCCGCGGGATCGGACTCGTCACGCACGCCACGCCTCTGCGCTTCGAGAACGAGACGTTGGAGGTTGCTCCCTTCGCACGCATCGAAGCCGATCGCGTCGTCGCCTTGCCGCGGCTCGAGGGGCCGCGGCTGCCCGGGATCGACCACGATCAGCGTGGGTTCGTCGCAACGGACGAGCTCGGTCGGGTCGTCCCGTACGCAGACGTCTACGCGGCGGGCGACATGACCCAGTTCCCGCTCAAGCAGGGAGGGATTGCCGCGCAGCAGGCCGACGTCGCGGCCGCCGCGATCGCCTCCCGCGTCGGCGTCGACCTCGAAGTCGCTCCCTTCAGGCCCGTGCTGCGCGGGCTGCTTCTGACCGGCATGGTCCCGCGCTACCTTCGCGCCGAGCCCGGCACCGGCCGCTCCGTCGTGGACACGGCGACCCTCTGGTGGCCGCCGGCCAAGATCGTCGGCCGCTACCTGTCGCCGTTCCTGGCCGAGCGCCTCGGGCTCGACCCTTACCCGCCGCCGGCAGACGGAGTCCGCGTCGAGATCGAGCTCGAAGCAAGCCCAGGCGCCGCTCCGGCCGGTTGAAGCCAACCGTCGCGCCGCCTGAGGAGCCGGGAGTCGAGCGACAGCAGCCGCGACGGGCGCACGAGCATGACCAGCCCGGGCAGGCCGAGCGCGGTGTCGCGCGCGATCGTCCAGAAGCCGATCGGTCGGCGCGCGAGCGTTCCGAAGCCAGCGCGGCCGCGCCGCGCACGAGCAGCCCGGCCGCGAGGTAGAGACCGAGCCCGACCTCGACGAAGGGCAGTGCATACGCGAACGGCGCCTCGAGCGCGCTCGGCTCGAGCTCGTACGCTTGCACCTGCGCGTGGAATTGCTCCAGATCGGCGAGCTTCGCGAGCCCGGCGACGAGCCAAACCGCGGCGGCGGCGAGACGGATCGCGAGCCCGAGCCAGGGAAGCGTGTTACGCACTTGCTGCTTTGCGGAGCTTTCGGCGGAGCAGCGCGTCGGGTTGCTCGCCGTCCGAGCGCCAGGTGATCCGTCCGCTCGTGTCGAGGACGTAGAGCGTCGGGAACGCCTGGACGCGGTACGTCGTCGTGACCGGACCCGCTGCGCCGGGTTGACGGAAGTTGCCGGGCTGTGAGCTCGGGTCGAGCAGCGCCGGCCACGTGACACCGAAGTACCGTTGGTATGCGTAGACGCTCGCCGCATCCTCGCCGTCTCCATTTACGGATAGCCACGCGTACTTCGACGAAGGCAGTGACGCGAAGACATTTCGTACGTACGGGGTCTCCGCGGCGCAGTGCGGACACCAGGTCGCGAAGAACTCCAGCAGCATCGTCGAGCAGGGCACGCAGCTCGGCGTTCTCCGCGGAGCCGTCCTGCGCGAGTCGCGTCGCCAGCTTGCGAGCGCGCTTCGGGCGCTGACCGCCGATCGCGCCGAGGACGCTGACCCCAACGAAGAGGGCGAGCGCGCCGTCCACCCAGCCGGCGCCGTACCCGAACCCACCCAGGTGGACGAGCCAGAGGCCGACCGGGAGGACGAGCAGCGTGCCCGACGCAACGAGCGCGACGCCGATCCTGGTCAGGCCAAGCAGGAGCGCGATCTCCTGGGGTCGATGCCGGCGTCGCGCGACCTCGAACGCGACACCGGCCACGATGACTCCGCCGACGAACACGAAGGCGCCGAGGATGTGAAACAGCGTCACCCAGCTCTCCGTGTCCGCGAACACCGGAGCAAGTATCGCCGAGCTCCCATGCGACGGCCGGAGCTCAACTGCCCGCGCGCCTCTTGGTCACGCCCGCCTCCAGCTCGCGCACGGAGATCTCGCCGAGAGCGTGCGCGACCACACGCCCGGTGCGGTCGAGGAAGAACGTCTGCGGAACGCCCGTGAGGCCGTAGTCGCCGTACGTCGTGCCGCTGCCGTCTCGAACGCTCACGAAGTTGACGTCGAAGCGGGCAAGGAAGCGGCGGGCGTCGCCTTTGAAGTCCTGGACGTCGACGCCCAGGAAGATCACCTCGCCCCGGTGCCGCGAGGCGGCCGCCTTCAGCCGCGGCATCTCGCGCTCGCACGGCCGGCACCACGACGCCCAGAAGTTGATCACGACTGTGTGGCCCTGCAACTCGTCGGGACCGACGGTCCCGTCGGCAAGCGCGCGCCGCTTGGCCCTCGGCCAGGTGTCGGGATGCGGCCAGAGCACGGGCAGCGCGAAGCCCGGCGCCTGCGGACGTTTGTGGGCTTGGAGCTCCGACGCGAACTGCCGCCCGTGTCCCGGATGGCTGATCCGCCACGCGAGCAGCCCGAGCAGGGTGACCACGAGGCCCAGCGCGGCCACTCGAGCGAGGCGAATCGGGAAGGAGTGTCGCATCACGGTGCGGAACCTCCTGCTCGCGAGGAACCATCGCGGAATCAGATCCGCGGCGCTCCAGCAAACGCCGTCGCGATAATCATGGCCATGGACGCCACCGACGAACGGCTGCGCGGGCTCGTCGACGCAGGCATCGCGCTCTCGTCCGAGCTCTCGCTCGACGCACTGCTGCAGAAGCTCGTGCATTCGGCGGCGGAGCTGACGGGCGCGCGCTACGCCGCGCTCGGCGTCATCGACCGCACCGGCACGGCGCTCGAGCGGTTCGTCACGCACGGCGTGGACGAGGAGACGCGACGCGCGATCGGCGACCCGCCGCGCGGGCGCGGGATCCTCGGCGTCCTGATCCGGGATGCGACGCCGCTGCGCCTGCACGACATCCGCGACGATCCCCGCTCGGTCGGCTTTCCGCCGAACCACCCTCGGATGCAGACGTTCCTCGGCGTTCCTGTGCTCCTGCGCGGCGTCGCGTACGGCAACCTCTACCTCACGGAAAAGCACGGCGGCGACTTCACCGAAGACGACGAAGAGCTGGTGCGCCTGCTCGCCGGCCAGGCGGCCGTCGCGATCGAGAATGCACGCTTGTACGAGTCCGCAACGCGCTGGTCGCGGCAGCTCGAGTCGTTGAACGAGGTGGCCGGCGCGCTTGTCACCGAGACGCGACTTGCACCCCTGCTGAAGCTGATCGCCGAACGTCTGCGCGAGCTCGTCAGCGCGCGACTCGTCACGATCTCGCTGCCCGCACGGGACGGCGGAATGGTCGTGGCCGCTGCCGCCGGCGAGCGCGCGGACGCCACGCTGGGGGACCCGGCAATCTCGCCGCGGTCGAAGACTCGCGCCGTGCTCGACCGGCGGCGGAGCGAGCGCGTCGACTCGGTGCTCGAGGATCCCGAGATCGACCAGGAAACCGCCCGCCGGTTCGGCATGTCGACGGGGATCTGGGTGCCGTTGATCGCCACAGACCGTGCGATCGGCGTGATCGCCTGTCACGACAAGGTCGCACCGGATCCGCGTTTCGACGACGAGGACCTGCGCCTTGCCGAGGCGTTCGCGCAGCGTGCCGCGGTGGCGGTCGAGCGCTCGGAGCGCGTGCAGCGCGACGCCCTTCGCCGCGTTGTCGACGCCCAAGAGCTCGAGCGCCGCCGTCTCGCGCGCGAGCTGCACGACGAGACGGGCCAGGCATTGACCTCGATCCTGCTCGGACTGAAGTCTGTCGAGGACGCGGCTGGAGACGAGGAGCGGCAGTGGGCGGCGAGGGAGCTCCGCGAGCTCGTGGTGACGACGCTGCAGGACGTGCGGAGGCTCGCTGTGGAGCTGCGCCCGAAGGCGCTGGACGACTTCGGCCTGATGCCGGCGCTCGAACGGCTCGCGGAGACGTTCGCCGAGCAGATGGGCGTCGAGACAGATGTTTCGGCGAGCCTCGGCGAGGATCGTCTGCCGCACGAGATCGAGACTGCGCTCTACCGAATCGTCCAGGAGGCGCTCACGAACGTGGTGAAGCACGCGCGCGCGTCGCGCGTCAGCATCTCCCTGGTGCGAAAGCCAGGCTCCGTCACGGCGGTCATCGAGGACGACGGCGTCGGCTTCGAGCCGGCCGACACGCGCGACGGTGGGATCGGCCTCGTAGGCATGCGCGAGCGTGTCGGACTCCTAGATGGGCGAATGGAGATCGAATCGGCGCCTAACGCCGGCACGACGATCGTCACGGAGGTTCCGTTGCCGTGAGCATCAAAGTCCTGATCGTCGACGACCACGCGGTCGTCCGCACGGGGTTGCGGCTGCTGCTCGAGGCCGAGGACGATATCGAGGTCGTCGGCGAAGCGGGGACGGCGCGCGAGGCGGTGTTCGAGGCGCGCTCCTCGAAGCCGGACGTGATCCTGATGGACGTCGTGATGCCCGGTGGCAGCGGCATCGACGTCACGCCGCAGCTGCTGCGCGAAAGGCCGGACGCGAAGATCCTCGTCCTCTCGATGCAGGACGACCCGAGCTACGTTCGCCAGGCATTCGAAGCGGGCGCGTCCGGCTACGTGCTCAAGGAGGCCGTGGACGCTGAGGTCGTCGCCGCGGTGCGGGAGGTCGCCGAGGGGCGGAGCTACGTCAACCCGACGCTCGGTGCGCGCCTCGTCGCCGCCGACTCGGAGGCGCGCAAGCGCGCCGAGGCGGATCCGCTCTCGGACCGCGAGCGCGAGGTGCTCCGCCTGCTCGCGCTCGGCCACACGAACCAAGAGATCGCGAAAATGCTCTACATCTCGGTGCGAACCGCCGAGACGCACCGGGCGCACATCATGCAGAAGCTCGGCCTTCGCTCTCGCGCCGACCTCGTGCGGCACGCGCTCGAGGACGGCCTGCTCGCAGAGGAATGACGAAGCGGCGCCCGGGGGCGCCGCTTCGAGTTACCGGCTGGGCTGCCTCAGTGACTCATCGTTCCCTTGACGTTGCCGACCTTCAGGATCCCGACCTCGCCCATGTCGACGCTCGCGAACGAGTGCGAGACGAACGGGTAGAGGCCCGGCTGGGTGATGCGAGTCTCGAATACGCCGCCCCCGCCAGCCGGAACATCGACCGTCTGCACGCTGCTCTGGAACTGCGTCATGTCCCCGTTTACGTAGGCGCGGTCGAGGATCGTGCCGACGATGTGGAACGCGGTTGTCAGGCTCGGCCCCGCGTCGACGACGTAGAAGCGGACGAGGTCACCCGGCTTCGCCGTCAGCGGATGATCCTTGTACTGGTTCGCGTAGCCGTTAAAGGTGACCCAGTCCGGCATCATCAAGCGCGCTTTGTCCATGTCGAGGTAGGCGGGCTTGTTGAGTCCCGGGCTGTCGAGGTACCACTCTCCGGCGACGAGGACGTACTCCTTGTCGGCGTGACGCAGGGGCGTTTTCGGGTCGACGACGATCGCGCCGTACATCCCATTCGCGATGTGTGCGAGCACCGGCGGCGTACCGCAGTGGTACATGTAGACGCCGGGGTCGTTCGCCTTGAACGAGAAGCTGAACGACTTGCCGGGCATCACGCTCGTGAACGCCTTGTCCGGTGCGATCCGCGCCGCGTGGAAGTCGATCGAGTGCGGAATCGCGCCGCCGTTCGTCAGCGTCACCTTGACCGTCTGCCCCTGGCGCACGTGGATCACCGGGCCGGGGGCGCCGCCGTCGAACGTCCAGGCGCTGAACTTCACGCCCGGCGCGATCTGCAGCGTCACGTCCTTGAGCGCGATGTGCAGCGGCACAACTTCGCCGGCCGGGACCGGCGGCAGTGTCGCGTCGTAGGGCTTGTGCGCCTTCGCCAGTGCGTCCGCGTTCGCGGGCAGCTGGCCGGCGTAACTCTGCAGCGTCGCCTTGCCAGCCGTGCCGGCCATGTTCATCCCCGGCGCCGATTGAGTCGTCGAGGCGGCAGAGGTGGTCGACGTCGACGAGTTGTCGTTGCTGATCGCGACGATCGCGACGGTCAGCGCGGCAACTGCCGCCACGGCGACCGGGAGGATCGTCCAGGACGTGGGTTTCATCAAGCCTCCTGAGTGTGGATCGGGTCGAGCGAGGGCCGCACCCAGCCGAACTTCTCGTGCGCCAGCCGTGGCGGTCCGTCGAGCAGCGGGCGCCAGGCCGCGAACGCGGCAGAGGTGATCGGGTCGTTGACGAGGTCGTCCACGACCCATTCGACGGCAGGGCCCTCGAAGAGAAAGACGACTTCGGTGGCGGTGAGGAAGACGAAGTGCCGGTGGAACCCCAGCTCTTCGGGATCGAACGGCGGACCTTTGGCGATCAAGCGCTCGGCATCCGCGTTTGCGCCGGAAGTAAGTCGTGCCACGATCATCACGCGTTCCATGGATCGAAGCCTGGTCGAGCCCCGGCGCGGCGCCATCGGTCGCATCGCGGAACGCGCCTGCGGGTTTTCCGCAACTGCTGGAGGCTTGATATGAAGTGCCTCCCGTTCTGCGCAGCCGTTCACGGGCGGCGCGGCGAAGGCCGTGCCGCCCGCAAGCGTCCCACAAGCTCAGAGCTCGTCCCGAACACCGACCAATCGCGCGCCGAAGGCGCGCCCCGAGCGCGAGCGAAGCGAAGTGAGGGAATTGTCAGTCGGGCTTGGTGAAGATCACGAGCACGCAAAGCGACTCGTAGCTCGTGAAGCGGTGATCGGCGCCGGCTTCGACGAACAATGCCGTTCCCTCCCGCACCGGGAACGATGCGCCTTCGACCTCGAGCGTGCCGGTTCCCTCGAGCACGATGTAGACCTCGTCGTCCTCATGCGGCTGCTGTCGATCCGGCTCGGGTGCGACGAGGACGTAGACGCCGACCTCGAGCCCCGGCGAGCGGTGAACGATCTCGTAGCCGCCCTTTCCGGCCGCGAGTCGTTGGCGGACCGGACGGATCTCGAAGCCGTGCGCCACTGACGGACCCTACCTGCGCGATCCGTGACGGGGCCGCCGCGTCTACGCAGGAGCCCACTCCCGTTCGTCAACGAGCCGCGACCCCGGCTGCCGCACGCGTAGACGCACCGGCAGCTCCAGCGCCTGCAAGACGCGTGCGCGCCCGCGCGCGACCTCGGCCGCCTGATACACCCGCTCGGTCGCCCCGCCTTCAGCATCAACCGTGACCGTGAGCTCGATCGCGACGAAGCCGTACTCCCCGGACTCGCCGACGCTCACATGGCCAACGGCCGCGACATCGAGCACGCGCAACTCGAGGCTCATCCGCTCGGCGACCGCGCCCAGCGTGCGCGCGTAGCTGGCGGCCACAGCCGCGACGAGGAGCTCCTCCGCGGACCAGTCGGGCTCGGCCACGAGCCGCTCGGCCGAGCCGCCGACGAGACGCAGCTCCTCCTTCGCCGGTGCCGTTGCGACGAGACCGTCGCCGCGCACGTGCATCGTGACGGGAAACCGTTGCGCTTTCACCGTGCCCATCGCCGTCTCCTCTCTGTTCTTGTCGACACCCGCTACTCAGACCGAAGCCATCTGCTCGGGCTCTACGGTCGACTCCGGGTCGCGAACGGGCGGCACGGCGAGTACGGGACACGGAGCGACGTGCAGCAGCCCCTTCGCCACGCTGCCGAGCAGGGCACTTGCCGCAACTCCACGTCCGTGCGTGCCGACGACGATCACGCCGGCCTCGCTCTCCGACGCGGCCTCGGCGATCAGCTCTGCCGTCCGGTGGCGCGCACTGGTCACGACCTTGAGATCGGCGTCGTGGTGCCGCGTGCTTCCAGCCGAGGTTCCCTCCCGCGCGCCTCGGCGCCATGCGGGCGCCTGCGGATCCCGTGTGTGACGAACTACCGAGCGGCGCTCAAGGCGCCGGGCGTTCGCTCTCCATCCGTTCGAGACGCGTGTAGTAGTCGGGAAGCTCGTTCAGATGGGCGAGCGCGATCTTCGCCGTAAGAATGGGGTCGTCGTCGGTGACGTTCGTCGCCGCGTCGCGCCGGCCGTGCTCGAGCTCGACGTTCATGCCCATCCTGAACTGCTCTACGTCGTACGGGACGGTGGTCCAGTCGATCCCGATCGACGCGCCGATCTCGCGCGCTTCGTCTGCAGTGAACTCGCTGCGCGGGTCCACCGCGTCGGTTTGATCAGTCATAGCCGCCTCCTCTTCGATCTCGACCTCTCGAGCATCGCGCAGGTGCGGTCTGCGCTGAATCGTCGGAAACCCCGACGGCGCTGCGGGAAACCACCTGAGTGCCTAGCAGGCAGCACGCGGCCGATCTCACCAGGCCACGCTCGCAGGCACCGAAAGGTAGCGACCAGGTTCGCGACTGAGCGCTCTGGCGTCAGTCGTGCCGATTATCGCCCCGCGACGCCGGTTTGGCGACCCGCGTCCGCGACGGCCCGGGCGACCGCGGTCGCCACATCGCGATTGAAGACGCTCGGGATGATGTAGTCGGCGGACAGGTGGTCCTCGTCGACGACCGCTGCGATCGCTTCCGCGGCCGCGACCTCCATCTCCCGGTTGATGACCCTCGCGCGGACGTCGAGCGCGCCGCGGAAGACACCCGGGAAGGCAAGAACATTGTTGATCTGATTCGGATAGTCAGAGCGGCCCGTCGCGAAGACGGCAACCTCGCCCTCGTCGAACTGCTCCGGGACGACCTCGGGGGCCGGGTTGGCCATCGCGAACACGATCGCGCCGTCGGCCATCGTGCGAACCGCTTCCACGCTCACCGCGCCGGGCTGGGAGAGCCCGATGAACACGTCCGCCCCGGCCAACGCCTCGTCGGCCGTTCCGGTGAGGCCGCGCGGGTTCGTCAACTCGGCGAACTCGAGCTTGACCGCGCTCAGATCGGTTCGTCCGCGATCGACGATGCCATGCCTGTCACAGCCGATCACATCCCGTGCCCCGGCGGCGAGCAGGGTCTTCGTAACCGCGACCCCGGCGGCGCCGACGCCGGTGACCACCACGCGCACGTCTTCGAGGCGCTTGTCGACCACGCGCAGCGCGTTCAAGAGGCCCGCGAGGACAACGATCGCGGTCCCGTGCTGATCGTCGTGGAAGACGGGGATCTCCAGTGTCTCGCGCAGGCGCCGCTCGATCTCGAAACAACGCGGTGAGGCGATGTCTTCGAGGTTCACTCCGCCGAACACGGGCGCGATCGCGGTCACGATCAGGACGATCTCGTCGACGTCGATCGTGTCGAGACAGATCGGAAAGGCATCGACGCCGCCGAACTCCTTGAAGAGCACGGCCTTGCCCTCCATCACCGGCAGCGCCGCCGCCGGGCCGACGTTCCCGAGCCCGAGCACCGCGGTCCCGTCGCTGACGACGGCGACCGTGTTCTGCTTGATCGTCAACGTCCACACCTTCGACGGATCGTCGACGATCGCGCGCGAGACGCGGGCAACGCCAGGTGTGTAGGCCATTGAGAGGTCGTCGCGCGTCTTCAGCGGCGTCTTCGGCGTGACCTCGAGCTTGCCCCCGAGGTGTAGCAGGAAGGTCGATCAGAGACATGCTCGACCTCGACGCCGTCCACCGCGCGGACTGCGTCGACGATGCGCGCGAGGTGCTCGGCGTCCGTCGCGAGGACCGTGACGTCGCGCACCTTTTTCGCGTCCTCGACCCTGACGAGGTCGATCGCGTCCAGGAGGCCGCCCTCTTCGGCGATCGCCTCGGCGATCGCGGCGAACGAGCCAGGCCGGTTCGCGAGGTGCAGCCGCACGGTGGCACTGAACTGCGCCGAAGGGTGTCCCGGCGCCCGCCGGCGCGGCTTGAGCCTTTCGAGAAGATGGGCGGGCATTGGCCTGAGCGTAGGGTGCAGGGCGCGGCTCGCCATCCGCGGCGCGCCGTACGAGCCGCTGCGGGAATCCCACAACGCGCGTGGCCCCGAGGCGGTCTCGACGTCCCGCTGAGCGACGCGTAGTTCTCCGTCACGCGGATCGGTGCTCGTACGGATGGCGCGTGGCCGCCGGCCGCACACGATATGGGCCAAAGCAAAGGAGGTGGGCCATGCTCGCCGACGTCAGTTCCGTCCTCTCGCTTGTCGCGGTGATGGCTTTCGTCATTTCCGTCCTCGCTTTTGCCGTTTTCGCATTGGTGCGGCCGTTCACGCACATCCACTACCGGCACAGCAACGAGCGGCTGTGGAGGCCTCTCGACTGAGTCAGCGCGAGAGGAGCTGTGATGAAGCGACTGATGATCGTCGCGCGGCTGAAAGACGGCGCGCACCGGGCAGCCGAGGCGCTGCTCCAGGGCGGTCCGCCGTTCGATCCCGCCGAGCTCGGCTTCGAGCGTCACGCGGCGTATCTGACCGCCACCGAGGCCGTCTTTCTGTTCGAAGCGCCGGAGGTGGAGTGGATCGTCAACGACATCGTCGACGACCTCGTTCTCGGGCGGGCGCTGGAGCCCTGGCGAGAGCTCGTCGACGGCCCTCCGCGTCTCGCTCACGAGCACTTCTACTGGGAGCTTGGCGATTCCGGGTACGTCGACGCATCGGTGCGGAACGACGAATGAGCTCGGTCGCGCCGCCGAGGACGCGGCGATCGACAGAGCGGCAGCGGCGACCGTCGCCGACCTCGAGCGCCGCGGCGTCGCAGCCGAGATCGTCGTCGGTTGAACCGGCGGAAGATCGACCTGATTCCCACAGCGGGCGGTCTTCACCTCGCGACGATGGGTGGGTTCTGGCAGGCGCTGGCGTTTGGGATTTGCCGGCGTGCGGCCCCGAGGCGATCCCCTTCTCGTGGATCGCAGCTCCGCCCGGATGGAACGCACTCGAGCTCGCGCTGTGCTTCGGCGGCGGAGCCGCTTCGGTGGGCGGTCAGCCAATCGAACGAGCACAGGGAGGTCGTAGGGAGACAAAGAAGATTCTGGCCGCTTGGACAACAGCCTCGCGGGCAAGCCCGTCATCGCCGCGGGCAGCGCGCTGGGTGCCGTTCTCGACGCGCAGGTCGAGGGCGTGCGGGTCTAACGCTGCGAACGCTTCGCGGCCGGGTCGTCGCGGGCCTCGTCAACGCCGGCGCGTCCGACGATGTCGTGGCGCTCGCGATCGGGGCCCGAGGAACGCCGGCTCGATCCCGGCGTTCACCGACCAGCCGCAGCACGAGCAGCCGGCATGGACGCGAGAGTTCCTCGCGCGCGACTGCCCTCGGGGCATCGGGACCGTGCGGCTCGAGACGCGCGTGGGAAGGAGCGACCAACTCGTTCCGCTGGTGGTGGAGGAGTGCGGTCGCGATCTGATCGGGCTCGGTTGGTCGCAAGAGGTCCAGCAGGGCCGCGCGCCCGTCGTCCGCGGAACGCTCGAGCGATCGCACGTGCCGGTGGTGCTGATCCCGGTCCGGCGCGCGCAGGAAGCCGTGCTCGACGAAGCAGCGGGATCAGGGCCCGAGGCACTCCGCTCACGACCGTGAGCGAGGAGGAGCGAACGACCGTGGCACAGGTGTCGCTCGCTCGCTCAAGCTACGGGTTTCCCCGCAAGACGCCTCAGCGACGCTGCCGATGGCACAACCGAGCCTACGGATGAAGCTGCCGGCATGGAATGTGCGATCCAGAGGACACTCGGAATGACTGAGCAGTGCCGCGGAGCTGCCTGTCCCTTCTGGGAGTCGGCCGCGGACCCGACCCTGCAGGGCTGCTTCGTCGAGCGGCGACTCGGGCTCGACCTGCTGTGTCGGCGCGATATCGCCGGCTGGTTGGTCGGTCTTCGCGGCGCGCTCGAGCGTGCCCACATCGAGGAGGGAAGACTGCCGTGATGGTTGCAGACGTTATGAACAAGGACGTAGTGACGGCCGACCCGCGCACCGCGCTGAAGGAGGTCGCGCGAATGCTGGTCGAACGCCGCATCTCGGGGGTGCCCGTGGTGGACGACGACGGCGCCGTACTCGGCGTCGTCTCCGAAGGAGACATCCTCGTCAAGGAGCGCGGTCGTCCCGGACGCGCGACGCTTTTCGAGCGCGTGCTCGAGGTCGGCACCGAGGCGGAGAAGTGGGGCGCCCGGGACGCTGCGGACGCGATGACGACGCCGGCGGTGACGATCCGCCCCACGCGGAGGGTGTCCGAGGCCGCGGCGCTGATGCTCGACCGTGGCGTCAACCGCCTCCCGGTCGTCGACCCACACGGAAAGCTCGTCGGGATCGTGACGCGCGCCGATCTCGTTCGGGCGTTCGTGCGCGAGGACGCTGAGATCGAGGGTGAGATCTGGGACGACGTGGTCCTCCGGACCTTCTGGCACTCGCCCGACCGCTTCCAGGTGAACGTCCGGCGCGGTGAGGTGACCCTCGAGGGACGAGTCGCCGACGCAGACTCGGCCGACATGCTCGTGCGTTTCGTCGAGCGCGTGCCGGGCGTCGTCAACATTCGGTCACGGCTCACCTGGTAGCGCAGCACGTGGACGCGGCGACGCCGGCAGCGTCGCCGCGCACCCGGAGAATGTTCGGGACGAATTCGTGCAGCGACGGCCCCGTCGCAGCCACCGCCGTGACTGCGGCGGCGAGCGCTGCAAGCGCCGCCAGGGTGAGCTTCCACCTCATGACGTTCTCTCCTCTCGGGTAGGGCGCCAACGCTCGCATTCAGCAGCAATTTGGCCATCGGGAAGAGACTGGCTCCGGTTGCGGGAATCCCGCCGAGCTCGATCCCTAGCAGCCGGTTCGCGGCGGCAGGCCGTCCGGGACCGCGGTGAGGTCGACGAACTCGTCGGCGAAGATCATGAACCGCTGCGCGTCGGCGAAGTTCGAGGCGAGCCCTAGCGACGCGCGGACTGCGCCGCCGGAGGGCAGACCGATCGCACGCACGTAATCGTCGAGGCTCATCCCCTCGCCGAACTCGCCGCCGACGAGCGTCTCCCGCGAGATGGTGAAGGCGACCTCTCCCGCGCCCGGGTTGCAGAAGCAGCCGGTGCGCAGCGAGATGTTGTGCTTGCGCGCGACGCGGTCGACGTAGCGTTCGTCGACGATGCGGCCGTCCGGGTGGACGAAGTTGAAGGCGATCGTGGCGCTGCGCGGGTTCCAGTCGCGCGGCCCGTAGATCGTCGCAGTCGGCGCGCCGTTCGAGTGCCGGAGTGCGTCGAGCCCGTCGAGTAACCAGGAGCCAAGCGCCTCGACGCGTTCGTGGATTCTCTCGATCCCGATGCGCTCGACGAAGCGAATGCCGATCTCGACGGCGGGCAGGTTGAGGAAGTTGACGGTGCCGTCCTCGAAATGCGCGGCGCCGGGCGCCGATTGGTACCACTCGCGCTGGACGAATGCGGCGACAATCGTCCCGCCCGAGAACCAGGGCCGCTCGAGCTTGGTAAGCGCGTCGCGCCGGGCGAGCAGGCAGCCCACTCCGGTCGGCCAACCGAACAGCTTGTAGAACGAGACCGCCACGAAGTCGGGGTGCCAGCGGCCGAGATCGAGCGTGTTCGTGGGGACGTAGGCGGCGGCATCGAGAAGCACGTCCCAGCCCTGGTCGTGCGCCTGCTCGATCCACTCCAGGGGATGAGGGACACCGGAGAAGTTCGACTGTGCCGGATAGGCGAAGAGGTTGTGATGGTCGTCGGCGACCTCCGTCAGGTAGCGCGGGAGCAGGCTCTCGTCGACGCGCAGATCGGGCGCGACGCTTGGCACGTACGTCGTCTCGGCGCCGCGGGCGCGGGCGAACTCGCGGATCCCGTTCACGGAGTTGTGGTTGTCGAAGGTGAGCAGGAAGCGATCCCCGGCGCGAAACGGATAGGCCTCGCCGACGAGGCGTAGCGCGCCGGTCGCGTTCGGCGTGAAGATCGCGACGTACTCGTCGGGCGAGGTTCCGAAGAACTCGAGCACCGCATCGCGGGCGTGCTCGACGAGGTCGGTCGTCGCGGCCGACGTCGGGTTGACGGAATGCGGGTTGCCGAAGACGTTGTCGCGGAGCAGGGCGAGCTGCTCGGCGAGTTGCGACTCGGCATAGAGGCCGGCGCCGGTGTAGTCGAGGTAGACGTGGCCGCGCGCGTCGAGGCGCGCGTACTCCGCGCGCCGGAGCTCGTCGAGCAGCGCGGACTCCGCCGGCTCGAGCGGGCTCTGGGACCTGTGTGGAGTGAGCGATCGTGTCACGAGCTTCCCCTCATCTTGGCCGCCGCACGGCCCGACCGCTAGGCCGTGCGGCGGCTGTGACGTTTCAGGTGAAGACGATCTGGCCGCCCGTCGCGAGCTCGTAGAACTCGCCCACGGAGATGATGTCGCGCACCTGGGGGACGAAGTC